>Ga0256404_1005562_pt1 | contig 22134 bp, 16 predicted proteins | sample RumenRJG_01DNA_FD_185990 | JGI IMG/M metagenome (GOLD analysis project Ga0256404, IMG submission 185990) | Bovine rumen microbial communities from Lethbridge, Alberta, Canada - RJG_01 | ecosystem: Host-associated > Mammals > Digestive system > Stomach > Rumen | place: Canada: Alberta | collected...
TAATGAAGCCTTATAGCGCCCGTTTTTAAAACTCTTAATTACGGGTGCGGGTGAAGTATGCCCTTTTTTAGAAAACCCGTCTCGATTTTCCCGAAAATTTATCTTGACATATCACCAGAATGCTAATCAACTTCGATTTTTACTTCTTCTTAATTTCCGCTCCCCGCCGCCTGTGATGGCAGTGTGGGAGCCTCGTGGCGTCCTTAATTCCCGATTCCATCATAAGCATTCCGTTCCACATATGCCATCATGGTGTTATTCCTCCATGCATGAGCGATGGCAATAAGCAATGGCGTAATCGAAACCAGTATAATATTTTTTGTTAGAAAACCGGCGATAAACACAGCGATTATGCAAATTCCAATAAAAACCATAATGGCAATATGCTCTTTTAACCATTTCTTCTTAAAGAACTCTACTTTATCCTTCAATGAAAAGCTACTGGCTTTGATGGTTTGCATCAGATTCTCTTCAGCAGCCTTTTTGTACTCTGACTCGGTCAATCTGCTGCCGCTCAAAATCTCATTGACGCTGACATTGAACACTTCACCCATAGCCAGCATTGCATCAGCAGGCGGCAAATACGTCCCTGTTTCCCATCTGGATATTGTTTTATTTGTTACTCCGATCTTATCTCCAAGCTGTTCTTGTGTAAGGCCATTTTCCTTACGAAGTTCCGCTATGAACTTCCCGATTTTTATAAGATCCAATTGAATCACCTCCTGAGAGAAGCATAGCAATTCCCATCGTCATTGTCTTTACCACAAAAAGCGAATCGTTGGACATTTTCGCTAACGGCGATACGACATTTTATCTCCGGAGCCGCTGACATCCAAATCACAGTGTCAACCCTACCGCGAAAACATCCATATCGAAGCCTCAACCCTCTGACATCCAAATCGGCCACTCAACCCTCCTGCAAAATGCCTTTGATATGTTCCCACGGAGCGATTTTCGCGAGCTGAGCGAAACTTCGGCGCTGATGGGTATGTGACCGAAAAGCCTTGTTTTAAGCCATTCTTTCACACTTTATTTCTCAATCCGTGACATCAAGACCACAGTCTCAATAGTTGTTCAAGAAGGAAGATATCGACAAACTGGAAATCTATTTGTTCAGAATGCAGTTATAACGAACGACTGACCCATCGGGATAATCAATGATGCTTTTCTCCTCAGAAAAGCCGCATCTGCGGTAGAAACCAATTGAATCATCGTCCGTCTGCGCTTCGATTCTTCCTATTCTTTCCAACTCCATCGCGCTTAAGATCAGCTGTTTTCCGATCCCCCGACGTCTGAGCTTTTCAGACACGGCAATTCCGATGATCTCCGCGGCGGCTTCTGAAAACTTCAGAACCATCATGCCGGCTTTCCTGTTTCGATCTTCACATACAAATACTTTCACCGATGAAGCTTGTAAAAAGCCTTCCATCTGTGTCCTATAGTCCTCGCATGTAGGATGATACATGCAGGGAGCATAGATCGAGTATGCTTCTTCTGATAGCAGCCAGTCTGTATCCTCGCATACTGCAGCTTTCATGACTGTCCTCCAAACCCCGATTTTGCGTCATCCCGACAAACAGGAATTTAACGAGCGGACAGCTTCAAGAATTTTGCTTCGTTCATCTGTTCGTTTGTCAGGTATTCTCCGTTGTAAAACAACGCGTAGGTCGTGATCGGTGTAGGCGCATTCTGCGCATCTTCTTTTCTCTCTATATGGATCGCCTTGAAAGCAATACCATGTTCTTTTGCGGTTTGTTCAACAACGGGTACGTATTTTGCGTTGAACGGGCATTGACTCGTATAGAAAAGAACGTAGCCGGATTCATTAACGTGAGGATGCCTTGCACATTCTTTGAATTTCGGGATTATCTCTTTGGACGTGAAAGGCAAATACCAGAGCTGTATCCCATTATCCGCTTCGTCACATACCGAAAAACCCTTATGCGTTAAATACTTCGGATCGGCGAGAAACGGCTTTTTTTTTGCGGAGCTCAGAATGCAAAGTCCTTTTTTGCCTTTTTCTTTGCTGTCCTCGATACAGGCAGCTAAAAGATCGTTTGAATATCCGTGTCCTTTGAACGAGCCGGATACCCACAGGCAATCGATATACGTATACCCATCTGCATCTATCGGATTCCATGCATTCTCTGCAGGAATGTACTCTATAAAGCATTTGCCTCGTTCCACGCTTTTCAGAAACACAAGCCCATCGTCGAACTGATCTGCGAGCCATGCTTTTTTTGATGAAACCTGTATATCCTTGTTATTGGAGATGGCGCAGCAGATATGCTCTTTTCCCAGATTCTCTTTTGTTACTTTGATAAATTCCATTTGATTAACCTCCTCAAACGCCGATTTGCAGCTTAACCAGTATAGGCATTTTCTGCAGTATTCTTAAAGTTCTGCTTTGCCAGCCACTCCTGCTCTTCATCATTCTCAGGGATGTCGATGCGTTCAATTCTAAAGATAACTGGCCTCGTGCCGTCGTTACAGCAGGCTATCATCATGCGATCGTCATTGGTCCAGCCTTTCATAATCGAGCCGCCCTGTAACGCGGTATATACATACCTGCTGACCGCATCCCATGCCTCGCCACAGAATTTACCATTCATCAGGTGGTAGAAATCATCCTGCTGCTGCGTGCGTTTGAGCAGGAAGGTATCACCTGGTTTGAAGAACGGACATGGGCCGGACTTGGGATCGGCAAGATACTGCTTCTGAAGCTCCGGAAAACACATCGTTTCCAAAACTGTTATTTTACATTCGTACTGAATAATGATACCTCAATCTTCGAAAATAGTATCGATCGCTTCCATCTCGTCCACCCAGGAAGGATCGTATTTGGAACCCTTCATCGACAGGCCGCAATGAGGGCAGGTCTTATATAGCTTATCGGCAAGGCAGCCGCAGGCAGAACACTCGTACTCGTCCTTGCGGAAGATATGGGTATGCTGAATCCAATGGGCGCTTTTCTTTCTCATAGTTTCAGCCCTTCAGCTGCCTTCAGCACCAATTCTTTATATTGCTCTTTGACTTCTGCCGGTCCGTTGATGACAACCTTCCCACCGAAGCCAAATATCCAGGAATAGAATACCGTCCCGGGAACGACATCCGTCTCGACACGGAAGTTCTCCATGTCATAGGCGTAGGTGGTGACGTCCTTGCCGAACTTGTCCAGGATCGCATCCATCAGATCATTCGCGCAGACGAGATCCACCGTCGTGTATTTGGTTCCGAACATCCGGAAGCTTGTCTGAAGATGCTTCTCAAAATCAAAGTCTGCAGGGAAGGGAAGAGCATCCTCCTCCAGAATATCTGGACGCTTCAGTATCCGGTCCAGACGGAAGGTCCCGACCCTCTTGCTGTCGAATACACCGACCATGTAATAGAAGTCGCCGTTCCAGACAAGCTTGTGAGGGCTGAAGATCCACGGTTTCCCATCGTTGCGCAGCTTTGGCTCCTTCCGGACATCGTATTTGAAGTACAGGAAGGAGATCTTCTTTCCGGCATTGATAGCCTCGTTGATGCCATCAATGATCAGGTAAATGCTCTCATTATCGTATTTGATCCGGTCCTCTGCAGAGATATTCCGTCTCAGCTGCTCCGCCTGGTTTCGACCAGCCATCTTCGAGAGTTTGGCCACCAACTCCTCGCTTTTCTTTTTGGTGATGAACTTGGAGGATTCCACTGCATCGATCAGCAGCTTGATCTCCGCGATATCATACTCGCGGCTAATCAGGTTGTAGCGTTTCTGGGAGGACATCACTTCCTGGATCTCCATGCCAAAGGAGCGCAGTGCAGCGACATCGGCAGGAATCGTCTGCCGGTGAACCTTGAAGCCATGCTCCTTTTCGAGGATCTCCATTAACTCAGCAGTGGTCAGATAATGATCCTCGTCGGTGCGTTCATATAGTATTTGAGCAAGATATAACGGGCGAAGTTTGGGGTCTTTTTCCATTGGGCATTTCCTCACTGGTGCTGTTCAGTTTCTTCAAGGCGTTTTTTCAGATCCATCAACAGAGACTTCTTCATGGTTTCACTATAATGGACCCCGTTATATGTAGGATGCAGGACCGGATATCTTTCTTTGGTTTCCAGAATGAACATTTTTTCAATCAACCAGTCTACAATAAACTCCAGATCTTCACTGGGGATATGTTGAAGCTTTCTAAAGCCTTCAACATGCATTAAAGTGACATCCTTGACCGAGAGTGGTTCAACGCCTCTCAAGAGGTCTATCAGAACGTTTGAGCTATAGAACCGGTTAATGCTGATATCCGACAAACACTGCAGAATCATTTGTAAGACAGAGTTCAGATCCATATCCCGATACAGAATTCCGGGGATATTTGCCTTACCAATTACCACCCGCTCTGCTTTCGGAGTATTCTCCAGATCCCGACTAATTCCCTGATTCTTCGGCTTAATGTCTCTGCCTTTTGGAACAATTATCGGAGCCGCCGGTTCCGTATCCTTGATTCCCATATACTCGTAATAGTATTTAGGGCTCATAAGTCTGCCGCAGCCGGTCCCGTCCTTCTTATAGTTTGTACATCCCAGCATATAAGAGGTTCGGTCACGGCCCGGCTTTACGATGAGATAACCGTCACGGCACTGATCGCATTTAATAATGGATAGCTTTCCAGCCTTATACTCATTAGTCATGAAGCCACAGACTTCCGGCTCATTGGTGCAGATATAGAGGCGAAGTCCATAAGCAGCCTTATATCTGAATTGCATCGGGTACCCACAGATCGGACAACTTTTCTTGAAAAACGGAGTTTTCTCCGGATCATCATTCCAATGACCTTTGAGCGATACATTCTTATAATCGTGCTTGATCTCAAGAAGAAATTCCGATGGATTCTCCTCTGGTGCAATGAAATAAACACGATTCTTTGTGCGGGTCATTGCCACATAGAACAGACGGCGTTCCTCTGCATAGTCAATGGACATATCCTCCTTAATGACGAAAGAAAGCACCGGATCATTCTCGATCTTAGAAGGGAAGCCATAAGTTTCATTGCGCCCGTTCACTACAATTACATTGTCATATCCAAGGCCTTTAGAAGCATGCGCAGTCATAAACGTGATATCCAGCTTCGGATACTTCACGGAACGAAGCTTGCTACCTCGACTGATGTATTCGAAAAGTCCAGACCGTTCCAACCGGTCTCCGTCAAACCCAAAACGACCTAACAGAAGAATAGTTCCGTCTTCCTTCTTTCCAGCTTGCCTGTTGTATGCCATAATTTGCTCCAATGCCACTTCAATGGCATGAGCAATAGCATAGTTGACACCGCTTCTGTTGTCACCCTTTGGATCTTTATAGCGACTGTCATAAGTGTAGATTATGACAGGATCCTCAAGATGTTTGGGCGAGATCAGATCCTTTTCTATCTGTTCTCGGTTTTTCTGAATGAAGTTTCCGGCAATATCGATGACTTCCTGGGAATTGCGATAAGTCCGAACAATTTTCAGAAGCTTCGCATATCCCATCTTTTCAGCGAACTTGGTAAACAGAGTGATGTCTGATCCGCTGAAGGCATAGATAGACTGCCAGTCATCTCCAACAGCAATAATCTTTGCATCTGTCACATCATGTAGTGCGGAAACTAGATCAAAACGCTGCCTGGAGATATCCTGGTATTCATCTACGATAATATATTTGAAGTTCAGCCTCTGCTTCATTTCTTTCACTTCGCGAAGCAGTCTGGCCGATTCGTTGATCATATCCTGGAAATCAACTGCCTGGTTTTCATTCAGGTACCGCTGATATTCCAGATAGCAGTCATTGCAGATATTAAGGAAAAGCCGAGTCCGGACGTTCTGAGTAGAATGATACATCCGGTTAAAATCATCTTCTGTGAATCCGTTTACCTTGAAATTGGAGATAAAACGACAGATCAGAGCCACCAGTTTCCGGATATATCGATTCTCTTCTGAAACGACCAGCTTCTCCATAACCTCCTTGTTGGAGCGCGGTTTCAGGACAAAGCCAGCAGTTTCAAGCTGTTCTTTCAAATGATCGAGAATCGGCCTGCGATCCTTGTAAGATGAGAACGTATATAACAACGTTGTTCCGTGCTGCCTATGAAGACGCACCTTATCATTGACTGCTTTCTTATAGGCCTCAATCTGATCCTGGGAATAGCGGTCATTCTTTCCGTCTTCCGTAATGCCAAAGTGCTCAATGTAGGCAACTCGCTCACCCTGGCGGATGATGAAATCCGGAGTATATGGTTTTCTGGCAAAGAGGATATCATATGGATACATCGGCTCGTAGTCATAATCGATCCCATTCAGATACAGGAAGTTGGCGATCTCAACCTCCTGATTGGACCGCATCACCTCGCTCTGAATCGTTACTGCTTTCTTCGTCCTTGTATCGATGACCTGCTTCTTGAAGTCATCTAATTCACTGCGCATTGTCGTGAAATTGGACTTCGCAATATGATTAAAGAAAGCGTTCAGATCCTTGCCTTCATAAGGAGCATCAAAGTACGAAGCAAAGAAAAGAATCAGGTTGTTGACGGCACTTTCATTCCTAAGGATGGATTCCCTGAAATAATCCTGCACCACATAATAGAGCTTGCTGTCATCGACGATATTCAGCTTCTCTGGATTATGGATATGGAGAATCGCATTACCGGTCGAATGGAACGTCGCAATAGGGCACTCTATATGAAGATCTCCAATAATACGCTGCTTCAGCTCATTTACGGCCTTATTTGTAAAAGAGATAACCAGAATCTCTTTTGGATCAATTTGCTGCTTCTCAACTAGATATTTTACCTTCGCGGCAACCGTTGTCGTTTTTCCAGCTCCGGCACCAGCTACTACAAGACAATAATCTTCGTCGGTTAAAACAACACGGCGCTGGTCTTCATCCAGAAGGATGTTCGGATCGCAGTCACGAAGAATGGTATCAAGATATCCCTTCTCCGTATCCATCTTCATGCGAATGTATTGCTCATTCTGAGCATCAGCTAGATCAGAGAAGCCGTTGTACCGTGAGATTATCTGGTTTATTTCATTCTCACAAGATCCGTTCTTTTGGCAGAATTCAGCCAGCATTCCGCTGCTCTTCAGCACCTGAAACCAATTGATCAGTTCCGAAGAAGCTTGCAATCTATCCTGATACTCACTTCTGGCGACATAGTGATCTCCCTTCAAAAGAGAGCGCATGAAAGAATCGAGCTCTCGTAACTTCAAAAGCTCTTCGGATTGAGATTGAGTTTTTTGAGGATGTTCTGCCTTCTTACCGAAGATCCTCTGAAACCATTTCATAGTACAGATGCCGATCCTTTCATAGTTCTATTCAAAGCGTTAAACCCCTTCAAGTTTTAAGCTCCCGCCAAATGCTTGAATGGTTTCTTCGCTATCGCGACCAGGTACAGCTTTACCCATTGCTTGTTCGATCGAGTCAAGTAACACAATCGCTCTTTTGAGGAAATAAGCGTCGAAAGCATCTGCTCGGCAACTGGATACATCAATATAGTGCGTCTCCAAATAGGTATCCAACACAGCAGGGGTGACTTGCCCCTTCTTTTCTATGCGCGAAAGATAAACACTTGGCGCCACTCCACCTATCTCACGATTGGTTGAGTAGGAAATGGGAGTTTTATTCACCACAGAATTCCATTTGGTTTTGGCATATCCCTGCTTTTCGCAATAATCCTTGGGGAAAATGTGATGTATATCAATGCTTTCCGCCTTATAAACCGAAAAGTCCATCTCACGCCCACTGATAAAATCACGTGCATGATTCTTAAGTATCAGTGCCATTACACCTTTATATGCGGCGCTTAGCCTCGACTGCAGAGACAAGAGTCTTCCCGGATTAAAGTAAGATTCTTGAATCGTCCTCGGGATAATAGAGGGATCATCTAGCCAGGCCATCACCCCCACAACGTCATATACATATCTGGTCTCATTTGCTCCGCCATACATTTCCCCGAAAACGCCACACCAATACCACTGTTTCAGCTTATCTTTTACGCTTGTGATCTTGATACGGTTGTTGTCTGCAAGAAGAGTACAAAGCACAGCAAAAGGTATTAATTGCGTTGTATATGGCAAATCCTTGCTGGAAAAATACGCTCTTCTTGAAGAATCTTCTCAGCTTCAATAAAACCAGCAGAAAGGGGATCCGCATATTGCTGATATTCGGTTAGTGTCAGGCTTAAAACGTCTTTCTTTTTGCAGCTGACAACATTATTGTTACTCGCTCTTTTCTTAAACGACGAGAGCAAGGTACATGCGGTCAAGAAATCTGTAGATGAGACTACTGACAAAATATCGCCACTGAAATACTTCTGCTGACGGATTTCCCAATCCTTCCGTAGCTCAAAATCATCCATGGCAAACACAGCTGTCACAAGTTCAAATACCGTTAAGGACACTCCTCCGGTATTGACATTCTCAAAAACCTGGCAGACGGCTTCTTTAAGGGTATCCTTATCAAGAGTAATAACCGGAATTGTATACTGCCCCATTGGTACAATGACCTTGGTAAGAAACTCCGTATAAAGCATAGACGCGTTGGGATCATAATGATAGTGTTGCATAAATCCCATCTGCCATTTTGCATATTTATTTGGATCAAGAATAATGTTCAGTGGAAAGAGTCTCTGCTCATACTCAAGATCCGCAGACGATACATCTAAATCGATCTTTCTTCCAAAATCCGAAGTTACCTTTCTGTTTTCTGGGACAGAAAGGATAGAATCTACACGATCTATATTACTGTCAACAGCTTTGGCCATGTCGATGTAATAATATCTTTTGATTGCCTGCCCTTTTTCAGTTCGAGTGTTTACAGCATCGTCACTGAACAGCGATGTATAAATTGATGTCAAGCGTTGCTGACCATCTAATATCAACTCATCCGGGACAACTCCATGGGAGGGAGAGCCTTCAATCACTCGATACTTAAATCGGATATTCTCATTGCCATACTCAAGGAACATTGCTGCACCAACGGGATAACCATTTGTAATGCTCGCAATGAGTGCCTTTATCCTATTATCATCCCACACCCAACCTCTTTGGAAATCAGGCAACTGTGTTTTCCCAGAATGGACTGTAGCCATCAGGTCAGTGATTTTTCTGTCATTTGTTTTCATGGAATTCTCCCTCAGTGCGACTGCCCAAGCAGTATTCCTCATTGATTTTTAACACTGTAAGCATCATTATTTTAAGCAAGTGAATGTAATCACGTTGTTGCTGTTTTTCGTCTAAAGGATATGTACTGTGAATGTACTTGTTTCTCAAATCCATTCCATTGCTGTATTCGGATTTATTGAGCATATAATTCAGATACTCTTGCTCGGGGACGGAAAACAGCGTATTTCCATATCGTAAATCTCCTGATACGATAAGCTGTTCCAAAATCTCTTTATTCCGATAATAGTAACAGCACAAGACATCATGGTCATACAAATCTCGAAGTAAGGCTACCCGCCTTCCATTAATTCGAATGATCTTTTGCTCATCAATGTAAATCGATCCTCGTTCTTGTAGCCAGTTCAAGTCTTTCATTTCCCAATCAGGATAATCGCTGATGGTGATGGTATGCGTTACCAATAGTTCGGCAAAACTACGTGCTTCATTTTCATATTTTGGAACATACATAAGCATGCTTTGATCGGAGAATAGCAGATTCTGTTCTCTTGTAAGGCTTTCACTATTCACATACGCATACTTGTTTTTCAGCATCGAAGGCAACTCGGACATCGAAACTGGATTAGACGATATTTCAAACAGCTCTCTATCAATAATGTGATCTGTTACGAGCATTCGGAATTGTTTAAAAACACCGTCCAATTCAGAAGGGAGCGTTCTGTTCTTTTCTACCAGTGTACTGCCTTCTGAAGGAGGATTCATAACAAATCCTTCCACGCCAAACTCCTGCATAAGGTATTCTTTAAAGAACCAAGAGATTATATCCTCTATTCGAATATTAAGGTCCTCAAGAAATGCAGTATAGGCTTGCATTTCAGCAGAGGTTTTCATGTCCATAAAATGGAAAGTAGAACCAACAACATATTCCTTTTTCCCTTTAACGCCCATGGTCCTTTCAAATATTCCAAGTTTTGATTTAACCGAAACAAAGGAGCATCTGTAGCAATGATCCACGTAATCAAACAGATATATGAAATTGTTTAATATGGTCGGATAGTCAAGGTTATCTTTTAGCCAGTTGATATCATAACTAAATTGATACTCGTTAGGGCCTATCGCTTCAAATGATTTGGTGTCGGCAACATCCTTGAAGCATACTCCGACCCCATAGGAAAAATTTATCCCTTCTTTTTCATGTTTCTCCCAATACTCCTGCGCCTTCTTTTTTGCTTTTAGCCTAAGTAAATCAGATATTGGACACTCTGCACTGCTTTGGGAGTTAGCAATAAGCTGAAGAACACCAACATTTGCAAACTCCCACTCAATATAACGCAAAAGAATCACTTCAAACTCAGCTGGTTTTAGTGAAGAAGGGATATAAACTGCTCTACTATTGGAATGCTTCTTCTCTAAAAACTTCCCGGTAATAATCCTTGCTGTTTGATCGGACTCCCTCATAAATTCAGAAAGCAAGGAATCGTAGTAGGAAACGATTTCTTTATGTTCCAAAATCCGATGCAGCGTAGTCTCCTGATCATGAAGAAGAGTACTAAACGCCGTGGGAGAAATATTTATATATACTTTGAATTTTACAAACAACTCCCAGAAATCATCCAAATACTCAATAGCAACCCCTTTAAAATGCTCAAATAGGCAATCATCATCAATCGCCTTGAAAAAAGTTGCAATTGCTTTCATGACGATGCTTTTGGGGGCCTCATATGATACCGCGAGCTCTTTTTTTACTCCAGGTGAAGAGACCAGCTTAATCGCGTTGTGCAATTCTAACGCACAATTAATATCGGTCACAACAAAGGAATCGTTAATAGTATCTAAAAGCCTGGTTGCCTCTTCAAAATTCCCAGTAAAGCTTAGGTCGTATGGACTATAATATTTTACTCCACGGTAAACCGGACGCATCTGATCCCTCTTTATCTCTTCTTATCGGTATGGTTTTCTATCTCATAACCTTCTCCAGCAGAGACTTATAACTGTCTACAACATCATAGACAACGTTACCACTGGAAATGGCCTTAAAGTGTTCCCTCGCGCAGTGGATCTTGGATTCCTCAATCAGTCTAAGCTGCATGGAATTCATGGATCCCTTTGTCTCTGCCACGAAGTATATGTGTTTTACCTTGCCCTCGTAGAAAGCAATTGCCCAGTCAGGATTGTAGTGACCGACAGGCGTTGAGATATAGAATCCATCGGGTAGCTTCACATATACGGCCACATCCACGTTTGTATCCAGGTCCGTAGCGAAGTCACGCTCATTGCTGGAATCATATACGATATGGTCATACAAGTGCTTCTTGGCCTTCATTGCGTTGACGCCCAGCTTGCCCTTGATCGTCGGATCCGTGAACACATCCATACCGTAATGCTCATCCAGAACATCGTAGGTGATATGCTCAATGATTGCAGTGGCTTTCTGATCATTGATAAGCGCAGCCGCCTTCAGGATAAACTCTTCGGGATTATCCTTGAACTGATTGAATACAGACGGCTGTATGCCCTGCAGGATAGCGATAATTGCTTTCCTCGTCAGGCCAGTTTCATCAACCAGTTTGCCGACCAAATCATACTTGACGTTGGAATTGGCGGTAACAGTCACACCATAGCTTGCGGATTCTTCCTTAACGAAAGAGGCTCCGCTTGCAAGGGCATCCTTGGACTTGATACTGTCCATAGCACCCGTCTCCACTTTGAAGTAGATCTTGGAGACGCGGAGTTTACTGTCCAAGGATGCAATCGACTTCCGCACCAGTTCATCTGTATCGAAGTCCACCACGTATACGGACTTAGCATTGATCTTGGACCAAAGTGCCTTGAACTCAGGCATGGCAAGCTTGTCCTCATCCACCTGCAGTTCAACGTTGTTGCTGCGGGCGTTTTCGGGCTGCATGCTCTTGGCGTCATAAACGGAATCAACAATCTGAATGATGGATGCGGCAGAGTCTGCCACTTCTTCTGCGACCTTGATCTCACCGTTGGCCTTGTCTTCATAATACTTATCTGTCAGCGTACCAGCCTTATCGATATAGCCGTTCATACGCATATCCAGCCAGATTTCACGTGCAGTATCTGCGGTGATGATATCGGTATCGCCGTTGCTGTCTGTAATCGTCTTGCCCTCAAAGAGTTCAGGCGTAACGGCACGCGGACGATCCGCCACGGCGTCGGCCATTTCTGTCTGCAGCCCCTTGGCAAAAGAGTCATAGCTTTCGCTGGCAATAACCGTCAGCACGTTTACGTTATGGACATCGTTGCCCAGCGCATTGGTATCCATACGCTCGCCATCCTGGTTCACGCACAGGCGCAGGCCACGACCGACTTCCTGACGCTTGCGGATATCGCTGCTGCTCTGTTTCAGTGTGCAAATCTGGAATACGTTCGGGTTATCCCAGCCTTCACGCAGGGCAGAATGGGAGAAGATGAAGCGCACTGGAGACCGCTTCGGATCACGATCCAGCAGAAGCTCCTTGTTCTTCATGATCAGCTCATAAGCGCTGACGTCATCAGAAGTCGTTTCTTTTCTGCCGACCTTGCTGTTGATCATCTTTCCCTTGCCGTCTACAGAGAAGTAGCCAGCGTGGGTCTTGGACGCCTTGATGCTGTTCAGGTATTTGATATAATCATCCTCGCCAATAGACAGCTGGAGTGTGCTGACGATATCCTCGTACTCCTCCTCGAACATCGTCGCAAACTTTCCATTGATCGGTTCGCCAGCGGCATCATAATCGCGGTAGTTCTTGACTTCATCAATGAAGAACAGACTCAGGACCTTAATGCCCTTATAGAACAACTGACGTTCCCGCTGAATATGGGAAAGGATCGTCTCACGGATCTGGATACGGCGCAGCTGATCCTCATCTACCTTGCCAATCACGTCACCAGCATAGATCTTGACCCCGTTCAGAAATTCTACGGAGTCATCACGACCGTCGATGGACTTCACGACAAAGCCGTTTCTGTATTCCTCCAGGCCACCTGAATAGTCGTACAGATTATCCCCAATCTTGACGATACGGCTCTTGGCCTTGGTCCCTGCAGCCTGCTTCACATCAAACTGAATTGTGGCCGTGGGATCACTCTTGGAGAGATTGATACTCTCCAGGTAAACATAGCTATTGGTTGCTGTAGTTCCTGACTCAGAGATACCCTTGACGGCAATTTTCTTGACCAGGCGCTTGTTGTAGGCTTCCATGGCATCCAGACGATAGACCATGTTGTAGATGCTGTCGGACTTGTGGGTTGCGGAGTAACGCAGCGTCAGAAGGGGATGGAACTCCTTCAGGCGCTCTTTTGTCTGCTTGCCTTCCACAGACTGCGGCTCGTCGATGATCAGGATCGGGTTTGTCTTCGCAATAATATCAATCGGCCTGCGGGAACGGAACTCGTCCAGCTTCATGTAAATACGTCTGGCATCCTTGCCCTTGGCATTGAACGCCTGGGAGTTGATGATCATAACGTTGATGGAGCTGTCGGACGCAAAGCGGTCGATCTCAGTCAGCTGAGAGGAATTGTAGATGAAGAAGCGGATCTTCTTCCCGTATTCCTCAGCAAAATGCTCCTGTGTCATCTCGAAGGACTTGTATACACCTTCACGAATAGCGATGCTGGGAACCACGATAATGAACTTGCTCCAGCCATAGGCGCGGTTCAGCTCATACATGGTTTTGATGTAGGTATACGTCTTGCCGACACCAGTCTCCATCTCGATGGTCAGGTTATAGCCGTCGGCGCGGCCTTCCAGTTTGGAAGAAGGGGCGATCTGGTTCGCTCGCTGGATTTTCTGCAGATGCTCCAGAATCAGCTGATCACTCAGCTCAGGAATAATACGCTGATTGCTCCAGCCCGTGAAATCCTGCTCCTCAGTCAACGTAGTCTGATAGTACCCCGTGCCTCGGTCCATCATGTACGTGGGGGTCAGGTATGGCTGCCCAGCAAAGACATCCACCACAGCCTTCGCAGCATCTGCCTGGAATTTCTGATGCTTGTACTGTATTCTCATGGCAAATGCCTCCTTTTAGATTACTTTTACCCTCGTGTCTGGTGCCAGCATTTTGAAAATCTCACCGACATTGATTTTGGCAGGGCTACCATTGAAGCTACTGTCACGGAAGACAGCACGCAACGGCTGCCGCCGTGCGATTTCCTTAATTACTGTATCAGGGATATTCTCGTCGAAGCAGGCGATCAGGTCGCCGTCGTTATAAGTATGAACGGTGCAGCCTTCGATCTTCTTGGATTTATAGGGCATGGAAAGAGGCAGTCCCCATTCCAACAGGCATCCAAAGAGGAGATCCAGATCCGTGCGATCGGATTTCACATTGGACTCAAGCAAAGTCAACAGATTCTGGGTGTATTCTCCTGCAGAGTAGTACACATCATTCATGTTGCTATCATCCAGCTTGAAAACACGGAATCCAACATCAAGATCCTGAGTAGTCAATGGGCTTGCTTCCTTTATTTTTGTACCAGCTCGACGGATTCGCTCCTTTGCTATTGCGGGTATCGTAGAATAACCTGCTTTTTGTGCTATACTCCCTTCTGGGCATTTTTCTGGTACCTGGACCATTATGTATTTTCTCTTTCCTGAATCTTCTGCATTTATTTTCATCGTAGCATGCGCAGTTGTTGCAGAACCAGAGAAGAAGTCCAGTACTATAAAATCATTGTCATCTTGCTCATTGATCCTTAATGAGAGGAAATACTTGATCAATTCAGTTGGTTTTGGAAAATCAAATACTCCTCTGCCTAACAAGTCTTCCATTTCCTTTGTGCCATCCTGGTTGAAACAGAAAGTAAGCAATGAAAGGGGTTTTCCTTTTCTTACAACTCCGTTTTCGTCCCGCAAGTACTGTTTAAAACGAACACTATACTGTCCATTCTTTTCATTAATCACTACCTCGCCTTTATTATAGGCCTCATATAGTCGGCTCTTCTCCCAAATCCATTGTTTATTAGGCCAAATTTCCTTGCCTTCATGGATTAAAGGATATACAAGATTTGGTCTATCATCTTTACTACGCGTTGCCAAAGGTTGAGTAATATATCCGCCTCTGACAGCAGCCTTTTCATCTGTCATCTTATATTTTTTCATTTCCTCTTCAGACAAAGTTGCCTCGACATTCGAAGGATAATTCTTGGCATAGCAAAGGATAAACTCGTGTAGAGATGCCACGCCTTTCGTAAAGGCCCCAGGTCCGTATTTGTTTTTCCAAACAAAAGTCGAAACATGGTTCGAAGCACCAAAAACCTCATCACAAATCTTTTCCAAGTTGGCTTGTTCTATTTCATTTATGCTTATGAAAATTAATCCATCAGGAGATAACAGTGTTCTCGCAAGCATCAGGCGAGAATACATCATTGAACACCAATCAGAATGATATTTTCCTGATGAAGAGTTGTTTTCCTTAGAATAATTGATGTTTCCATCAGCATCCAAATATCCCGTTCCTTCCTCATAATCCTCGTCAGCCATTTTAAATGAGTCAGGATAGACAAAATCATGGCCCGTGTTATAAGGCGGATCAATATAAATTATCTTGATTCTCTCCAAGTAGCTTTCCTGTAAAAGTTTCAATACTTCCAGATTATCACCTTCGATATAAAGGTTCTCTGTAGTATCCCAATCCACACTTTCATCAGGGCAAGGACGCAAAGTCTTGCGAATAGGCTTATTTGCTTCCACGATAGCTGCCTTCTTACCCACCCAGGTAAACTCGTATGCTTCATCACCATCCACCACATCGGAAGACAGCATCTGGCGAAGCAGGTCAAAGTTGATAGCCTTCTTCAGTTTACCGTTTTCGTCTGTCGTCTCCGTAACGCAGTTCGGGAACAGCGCACCGATTTTCTCTACATTCGCCGCCGTCAGGTCTGGCGTTTCCATTCTCATTTTCTCCATTACTGTTTTCCTCCTTGAATCAACTTTCCAAAGTGGCAAATCGGAAAAGTGATAAATTCTTTCTGTGTCTCTGGCGAAAGTTCATCTAAGCATTTCTGCGCTTCAGCGGAATCATCCATCAAGAGATATGCTCCGCAACGTATATTTGCTGCATACTCTGTGCCTGTGAACTTTCCAAGCTCAATTATTTCTTGCGTAGTGAGGGAACGCCGTCGTTTCTCTATCTGTAACTGATTTAGTCTTAGAATCGGATACTCAACAGTCTCTTTATCCAACGAAAGCCAGCTGCAGACAGCTTCTGCCAAATCAAGAAGGTGCTCATCCTTTTCTTTTTGCTCATCATATCCACGCAGAATGTTCAGCATCATAAGTGTTGTACATTCAATCAACAACGGATGATATTTCATTGAGCAGAGATCGCTTTTTACTACCTCATAATCCATGTTGGATGTATGGACGAATGCTTCTTTATTGAGCAAGAGGTAGTGTGAAGCTGGAATCGGATTGCTCTGTGCTGTATCATCGCCTTCAAAGAGCGCTATGTTATGCGGCTCGAAAAAATTTTCCAGTTTATAGTAGCCATCTTCTTGTCTGGTAGCCCAAATCCATATTGAAAGATTAGCAATCTTGATCGGCCCATGAATCACGGAATCTTTTGCATCAGGAAAGCCAATCGTTCTGTTGTAGAGAACAGCATTAACGAAGTTCCTAATGTTGATCTCATCCTTGTTGGAAAGATTTCCGCATTGGAGTTCTTCTGTAACGCCCAACAAATCCAGCATTCTTTTTACGTCTTTATAGTACTGTAGGCTGTCTTTGTATTTGCTAAGATCCACCGCGTTCATCCCATTAAACGGAAGTCGAGCACCGTTAAGTGTAATCTCTTGGCTCTCTATCATGTCGATAAAGCATGATGCATCTTGTATAAAATCTGATAACGTGCCTGTTGGCTTAAAATTAACGGTTATCTTACTATTTGGTTGATCCAACGAAATACTAATCCCTTTTCCGACACGTAGAATAGCATCACCTTTTTCGTACAGAACACTATACGAAGGATAATATTCTGTGTCCTTAACTAAGACCTTGCCAAAAACAGGTTTTGAGACTATAGCATTACGAACCTTCTCAACGGGGATATCAATATCCAATCCCTTCGGTCTTGCGTAAAGATAGAAATCGTGAGTGGAGATAAATGTTCCAATATTATTAATGTTCAGTCCAATGCCTGAAGTGTTGAAAGAAAACGATTCAATTCCACCACCGTTCTTTTCCAGCTGTTCGAGCGATACAATTTCTTTTCCAATAAAGCTCGTTTGCTTGCGTGAGTTCTCAACGAAGCTCATAAAAACGGAGGCCATTTCATTGGGATCATCTTGAGGAAACTTGTCCAGCTTTAAAGTTTTAGTTTTTTGTTGTCCAGCGCTGTCCAGAATCTTTTTCAGATCGAACACCTGCAGACTTGTATAATAAATATTCGCCGCACCAGTGGATGTTTCTACACTGACAAGGAAGAAAATACAGCCCCCGTCTCTGTAGTAGTTTCTGATATCTGAGACCTGGCACGAATAAGAAGCTGTATCTGAAACGATAACCGTCTCTGTCCCCTTTATCTGTACTGGGGCTCGACCTAACATATCAGCTTTCTTGAACGAACCGTTTTTGTATACGAAAACAGTACCATCCCAAGATGGTGTTTTATCATTGCTATCAATGAAAGACTCTAAAATGGGACACCGCAACAGTACTGCTTTAAGTGCAGTTGTCGCCGTTTCCTCTATTCTTTTGTTGTTTGAAGTTGCCATCTGACCATCTCCTTACAACATCTCTTCTAATTCTTTTCTGAGGCGCTTCAGTTCCGTGTTCAGCTGCACCTGTTTGTTCAGCTGTTTTTCTTTCCGCACCTTAGCTTGCAGTGCAGTGATTTGCTTCTGCAATTCCTGCCTGCAGGCATCACGTTCCACGGACTCTTTCAGCGTTTCCGCGCTGTCTGCCTGCAGAGCATCTCCAGCAATCTGCCTCACGAAGTTTTCGTATACGGCGTCTGTATTCAGGCCATCCACCTTCAAGGGCGGCTCTTGCTCGGGCAGCCATTCGGTATGATAGTACGTTCCAACCTTGAAGGCACTGCTTCCAGATGCAGCAGACTCTTTATAAGCGGTCCATGCCTGGTACTTGCCTTCATACTCCAGAAGAAACAGAATGTGATACGGGATCTCCTTATCGATCTGTTTCAGAACCGACACATCCAACTGCGGAACCGTAAGCCGCACTTCAAAGACCTCGATCTCCGTTACAGTCTCGCCAGCAGCAAGGTTCATAGTCGTGGCAGCGATCTTGTTGCGCCAGTAGATCACCTTGATCTGATCGATAAAGATACGCTTTAGCGCAGGCGTCACCGACAGGTTCTCATAGAATTTCTGTTTAGGAATCCGTCGGTTGAATTCTGTGCTTTTAGGTAAGCCCAGCACGGTCAGCACCTCCTTACTTCACCACGAGGAAGCAAATCAGTTCGAAATCATCCAGCCCGTTGATCTTTGACATCAAGGCAGAGGTCCCGCCAGCAGAGAAAAGGCTGTCTATGTCACTTTCTTCTTTCACGTCGATGATGGAATTAATTGCGTCGTTCAGCAGTTCCGACACTTCCTGCATGTTCCTTCCGTCATCCGTTTCCTCGTTGAATTTACGGCACAGGGATAGGACAGGCTCCTTTTTCCCACGGCACAGCAGGCGTACCGTATCCAGCAGTTTCTTCGGGTTCAGGTAATCGCAGACAATTTCACCGTCTACGCTGATATAAACCATATAGAACGGGTGGATCCTGTTCTGGTTATCGATGTTGATGCTGTTATTGATATTACGCAGCACGAAGATGACGCCTTCTGGGTTCTCTGCGTCAGCGGGAACGACAGCATGCAGTCCTTTCGGTTTCTTGTCCAGGTCATCGTGGGTTTTGATGTATTCCAACAGATCCAGCCTGAACTCGTTCAGTCCCAGGTCCATGATGGAAATGCCCGAAGACATATCTTCGATATCCACGACTTCTTCCTGCAGCCGTTTCAGTTGCTGCTTTCTGTATTCCAGATCGCCCTTTTCTTCAGGGTTGATCAGGTCATCATCACCCGTAGAAGTCATGACAGAAATCTTCATTCTGGTCTCTACGCGGGATTTCAGGTTGATGTAATCGTCCAGCGTCATATCAGGCCAGAAGTTCACCAGCTGAATGTACTGGTTCCTACTTCCGATACGGTCAATTCGGCCAAAACGCTGAATGATTCGGACGGGATTCCAGTGAATATCATAGTTGACCAGATAATCGCAGTCCTGCAGGTTCTGGCCTTCAGAGATACAGTCAGTGGCAATCAGAATATCGATCTCTGTCTTACTGCCAGGCATCAGGACATCACGACTCTTGGATATCGGCGAGAAGCAGGTCAAGACATTGTTCAGCGTAGGCTTCAAGCCCTTGATCGTGGTACGCCCGTCAATGGAACCTGTGATCACAGCGGTATCCAGACCATAGCTCTTTTTCATGTAGCTGCTGACCTGATCATACAGATACTCTGCAGTATCCGAGAATGCCGAGAAGATGAGGACCTTCTTGTTGCCGTCGTTGATCGGCTTTGCCATTTTCTCATCCAGCAGTTTGAAAAGCGTCTGAAGCTTCAGATCATGCTCTGGCGTGATATCGGCAATCATCAGCGTCAGCAGTTCCAGGGTATCCGCGTCTTGCTGCAGCTCAGAACGCCAGGTCTTATAGTCCATGTCAGCAAGGTCGATCTTGACCTTCTTGCCGACTGTAAAGAAGTCAGTATTGCTGTCTTCCATATCGAAATCGCTCTCAGACGCCTCAAACATATCGAGGTTGGCGGTTCCGTATTTCTCGAAGTCGTTGATAGCCTTTATGGTGTTATTGATCAATTCCAGGATACGACCGAGAGTCAGATTGAAGGAATAGACAGAACTCTCCAGACGTTTGAGCAGATTGATGCTCATAAGTCTCTGGATACCTTGTTCACGGCCACGCTGTGTCAGGTTATTCCCCTTGTTATGGGTCAGATCAATGTACTTGGACAGCTTGCTGGGGAAGATATAGTTCGACGGCGTATAAATGCACAGGGACAGCAACATCAGCTGATCATAGATCTGGTTATAGTTGATAGCGCTGTTCAGGTCCGTCATAGAAGGCCGAAGGGATATTGGCTTCAGGCGCTGCGGGAACTGGCCGATTTCTGCCGTGTCATAATACTTCTCGATGTGACGGCGGGAACGGGCAATCGTCACACTGTCCAATACCTCAAAGAAGTCAAAGTCCAGTGTACGTAGCAGCGCGTCTGTTGTTCTGGCCTCTGGCTCCAGCTTGCTCCAGGCATTGAAAGCCTTCTGAGCCTGTCGGAAGATTTCTTCTATCGGCTTTTGTGTATCAAGCTTATCGTTGATGTATTCAGGATTGCCTTCATAAGCAAGAGCCAGCTGGTTCCTCAAGTCCGTAAATCTGTTATTGACGGGAGTTGCCGAGAGCATCAGCACTTTTGTCTTTACGCCTGCGCGGATCACCTTGTCCATGAGCCTGACATAACGGTTTTCCTGAGTGTTGGCATGAGTGCCAGCACCGTTGCGGAAGTTATGTGACTCATCGATAACGACAAGATCATAGTTGCCCCAGTTCAGGCGGTCCAGATCCAAACCATTGGACACGCCACCAGAACGCGACAGGTCCGTATGGAAGAGGACATCATAGTTCAGACGATCCGAAGCAATCGGGTTGTTTACGTAGTTATCCTTGTATGTATTCCAGTTCTCGCACAGTTTCTTCGGGCAAAGAACGAGAACGGTTTTGTTTCTGTTTTCGTAGTATTTGATCACAGCGAGCGCAGTAAAGGTCTTACCAAGACCCACGCTGTCTGCCAGGATGCAGCCGTTGTATTTCTCCAGCTTATTGATGATTGCAAGCACGGCGTCCTTCTGGAAATCATAGAGCATGCTCCAGATCTTGCTCTGCTTGAAGCCAGTCGCCTCATTGGGAAGGACATCCTCAGACAGATCATCCAGAAACTCGCTGAAAACGTTGTACAGCATCATGAAGTAAATGAATTCTGGAGAGTTTTCATTGTACGCAGAAGTGATGTTGTCGATGATTACATCGGTTACGTCCTGTAGTTTGTTGCGATCATTCCAGAGAGTTTCAAAGAGCTGCATATACTGCGTGGAGAAGGGGGCCTCCATGCGGTTGACCATGTTATAACTATTGTTTCCGCGTTCGCAGCCAATGTCTACGGTTGTGAAACCGTTCATTGGCATATAGGCCACTTCCTCCGTAGGGGAAGCAACCGTCATAAAGCCGCCCATGTTTTCACCAGTAATGTTTGAGCGGAAGCGCGCCTTCTTCCGAATCCACTCAGCACATTCCTGGGCAATCGCTTTCTGTGTCATTTCATTGCGCAGCTTTATTTCAAACTCTGTACCATAGAGGCTTTGCTCGCGGTTCAGTCGGGGGATATAGAATTCACGTTTCTGCTTTTCGGCCTTCTCAGTGATGAAAGTTGGGGACGTAAAAATAAACCGAAATTCATCGATGGATTCCAGTTGCTTTTTCAGAACGTTATAGGCATACATGGAAAAACAAGCCGCAGCGATAGACACTTTGCTGCCGCGCTTGATCGTCTGTGCCATATCGTCACGTACAATCTCAGTGACATTATCAAAAATCTTCATCTTGTGTTTTCCTCCCACAACAAGAATCCAGATTATTCTTCTTCAATGACTTCCATCAAGTCTCCAATATCGCAATGAAATACCTTGCACAGACGCATCATTACTTCCATCTGTACCGGCTCATCTCTGTTGAGTCTTTGCATTGCGTATCCACTGATCTCTGCCGCTCTGGCAAGATCGCCCTTTTTCATTTTGTTCTGCCTGACAAGATTCCAGAGCTTATTGTAACTGACTGCCATAAACAACCCTCCGTTCGTATGATATGTTTGTGAGCCAAAGAAATGAGCTCATGAACATATCATTTTTGTTTGTATAGCGGATGGACATCCTGAAGGTTCTCTTTACCCAGATCCCGCACATACAGTCAACATTGTTTCTTT
>Ga0256404_1005563_pt1 | contig 22128 bp, 20 predicted proteins | sample RumenRJG_01DNA_FD_185990 | JGI IMG/M metagenome (GOLD analysis project Ga0256404, IMG submission 185990) | Bovine rumen microbial communities from Lethbridge, Alberta, Canada - RJG_01 | ecosystem: Host-associated > Mammals > Digestive system > Stomach > Rumen | place: Canada: Alberta | collected...
TGGCAGGTCGCGCCGCGCATCTCGGCGAGCTTTTACGGCAAGGCCATGACGAAAAAAGGCATGCGCAGCAACGAGCAGCTCGCGTGGGGCACGAAAAAACTCGGCACGTTCAGCCTGGCGTACGGCTACTACGAAGACGGCGACTACCACTGGGTCAAGCGCAAGCCGGAGCTCGCCTGGAGCTACGGTCACGGCATTTACGGCACGAAATGGAGCTACGGCCTCGGCTACTCCATCGGCCGCTGGCAAAACATGGAAAACGGCATCGAGAGTACGCATCAAACGTATTCGCTCAGCTTCTCGCGCCAACCGTTCATCCTCGGCCATGACTGGTACTTGACGCTCTCAACGGGCTACAATATCACAAAGGAAAGCTACAACGACTCGACCGTGCGCGGCATGACGTTCGACTCGGGGCTGTTCCACGAGTTTGACGATCGCTTCACGATTTACGCGGCGTACTCGTACAGCAAGTACACGAGCGAGATCGCGCTCTTCGACTTCGACCTTGACAGCTACAGCAGGAAATTCCAGGGCGGCCTCAGCTGGCGCTTCACCCCGATCGACCGCCTCGTCGCAGCCTGCGACTACGACATGCAAAACAAGCAGATGGATGACATCAACTACTATTGGTTCCATGATATGCACTGCACGCAGTTCATCCTGCGCTATCAGTGGAAATACACGGATGAAACGAGCAACTGGAGCATCCGCTACCAGTTCACGCCGTGGTGATGGCGCGCATGGCAGTCAAAGGAAAAGGATCGTTTTGACATGACAGACACACAGCAGCTCGCAGCGCTCGTCAGTCGTCTTCAGGGCCGGCGCATCCTCGTCGTGGGCGACATCGTCGCCGACGTCTACATCGATGGCCGCATCTCGCGCATTTCGCGCGAAGCGCCCGTGCTCGTACTCGAGCAGGCCGGCAAAACCATCATCGCCGGCGGCGCGGCAAACGTCGTGCACAACGGCGCGACGCTCGGCGGCTGCGTGACGGCCGTCGGCGTTGTCGGCAGTGATGCGGACGCCGATGGCGTACGCGCCATCCTCACAGACGCCGGCGCCGATACGACCGGCCTCATCGCGGACGCCACGCGCCCCACGATCTCAAAGACGCGCATCATTGCCGGCGGCCGCGCGACCGTCAGCCAGCAGATCGTCCGCCTCGACAACGAGAGCCACGAGCCGCTCGGTCGCGAGACCGAGGCGCGCCTGCTGCACGCCATTGACGCCGCGCTCCCTGGCGTCGACGGCATCGTACTCTCCGACTACGGCAGCGGCACGATCACGGACGCCGTGAAGGAAAAGCTCATCCGCTACGCGCGCGCACACGGCATCCCGAGCATCGTCGACTCGCGCTACGACATCCACCGCTTCGCCGGCATCGGCTACGTCAAGCAGAACGACAGCGAGCTCGCCGCCGCGAGCGGCCGCAGGCTCAAGAGCGCCGATGACATCATCGCCGCCGCGAAGAACCTCCTCCTCGAACTCCGCGCCGACGGCGTCCTCGTCACGCGCGGCGAGCTCGGCATGATCCTCGCACTCCGCGATGGCGCTGTCCACGACATCCCCGTCACAGACAAGAGCGAAGTCTACGACGTCTCCGGCGCTGGCGACACCTGCGTCGCGACCGTCATCCTCGCTTTAGCCTCCGGCATCGCGCCCGCGGACGCCGCGCGCCTCAGCAACTACGCCAGCGGCATCGCGGTAAGGAAGCTCGGGACTGCCACTGTCAGTGCGGAAGAGCTGCAGCGGACCATCGAGCGCGCGTAAAACAAAAATATTGTAGTTATTAAATAGACTCCACATTCATCCGTTGCCGAACGTAACAAATACAGCAGCCTTCCCCTCCGGGGAAGGGGGACCGCGAAGCGGTGGAAAGGGTGTCGGAGGTAGGCAGTGACAATATGCAGGATTGTATGGGCGAAGGCATGTAATAACTTCCAAGCTACGTTCGGCAACAGATAGATACGGCGTAGGACGAGTAACCATAATCTGAGTTCGTACAGCCCTTTCCTAGAAAATTTTCCGGGAAAGGGCTTGTTTTTTGCGGCGCGCGGTGGTATCATGCAAGCAATTTCAACAAGATTTTTCTAGGTACTAAGTTCTATCAAGTGAAAGCATAACGAAAGAAGTCTTGTTTCATGCAGCTTTCCATGCTCCAGATCGTCCTCATGGCCGTGACCATCGCGCTCGCGCTCGGCGGCGGCATCTATGCGGCGCGCTCCGTGCACTCCGCCGAGGGCTACAGCCTCGGCGGGCGGTCGGCCGGCGTGCCGATGGTCGCGGGCACGATCGCCGGCACGTGCATCGGCGGCGGCGCGACAGTCGGCACGGCGCAGCTCGCCGGGACGGTCGGCCTCTCGGCCTGGTGGTTCACGATCGGCACGGGCCTCGCGCTCGTCATCATGGGGCTGTTCTATGCGAAGCCTTTGCGCGACACGGCGCTCGAGACGATCGCGCAGTACCTCGTGCTGAACTATGGCAAGGGCGCCGGCAACTTCACGACCGTCGTCTCGTCGCTCGGCATCTTTTTCTCCGCCGTCGCAAGCTGCCTGCCGGGCATCGCGATTCTCGCGGCGCTCACGGGACTCCCGTCCTGGGCCGCGGCGCTCGCGCTCACAACGCTCGTCGTGTGCTACGGCTTCTTCGGCGGGCTGAAGAGCGCTGGCGTCGGCGGCATGATCAAGGCCGCCATCCTCTGGGCGAGCCTCTTCATCGCGGGCATCCTCGCGTGGCGCTCCATCGCGGGCGACGCGCAGGTTTCCGCGCTGCTCCCGGCGTTCCCGTGGTTCTCACTCCTCGGGAACGGCGTGCAGAACGCGCTCGTCAGCGTGTCGTCGCTCCTCGTCGGCATGCTGTGCACGCAGAGCTACTTCCAGGCGATCTTTTCCGCGTCGAATCCGCGCACGGCGTCCATCGGCGCGTTCACGGCGGCGCTCATCACGATTCCCGTTGGCCTGCCGTGCGCGCTCATCGGCATGTACATGCACGCGGCGCACCCGGAGGTCATGCCACTCCTCGCACTGCCGACGTACCTCCTGACGGAGGCGCCGGCCGTGCTCGGATCGATCGCCATGGGCGGCATCCTGCTCTCGCTCGTCGGCTCGATCGCCGGCCTCTCGCTCGGCATCGGCACGATGCTGACGCGCGGCATCTTCTCGAAAATCTTCCACACGACAGATGCGGCCTCCGAGCTCCGCCTCAGCCGCATCGTCGTGCTTGGCGTCATCCTCGCGGCCTGCGCGTTCTCGCTCGCGAACGAGGGCTCGCAAGTCCTCTTCTGGAATTATCTCTCCATGGCGCTCCGCGGCGGCGGCATCTTCCTGCCGCTGACGGTCGCCGTCTTCCGTCCGCACGCCGTCAGCGCCCGCGTCGCGCTCGCGTCGATGATCCTCTCGACCGCGACGGCCGTCGCCGCCGCCGCCATGCACACGAGCGTCAGCCCGCTCTTCATCGGCCTCGCCGTCAGCGTCCTCACCCTCGTGCCTGGGTTCTTCGGCCATCATGACGACGGGGAACATGCGCCGGTGCTTGCGGAAGAGTAAATTTTTCTAGACAGAAGAAATCTCGCGTGATATACTAAAAGCACATCAGAAATGTTTCTGCATAGGCAGACGAAAAGAGCCCGCAACTGCACATCGCGGGCTCTTTCCATTTTCACAGGCCAGGAACGTGTTGCCATTACCGTTCCCACCATTTCTGGAGCATGTACCAGACTGCACACGATACAAGTCCAGCAAGGACGTTGATCAGAAATGTTTCTATGGGCATAGATGAGACCCCCTTTCCGTGCCGGATTGGGGATGGCAACGCACAGATTATATCACGGCCTAATACAAAAAGAAAAGGCAGTTGCAAAATTTGCAACTGCCTTTTCGTATGCGTGGGTTTAGTTGTCCTGCGGCACTTCTTCGAGCGTGACGTCGAGCGTGCGTTCGTGGCCGTTGCGGTCGATGGTGACGCTGACGGTGTCACCGATCGCGTGCTCACCGACTTTCGCGCGGAGCTCGGAGACGGTGTTCACTTCTGCGCCGTCGATCTTCAGGATGATGTCGCCGCGCTGGATGCCCGCCTTGCCGGCCGGGCCGTCGAGCGTGACCTTGAAGACGAAGACGCCTTTATCGATGTTGAGCTGGTAGCCGTAGCGCGCAGCGCTCTCGGGGTCGAAGACGCTGACGCCGAGGTACGGGCGCGCGACGTAGCCTTTGTCCATGAGCTCGGCGACGACGGAGCGCACGGTGTTGATCGGAATGGAAAAGCCCATGCCCTCGACGCCGGAGGCCGCGACCTTCGCGCTGTTGATGCCGATGACCTGGCCGTCGGCGTTGACGAGCGCGCCGCCGGAGTTGCCCGGGCTGATAGCGGCATCGGTCTGCAAAAGCTTGACGCGGCGGTCGGAGATGTCGAGCGTGCGGTTGAGCGCGCTGATGACGCCACTCGTGACGCTCCCCTGGAACTCGAGGCCCATTGGGTTGCCGATGGCGATGGCGGGCTCGCCGACGACGATCTGGTCGCTGTCGCCGAACGCCGCGACGGGGAGGTCTTTCGCATCGACCTTGACGACGGCGAGGTCGGTGACGCTGTCGGCGCCGATGAGCTTGCCCTTCAGCGTGCGGCCGTCCGCGAGCGAGACGATGAGCTCCTTCGCGCCCTCGATGACGTGATTGTTCGTGACGATGTAGCCGTCGGCGCGGAAAATGACGCCCGAGCCGACGCCCTCGGTCTCGACGGGGTTGTTGAACCAGTCGCGCGCGACGGCCTTGTTCGTGATGCCGACAACCGTCGGGCCGATGGCCTTCGCGGCGCGGACGACCGGCGTGTTGCGCGCGTCAGAGATCTCGCTCGTGTCGACGGCCGGCGCATTCGTCACCGCCATGATGCCAGACGAGGATGCACTCGAGGCAGCCGAGCCCGACGACGAGCTGCTGCTCCCGATGTCCGCCGAGCAGCCAGAGAACGAGACAGCGGCGAAGGAAAAGGCGATGGCCGCGGTGAGGGCGCGGCAGCGCTTTTTGGAAAAAGTAGAGAACATAGGATCAGGTCCTTTCGAAAGATATCACGGAATCGCACACGCTTAGAAAGCCTTCCCCTTCGGGGAAGGGGGACCGCGAAGCGGTGGAAAGGGTGTCGGAGGTAGGTCGTAACAGATTGCACGATTGTAATGGCGGAGGAAGCATGGAGTTCTTACCATCCTTCGACGTTACAATCCTGCACATAGTAACGACTTACCTCCGACACCCGCTCCGCCTCGCTAACGCTCGGCACCTCGACCTCAAAGGATAAAGCGACCGCATCGGCGCTAAAGCGACCGCATCGGCGCTAAAGCGCCGTGCGTCTGCTTTTCCCGGAGGGAGAGGCTTTGGGCATGTGCTCTTTGTTGCAAATTATCTCAGTCGCACAGCCTCATCCTGTTTCGTCACATGCAGCGGGATCTCGATGCCCTGCCCCGCGAGGATGGTGTTGACGGTGTCGCGGGCGAGGTCAGGGCGGTTGTTTTCCTGCGAGAGGTGGGCGAGGAAGATGTCGCGCGGTTTTCTCTCTAGATGCGCGACGGCCCAGGCGGCGTCGGCGTTCGCGAGATGGCCGCGATTCGACAGAATGCGACGTTTCAGCGGCCACGGATAGCTGCCGCCACGCAATACGGCGGGGTCGTGGTTCGACTCGAGGACGAGGACGTCGGTGCCGTCGATGGAGGCGGCGACGCTCTGCGTGACGAAGCCGAGGTCGGTGCAGACGGTGACGGTGCTGTCACCCTCGATGCGATAGCCGACGGGATCGGCGGCGTCATGCGGGACGGAGAACGGCGTGATGCGGAGGCTAAAGAGGCGGAACGGGCCGTCGACGGGATGCAGGAGCGTTTCCCTGTGGCTGGCTGGTTCGAAGAGCGACGCCGAACCATACGCTGGACGGGACTCGGCGACGAGCTCGTCCGACGCCATCGCGCCGAGCGCATCCGCGAGGTTGAGGCCGCTCGCGTCAGCAAGCGCCTGCTGGATGCCGACCGGCAGACTTGCAAGGGTCTTGCGGCGGCTGTAGACGGGGAGATGATACCACCGCGCGAGCGTGGCGAGGCCGGCGACGTGGTCGCGGTGCTCGTGCGTAAGGAGCACCGCGTCGAGATCGGCGGCGTCGACGTCCTCCGCAGCGAGCGCCTTCTTGATGCGCGTCGCACTGATGCCGGCGTCGACGAGGATCTTCGCGCCGTTCATCGCGACGAGCGTCGCATTGCCCTTGCTGCCGCTCGCGAGGACGGAAACCTGCATGAAAACATCTCCTGTCATCTGGAATCTATCTTAATTCGTGCGAATGGAAAAAATGTGGAGGGATTTACGCCGCATCCGCATAATTTACGATGGCGACTTCTGTCAATGTGCTGCGCAGGGAATCGACGATGGCGTAAATCTTTTTCATGACCGCCGTCGAATAATACGCCTCCCCGCATTGCGTGCAGATGTCGGAAGGGACATTGCGGATGACGACGATGCATTTGCCGAGGTCAACCGTGAATGTGGAATATCCAGGCTTCGTCACGGCTTTGCAAAACGTGCAGTTCTTCATCAGGAATCATCTTCTTTCTTGCGGATCTGGTATGTCGCATCCCAACGCTCAGTATCTGGCTCATACGTCGTGATAATGTAAAGTTCGTTGTCGCCGATGCTGCAAACGACATGAATCGGTCGGCCATTCTGTTCCAGGGCACATACGAGACAGCTTGGAAACGGATAGTCGTCGGGGTAGTCTTCGATGATGTTCCCGTGCATCAACGTGTAAATGACCTCATCGGGAGAAATCTGTCGCTTGATCATACGCTTGGCAACATGATCGCTCCATCGTATGGCATCGAGTTGACAGAGACGACGAATTTCTTCGATGGTTACAGATTCCATAAAAGTTCTCCAAATGTCAGTTCAACGCCTGTTTTACAACGTCTAGCAAACTCCCGCCTTCGTATTTGATGCCCTTGACGCCTGCGCGTTCGGCGCACTCGACATCACGGTCGCCGTCGCCGATGAGGACGGAGCGTTTTGGGTCGATGGCGTGCTCTTCGATGGCGCGGAGGACGAGGCCGGGCTTCGGCTTGCGGCAGTCGCAGTCACAGGTGTACGCGGGGACGCTGCCCTGTGGGTGGTGCGGGCAGTAGTAGAGGGCGTCGATGTGGGCGCCGATCTTTTGGAGGTCGGCGTTCATGTGGTCGTGGATGCGGAGGATGTCGCTCTCGGGGTAGTAGCCGCGCGCGACGCCGCTCTGGTTCGTGATGACGATGGCGAGGTAGCCTGCGTCGTTGACGTATTTGATGGCCTCGCGGGCGTCCTCCGTCCACGCGAAGTCTTTCGGATCGTGGAGGTAATGGACGTCGACGTTGAGCGTGCCGTCGCGGTCGAAGAAAACGGCTGGTTGCAAAATAAATCCTTTCGTAGTCGCGGAGTTTGGTTGATGCGCGTGGCTACGGGGTGAGGGCAACGAAAACAACGCTGCTGCGAACTTGTGTTATCCATCAACGTAGATACGTTGTACAAATTGTTTTGACGAGCATCGCAGAAACGATATACCGTCCGCACAGCTAAAAGTTTTCTTATGCCCTCACCCCTTCGCCCAAAGTTTTAACGAGGACGCGAAGTTATTTTCCGTACTCGAAATAACCGCCGTCATTCAAGAAATCTACATATTCTTTCACCGCGTCGTCGAGGGTATGGAAGCCTTGGTCGTAGCCGGCTTCTTCGAGGTGGGTGCGGTCGGCCTGGGTGTAGTTCTGGTATTTGCCGACGAGGGCGGCCGGGAAGTCGCGGTAAGCGATCTCGCCTTTGCCCATGGCTTTGATGACGGCCTGGGCGGCTTCATTGTACGTGTGGGCGACGCCGGTACCGCAGTTGTAGATGCCGGAGGGGCCATTGTGCTCGAAGAACCAGAGGTTGACGTTCACGACGTCTTTGACGTAGACGAAGTCGCGGCGCTGCTCGCCGTCGCCATAGCCGCCCGAGCCTTTGAAGAGGCGCGCCTTGCCCGTCTCGTTGATTTGGTGGTAAAGCTGGTAGAAGATCGAGGCCATGTTGCCTTTGTGATGTTCCTGCGGGCCGAAGACGTTGAAATAACGCAGGCCGACGATCTGGCTGTGGGCCTCGGGGAGGACCTGGCGGACGTAGCGGTCGAATGCGAGCTTCGTGAAGGCGTACGGGTTCAGCGCGTCTTCGCAGGCGTCGCCCTCGGTGAAGCCGTGTTTGCCGCTGCCGTATGTCGAGGCGGACGAGGCGTAGAAGAACGGGATGCGGTGCTGCATGCAGAAATGGAGGAGCGCCTTCGAGTACTCGTAGTTCACGCGCATGATGTAGTTGACGTTGTACTCCATGGTATCGGAGCAGGCGCCTTCGTGGAAGATGGCGTCGACGTCGGTGCCGTCGAAGTCGTCGTCCTCGATGGATTTGAGGAAGTCGTCCTTGTTCTGGTAGTCGATGAATTTCAGGCCGCGCAGGTTCTTGTAGTTCGCGAGGTTCGCCTCGTCGGCCGTGCGGTCTTCGCCGAGGTCGTCGATGGCCAAGATGTCCGTGCGGCCGCGGCGGTTGAGTTCTTTGACGATATTGCTGCCGATGAAGCCGGCAGCACCGGTGACGATGATCATGGGAAAAGTCCTCCTTTGGGCTGGATGTTAGGTTGGTATTATTCTAGCATAGATTGGCACGCGAAGGAAGGGCGTGCGGGCTGGCGGTACGGGGGCTTTGAACGAAATCCGGAACGTTCGCTGCGCTCACTAAAACGGATTTCTTATCAAAGTCCCCGTCCCGCCCGGAGTTACGTTTTTGTCGCGGATACGCAAATGCCCAAAGCCTCTCCCTCAGGGAGAGGTGGCGCGCGTAGCGCGACGGAGCGGGTGTCGGAGGTAGGTCGCTACAGATAGTACGATTGTAAAGGCGAAGGGAGCAATCCGTTACAGTTCTACAATCCGGCACGCGTGGCTTCCGTTGGCGTCCGCATTGTCTCTCGGGAGTTCTTTTGCGGGCTTTGCGTGGTACTTCTCGAGCAGCTCATGTACGCCTTCCATGACCTTTTCGACGGGGATCTTTTTCATGCAGGCCATGTGGTCCGCGCCGCTCTTCGGGCAGTCGTGGATGCCGCAGGGGTGGCAGGGCTCGGGGGTCTTGTAGAGGATGGCTCTGGCGTCGTAGGGGTAGAACGTCGGGACGGGGCTCGCGCCGAACATGGTGACGACGGGGACGTTCTGCGAGACGCCGATGTGCATGGGGCCGGAGTCGGTCGTGAGCAGAACAGCGCAGCGGGCGAGGAGGCCGGCGAGGACGGCGAGGCTGACTTTGCCGGTGAAGACGTGGCAATGCGGGCTGTTTTTTTCTTTCATCTGTGCGAGGCAGTTTTCGACGATGGGGACGTCGGTCGGGCCGCCGAAGAAGGCGATCGCCTTGCCTTCGCTGATGAGCTGGTCGGCGCACGCGGCAAAGTACGTATCGATCCAGCGCTTCGTCGCCCAGCTCGCGCCGATGTTGAAGGCGATGACGGGGCGCGGCGCGCCATTTTCACGACCGTCCGCGCGCGTATTTTTTGCGACCGCGGTCGCTGTTTCCTCGACCATCTGCTGCCAGAGGCGGGCGGCCTCTTTTTCTGCGTCCGCCGGGATGGTCATTTCGAGGCCGCGGTCGTCGATGGTCTTGAGGCCGAGCGCCTGTTGGAGCATTTCGAGGTGGACGGTGACCTGGTGCTTCGTCGCGAGATCGCGCGGCGTGTCGGCCATGGCGAGGTTCGGATATTTCTTGGTATAAAAAATGCCAAAGCCCGGCTGCGCATAGCCGATGCGCTCCCGCGCGCCGCAAAAGGCCGTGATGGCGGAGCAGCGTTCGTTGCGGTGGAGGTTGATGACGAGGTCGAAATGCCGCGACCGCAGGCGACGAATAAAAGTGACCAGCGCGCCGAGCGATTTTTCGCGACCATGCTTGTCGATGGTCAGGCATTCGTCGATGCAGGGATTTTCTCGGACCAGGTCGGCGAGGGCGAGGTCGGTCAGCAAAGAAATTTTCGCGTCCGGAAAATTCGTACGCAGCGTGCGGAGCGCCGGCGTGATCAAGAGGAGGTCGCCGATGTGCATCGTGTTGATGACGAGGATGTTTTTGTAGGTCATATCAAAGACCCTTCCGTTTCTTTTTTTCCTATCATATCATATTTTCGTACGCGTCGCGAAAAAAACATGGTATACTGAGTCTGCCGCGCCACCTCTCAATTCACAGGAGGGAGGTGAGAGTATGGCTGACTTCCTAATATCGTTGCTGATTGGCATCTTAGCGGGCATCATTGCTAATTTGCTGACCGACAGCATCCGTCGCCGCTTCGGCAACGGCGAATAACTTTCTGCTGCGTACAGTCGATACTACCAGTCGATGATGACGCAGAAAAAGCCCCTGCAGGCTACCATCCTGCAGGGGCTTTTTCTCGGTGACTAGTATGACCGACTTCCTTTTTACGGCTTCAGTATACCATGCGGATTTTATTTTTGCAAGATTTTCAGTTGTTTTTCCCTCAGATATCGAGGTTCCGCACGAGCTTTGCGTTGTCTTCGATGAACTGGCGGCGCGGCTCGACCTTGTCGCCCATGAGGATGGTGAAGAGCTCGTCGGCTTCTTCGGCGTCTTCCATTTCGACGCGGAGCATGGTGCGGCCTTCGGGGTCCATCGTCGTCTCCCAGAGCTGCTCGGGGTTCATCTCGCCGAGGCCTTTGTAGCGCTGGACGGTGATGCCGTCGCGGCCGACTTCGTCGAGCTTCTTCGCGAGCTCGTCGTCGCTGTAGGTGTACCAGTGCTTCTTGCCCTTGCGGATCTGGTACAAAGGCGGCTGCGCGATGTAGACGTGGCCGTGCTCGATGAGGGGCTTCATGTAGCGGTAGAGGAACGTGAGGAGCAGCGTGCGGATGTGCGCGCCGTCGACATCGGCATCCGTCATGATGATAATCTTGCCGTAGCGGCGTTTCGCGAGGTCGAAGTCGTCGCTGATGCCCGTGCCGAACGCCGTGATCATCGTGCGGATTTCCGCGTTCGCAAAAATCTTGTCGAGACGGGCTTTTTCGACGTTCAAAATCTTGCCGCGCAGCGGCAGGATGGCCTGGAAGCGGCGGTCGCGGCCCTGCTTCGCCGAGCCGCCAGCGGAATCGCCCTCGACGAGGTAGATTTCGGCTTGCTCGGGGTCTTTGACGGAGCAGTCGGCAAGCTTGCCGGGGAGGCTCGAGACCTCGAGCGCGTTCTTGCGCCGCGTGAGCTCGCGGGCTTTGCGCGCGGCTTCGCGGGCGCGCTGCGCCATGGACGCCTTTTCGAGGATGCGCTTCGTGATGGCGGGGTTTTCCTCGAAATATTCCGTGAGGCCCTCGGTGACGATGGAGTCGACGATGCCGCGCACTTCGCTGTTGCCGAGCTTCGTCTTCGTCTGGCCCTCGAATTGCGGCTCGCGGATCTTCAGGCTGATGACGGCGGTGAGGCCTTCGCGGACGTCGTCGCCCGTGAGGTTGCCGTCTTTATCTTTCAAAACACCCTGGCGGCGGGCGAAGTCGTTCGCCGCGCGCGTCAGCGCGATCTTGAAACCGGCGAGGTGCGTGCCGCCTTCCTCGGTGTTGATGTTGTTGACGAACGAGTAAATGTTTTCCTGGTAGCTGTCGTTGTACTGCAGCGCGATCTCGACGACCGTGTCGTCCTTCGTGCCATTGAAGTAAATCGGCTCGGGGTTGAGCTTTTCCTTCTTGCGGTTCAGGTGCTCGACGAACGAGCTGATGCCGCCATCGAAATGGAACGTCTCGCGGCGCTCGGCCTCGCCACGCTCGTCACTGAGCGTGATGGTGATGCCGTGGTTGAGGAACGCGAGCTCGCGCAAACGATGGCGCAGCGTCTCGAAGCTGTACTCCGTGACGGTGAAAATCTCGGGATCGGGGCAGAAATGGACGCGCGTGCCGGTCTCTTCCGTCTCGCCTACGACCGTCAGCGGGCTGGCCGTCGCGCCGCGATGGAACGAGATCTCGTGGATCTTGCCGTCGCGCTTGACCTGGACGTCCATGGACGTCGAGAGCGCGTTGACGACGGAGACGCCGACGCCGTGCAGGCCGCCGGAGACCTTGTAGCCGTCACCGCCAAACTTGCCGCCGGCGTGGAGGACGGTGAGGACGACCTCGACGGCCGGCTTGCCGCTCTCGTGCATGTCGACCGGGATGCCGCGGCCGTTGTCGACGACGGTGATGGAGTTGTCTTTTTCAATCGTGACGTCGATGTGGTCGCAGTAGCCCGCGAGCGCCTCGTCGATGGAGTTGTCGACGACTTCGTAGACGAGGTGATGGAGGCCGCGCTCCGACGTCGAGCCGATGTACATGCCCGGACGCTTGCGCACGGCCTCGAGGCCTTCGAGGATCTGGATCTGCTCCGCGCCGTAGTCGGCGTCGACGGCCGTGACCTCAGCGCTCGACTCGTCCGTGTGGATCGTCACGCCCGTGAGGTCGAGGTCCTTGTCCTCGAGCTCGGGGTCGACCGGCGGCGCGGCTTCTGCCGCTGCGTCCTGCTTCGCGTCGTCAGCGCCGTCAAACGTCAAATGGAGGGTTTCGTCTGCCATAAATCTGTATCTCCTATCTCACTTGCTGGTGTTGTGTGCGTTGTGAACGAATGTATATGAAGTCCGCGTTCTCCGAAGTAACGTTGTAGGAGAAATCGCAGACAAATAAATTTCGTGCTCGGTAATGACAAGCGACTTCGGGTGCTTTCCAGCCGCGACGTCGCGGATATGCCCCGCGGCCTGCTCGCGCTCGAAGAACGCCCGCGCCGCGCCGCCGGGGGCGAAGAGACGGTAGTCGTGGATTGCGATGACGTCGCGGGCGCGGACGGAAAGGTTGTGGCCGAGATGTAGAAACATGAGAGGCACCTGCCTTAGGATTTCTTTTTGCCGAGCCCGAGATATTCATACCGCCGGATCGGCCGCCAGACGTCTGGCTTCGCGAGCTCGCTGCGGAGATGCCAGAGCGTGTGACGGACGATGTCGTCCGTGATCTGCTCGGGCGGGAGGCAGCGGTAGGCCATGGTGAGCGTCTTCGCGGCAAGCGTCTCGGGGTGCTCGAGGAGGACATTCGCCTCGAGCTCGCGGACATAGCCCGCGCGGACGGAGTATAGGAGCTCCGGCGTGGCCTCGGGGATCTCGCGCCGTACTTCGCCGTAGCGTGCCCACGGGCAGTCGACGAGGTAATGGTGGATGGCGGAGCGGACGGCTTCGTCATGCTTCAGCGCGCAGGACGAGCAGCGCTTGCGATCCGGCTCGCAGAGGCTGTTGCAGTCCGCGCATTTGTGATAGCCGAGGGCGAGGCGCAAACGTTCGAGCTTCGCCTGCTTCAGCGTGATGCGGAACAGACTTGCGCGCAGGTCGTCGTTTTCGACGTGGGCGCAGCGCGCGCGGATATCGTCGACTTCTTCGTCCGTCAGGTTGATTTTCGGCAACGCTTTCGCGTAGTCGATGCCTTCGTCCGTAGGCTTTGTGGCCAGCCGGGCACGCTCCTTGCCCGAGTGGGCGAAGCGGAGTTCCCTTACGAGCATCCGGCAGGCATACTGGTTGACCCGCTCGATGATCTGCGTCTGCATGTAGGCGATCTGGTTGCGCCATGATGCGTCGTATGTGTAGAGCCAGAGCGTCTGCCGGACGATGCGCACGGCCTCGACATTCTGCGCGATGGCAGGGCCGACGATGTCCGGCCAGTGGTAGATGACGTTGTTGCAGTAGAAAAGGTGCTCGAACGCGGGGCCGAGGGCGTGGACTGTGCGGGGGAGGATCTTGGAGGTCGGCTCGGGGAAAGGGATCGTCGTGCGGGGCAAGGAGGTCACCTCGAATCTGTTGCATCGGTTGCTGAGCGTGGCAAATTGAGAAGCCTCTCCCAAGGGGAGAGGGGGACCGCGTTAGCGGTGGAGAGGGTGGCGAAGGTAGGGCGTAACAAATTTCAGGATTGTAAAGGCGAAGGAAAGCAATAACTTACAATTATCTTCGACATTACAAGCGTGCGAGTAGCTGATTCCTACCTTCGCCACCCTTTCCGCCTCGCTAACGCTCGGCACCTTCCCCGAAGGGGAAGGCTGCTGTGTCCGATACGCTCGCAACCATCCGTTGTGTCCAGAAAATAACAAACAAACTTCACGCCTTCGTCACCCGTCCCTCTTTCACCCGATACACCGTCCCAAAATCCTCTTGTGGAAAATAGGCGGCGTCGGTCGCGGTGATGATGGTCTGGATGTGTTCCTGCGCGAGGAAGGCGAGGAGGGCTGTGCGGCGGTCCGCGTCGAGCTCGCTCATGACGTCGTCGAGGAGGAGGACGGGGTACTCGCCCGTTTCCTCGTGGAGGAAGGCGAGCTCTGAAAGCTTCAGCGCGAGGGCGGCCGTGCGCTGCTGGCCTTGCGAGCCGTAGGCGCGGAGGTCAATGCCGGAGACCTTGAGCGCGAGGTCATCGCGGTGCGGGCCGACGCTCGTGACGCCGCGCAGGATGTCGAGCGGACGGCGCTCTTTCAATCGCCTATTATACCATAGTTCGAGGTTTTCTGTCACACTCCCGAGATCCGGCTGTTCATAAAACTCCGGAATGGGGTGGATGGGGATCATGATTTCTTCGAGCCCGTGGTTTTCATACGCGAGCGCGAGCGTTTCCTTGCTGCCGGAAATATCGCGCTGCATCTCGTTGGCGATCGTCTGGAGCTTTTGCACGGCGGCCATGCGTTTTTTTACGATCTTCGCGGCGCTCGCGGCGAGCTGCGCGTCCCAGGGCGCGAGCAGTTCGATGCCCGAGTGGTTTTCGTGGATGCGCTTGAGGAGCGTGTTGCGCTGTTGGAGCAGGTGATTGTACGTGAGGAGCTCGTGGCAGTACGCCGGGCTCGCCTGCGAGATCTCGCTGTCGAGGAAGCGGCGCCGCAGCGTGGGTGCTCCTTTGACGAGCGCGAGGTCTTCGGGGGAGAAGAGGACGGTCGTGAGGCAGCCGATGAGATCGCGCGGGCGCGCGGGCTGTCCGTTGAGTGTGATCTTGCGGCGGCCATGGCGCGGCAGGTCGATGTCGATGCGACTCAGCACGCCGGCACGCGAAAAGGCCAGCTGGACGTGTCCAGCCGGCTGTTCGAAGCGAATGAGGTCATGATCCTGGCGCGTACGATGCGAGTGCGTGATGGAGGCGTAGTAGATGGACTCGAGGATGTTCGTCTTTCCTTGCGCATTCGGGCCGAGGAAGATGTTGAGGGTGGGGGCGAGCGCGAGGGTGAGGTCTTGATAGTTGCGGAAGTTTTGGAGATGGAGGGTGGTGACTTGCATAGAGGAAAACGTTCCTTTCATAGCTCGTGGCGGCGGCGCACATGGCTGTTTACTCTGGTCGTCGCTCTCGTCGATATGATTCTTTCGAGGGGATACCAAAGGCGATAGTTCATCTTTGGTTTATGGTTTCTTCGGCGCATCTCCGAATAGGCTCCTCCCGTCGTTCACAACCATGTGCGCCGCCGCCCGTAAGGAACGTCTTATTCTGCTTCGCGCGTCACTTGGTAGGTGCCGATCCCTTCGATCTCGATGATGTCTCCTGGGACGCATTTGCGGCGGCGGGCGGTTTCGAGCTCGCCGTTGCGTTTGATGCGGCGTTCGTCGATGAGGATGCGCGTCTCGCCACCGGTTGTCGTGATGCCGGCCCACTTGAGGAGATTGTCGAGGCGGATGTCGTCCGTGTCAATGGCGAGGGGCTCGGGGGTGTGCTGCTGTTCCATGGTCGTGTCCTTTTTTTGTCTGTCTTGGATGGCGGAAAGGCGTTCCAATATTTTTATTGGAACGCCTTTATTTTATTTTTGTTACGGTTGATGTCGCGTGTTTCCTAGATTTTTGAGAATTCAGCGCGTGCGCATCGGCGTGACGACGTACTGGAAGTCCGGGTCGCTCGCGTCGGTGACGAGAACGGGAGCGAGGGGCTTTGTGAGGGCGAACGTGCAAGTCTCGCCTTCGAGGATCTTGAGGGCGTCGACGAGGTACGTCGCGTTGAAGGCGATGTCGATGTCAGGGCCGGCGATGGTGGCGGGGATGTCTTCCTCAGCCTCGCCGATATCGGGGTTGCTCGAGGAGATGTGGAGATTGTTATCGCCGAAGTGAAGCTTCATGACATTGTAGTCGTTCGTACGGCTGATGAGGAAGACGCGGTCCATGGCGGCCGAGAGGTCGGCCGTCGTCATGGTGACGGTCGTAGCCGTGTTCTTCGGGATGACGTTTGCGAACGAGGGGAACGCGCCTTCGATGAGGCGACTCGTGAAGTAGAGGTTTTCGTACTGGAAGCTGATCTGATTGAACGAGCACGTGACGGCGACGTTGGTCGGCACGTCGGATGTGAAGGTGCGCAGGAGTTCTTGGAGTGTCTTGCCGGGGACGATGAGCTTCATGGAGGTGAGCTCTTCGTCGAACGTATACGTTTTGACAGCGAGGCGGTGCGTGTTCGTGCCGGCGAGCGTGAGCGTTTTGCCGTTGAAGTCAAAGTTGACACCTGTGAAGATGGGGCGGCTGTCGTCTGTGGAGCAGGCGAAGACGGTCTTGCGGAACAGCGAGCGCAGCACGGTGTCAGGGAGCGTGAACTGGAGGTCGCCCGTGACGCGATGGACGCCGGGGTAGTCGCCGGCGTTCATGGAGCGTAGCGTGTAGTTGGCGTTGCCGGACTGGATGTGCGCCGTGCGGCTTTTCTCGTCAAAGGAAAAACGGATGCGATCGTCGGGGAGACGGCGAACGACCTCTTGGAGATATCGTCCGGGAAGAACGATTTGTCCCGGCGTTTCGAGTTCGATAGGAATCTCTTCGATGATGCCGATTTCGTAGTCTGTGGCTTGGACTTCGAGTGTTCCTTCTTCTGCTTTCAAAAAGATGCCGGAGAGGATCGGTGTCTGGGGTTTCGAGGAAACAGCCTTGCCGGCCATATTGATGGCTTCGGCGAGCTCTTGCTTTTGACAGGTGAATTTCATGGCGAGCCTCGCTCTCTTTGTTGAATACTTCGCTGGTTTTTATAGAAAAATAGAAGCCGTAGTAGTAGGGGCTGTGGAAACGTGGATAAGTTGCGCAAACGTACGAAATATCCACGGAAAGGCTGTGAGAAACCCTGTGGAAGCATGTGGTGGATCTTCGGGAGGTTATCCACACGATGCACAGGGAAATACACAGAGGATGGTTATCCACAAATCATGCACACGGTCAGGTGGCCGCTTTCCACATGGTTATGCACAGGAGAAGAAAACGCAGCCCGTGCGCCGCGCCTCACATCTTCTGGATGCGCTCCATGAGGTCGGAAATCGTCTTGCCGAGCTTGTCGTCCGTCTCTTTTTCCTTCTGGATCTTGTCGTACGCATGCAAGACCGTCGTGTGATCGCGGCCGCCGAAAAATTGGCCGATGGCCGGCAGGCTGCTCTCCGTGAGCTCGCGGCAGAGATACATGGCGACTTGGCGCGGGAACGCGATGCTGCGGCTGCGCTTCTTTGAATGGAGCTCGTCCACCGGGATCTGGAAATAGTTCGCGACGATCTCCTGGATGACTTCGAGCGTGACCTCTTTCTGCCCCGCGTCGGGGAAGAGGTCTTTTAGAGCCTGCATGGCAAGCTCCGTCGTGACGGGCTGGCGCGTCAGCGACGCGTAGGCGACGACGCGCGTGAGAGCCCCCTCGAGCTCACGGATGTTCGTGTCGACGCGGTTCGCGATGGAGAACATGACGTCGTTCGGTACGTCGATGTGGTCGACCATTGCCTTCTTGCGGAGGATCGCGATGCGCGTCTCGAGGTCCGGCGCCTGGATGTCCGTGATGAGGCCCCACTCGAAGCGTGAGCGCAGGCGGTCTTCGAGCTTCTCGACTTCCTTCGGCGGGCGGTCGGACGACAGGATGATCTGTTTGTTGTCGTCGTGCAGCGCGTTGAATGTGTGGAAAAATTCTTCCTGCGTGCTCGTCTTGCCCGAGATGAACTGGATGTCATCGACCATCAGCACGTCGATCGTGCGGTATTTGTCACGGAATTTTTCCGGATGGCCGTCGCGGATGGAGTTGATGAGCTCGTTCGTGAATTTTTCGCTCGAGACGTAGAGCACGCGCATCTCGGGATGGTGCTCGAGGATGCGGTGGCCGATGGCGTGCATGAGATGTGTCTTGCCGAGACCGACGCCGCCGTAGAGGAACAGTGGGTTGTAGCCGTGGCCAGGATTTTCCGCGACGGAGATGGACGCTGCATGCGCGAGCTGGTTGCTCTTGCCCGTGACGAACGTGTCGAACGTGTAGCGAGGATTCAGCGTCGAGGCGTCGCCCGGCGCGATCGGCGACGGGAGGTCGGCAACGCCCTTCGAAGCGATACCTTTGCTGTAGGCTGCTTTGCCGGGGGAGGCGGTTTCCTCAGGGAAGAGCTCCGGATCTTCTTCTGTGAGCAAACTCGTCTGCATAGGGCCGCCCTCGTGCACGGCGTCAGCGCTCACACTCGAGCGGCTTTTCGCGGCGCGCTCCGCTTTCTGGATTTTGCGCGGCACGCTGCGTTCCTCAGCGGGCGCATCCTCGTTCGAAAGCGTCGGCAGGTCTAAAGAGACGATCGTGACGCTCGCGCCATCGCCTACCACGTCGCGCGCGGCGGCTTCGAGGATCGGCATGTACTTGTCACGAATCCAGTCTTTGATGAAATCGTTCGGCGCGGCGAGCTCGAGTGCGCCGCCGTCGAGGCGAACGGGCTTCACGGGCGCGAGCCATTTCTCGCACGCGGACGCCGAGAGCGACTCCTGCACCGTGCCCATGATGCGGAGCCACGTCGTCATGAGGTCTTCGTTTGGCATAGAGAAAAATCCTTTCGTGTCCCTCTATATATAGAAGGAAAACCATTTTTTTCATCCACAAGAGAATATGTTATCCACAAATCTATCCACAGTCTGTGGATAACCGTACGCTGCCGCAAAAAAACAACGCACAGGAAGCAACGAAAGCGCTCCCGGCGTCGCTGTTGGTGGGAGAGGGAGGAAACGGCTGCGGTGGACAACGTTTGTGGAAAATACAACACATCTGCGGATAACCGTTTCCTATTTTATCAAAAGCATGCAGAGTTATCAACAGGCAAACGTGATGTCACGCAGCTTTTCCACAGAGCTTTTCCACAGAAACGGGATGGTTATGCACCGATTTCTGGGGAAAAACGCTTGACACGCCGCGCTTTTGTGCCGTATAATGCGGAATAGCCAACCACGCGCGCATCCGTGCGAGGTGCGCGCTCATAGTACAGAGTTCCGGGAGGTGAACGAATTGAAGCAGACGTATCAGCCGAACAACCATTGGCGCAAGGCAACGCACGGCTTCCGCGAGCGCATGAAGACGAAAGGCGGCCGCCTCGTCCTGAAGAGAAGACGCCAGCGTGGCCGGAAACGGATTTCCGCATAAGAATGGTTCAGGCCACCAAGTTTGGTGGCCTTTTTCCATGCCCAGGGGCGGCTCGGCTGCCCTGAAAAAATTCCTAGGAGGAGCGGTTCTGTGAAGAAGCTTACGCTGAAGAGGCATCGCATGCTGAAGCGCGCGTCGTATTTCCAGCGCGTGTACCGCCTCGGGCGTTCGTACGCGAGCCGCTACCTCGTGCTCTACGTGTTCACCGTGCATCCGGGCGAACACAACCTCAAAGGCGAGGTCGGCTTCGCCGCCGGCAAGAAGCTCGGCTGCGCCGTGCGCCGCGTGCGCGTCAAGCGGCTGCTCAGAGAGAGCTACCGCCTCCACCAGCACGAGCTCGCGCCGCATCATGCGCTCGTGCTCGTCGGACGAAAGGCCGCGGTGCGGGCGAAGCGCCAGGACGTCGAGCAGTCGTTCCTCGCGCTCTGCCGGAAAGCCGGCCTCATCGGCAAGAAAGGCGCAAAACCGTGAAGCGCCTCCTGCTGCTCCTGATCTCGTTTTACCGCGCCGCCATCTCGCCGATGTTCCCACCGTCGTGCCGCTACGTGCCGACGTGCTCTGCGTACGCGATGGAGGCCATTCAAAAATATGGCGCATGGAAGGGCGGCTGGCTCGCATGCAAACGGATTTTGAGATGCCATCCCTTTCATAAAGGCGGGTATGATCCCGTGCCATAAACCAGATTCCGTAGGCTCGAACATATTTTTTGAAACACCAGAAATGGACGTGATGAATTGCAAGCGTTTTTCTCCTCTGTGTTCTCCCCGATTGAAGAGCTCCTCGGCTTCATCCTCGAGCTCCTTTACAACCTGACGGATGTCCTCGGCGTCGGCAGTTACGGCCTCGCCATCATCCTTTTGACCGTCCTCGTCAAGATGTGCCTCTACCCCTTGACGGTGAAGCAGATCCGGTCGATGAAGGCCATGCAGGAACTCTCTCCGAAGATGAAGAAAATCCAGGAGAAGTACAAGGACAACCCGCAGGTCATGCAGCAGAAGATCGGCCAACTCTACAGCGACGCCGGCGTGAACCCGCTCGCGGGCTGCCTGCCGCTCCTCATCCAGATGCCGATCCTCATGGGCATGTACTACGCCCTGTTCAACTTCCAGTATCCGACGCCGGAGGCCGCGATGTTCCTGTGGCTGCCGTCGATGTCGGAGCCGGATCCGATGCACATCCTCCCCGTGCTCGCCGCCGCGACGACGTACCTGCAGACGGCGCAGACGAGCGACATGAGCCAGACGCAGATGAAGATGATGGCGTACTTTATGCCGCTCTTCATCGGCTTCATCAGCTGGAGCTTCGCCTCGGGCCTCGTCCTCTACTGGGTCGCCATGAACTGCTGCCAGATCGTGCAGCAGTGGTGGATGTACCGCGGCAAGGAAAAGCCCGGCAAGGCGAAAGCCGCGAAAAAGGAGGAAGCGTAAGTGGCCGCGCGCGAAGCGACGGGGAAGACCGTCGAAGAAGCCATCGGGAATGCCCTCCGCAGCCTCGGCTGCGAGCGCGAGGAAGCCACGATCGAGATCCTCGAGACCGCATCGAGCGGCTTCCTCGGGATTTTCGGCGGCCATCCGGCGAAAGTCCGCGTGACGAAAAAAGAGCCGAAGGCCGCAGAGAAAGCACCCGCGCAGCGCAAAACGACAGCGCAGCCGGCGGCGAAATCCGAGCCGCGCAAAGCCACAAAAACGAAAGAAATCCACACGGTTCCCGTGGACACTGTGGAAAAGTCCGCGCAAAATGCACCAAACACACGGAACGCATCCGACACAGCGAAGCCAGCAGCAGCGGAAACCGTGAACGCGTCCGCCGTCAAAGACGCCGCGACGAGCGAACGCCCATGGCAGCCGCCCGACGAGAGCGGCGCCATCGAGACGCCGTACAGCGAGCAACGCTCCTACGGCGTGACGGCGACGACGCCTACGGGCATCCAGCCGTTCAAGCAGCAAAAGCCGCGCCGCACGCGGGAAGAGAGCAGCCATGCGTGTGAGAAAAGCGACCCTGTGACGCGCCAGCGCGCGGAAACGTTCCTCAAGGACGTGTTCCGCTGCATGAACCTCGACGTCCGGATGACGCGCAGCGAGACGGAGGAAGGCACGGTCTACGACCTCCAGGGCGAAGGCCTCGGCATCCTCATCGGCAAGCACGGCCAGACGCTCGACGCGCTGCAGTACCTCGCGAACCTCGCCGCGAACAAAGGGCAGGACGACGGCCGCATCCACGTCATCCTCGATGTGGAGGGCTATCGCAGCCGCCGCGAAGAGACGCTCCGCCGCCTCGCCGAGCACCTCGCGGAAAAGGCCTGCCGCATCCATGCGGACGTCCGCCTCGAGCCCATGAACCGCCATGAGCGCAAGATCATCCACATGGCGCTCCAGGAAAACCGCCGCGTCTCGACATACAGCGACGGCGACGAGCCGTACCGCTGCGTCGTTATCGCCCCAAAAAAACGCCGCCGCTTCCGCCCGCGCAGGGAACGGACAGCCGAGCCGGCGCCCGAGCGCAGCGAAGAAGAATAAGAAAAGGGCCTGCCAACATGGCAGGCTTTTTCTTTAGGAGGAATCATTCATGTCTACGGAAACAATTGCCGCGATCGCGACGGCGGCGGGGGCGGCGGGGATCGGGATCATCCGCGTGAGCGGGGCGGAGGCGCTCGCGGTGGCCGACCGCGTGTTCGCGGCGGCGTCGGGCACGCCGCTCGCGGAGACGCCGGGCGGGCGCGCGGTCTACGGGCG
>Ga0256404_1005564_pt1 | contig 22124 bp, 14 predicted proteins | sample RumenRJG_01DNA_FD_185990 | JGI IMG/M metagenome (GOLD analysis project Ga0256404, IMG submission 185990) | Bovine rumen microbial communities from Lethbridge, Alberta, Canada - RJG_01 | ecosystem: Host-associated > Mammals > Digestive system > Stomach > Rumen | place: Canada: Alberta | collected...
CTGAGTGACCGCGTACGTATTGGTACGACCTACAGGCCGCTCCCTCCTGACGCTGCGCTTCGCTCCGCGTCTGTCCTCCCTCCAAGGAGGGAGGCTGGGATTGTGAGCTTTCCTCGCTTAACTTAATGACATTGCCCCCAGAGGGGGAGGCGTAGTTTCATTTTTCTAATAATTCGACCGCGAGCTCCGCGCTGCGTTCCGCCAGCCCACGCTGTTTCTTCAGCAGTGCCGCATTGTGCTGGCGGATGGCTTTGCGGCGCTTCCATTTGTCTTCGACCGCGGCGAGCAGCACGTCCGCCGTCAGCGTTTCAAGGTCGCCGACGGGATCTTCGCCGATGGAGTCGAGGAAGCGGTCGATCTTCGGATCATAGGAAATGCCGATCATCGGCACGCCCATGACGCCGGCGAAGATCAGCGCGTGCAGACGCACGGCGATCATGAGATCCATGTTGCCGACGAGCGACAGGAGCTCGCTCGTGCGGTATTCGCCCGGCAGGACCGTCACGCTTTTCCGCGCGTCCTCGTCAATGCGCTCCGCGATGCTTTCCGCCGAGCGCACATCCTCGGGATATTGCATGGGCAAAAACACGACACGCGCATCATAGCGGCGGACGACTTCGTCCACGACCTCGGCCAGCACATCCTTGTAATGCGTCCAGCCGCACCAGTCGCGCACGGAAATGCCGACGACGGGCTTCGCGCCCTCCGCGCCCTCTTTCGTGAGAATCATGCGTCCCGCTTCTTTCGCGACGGGATGGATGGCGAGTACGGCATCGGCCGCCTGCTCGATGCGTGGCTTTTGCACGCCGAGGCGCGCGAGCTCTTCGAGCGAGCCGTGGTCGCGCACCGTGATGAGCTTGACGCGGTTCAGAATTTTTTTCGTCAGCCAGCAAGCAAAACCGCCCTCGATCGGGCCGATGCCCTGCGCGTACAGCATGACGGGCGTGTGCACGGCGAGCGCAAGGAAGATGATGCCGAGGTAATAGTAGAGGCTCCGGCGGCTCGTGATGTTCTGCAGCAGGCTGCCGCCGCCCGAGATCAGGAGATCCGCATGGCCGAGGAGCTGCAGGATGGCTGAGATGTCGATCCAGCCGACGGCATCAACACCGTGGCGTGCTTTCGTATCCTCCGGATCCGCCGAGATGACCGTGATATGCAGTTTTGGGTCGAGGTCGGATAAGACTTCGAGCATCGCGGCGAGCATCGCTTCGTCGCCCGCGTTCTTCGAGCCGTAATATCCGGATACCACAAGGTTCCTCATAGGCCTTCCGTTTTCTCCTTTGCAGGATGTCCTAACATCAAGGATACCCCGCGGTCGTTTCTTATTTCTTTGCCGCGGCCGCTTTCGCTTTCGCGAGCACAAATTGCCATAGTTCAATCAAGACCATGCAGACAGCGCCGATGCCAGCGCCGAGCGCGATGCCGCCGATGCCGCGCATAAATGACATGTAAATCGGCGTGCGCATGTGCGCGAACGTCTCGACCATGGAGCCCTGCCCGATCGTCGCGACGAGCACGAGCGCGAAAATCAGCATCGTCGGCCATTTGCGCGCGAACGCCATCATGGCGAGCATGAACGCCGGGTGGCCAATCAACAGTTCTTTCGTGCGCGGGCGCGCATAGAATGCCTGCTCCAGCATCGCACGGAAATGAAGCTCCGTCTGCGAGACGGGCATGCCGCTCGTGTGGCCGCTGCGCGCGACAAAGATGATGGCGGCGAGGCCGACGAAGGCGAGGCCGATCAGCGTCTTGATGCGCACGGGCATATCGAGAATTTTTTTCAGCTGCTCGAGCACGCCATCCGTGTCATCCATGCGCCCGTCAAAGATGTCAAAGCGCTGGAGGAACGCGATGGCGACGAGCACGAGCGGCAGCACGAACGTCAGCTTGATGCCGCGGAAAATCTGGAACTCCAGCAAATATTCCGTATCAGCCAGCGAACCCGAGAGATACGCTGCGCCAACATACGACAGTGCGCCCGTGACGAACAGCGCAATCGCCGCCGTCACGAGGAGCGGAATCAGATGTTTCGTCAACTCGCCCCGCTTCGTGCGAATGTAATCGAGGAGTCCGATGACCGCAAGCGACGGAAACACATTCGCGCTCGCGAGCGCCGCAAGCACGCGAATCTTCGAACCCGCCCCCATGAAGACGGGGATCGCCGCGAGCGCCCCGAAAATGACGAAAAGAATGATCTGCCATTTCATCGACGCATTCAAACGCGGGATGACGAGCGAGAGATAGAGCACGCCCGCCGCCGCGACGCCGAGCATGAGGATGCCGCGCAGGACTTTGGACGGATAGAATTTTTCAAACGTATCCGATGGGCCGATCGTGAAGCCGTGCTGGACAAGCGCGTACCGCGTGTCGCGGAAGTACTTCATGTTCGTTTCTAAGAGCGTCATGTTCGGCGACGGCTTGTCGTAGATGCGCAGGAGGTCGATGCGGATGTTGCGCTCCATGTCCGTATTCGCCCAGCGCTCGACCGCCGTGTCGATCTTGAGCTTCGGCTGCTCGTCCTTCGGGATGGAGTAGAGGCGCGCGACCTTGTCATAGCCAAGGTTCTTCGCGATTTCCTCCATGCCGTCCTGCTTGTAGAACTGGAGCTGCGTCGTCGCTTCGATGAGCCCGAGCGTGATGCCGCGTGACTTCATTTCGTCAATCGTCGTCATGAGCGCCCCCGGCGCGCCAAGCGATTGATTGCCGGAAAACACGATTTCCGAAATTTGGAAACCGTCGAGACGCTTGAACACGGCTTTGACATCGTCGTCCGTGCACTTCTCGTAATTGCTCGGGCGCGCGAGGACATAGAAACCCGCGTCATTGACCTTTTTCATCTCATCCGTCGGCATACCGAGGTTCATTTTCATGAGCGACTCGTAATGCGCTTTGACGGCGAGGACTTCCTGATTGCCCGCCTGCAAAACGGTCACGCGATCTGCGCCCAAGCGGCGAATCAAATCCTCTTTGATCTCTTTGTACGTCTGCGCGTCGTGACCCGTCACATAGGCCTCCGTACCGATGATCTTGCCTTGTTCGACAAGCGCGCGCCACGAAGGATCGCTCAGCGTGCCATCGTGGTAGCTCTCAAGCAAGCGCGCGCCGGCAATGGCCGTCGCCTTGCCATTCTCGTTGAGCTTCTTAAATGTCGTCTCGTAGACGGCGAGCGATGTGATGCCTGCGTCTTTCGCCTGCGCGAGGACTTCGTCCTCCAGCAGCCCTTCACGCTGCGCAAGTTCTTGCAAGCCTTCATAATCAATCGCCATATCGACGCGCGTGTTCGCCGTCTCGACGTGGTGGCGCTCGACATCAATCATGAGCGCGGCCACGAGGCCGACGATGATGACGGCGATCAAAAACTTGCTGTAGTGAAACATCTTGGTTGGCATAAACTATTGCCTCTGCAGTCCTGCCCGAAGGCATAAAACAGAAATTATTCGTAGTAAGGTGCAAGCACGTCAGGCGTTTGCGCCGCTTGCGGGTCATACGTCGCTGTGATCACGCACTTGTGCTGCTGCATCGTCACATCCGTCACGCGCAGGCCGATCGGCATCTTGCCGCGCTTCACGAGCGGGATGTCACCGAAGAAATTGCCGATGCTCGCCTTGCCAAACGGCGCATTCGTGATTTCGAGGCTCGTCATGTGATACATGAGCTGCCCATTGTCATCGACAACCGTGCCCGTCATGCGCGCATCCGCCATGCGGCCGAACACTTTGACGTTCGCCGTGACGGTGATGCCGCCGGGATCCATCGTGATTTCCGTGTTCTCGAGCTTCTCGGCTTTGCGCGTGAGGAACTCTTTGAGATCGTCTTCCGTCACGACGCCAATGAGCTTCAGTTCTTCGGCGCTTTTGACCGTGAGGTCGCCGCCGTTCAGGAACTCGTACATATGGAACCGGAGGTTCTTGCCGTCGAGCGTGAGATCGCTCGTGAGCACGTCGCCGAGCCGGCCTTGCCGTGCCACGATGTGCGCATCATCGACTTGGCCGAGCAACATGAGGAAGCGCGGCGTCGAAGAAAATTGCACCGTGACATCCTGTGTCCCCAGCCGTTCCGTGATGCGGTGCGCGAGCGTGCGCTCGGCGAGGCCGGGCACGATGACTTCCGCAAACGCGAGCACGACGGCGAGGACGATGAGTGCGAAAACGAGCGTTTTAGATTTCATGGTTGGCCTTTGCCGCGAGGAATGCGCGAATGAACGGGTCGAGATCGCCGTCCATGACGGCCTGCACGTTGCCTGTTTCCTCGTTCGTGCGGTGATCTTTCACCATCGTGTACGGCTGAAAGACGTACGAACGAATCTGGCTGCCCCACTCGATTTTCTGCTGGACGCCTTCGAGTTTCGCACGTTCCGCTTCCTTCTTTTCCTGCTCGAGCTCGAACAGCTTGGCGCGCAGCATCTTGAGGCACTGCTCGCGGTTCTGCAGCTGCGAGCGCTCGTTCTGACACTGCACGACGATGCCCGTCGGCTCATGCGTCATGCGCACGGCGGACGATGTCTTGTTGATGTGCTGGCCGCCAGCGCCCGAAGCGCGATACGTATCGACACGGACTTCCGCCATATTGATGGGAACTTCCACGGCGTCATCGAGTTCCGGCATGACTTCGCACGCCGAAAACGACGTATGACGGCGCGCATTCGCATCGAATGGCGAAATGCGCACGAGGCGGTGGACGCCTTTTTCGGATTTCAGGAAGCCATAGGCATTATGTCCTTTGATGAAGAGCGTCGCGGACTTCACACCCGCTTCATCGCCCGGCAGCAGGTCGGCCGTCTCGACGGTAAAGCCATGACGCTCGGCCCAGCGGCCATACATGCGCAACAGCATTTGCGTCCAGTCCTGCGCCTCCGTGCCGCCCGCGCCCGCGTGAAGCGTAAGGATGGCGTTGTTCGCGTCATAGGGGCCGGAGAGCAGCACTTCGAGCTGGAGGTTCTCGAGCCCTTCCGCGACGCCATCGAGGTCGGCGCTGATCTCGTCTTCCATCGACGCGTCGTCGTCTTCGACGGCCATTTCCCACAGCGCCTGCGCATCGTCAAATTTCGAGCGCAGCGTCTTGTATTTGTCGACGCTGATCTTCACGTCATTGAGTTCCTGGTTGATCTTCTGCGCCTCTTCGGCGTCATCCCAGAACGTCGGCTCGCCCATCTTGTACTCGAGCTCGGCGATTTTTTCTTCCTTCGCCGGCACTTCGAGCGACAGCTCCATCTGGTCGAGCTTTTCCTTCAGTTCCCCGAGACGGGGCTTGATGTCTTCTAGCATTCTAGTCCTTTCAACTTGTTTGATTCCAAAGACTGTTTCATATCATGCCAACCGCAACATATACAGCAGCCTCTCCCTCTGGGAAAAGCAGACGCAAGGCGCTTTAGCGCCTACGCGGTCGCTTTATCCTTTAGGTAGAGGTGCCGAGCGCTAGCGAGGCGGAGCGGGTACAAGGGTGCGAACGCGGAACAATGTGCCAATCTGTTTTGAAGCATCTCGTTGTATGAATTGCTTCGAAACTACGTTCATCTTGTTTTGCTATCGCACCCAAGTACCCTTTCCACCACTAACGTGGTCCCCCTTCCCCTGAGGGGAAGGCTTTTCATGCGTTCTTACCGCAGCAATTCTTATATTTCTTCCCGCTACCGCACGGGCACGGGTCGTTCCGTCCTACCTTTGTACCGTCAGCTTTCAGCGGCGCTTTCTTCTTTGCCTCGGCCGCGCTGACTTCATCGCCGTGCGAGGCCTGGGCGCTCTGGAGATGGTCAGAGAGCTGGCTGCGCTGTTTCGCGATTTCCTGCTCGGCGCGATGCTTCTGCGCCTCGGCCTGCATGGCTTCCTGCTGCTCTGGCGTCACGATGCTGACGTGGTACATGAGCGTCGCGATCTGATCCATGATCGCGCCTTCCATTTCCTCGAACATGTTCAGCGCTTCGATCTTGTACTCGGCGAGCGGGTTGCGCTGACCATAGGCGCGCAGGTTGATGCCGTCGCGCAGCATGTCCATGTGGTCAAGGTGTTCCATCCACTTCTGGTCGACGACGCGGAGCATGACGACTTTTTCGAGCTCGCGCATATTTTCTTCGCCGAACAGTACTTCGCGCTGCTGGTAGCCGTCGAGCGCCGTCTTTTCGAGTGCTTCCTTCAGGCCGTCGCGGCTCATGGCAGCGAGCTCTTCCTTCTTCAGCTTGCCCTGGGGCGCGTAGATTTTTTCTGCATCCTCAATGAGGCCGTCAAGCGTCCATTCCTCGGGATACAGCTTCTCGTTCGCATACTGATCCATTTCCGTCTTGATGATGTGGTTCACCATCGAGAGGATGTTTTCCTTGAGGTTTTCGCCCGTCAGGATCTTGCGGCGCTCGCCATACATGACTTCGCGCTGCTGGTTCATGACGTCGTCGTATTCGAGGACGTGCTTGCGGATGTCGAAGTTGCGTGCCTCGACCTTCTTCTGCGCGTGCTCAATGGAGTTCGTGATGAGCTTGTGCTCGATGGGCTCGTCCTCTTCCATGCCGAGCTTGTCCATGATCTTCGTCACACGGTCCGAGGCAAAGAGACGAAGCAAATCGTCTTCGAGCGACAGGTAAAAGCGCGACGCGCCCGGGTCGCCCTGACGGCCGGCACGGCCGCGCAGCTGGTTGTCGATGCGGCGGGACTCGTGGCGCTCCGTGCCGACGATGAAGAGGCCGCCAAGCGCCTCGACGCCCTCGCCGAGCTTGATGTCCGTGCCGCGGCCGGCCATGTTCGTCGCGATCGTCACGGCGCCCATCTGGCCGGCGTCCGCGACGATCTGCGCCTCGCGTTCATGGTTCTTCGCATTCAGCACATTGTGCTCGATGCCAAGGTGATGGAGGATGGCGCTGAGTTCTTCCGACTGCGTGATGGATGTCGTGCCGATGAGCACGGGCTGTCCTTTCGCATGGATTTCCTGCACGGCCTTGCCGACGGCCTTGTACTTCGCGCGTTTTGTTTTATAAATGACATCCGGATAGTCGACGCGCTGCACGGGCTTGTTCGTCGGGACGACGACGACGGGGAGATTGTAAATCTTGAGGAACTCGTCTTCTTCCGTCTTCGCCGTACCCGTCATGCCCGCGAGCTTGTCATACATACGGAAATAATTCTGGAATGTGATCGTCGCAAGCGTCTGGCTCTCGCGCTGGACCTTCACGCCCTCTTTTGCTTCGATGGCCTGATGCAAGCCGTCGCTGAAGCGGCGGCCAGGCATGACGCGGCCCGTGAACTCGTCGACGATGATGACTTCGCCGTCTTTGACGATGTAATCGCGATCGCGCTTCATGAGCGCTTTCGCGCGCAGCGCCGCCGTGAAGCAATGCGAGTATTCAATGTTTTCCGGCGCATAGAGATTCTGCACGCCGATGAGCCGCTCGATCTTCGGCACGGCGCTATCGGCCGGCGAAATCGTCTTCTGCTTCTCGTCGACCTTGTAGTCCACGCCCTCTTTGAGGCCGGCGACGGCGTGCGCCATTTTCACATAAATATCCGTAGACTTCTGGCCGGGGCCCGAGATGATGAGCGGCGTGCGCGCCTCATCGATGAGGATCGAGTCCACCTCATCGACGATGGCGTAGTGGAGCGGCCGCTGCACCATCTGGCGCTCCTCGATGACCATGTTGTCGCGCAGGTAATCGAAACCGAACTCGTTGTTCGTGCCGAACGTGACATCGCAGCTGTACGCGAACTTGCGCTCGGGGAAATCCATGTCATGCACGACGAGGCCAACCGTGAGGCCGAGGAAGCGATAGAGGCGTCCCATCCATTCCGAGTCGCGCTTCGCGAGGTAATCGTTGACCGTGACCATGTGCACGCCCTTGCCCTCGAGCGCGTTGAGGTACACAGGGAGCGTCGCGACGAGCGTCTTGCCTTCGCCCGTGCGCATCTCGGCGATGCGGCCATCATGCAGGCACATGCCGCCGATGAGCTGCACATCGAAATGACGCATGCCAAGCACGCGCCGCGAGCCCTCGCGCACAACGGCGAACGCCTCGGGCAGAATTTCATCGAGCGTCTCGCCGTTTTTCAGACGCTCGCGGAACTCGTTCGTCTTGCCCGTCAGCTTGTCGTCCGTAAGGCCTTGCATCTGAGGCTCGAGCGCGTTGATCTTTTCCACGACTTTCTGATACGCCGCAATATATTGGTCGTTGTTGTCACCCAGGAATCGTTTCAGAAAACCCAGCAAATGGATCCACCCCTCAAAGGTTTTATTTCTATAGAAAATTTTATCTACGTATCGTTTGTAAAATCCACCGATTCATTCTATCAAACCGCTCCTTAGAAGTCAACAAAAGCAAGAATGCCGTTCCCGCTTTCACCAAACGTGACGATTTCGTGCACGAACACAACGATAGCTAAATAGAATCGTTGAAGTTGTCGTTATCTATTGAAAACTGTCAAATAATTTCGTATTATGAAGAAAAGCGTTATTGTTTTCGTTCTTTCTTATTTCTTTCGTCGTTTTATGCAGCTGAAGGAGGCGTATTTCCTTGGACAAAATGAGTCAAGAAGCCCTAGCGGTCAAGAAGGCCGAGCAGGCGTTTGACCGCAAGCGGCGCACGATCGGCCTGTTCGGCGGGCCGCTCCTCGCTATTCTCGTCTTCCTCACCCCGATCGAGGCACTGACGGTGCCCGGTCACAAACTCCTCGCGATCATGGTGCTCGTCGCTCTGTGGTGGATCACAGAGCCGGTGCCGATCCCTGTGACGTCCCTCATCGGCCCGACGCTCGCCGTCATCACCGGCGTCGTCAATGTCAAGATCGCGTTCGCGGCGTTCGCGAATCCAATGATCTTCCTCTTCATGGGCGGCTTCATCCTCGCGAAGGCCATGATGAAGCACGGCCTCGACAAGCGCTTTGCTTATTGGCTGCTCGCGCGAAAATGGGTCGGCTCGAATCCAAAGCGTATCTTCCTCGCCTGCGGCCTCGCCGCTGCGCTCTGCTCCGGCTGGGTCAGCAACACGGCGACGGCAGCCATGATGTTCCCGATCTGCCTCGGCCTCCTCACGTCCATCAAGGAAATGTTCGCAGCGAACGGACGTGACATCGACCTCCACGAATACAAGTATGCGACTGGCCTCATGCTCATGACGGCGTACGCGTGCTCCATCGGCGGCGTCTTGACGCCGATCGGCACGCCGCCGAACCTCATCATGCTCGGCTTCCTCAATACGATGGCCGACATCCACATCTCGTTCTTTGAATGGATGACGTGGGGCTTCATCGCCATGGTTGTCTACTTCATCATCGCTTACCTCGTGCTCTCGCATATGTTCCCGGCCGATGTCGACCACATCGAAGGCGCGGACGTCTTCATCCGGAACAAGCTCGCGGAGCTCGGTGGCTGGACGCGCGCACAGAAGAACACGCTGCTGGCGTTCATCGTCGCCGTCGTGCTCTGGGTCATGCCGGGAATCCTCTCCATCGGCCTCGGCTCCACGAGTCCGGTGCTCAAGATGTACAACGTCCTGTTCCCGGAAGCCGTCGCGGCCATGGCTGGCGCACTGCTGCTGTTCCTGATGCCGATTGACTTCAAGACGCGCCGCTTTACGCTGACGTGGAAAGAAGCGATGGAAGGTATCGAGTGGGGCACGCTGATCCTCTTCGGCGGCGGTCTCGCCATGGGCGGCATGATGTACACGACAGGCCTGTCGCAGTGGGTCGGCAACCTCATCGTCGCCGCGATGGGCGGCGAGCCGAGCCAGGTCGGCATGGTTGCGATCTTCTCCGTCATGGCGCTGCTCCTGTCCGAGCTCACGAGCCACACGGCCGCGACGAACATGATCGGCCCCCTGGCCATCACGGCAGCCGTCTCCGCCGGCATCAGCCCGATCCCGGTCTCCGTCGGCATCGCGCTCTCCGCATCGCTCGGCTTCATGCTCCCAGTCTCGACTCCGCCGAACGCCATCGTCTATGCGTCGGGCTACATCCCGATCACAAAGATGATCCACACCGGCGTCATCATCGACGTCGTCGGCATCGCCTGCGTGACGATCCCGCTCGTCATCTATTTCGTCAGCTGGATGGTCGGCTGATGCGCTGAAAAAAATTGCACACAAATACGCCCTTGCGGCTCGGAATGATTTCCCTGCCGCAAGGGCGTTTCGTTTGTATCGGATATAAATCACGCGTGGTTCAAGACCCGCTCAAACACATCGGCAAGCAGCACATGGAAACCGCCACAGAGATCGACGTAGATGTCCTGTTCCTTTTCCTCGTCCGTCAAGCGGAAACGCTCCGGCTCCGTGGCGTTTTCCGCGATGTCTTCCGGCGAATAATACGTATAAACGCGCTGGATTTCGAAACGACCGTCCTGCGGGCGGTAAATCTCGATGGACTTGCCCAAAGGATCGACAATCCAATATTCCTGCACACCCGCTGCCGCGTACGCCTGCATCTTCGCGCCGCGATCGTAAATCTGCGTGCTCGGAGAAAGCACCTCGGCGATGAGCGTCGGCGCGCCTTCGATATGCGTCGGTTTGATTTTTGATGGGTCACAAACGATCATGGCATCCGGAACAAAACGATTTTTCTCATCCAGATAAACGTCAACCCCATCCGGAAACGCCTCGCAACGTTTCCCCTGCAACGCATTCGAAAAAATACGATAAATTGCCCCAGACACACGCGTATGATCTACTCTGGGACGCGGCGACATCATGACGATCTTTCCGTTGATGAGTTCCATCGGGATGCGCTCTTCATCCGACCGTGCTGTGTTTTCCATGATGCATTCCTCCTAACACCAAAAGATTCAGCAGTACACCCGCGGCACGCGCGGGGCGACGAGGCACGTAACTTCGTAGTTGATCGTGTGCAGCCAGCTGGCCGCCGTGTCTGTCGGGAGCTCCGCGCCACCGAAGAGCAACGCTGTGTCGCCAATCTGGACATCCGGGATGTCCGTGACATCGACCATGACTTGATCCATGCAGACACGACCGGCGATTGGCGCTCGCTGTCCTTTGATAACGACGTAACCTTCTGGGCTGTAGGCGCGGATGTAGCCGTCCGCGTAGCCGATGGGGAGCGTGGCGATGACGCTTTCGCGCTTGGCAACGAACGCACGGCCGTAACCGATGGATTCGCCGACGTGGAGTTTTTTGAGGAACACAACTTTTGCGTAGAGCTTCATCGTCTCTGTAAGCTCGATGGGGTGCGTGACTTCGTCCGACGGCCAGAGACCGTGCTGGATGATGCCGACGCGCACCATGTCATAATGGGCTTCCGGGATTTCGAGGATGGCTGCGCTTTCGGCAATGTGGCGAAATTTGAGTGTAATGCCACGTGTCTGGATGGCTTCGAGCGCCTGCTCGAACAACGTGAGCTGCTGTTTCGTGTACGCCTTGTCCCGCGTGTCGGCGGCAGCGAAATGCGAAAACGCGCCTTCGAGTTCGACGTTTGGCAGGCTCACGATGTAACTCGCAAGATCTGCGGCTTCTTCCGGACGCACGCCGATGCGGCCCATGCCCGTCTCGATCTTGAGATGAACCTTCGCCGTCTTACCAAGACGCACAGCAGCATCCGAGAGCGCTTTTGCAAGTTCCTTCGTGCAGACGACCTGCGTGATGCCCGCATCGACGACCGCCTGCGCTTCCTCGGGCAGGATCATGCCAAGTAGCAAAATCGGTTGCGTGAAGCCGACTTCGCGGAGCTCCAGCCCTTCGCCAATCGTCGCGACCGCGAGGTAATCCGCGCCGTGCTCCACAGCAACGCGCGCACACGGAATCGCGCCGTGCCCGTACGCGTCGGCTTTGACGACGACACAGAGTTTCGCTCCATTTTTGACGCACGTCTTGATATGCTCGAGGTTATCAGCATAAGCTTTCAAATCAATCTCAGCCCAAGTTGCCCGGTTCGGCATGATGGAAAATCCCCTTTCGCGGATAGAAAAACGTTCCTGCTAGGATGGTTGCTTCCATTATAGCAGGAACGTTTTCGTTAAAAAAGGGATTATCAGCCTTGCGCGTAAAGTTTTTCGTAGATGCCGAGCACATCGCTCTCCGTGAGCTCGACATAGTTGTTCGCCATGAGGCGGCCTTGCTTTGTCATGACGATGTCGGTATAGTCTTTCAAGTCTTCTTCTTTCACGCCATAATCAGTGAGCGGCTTCTTCGGAAGGATGTCGTCGAGGAGCGTCATGAGTTTCGGGAATGCTTCATCCTCTGTCGTGCGCAGGAGGTTGGCAAGGTGGAGCGCGAGTTCTTCGAGGCGGCCGTCATAGCGCTTGGCTTTGTACGCCTCATAGACGGCGGCGAACATGACGGCGTTCGCTTCGCCATGCGGGACGTGCTGCGCGGCGCCGAGCGGATAACTGAGCGCGTGGACGGCAGCACAGCCCGCGTTGCCGAACGCGATGCCAGCGAACGTGCTCGCGAGCAGGAACGTGTCGAGGCGCGCTTCGCGGGCTGCGAGGCCGTCCTTCTGGATGGCGAGGAAGCCTTCGATGATCGCATCCATCGCCTTGAGCGAGAACGTGCGCGAGAACGGCGTGGATTTCGGCGACGTGAAGCTCTCGACGGAGTGGATGAGCGCGTCGATAGCGCTCGCGCCGAAGACGCGGTCGGGCAGGCCTTTGAGAAGTTCAGGAACGAGGACTGCTTGGTCAGCGTAGAGCGCCGCATCCGCGAGCCCCATCTTCGTGCCGAGTTTCGTGAGTTCGAGGATGGAGATATTCGTGACCTCGCTGCCCGTGCCGCACGTCGTCGGCACGAGGATGAGCTTGTGCGCTTTCTTCGCTGGGAATTTCTTTTGATAAAGATCAGTCACAGGCGATAATTCCTCGAGCGCGAACAGCTTCGCGACATCGAGAATCGTGCCGCCGCCGATGGCGAAGACGCGGTCATACGATTTGCCGCCGAGTGCTTTCACAATGCCTTCGACCATGAGGTCGGTCGGCTCGCCCTGGCCGTAGGCACGATAGTCGATGACGGTTGCATTGCCGAGCTTGCCCGCGAGGTGGCGCTTCTGCGTTCCGGTGCTCGCGAAAATCAGGTCTTTGTCTGTCGGAGCAAATTCCTTGAGGAACTCATCAACTGTCGCGAGCATACAGATTTCTGGAACAACTTGGAAAGTTTGCATAAACTCACTGCTTTCCTAAATTCAATAACAAAGTAAATACACACACTCCGTCAGACAAAAGCCCAAGCCTCCCCCTCTGGGGGAGGTGCCGAGCGTATGCGAGGCGGATAAGCAGACGCACGGCGCTTTAGCGCCGATGCGGTCGCTTATGCAGCTTGCTGCAGAGGGTAGCGCATGAACAAATTCTGTATCCATATCGAAAGGGATATGAATGTAGTTATGCCGCTACCCTCTCCGACCCCTTCGGGGCCACCTCCCCCAAAGGGGGAGGCATGAGAAATATGTCAGCACCCCGCGCATTTCTTGATCGCGCGCTCGAAGATGTTGAGGCCGGCTTCGAGCTGGTCGTCCGTCATGACAAGCGGCGCGAGGAAGCGGATGACGTTGCCGTAGATGCCGGCGCCTTCGACGAGCAGGCCGTTCGCCGCGCACTCGTTGATGATGGCCCCCGTCAGCGCTTTCGCCGGTTTCTTCGAGGCCTTGTCTTCGACAAATTCGATGCCGACCATGCCGCCGAGGCCGCGGACGTCGCCAACGCATTCGTATTTGTCTTTCCATTCATTATAGCGCGCCATGACCTTCTTGCCGATGGCGAGCGAGCGGTCGGCCAGGTGGTCGCGCTCCATGATTTCGATCGTCTTCAGGGCCGCCGCGCAAGCAAGCGCGTTGCCGCCGAACGTGCCGCCGATCGTGCCGGCCGGCGCAGCTTCCATGATTTCCTCGCGGGCGACGATGGCCGAAAGCGGCACACCAGCTGCGATGGATTTCGCCGTGGCGATGATGTCGGGCTCGACGCCCGCTTCTTTCCAATACTCCGTCGCGAACATGCGGCCCGTGCGGCAGAAGCCGGACTGCACTTCGTCGGCGATGAGCAGGATGCCCTTCTCGTCGCAAATCTTGCGGATGGCTTTCACCCACTCGATGGGCGCGGGGATGAAGCCGCCCTCACCCTGCAGCGGCTCAACGACGGCCGCTGCGACGTACTCGGCCGGGCTGCAATTCTCGAAGACCTCGTTGAACTTCTCGACGTAATAGTCGATGGCCTTGTCATCTGGCATGCCGGCCGGCTTGCGGTAGAGGTACGGGAACTCCGCACGATAGACACCATCAGGGAACGGGCCCATGCCGACGGCGTATGCCTTCTTCGCCGTCATCGCCATCGTCATCAGCGTGCGGCCGTGGAACGCGCCGGAGAACACGATGATGTTCGGGCGCTTCGTGAATGCCTTTGCGATCTTGACGGCGTTCTCGTCGGCCTCGGCGCCGCTGTTCGTGAAGTACGCTTTCTTTTTGTCACCGCGCACGGGCGCGATCTGCGTGAGCTTCTCGGCAAGCTTCACGTAGCCTTCATGCGTCACGACATTGAACATGCCGTGGAAATATTTCTCGGCCTGTTCCTTGACAGCCGCGACGACTTCGGGATGGCAATGGCCGATGTTCAGCACGCCGACGCCGCCGATCCAGTCGAGGAATCGATTGCCGTCGAGGTCTTCGATGATCGCGCCCTCGGCGCGCTTCATGACGACGGGGTAGCCGCAATGGATGGCACTCGGCACGACGGCCTCGCGGCGCTGGATGACTTCGGCGGATTTCGGGCCTGGAAGTGCAGATGTGATGATTTCTGGAAGTGCGTCTCTCAGCATGATGAAAACCTCCTGTATGTGTGTTCAAAAAAAATGCGATACGGCGGCGCAGGATACATCCCGGCGCCATTACCGTATCGCGTTGTTTTCGTTCGATGGCTTGATTATCGCACAACTATCTTCCAAATTCCACGGACACATCGCCCGAAAACTATGGATACAGTTGTGCTCCCAGCACAAGTACGGTAAAATACAAACGGTGTAAAATGAAGACGGTAAGACAACAAAACAACCTGGAGGCATGCTGCATGATCCAACTGCAATCCTTCTACCGCGATGCGAAAACGCGCTATGGCCTGTGGCCGCTGACGGGCACGGCCGGCCTCACGCATGAGTTCACGTGGGTGCATCTCTGCGAGGACATCGGCAATGTGACATTCTTGCGCGGCGGCGAACTCGTCATCACGACAGGCCTCTCGGCCATGCGCGAGCATTGGCTCGCCGATTTCCTCGCGGCGCTCATCCGCCGCCATGCCGCCGCGCTGATTATCAACGTCGGCAAATACATCCGCGAAAGCGACATCCCGCAGGAGCTCATCGAGCGTGCAGCCGCCGCCGAGTTCCCGATCTTCCTCATGCCATGGTCTGTCCATATCTCCGATATCATGCAGGAGACAGCTGCAGAGTTGCTCGAACAAACGCAAAAAGAGCGGCAGGTGGAACGTTATCTCGCAACGTTCACGTGCGGCGAGCCCGTCCAGCCCGGCGAGCAAGCGTTCGTGGTCACTGGAGAAAACATCACGCGTCCGGTGGTATTGAACGCTCGCCAAAAATCCGCACTCGACGAACTCACAGCACACGGATTCACGGATACTGCATATACCTTGTCGGTCTTCACGCTCGACCAAACGTTATCTGATTCGGACAAGAACGCCCTGCGCGCGCGCTGGCGACAGCAACTCAACCGACTCAACCGTCGTTACCAACTCTTTTTCGAACAGAACGAGATTCTGCTGTTGCTTGCTGCGAAGAATGTAGACGACACCGTATCACCAAGCATGGATGCTGAAACGTTACCCTTATCTTCTGGCGTGTTCCACGGCGGCCGCAGTGCGATCCACACGAAACTGTCCGCTCTTCCCACGGCGCGCGAGGAAGCGCACGCGGCTTGCGCCGTCGCAACGGCACGGAATATTCCCTTCCTCTCATTCAACAAACTTGGCACGGCCCGCCTCTTTTTCACGCACCCCGACCGCAGTTTGCTCGCACAAATCGCGAACGAACGCCTCGCATTGCTTCACACCTATGACGAGCAACATCACGCGCAACTGACGGAAACGCTCCATCAATATCTCTTGACCGGCGGCAGCTTGCAGGCGACGGCGGATGCAACGTTCACGCACCGCAACACGGCGAACTACCGCATCCACAAAATAAAGGAGCTCACAAACTGTGAGCTCCAAACCGCCGAGGAACGCTTTGCGTTCCTGCTCGCTTATGAAATTGACACGTTCCTCAATCTTTCCGCCAGACCTCGGCCATGAGATCATCATACGTCGCCTCGAGGTGCTGCACGAGCACGCTGAGCATGAGCTGGATCATCTTCGAGTCGAATGTCTCCTCGACGAATGGCAAGCAGATATCGAGATAAATCGAGCCGTCGTCGCGCAGATAATATTTGAAGATCTTGTACTGAGCATTTAAGTTGTTCAAATATTTCACGATGCGCTCGCGCTTCCCCTCCGCGACGCCCGTGACGATCTGCGTCCGGATGATCGTGAAGATGCTCGTGTCGATGAGCACGGCCGTCGGCAGGATCTGCCCCTTCGTCTCGATGCGCGAGCGGAAGATGACCGTCTGGTAGTCGTCTTCCAGCGTTTCCGTCGAGAACACGTTGATGTTGTTGTCGACGAGGAACGATTGGAAATCCAGAGCTTTCGTGTTGCTCTCGACGCCAGGATCCTTACGGGTACGCGGCTTCTTCGTTGCCGTGTCCTTCTTCTCTTCCGTCGTCACATCTTCTTTTTCTTTTGCCATGCGGTTTACTTTCCTTTCTGTTTCACGAGGTTCTCGAAGCCGAAGAACCTTGCGGCGTTGTTGAAGCTGATATCCTCCACCAAGGTGGCAAGCGTCTCCTCGTCGTCAGGATATGCGCCCTGCTCGACGATGCGGCCGATGAAATTGCAGAGGATGCGGCGGTAGTACTCGTGGCGCGGGAACGAGAACAGCGAACGCGAATCCGTGACCGTGCCGATGGAAGTGCCGAGCAGGCCGAGGCCGGCGAATGTGGACAGCTGCGCCTCAATGCCATAGCGCGTGTTTGTGAACCAGTACGCGCTGCCGAGCTGCACGACGCCCGGCACGCCATCCTGCGCGAAGGCACCGATGATCGACGCGATGACCGCGTTGTCCGCTGGATTTGCCGGATAGATTACGGTGTGCGGGAGGCTCTCGAGCCGGTCGAGCGCATCCAAGAGCATCGAGATGCCCTTCGCCGAGTCGCGCGCCGAAATCGCATCAAAGCCCGCGGCCGTGCCGAGCTGCGCGTGGCGCTTCGTATTGATGTTCCGCAGCGCCCCGTAATGAATCTCGAGCACCCAGCCGCGCTCGCTGCACTCTTTGCCGAGGAACAGCATGAGCGCGCCGCGATAGCGCTCCTGGTCGAGCTTCGTTGGCGTCCCCTTGCCATTGATATACTTGCCGACGATGTCGTCGAGCTCGAACTCCTCGACCTCATGGTAGCGCACGCACTCGACGCTGCAATCGATGAGGCGGCAGCCCTGCGCGGCAAAGACGTCGAGGCGGCGATGGAGCGCCTCGCGCACGTCCGCCATCGTCGTGATGTCAACGTCGGCCGCCTGCCCGAGATCGTACTTCATGTAGTTCTCCCACTCGGGGTCCTCGATCGTGAGCGCCGCGTCGGCGCGGAACGTCGGCAGCACGACGGTCTCGCAGTCGCTCTGCCGGATGGCCTTGTGCCATGTGAGATCGTCCGTCGGGTCGTCGCACGTGCAAAGCACTTTAACACGCGAGTTCTTGAGGATGCCCTGCGCCGTCATGTCGGGCTGCGCGAGCGCGATGCCCGCCTGCTGCCAAACCTCTTCTGCCGTCTTGCCAGAGAGCGGCACATGGCAGTGGAAATAGCGCGCAAGCTCGAGGTGCACCCAGTCGTACATGGGATTGCCGATGGCCTTCGGCATCATCTCGGCGAACGCCTGGAAGCGGTCGCGCCCTGGCGTCTTGCCGCCCGTGATGACTTTTTCCGGCACGCCATTTGCCCGCATGAGACGCCACTTCGCATGGTCGTCCGCGAGCCAGGCCTCCGCGAGGTTCCGGTACGTCTTATCCTCGGCGATCTCGCGCGGATGGATGTGCGAGTGGACGTCGAGGATTGGCATCCGCGCCGCATGTTCGTGGTAGAGCCTTTGCGCCGTCTCCGTGTCCAGCAGAAAATCTTCGTCCATGAAACGCTTCATGATGAAAACCTCCTCTTGCTCTGTTCTGATACTCTTTTATTCGCTATGAGAGGTCGAGTTTCCTGCTTTTTCCCCGGAATCTTCTGCCGCTTCGAGCACGAGATCGGGGGACGCGGTCGCGATCGTCGTACCAGTTGCGAACGGCGCTGTGCCCTCCAACAAAAGCTGCGCGCCGCCGAAGAGTGGTTTTTCGATCGGATGCAGCACGGTACCTTCGAGCGTGAAAAAATGCGCACGCGCATCGTAGCGCGGCAACGATACGATCGCCGCCTGCGAGATGTTTTCGTCCATATCGTCCAACCACGTACGATGATGATCATGAATCGTGAACTCATATGTAAGATCTACCAAAACATTCATGGATTCCGCACCATGAACATCATCGCTTACCCGATCTGGGTCTGCCGAGCTCTCATCTTGCAAAGGTGCTTCCTTCTGTATCTCATGCAGAGGGACTTCCTCTGTCCTTGTCTCAGTACTGGGAATTCGAACCTTCACATTCTCGCTTTTAGGAACTCCGCCTTTCGAATCTCCACCGCTTGAACCTCCGCTTTCTGAAATCTCACCTTTTGCGACCTCATCTGCGGGAATGACTTCCATAGGAACGTCCTCCCACACGTTTTGCGAAGCAAAACGCGCGGGCTGCACCAGAGCACGCAACTGCAGCGGCTCCTCCCCTTCTTTCAAGAACCACGTCTGGCTTGCATCGGAAAGCGTCGCACTCACATGTTTCCAACCGATCGTTTCCGCATGCTTGAGTTCTTCCGGCGTATGCTCTTCCATACAGATCTGCGCCCACGACGCTGTCCCGACGGGTTTTGTCGGAGCATTCGTATCATCTCCGAAACGAACATAGTAAACAGCATCTTCCTTCTTTGTCCCGATGATACCTTTCTTCCCCTGTTCGCCCACGAGGAGGCCGACCGTTCCAGTATCAGAGTCCTGCACGCCCATGACCTTGCTCAAGTTGTAAGCCTCGGTGATTTTGCCATTGTCCAGCAGACCGACCAGCCCGCCGACATCCGTTCGTCCTGCAATGTTCCCCTCTCCACTATATGCGCGGGAAATCGTCATTGTTCCCACACAGCCGGCCGAGCCAGCAATGCCGCCGACATCCGTGATCCCCGTGACATTCCCGGAATGGAACACCGTCGTGATTTCGCTGTCGTGTCCTGCATCCCCGGTGATGCCGCCGACATCCATCTTTCCTGTGACGCTCCCATACGTGTCGCCCACCTCAGGAGATCCGGCTTTCACCGATACGCCTACATTATACGCCTGCGTGAGTTTACTGCCTTCCAACCAGCCGACGAGCCCGCCAACACGAAAACATCCCTCGCCCGTAATCCGGCCGTCATTATACGTCGCCGTCCGCGCGTCCTTTGCCCCGATGAACGTCTGCTCCGCATGCCCTACAAGCCCGCCAACATTGCTGAAGGTCGCTGTGATGACGCCAGCCTTCTGTCCATTCGCGAGATTCGTCTGCGCTGACGTGTATCCTGTATTGCTGCTATCCGTGATGGTGGCATTCACCGCCCAGCCTGCAAGTCCTCCGACGGCGCTCGTACCCTTGACCGTCGCTGCATTCTGCGAAAAACCGCAGATCGTGCTGCCATCAAGTTTTCCGACCAAGCCACCGATATTGCTACCGTCCAGGACATTGCTGCTGCCGCTGAACACATTCTCCAGCGTGCCTGTCCGCGTCTCTCCCTCGCGCGCCGAGCCATCCCGCTTGCGCACGACATCGCTGGAAAGGACAGTTTTCCCCTTCGCACAGCCTACGAGCCCGCCGACCCGTTTCTTGCCGCAGACAATCGGATCTGCGAGCGTCGTATTCGCGATGCGAGCACCATCCGCCACGCCAAACAGCCCGACATCGTCCGCGTCGCCGCGTTGGATCGTGAGGTCATAAATGCGATAACCATTCCCATCGAACGCGCCTTGGAATGGCGCCGCAGCGCTGCCGATCGGAGCAAAACCTTTTCCATCATTCCACCCGCTCGTCTCTGCCGCCTCGATATCTGTGCCGAGCGCGTAACTGCCATCGAGATGGCTTTCGATCGCCTGCAATTCATGCGCATCGTTGACGAGCATCGCGACTTCATGGTCTTTCGATGCCGCAAACTTTCTTTCGAGTGCCGCTGCTTCTGCCGCGCCCTTGGCGTAATCTTTCGTCCCATCCGTCTGGTCGGGTTTAAATTGCACGATGACATGCTGCGCCGAAATCTGCGACGCATTTGCGTTCTCCAATACCACCTTTCCATGAACCTCGTCCGCATTCGCATCTGCCCGCAAAACAATCGTGCCATCACGCGTCGCCGTGTCGCCCAGTTCATCCGTGTATGTAACGGTGGATGTCGCTTGCAGTTTCCCTGCCTTTCCAACGTGGATATCACCTTCTGCAACGAGGCGGATGACATTGTTCTCCACGGAAAGCGCCGTAGCAATCGGGATATCGACCTTCAAGGCCGTTTGATCAAGCAATGCTTTCGCCTGCGCGACATCCGTATGCGCCGTGAGCGTCCCATGGACGATAATGAATGCATTCGGCGCCTGCTTGTCTTGCACAAACGTGAGCGTCCCCTCGTTCATGAACTGCGTGGCGTCAATGGCCGCCGTCGTGGCGACGATGCCCGCCGCATCGACAGCCGAGCCCTCGGCAAACAGCACGCCATTCGGATTTTGGAGCAAGAACACGCCCGTCGATATGATGCGGCCCGCAATCGTCGAGAGGCCGCCTGACGCAGTGACGCGGTTCAATGTCATCGCCGTCGGATCGATGATGCTCACGCCCGCCGCATCCTTTGCCCACGTTTGGAACGTCAGCGTAGCATCTTTTCCTACATTGAACGTCGCCCAGTCGATGATCGCGCGGCGGCTCGTCTGGTCAATCATCATCTTGATTTTGCCAGCCGCATCTTTCTCTGCGTCACCAATCGTCGCCTCGCCCGCTGCGACGCGTCCACGCGTCGGCAATGCGTCTGCCGCGACATCCGTTGCGGATGCCACGGGCGACCATCCGAACCCCATCACGGCAAAAAAAGAAGCGCACGCCAGACGCAAAGCGACCGCGTGCGCAAGTTTCCTGTTTTTCCTTCCGTTTTTTCCTGCCACCGATTCCTTTCTCATGACCGTTCCCTCTCCTTCCACCGCGTTTTCCAAAGCCGCGAGCACGATTGGTACGTTAGAAACATTATACTACGACACCGCCTGATTGTTGCTCTTTTTTCAAAAAATTTCTACAAAATTTTGTACAAAAAGAAGGAGCCATCCCCTTGCAGGAACAACTCCTTCTGAAATGTTTTGTGTCACACAACCAATTTACTTCGTGCCGCGCAGCACCGTCGTCTTCAGGAACAGCACGAGGCAGACCACCGCGAAGACGAGGCCGACCGGATAGCTGATGCTCGTCGAGAGCTGCAGGCCTTCCGGCGCCTGCAGGATGTACGTGCTCGTGACGGCCGACATGAAGACCGCCGGCACCATCGGGATGACGTACGCCTTCGTGCCTGGTTTCGTGCGATAGAGGTACACAGCGCCCGTCCAGAGGACGATCATCGCGAGCGTCTGGTTCGTCCAGGAGAAATAGCGCCAGATGATGTTGAAGTCCATCTGCGAAAGGATGCCGCCGATGGCGAGCAGCGGGACAGCGAACATGAGGCGTTTCTTCGCCTCCGTCTGATCGACGCCGAACCAGTCGGCGAGCGTCAAGCGCGCGGAGCGGAATGCCGTATCGCCCGACGTGATCGGGCAGGCGATGACGCCGAGCATGGCGAGCACCGCACCGACACCCGGCATGAAGCCGACGCAGATGTCGTAGACGACCGTGCCGGCGCCGCCGGCTTTCATGGCAGCTGCGAGGCCGCCCGTGCTGTCATAGAACGTGATGCCGGCCGTCGCCCAGATGAGGGCGATGATGCCTTCGGAAATCATGGCGCCGTAGAAGACCGGACGGCCGAGGCGCTCGTCCTTCAGGCAGCGCGCCATGA
>Ga0256404_1005565_pt1 | contig 22123 bp, 16 predicted proteins | sample RumenRJG_01DNA_FD_185990 | JGI IMG/M metagenome (GOLD analysis project Ga0256404, IMG submission 185990) | Bovine rumen microbial communities from Lethbridge, Alberta, Canada - RJG_01 | ecosystem: Host-associated > Mammals > Digestive system > Stomach > Rumen | place: Canada: Alberta | collected...
CCCATCAGAAACTCTCCACGTTCTACGTGAAAATTGGCTATCCCGACAAGTGGAAGGACTATTCGCAGCTGGTTATCGACCCGACGAAGTCGTACTATGAGAATGTGAAGGCTGCCCGCAAGTTCCACAATGACAAGGAGATTGAGGAGAAAGCCGGTAAGCCCGTGGATCGCGACGAGTGGTTCATGACACCACAGACCGTGAATGCTTACTACAACCCCACGACCAACGAAATCTGTTTTCCCGCAGGCATCCTGCAGTACCCCTTCTTCGATCCGAAGGCTGACGAGGCCTTCAACTATGGTGCCATCGGTGTGGTCATCGGACATGAGATGACCCACGGCTTCGACGATCAGGGACGCCAGTTCGATGACAAGGGCTATATGCACGACTGGTGGACACAGGCTGATGCCGATGGCTTCAACGAGCGTGCTGATATGTACGACCGCTTCTTCTCGGCCATCGAGGTGTTGCCTGGCTTGAATGCCAACGGACGACTGACCCTCGGTGAGAATCTTGCTGACCACGGTGGTCTGCAGGTGGCTTGGTATGCCTATAAGAATGCTACGGCAAAGAAACCGCTCAAGGAGAAAGACGGCTTCACTGCCGACCAGCGTTTCTTCCTCTCTTACGCCGGTGTCTGGGGACAGAACATTACCGAGGAAGAGATTCGCAACCGTACGAAGAACGATCCTCACTCCTTGGGTGAGTGGCGTGTCAACGGTGCCCTGCCTCATATTGATATGTGGTATGATGCTTTCAACGTGAAGTCTGGCGACAAGATGTTCCTTCCCAAGGAAGAGCGTCTGCAGCTTTGGTAAAAAAGGGAATTGAAGCAATGAGAATATTACAGAGTTCCGTTTTCCGTGCCATCGTGGCCATTGCCGTGGGTGTCTTGCTTATCAAGTACCCCGACAATACGGCCACGGGCATCATGATTGCCATTGGTATCATGTTCCTGCTCTCTGGCTTAGTGTCGCTCCTCACTTATTGGAATGCACGCCGCCATGCGGGGGAATACAAGATCTATGATGCCGACGGCAACCTGCTTGTCGGTGGTGAGCCTACGTTTCCCATTGTAGGCATAGGCAGCATCATCCTTGGATGCATCCTTGCATTCATGTCAACAGCCTTTGTGTCGGCATTGATGTATGTCATCGGCATTGTGCTCGTTTTAGGTGCCATCACACAGATGATGAATTTGATAGGTGCCCGAAGGTTTGCCAAGCTCTCGCCTTGGTTCTGGGTGGGACCGATTGTGACGTTGCTCGTAGGTGCCTATGTGATTGTGAACCCCATGGCACCCATAGAGCTGACGATGACCGTGCTTGGATGGCTGTCGCTGTTCTATGGCATTACGGAAATGATTAACTCGTGGAAAATCTTCGCATGCAAAAAGGCCATCGAGCGTCAGCAGCAGCAACAGCAGGATGGCAACCAGATAGAGGTGATAGAGCCGGAAGAGGAGGGGTAATCACTTGCTTGATGCCTTGTCGCCAACCTTCAGGCGCACCAGCTCAATCTTCGTGGCTGTGTTTTTGATGATTTTGAACTCCAGTTTCCCTATGTTCACCACTTCGTTGAGCTTAGGGAAACTTTGGTATTCATGAAGGATGAGTCCGCCTACGGTCATGTACTCGTCGCTTTCGGGCAGGTCGAGGTCGAAAAGCTCGTTGACTTTCTCTATCTCCAATCGTGCCGACAAGAGGTATTCGCCATTGTCAAGGCGCTTGGCCACATACTTGGTAGAATCGTGCTCGTCCTCGATGTCGCCGAAGATCTCCTCTACAATGTCTTCGAGCGAGATAAGTCCGCTGGTGCCTCCGAACTCGTCAACCACGACACCGAGTGACTTCTTCTGTTGCAACAGGATGTGCATCATCTTGCTGGCAGCCATCGTCTCTGGGACGAAGGTCATGGGACGGATAAGTGAAGCAAATCCTTCATTCTTTATTCTTGATTCTTCATTTAAGCGGAACATCTCCGACGAGTGGATATAGCCCACAATATGGTCGATGTCCTCATGGTAGACCACAATCTTTGAGTGTCCGCTCTCAATGAATTTCTGTTTCAGCTGCTCTATGTCTGCATTGTCCTCGATGGCATCGATCTCAGTACGCGGTACCATGCAGTCGCGAACCTTGGTCTCGCTGAACTCGAGAGCGTTCTGGAATATCTTGACTTCCTCCTCAATGTCGTCTTCGTTCTGGGCGTTGTCGATGCTCGACTGCACAAGATAGTCAAGGTCTACCTTTGTGAAGGCCGTATCGTCGGAGGTGTTGTTCATACGGATGCCGAAAAGTCGAAGCAGTCCTTTCGACAACAGGGTTGCAAAGCGCGAGATAGGGTAGAGCAGCACATAGCACAGCCATGTAGGTAGGGCGAAGAAGGTGAGCATGGTGTTGGGATTGCTCTTGAAGATAGTCTTCGGCAGGAACTCACCCGTAAAGAGTACTACAAGCGTTGAGAGTAGTGTGTCGCAGGTGACGCGTGCCCCGTCGTTCAGGTTGTAGAAGAGCGTGGCATCGAATATCTGAGCGAACAGGATGCCGTAGATGACCAGTGCGATGTTGTTTCCCACCAGCATTGTCGAGACAAAGTTGTTGGGATGGCGGTAGAACATGGCGATGGCCTTCTGTGCCGGACCGTTCTTTTCGCGGTCCATCTCGGCCAAGAGCCTGTTGCTCGACACGAAAGCTATTTCCATGCCCGAGAAGAAGGCTGAAAACAACATGGCGATGAGCAGTCCTATGATGAGTGAAGTCATGTGGTATTTTTTACCCTTTTACCTTTATTAATTATTTCGTCCGGCAGCATGGCGGGTGGCGGCAGGCCTCACCTGTGGTGCAGGCTGCTCCGTGGTGTCAGTTGGTTCAGATGCCGGCTTCTCCTCGCCGTTGTCGTTCTCCATGTCGTCGGCCATGAACGACCCTTTCGAGTTAGAGATGAAATAGTGTTCCATGCGCTCGTCGCTGCGGAAATAGTTGCCCTCTATGCTACGTTCAGGCGTGGTGATATGCGAAAAGACGTTTGAATAGAGTTCGTGGCGCTGCATGTCCCAGAAGAGTTCCTCGCTCTTGTAGATCAGGCCGTCGATATTGCGAATGCTTACGCGTCCACGCAGCTTCCACAGTTTTATCTGGTCGTAGTACCACGCAGTGTCGGCCTGGATATATCCCTGTACGTGGAACTGCTCGTCGAACTGTTCGAAGAACACGCCTTTCATAAACTCCCAACGCGATGGCTGGCGCACGGTGTTCACGTCCCATTGCTCGGTAACGATGCGGTATTTGATGACACCCGAGTCAGAGATGAGCGTGTTCACACCATAGCTTACCATCATCGAGACAGAATCCTCTGGGTTCACTGCTGGGGCCAGATGCTCTTTCGCCTCGCTACAGGCATTTAAAAGTAAAAGGGTAAAAAGGTAAAAAGGTAAAAGACCTTTTACCCGTACGTTTGCGAATATGTTTATATAACAACGCATTTTTACCTTTTTACCTTTTTGTTTTTTACTTTTTTACCTTTTAATCAATCTTCCACTTGAAGAACCATCGCTCGTTGAATGTCAGTCCGATGTTCAGGCGGAATGAGTTCTCGGTAATCATATCCTTGGCCGACGTCCTTACCCACTGGGCACTAATGTTCAGCACCGAACGGCTGTTGTAGGCATTTTGCAGCGGCAGTCCGAAGCCTGCGCTAAGGCTCAGCTCATTGGGACCCTTGCTGTTGTTGATATTATAATACGGAGTGGCAAAGCCTCCACCCAGTCGATAGTGTACGCGTTTCAGATAGTTGCGGCTCTGACTCTCGGGTACGAAGTCTGCGCCCGCTGCCACTGTCCACCTGTCTCTAAGCACATTGGTCCGCGCCTCATAGGTTTTCGTTGCCGAGTCATAGCGGGGGTGACTCACCTTGCTCCACTGCTGAAATCCGATGTCGGCACAAACCAGCAGGCTGTTATTGTGGCGCCACGTCACGCCGGCTCCGTAGCTCATGGGTAGTTCCAGCGCGTTGGCAGCTACGATGGTGGTGGTATCGCTTGTGCCTGTAGTGTTGTTATTGATGATGTTGCACTCGGAATCCGCATGCAGCTTGTGGCCAATACCTATTGTAGCGCCCACCGTTAACTCGTCGTTCTTCGTCAGTCGTCGGGTGTATTGCAGTCCTAAGTCAGCTTTGTAGCTGTTTACAGACGTCGAGTAGCTCTTTGAGAGCGAGTTGATGTAAGTTGTGGAGCTGCTGACGGCCCATCGGTCGATGGTCCCCCAGAGGTAGGCCGCATTGAATCCTATCGACAGCTGCGGTGTGATGCGCATACCCGCACCAAGAAACACCTCATGCAGCCCGCCCTCGCCCGTGTAAGTCTCGGTGATGGTGCCGTTCGTACGGTCTAAATAAGTGCTGGTGGTGTATTTGTAGCCCACATTGCTATAGGGCAGCACGCCGAAGCTGACACCCACGCCAGGAAACAAACGGAACAGTCCCACGGCATAGTCGAAGTTGGCGTTTTTAGCGTTTACCTTTGTCTGTCCCTCCTTGAAGTTGGTGATCTGTCCTGTCATGCCCACGTCGAAGATCATGGTCAGCGAGTCTGCGGCAGAATATGAGGCTGGGTTCGTCGGGTTCACTACATTACCCTGCCTCATGCCTAAAGAAGCGCCGTTCATGCCTCGGCTGAATCCCGTCGATTGGTCGGCAAGGATGCCTATTCCGTATTGGCTGTAGGGCGAGTTGGTTCCGCTCTGTGCATAACTGCCCATTGCAGCTGCGGCCATCAGCACCGTGCTCAGTATTTTCTTATTCATTGACTGAAGTTTTTTCTTTCAGCCTGCAAAATTACATAAAAGTTAGGAGTTTGCGCTTCACCGTTAGGAGTTTTTTTGAAACAATGGCAAAAAAAAAGTTAAACATGAGGAAAATACATCTAACTACTCACTTTTATAAGTACTTTTGCAGCGTGAAACGGAAATCAAGCATATTAAATAGACTCATTCTCCTGTTTGTCGTGATGTTTACGACTATTAATAGCCGTGCAGCAGGCGATGTCGGTATAGAGTATTACGACAGCGTGGAGATTGGTCTCATAACTTGTACGCCCCACGAAGAGATATACAGTCTTTACGGCCATACGGCGCTGCGACTGCATAACCTTCATAATGGCGACGACCTGTCGTTCAACTATGGCGTGTTCAACTACAATCAGCCACTGTTCGTGCCGCGTTTTGTCTTCGGCAAGACCGACTACGAGCTGGGAATAGCACCTTTCGGCGAGTTCTGCAAGTACTACGAGCACTGGGGCAGTCAGGTGAGCGAGCTTGTGCTGAACCTGACAGCCGTGGAGAAGGCACGCATCGTGAAGGCGCTCTTCGAGAACTATGAGCCCGAGAACCGCGTATACCGCTATAACTTCTTCTTCGACAACTGTGCGACCCGCCCGCGCGATGTTATCGAACGGGGCATCGATGGGCGCATTGTCTATCCTCAGCCGCAGGGCGAGGCTCCTTCTTTCCGCGATATGATACACGACCATACGCAGCTGCACCCGTGGGCTGCTATGGGCAACGACCTGCTCCTCGGCGTAAGGGCTGACATGAGTACTACGCAGCGTGAGCGTCATTTTCTTCCCGAGAACTTGGAGCGCGACTTCCGCGGAGCCGTGATCATTGCTGCCGACGGCAAGCAGCGTCCATTGGTTACCGAGCGAAAGATTGTCGTGAAGCCGGGCGTACAGCTTGTAGAACCGGGATTCCCCCTCTCGCCTACAGCCTGTGGCATCCTCTTGATGGTGGCTGCTGCTGTCGTGTTCGTATGTGAGTGGCGACGCAAGCGCACGCTGGTGTGGGTCGACGCCGTGCTGATGACGTTGATGGGGCTGGCAGGTTGTCTGTTAGTGTTGATGCTGTTTTCCGAACATCCTGCCACGAGCTCGAACCTACAGGTGCTGCTGCTCAATCCACTACATCTGCTTTTCCTGCCGTCGGTGGTGCGCCGGAGAAGGACGACGCGCTACTGGACACTGCTTCTGGCACTGTTAGCCCTCTTCATTCTGGGCGGCTTGTGGCAGCACTATGCAGAGGGAATGTGGTTTTTGGCACTATGTTTGCTGACACGATATTGGAGTCACACGAGAAATGACAAATAGATACTTATATATTACCTTGCTGGCAGTGCTGGGATTCCACTGCGAGGTGCAGGCGCAGACGACGCCGGGCACGCAGCCGCCACGATTGGTGGTGAGCATTGCCATAGACCAGTTGCGCACCGACTATCTTGAAGCCTTCAAGCCGCTGTATTCGGCAGACGGCTTCCGCAGACTGCTCGACGAGGGCCGCGTCTATACGAACGCCAGCTATACCTTTTCGCCCATCGACCGTGCGTCGGCTATTGCTGCGCTGGGTACGGGCGTTTCACCTTATTATAATAGTATAGTGGGCTGCCAGTGGCTCAACCGTGAGACGCTCAGAACCGCATGCTGCGTAGACGACGTGAAGTATGGTGGACTGCATACGGCCGAGACCGCATCGGCATCGAACCTTGTCACCTCGACCGTCGGCGACGAGCTGAAGGTGGCTACCGAGGGAAAGGCCGTGGTATGGGCCGTGGCTCCCTATCGCGATGCTGCCGTGCTGTCGGCTGGCCATGCTGCCGACGGCGCCATCTGGATAGATGACCAGACGGGCGTATGGTGCTCAACCAAATACTACAAGGCCTATCTGCCCGGATGGGTACAGGTAGCCAACGGCAGTAATGCGCCCTCGAAGACCGTGGGACAGCTGACGTGGGAGCCTACGAACGAGCTGGTGGGGCAGTTCAGCTATTTCATGCACACAGGCATGCAGAAGCCTTTCAAGCACGACTTCTCCGGTCCGCGACGCTTCAAGGAGTTCAAAGCCAGTGCTATGGTCAACGCCTACGTGACTGACATGGCACGACAGTGTATCACCTATAATGCCATAGGTGTCGACCGCGTCACCGACCTGCTCTGTCTGACCTACTATGCAGGCAACTACGACCATCGCACCCTGAACGAGTGCCTGATGGAGATGCAGGACACCTATGTGCGCTTAGACTGGGAGATTGGGCGGCTGATTAATGGCATTGAAAAGAAGATTGGACGCGATAACGTGCTCTTTGTGCTGACCAGCACGGGGTATAGCGATCAGGAAAACGCAAACTACCAGACCTACCGCATACCTACCGGTACGTTACAGATGAGCCGTACGGCCAATCTCTTGAACATGTATCTCGGAGCCGTCTGGGGACAGGGCAAATATGTCGATGCCCACTACCGCAACCAGATATTCCTGAACCACGACCTGCTGGAGCAGCGGCGCATTAGCATTGCCGAGGCCGGCAACCGTTCGCAGGAGTTCCTGACCATGCTCTCGGGGGTCCGCAACGTCTACACTTCGTTGCAGCTGCTTACTTCGAGCGACGAGTACACGCGAAAGATACGCAACGGTTTCAACCCAGAACGGTGCGGTGACCTGCTGATCGAAGCGGCACCTGGCTGGCGTATTGTTGACGAGGATACTCAGGAAGACGAGCTGGTGAGAGCTTCGTTCATACAGTTTCCCATTATTTTCTTCGGTTGCGGAATGCCTGCAGAGACCATCAGCACGCCCGTAACCACCGACCGTATAGCACCTACAGTATCACGCGCTATACGTATCCGCGCGCCGAACGCGTGCTCCTCGGAACCGCTTTTCTGATTCCTTGCATGACAACCAAGTTTTGCCAGGCCTGCAAACAGCCCCTGTTAGGCCTGCTAACAGCCCCTGTTACGTGCCCAAACAGCCCCTGTTAGGCCTGCTAACAGCCCCTGTTACACACCCAAACAGCCCCTGTTTGACGAGCAAACGGCTCTTTCTTGCAATCGAAAGATTCTTTGTTTGTAACTACTTCGACAGCTCTTTTGCTGTCAAGGTAGCTGTCATAGGTGAAGAAAAGCAGTGCCTTGACATGAAAAAGTGGACGTTTTTATGCTGTAATCCACAAAAAATCAGTAACTTTGCAGCCCAAATCGTAATTTGTAATCAATTATTCGTAAATAAACAAGATGAATTTCAACAAAATCCTGAAATCCCTGTTTGGCGACAAATCGTCGCGCGACATGAAGCTCATTCAGCCTTTCGTAGAAAAGGTGAAGCAGGCTTATCCCGCAGTGCAGCAGATGAGCAACGACGAACTGCGCGAGCGCACACAGCAGATTCGCCAGCAGGTACAGCAGTCGGCCAAGGAGCAGAAGGCCGAGATAGAGAAACTGAAGGCTACCATCGAACAGACTCCGCTCGATGAGCGTGCCGATATTTTCGCCAAGATCGATAAGCTCGAGAAAGAGGCACTCGAGGTTTATGAGAAAGCGCTGAACGACGTGATGGCCGAGGTGTTTGCCATCGTGAAGGATACTGCACGCCGCTTCGCCGAGAACGAGGAGACCGTGGTCACGGCCACAGACTTCGACCGTGAGCTGGCCGGTGACCCCCGCAAAGACTTCATTACCATCGACGGCGACAAGGCCATCTACCACAACCACTGGACGGCAGGCGGTAACGACCTGAAATGGGAGATGATTCACTACGACGTGCAGCTATTTGGCGGCATCGTGCTCCATCAGGGAAAGATTGCCGAGATGGCTACGGGTGAGGGTAAGACGCTCGTCGCCACGCTGCCTGTGTTCCTTAACGCCCTGACAGGCAACGGTGTACACGTGGTTACGGTGAACGATTACCTAGCCAAGCGTGACTCCGAGTGGATGGGACCGCTCTACATGTTCCACGGACTGAGTGTAGACTGTATCGACAAGCACCAGCCCAATTCGCCCGAGCGTCGCCGTGCCTATCAGGCCGACATCACTTTCGGTACGAACAACGAGTTCGGCTTTGACTACCTGCGCGACAACATGGCCATCTCGCCTGCCGACCTTGTGCAGCGAGCTCATAACTATGCCATCGTCGACGAGGTCGACTCTGTATTGATTGACGATGCCCGTACACCTCTTATTATTAGTGGACCGGTGCCCAAGGGCGAGGTACAGATGTTTGAGGAGTACCAGCCTCTGGTCGAGAAGCTCGTCGGTGTGCAGCGCCAGTTGGCTACACAATACTTGGCCGAGGCCAAGCAGAAGATTGGCGAGGGCCAGCGCCTTGTTGACGCAGGCGATAAGAAACAGGGACAGGACATGCTCGACGAGGGCTTCCTTTCGCTCTACCGCTCGCACAAGGCTCTGCCGAAGAACAAACCCCTCATCAAGTATCTGTCTGAGGAAGGCATCAAGGCCGGCATGCTGAAGACTGAGGAGATCTACATGGAGAACAACAACCGTAAGATGCCCGAGTGTGTGGCACCCTTGTATTTTGTCGTTGACGAGAAGCTGAACTCCTGCGACCTCACTGACAAGGGTACGGCCTGGCTTGCCAATCAGGTGAACGACGCTGAGTTGTTTGTGTTGCCTGACATCGCAGGACAGCTCTCTGCCCTCGAGATCGAGGCTGGATTGACCGACGAGGAGCGCGTTACAAAGAAAGATGAACTCATGTCGCACTATGCCGTGCAGTCCGAGCGCGTACACACGCTGCAGCAGTTGCTCAAGGCCTACTGCATGTTTAATAGGGACGATGAGTATGTGGTCATCGACGGCGAGGTGAAGATTGTTGACGAGCAGACGGGACGTATCATGGAGGGACGTCGCTGGAGCGACGGACTGCACCAGGCTGTCGAGGCTAAGGAGCATGTGAAGGTCGAGGCTGCCACGCAAACTTTTGCCACCATTACGCTGCAGAACTATTTCCGCATGTACCACAAACTGGCAGGTATGACCGGTACGGCATCGACCGAGGCCGGTGAGTTCTGGGACATCTATAAGCTCGACGTGGTCGAGATTCCCACGAACAAGCCCGTCATTCGTAACGACATGGACGACCGCGTCTACAAGACCCAACGCGAAAAGTACCGCGCCGTCATCGAGGAGGTGGTGAAGATGCGTAAGGCTGGACGACCCACGCTGATTGGTACGACATCGGTCGAAATCTCGCAATTGCTCTCACGTATGCTCGACATGTACGTAGATCCCGAGACTGGTGTCCGTCAAGGCATTCCTCATCAGGTTTTGAACGCCAAGCTCCACCATAAGGAGGCCGACATCGTGGCACTGGCCGGACAGTCGACCAATGGACTTGGAGCCGTCACCATTGCTACCAATATGGCTGGTCGTGGTACTGATATCAAGCTGTCGCCCGAGGTGAAGGCCGCAGGCGGTCTGGCCATCATCGGTACTGAACGTCACGAAAGCCGCCGTGTAGACCGTCAGTTGCGCGGACGTTCCGGACGTCAGGGTGACCCGGGCAGCTCAGTATTCTACGTCTCGCTTGAGGACAAGCTTATGCGTCTGTTTGCCAGCGAGCGTATTGCCAGCGTCATGGATCGTCTTGGCTTCAAGGAAGGCGAGATGATTGAGAGTCCGATGATTTCGAAGAGCATTGAGCGCGCTCAGAAGAAGGTCGAGGAGAACCATTTCGGTGTTCGTAAGCGCTTGTTAGAGTACGACGACGTAATGAACAAGCAGCGTACCGTCATCTATGAGAAGCGCCGTCATGCCCTCATGGGTGAGCGCATTGGTATGGACATCGCCAACACCATCTGGGACCGCATCAGCACCATCATCGAACGCAATGACTATCAGGGATGCAAGGAGGAGTTCATCCGCTTGTTTGCCATGGAGGTTCCTTTCAACGAACAACAGTTCGTCGAGCAGAACCGTGACGATTTGGCCGAAAATGCTTTCCAGGCCGCTCTGGCAGCTTTCAACCGCAAAACCGATCGCATCTGCGAGGTGGCACAGCCCATCATCAAGCAGGTATTCGAGACTCAGGGACAGATGTACGAGCGCATACAGGTGCCCATTACCGACGGTCGCCGCGTCTATTACATTGCCTGTAACCTGCAGGAGGCTTACGAGACAGAGTGCCGTTCGGTGGTCAAGGAGTTTGAGAAGCAGATTCTGCTCCACATCATCGACGATGCCTGGAAGGAGAACCTACGTGAGCTCGACGAACTGAAACACTCCGTGCAGAATGCCAGCTATGAGCAGAAAGACCCGTTGCTCATCTTCAAACTGGAGAGTGCGAAGGTCTGGGACACGATGATCAACGAGATGAACAACCGCACGGTGAGCATCCTGTCGCGTGCTGCCATTCCCGAGATGCAGCAGGAAGTGCAGGAGGCCGCTCCCGAACAGCACACCGACCGCCGACAGTACACGGAGAACAAGCAGGACGTGCAGCAGGAACAGATGGTCGACGAGAACCAGCGTGCAGCTGCCCAGCACGACACCCGTGCCCAGCAGCCTCGTACTCCCATCGTCCGTGATAAGCTGCCTGGCCGTAATGATCCCTGTCCCTGCGGCAGTGGCAAGAAATTCAAGCAGTGCCATGGTAAGGGACTGGTGTGATTGTAATTGAGGTATTGATAATTGTGAATTGAAGATAATGATTACACTTTCTAATCTCAGAAAGCAATTTGGAGAGACCATAGCCTGCGACATCCCGTCGTTCACCGTGAACGATGGCGATGTGTTGGGTCTCGTCGGTAATAACGGTGCAGGAAAGACGACGTTGTTCCGCCTGATGCTCGACCTCTTGAAAGCCGACGAAGGCACTGTGTCGATTGACGGAATTAATCCTGCTGAGTCGGAAGACTGGAAAATGACGACGGCTGCATATATTGACGACGGATTCCTGATTGACTATCTTACCCCTGAAGAGTATTTCTCTTTTTTGGGAAAGATCAGCGGCATGGATCAGACGACGGTCGATGAACGGCTGGCGCTATACGATCATCTGGCTGGCGGCGAAATATTCGGGCAGAAGAAGCTCATCAGGAACCTATCTGCAGGAAATAAACAGAAGGTGGGCATTATTTCAGCACTGATGCGACAGCCGAAACTGGTCATCCTTGATGAACCTTTCAACTTCCTTGATCCCTCAAGTCAGAATGCGTTGAAGCACATGCTCAGTGATTATAGCAAGCAGACTGGGGCCACGATTATCATCAGTAGTCACAACCTGCAACACACTGTCGACATATCGACACGCATAGCATTGCTTGAAAAGGGAAAAATCATTCGTGACCTGCACAACGAAAATGGAAGTGCAAGCGACGAACTGACTGAGTATTTTGAGGTACAAGAGCCCTTGCAAACGGTCTGAGAGAAGGCAAAGAGCAAAAAAATCTGAAAATTATCCCAAAATATTTTCGTATCTCATTGAAAAACAGTATCTTTGCAGTCCCAAAAATCGAAGTATCATATTTTAAAGGTAAAACAAGACAATGACGAAAGCAGAAATAGTCAGTAATATTGCACAGGCAACTGGCATTGACAAGAAGGCTGTATCCATTACAATAGAAGCTTTTATGGAGGAAATCCGTTCCAGCCTCGCAGAAAATAGAGAGAATGTTTACTTGCGTGGATTCGGAAGCTTCATCGTGAAACATCGTGCAAAGAAAACCGCACGTAACATTTCAAAAAACACCACGATGGTTATCGATGCTCACGACCTGCCGGCTTTCAAGCCCGCTAAGAGCTTCATCGAGCGTATGGACGAGGCTGCCGTGGAAGAAGAATAAAAACGCTTATAGTAAACAAATAACACATTTAAAAACATTTACAATTATGCCTAACGGAAAAAAGAAGAAGGGCCACAAGATGGCAACCCACAAGCGTAAGAAGAGACTGCGCAAGAACAGACATAAGAGCAAGTAAGCAAGGCTGCTTGTAATAGAAAGTCTGAAAGGAAATGAAAGGAGTGTGCCAGTATATCACCGCATTACTGGCGCACCCTTTCTGCTTGAATAGTAAAGTACTAAGGTTTCAAAGTTAAGAAATGACAAGCGAAGTAATTATTGATGTTCAGCCGAAAGATATTGCCATCGCACTGCTCGAAGACAAGCAGTTGGTGGAGTATCAAAGCGAGCCGCGTTCAGCCTCGTTCTCGGTGGGAAACGTCTACATTGGCAAAGTCCGCAAACTAATGCCTGGACTGAATGCTTGCTTCGTTGACGTGGGAAGTGAGAAAGACGCCTTCCTCCACTATCTTGACCTGGGCCTTCAATTTGACTCTTACGAAAAGTACCTCAAACAGGTACAGAGCGACAGGAAGAAACTTTATCCCATCCAAAAAGCCATCCGTCTGCCCGATCTTCCCAAGGACGGGAGTATTCAGAATAAACTGAAAGTAGGCCAGGAGGTGATGGTGCAGATTGTAAAGGAGCCCATCAACACAAAAGGACCACGCCTGACGTGTGAGCTTAGTTTCGCTGGCCGTTACATGGTGCTCATTCCTTTTGGCGATAAGGTTTCAGTGTCCTCAAAGATTAAGCGCGGCGAAGAGCGCAGTAGGCTGAAGCAGCTTGTGCAGAGTATGGTTCCGAAGAACTTCGGAGTCATCGTGCGCACCGTGGCAGAAGGCAAGCGTGCTGCAGAACTCGACCAGGAACTGAAGGTGTTGCTGAAACGCTGGGATGACGCGATTACCCAGGTTCAGAAGACCACCGAACGTCCACAGCTGGTGTTCGAGGAGCAGAGTCGCAGCGTGGCGCTCATCCGTGACTTGTTCAACACGACTTACGACGGCATCTACATTAACGACCAGACCATCTTCAGCCAGGTGCGTGACTATGTGTCGCTTATCGCACCAGAAAAGACCGACATTGTGAAGATGTATACAGGTAACGTGCCTATCTTTGACAATTTCAGCGTTACCAAGCAAATCAAGTCTGGATTCGGACGTACCGTCAACTACAAGCGTGGAGCCTATCTGATAATTGAGCATACAGAGGCTATGCACGTGGTCGACGTGAACAGCGGAACGCGCATCAAAAAAGAAAACGGACAGGAAGCCAACGCCCTTGAAACCAATCTGGGCGCTGCCGACGAGCTGGCACGCCAGCTGCGTCTGCGTGACATGGGCGGAATTATTGTCGTGGACTTCATCGACATGAACCTGGCAGAAGACCGCCAGTTGCTCTATGAGCGCATGTGCGAGAATATGAAGAAGGACCGCGCACGACACAACATCCTGCCACTGAGCAAGTTCGGACTGATGCAGATTACCCGCCAGCGTGTGCGTCCGGCAATGGACGTTGCTGTAGAGGAGAGCTGTCCCACTTGTCACGGCACTGGAAAAATCAAGTCGAGCATCCTGTTTACCGACCAGTTAGAGAGTAAAATTGACCGCCTTGTCAATAAGATTGGCATCAAGCGTTTCTCACTTCACGTCCATCCCTACGTAGCTGCCTACATTAATCAGGGAATGTTCTCCCTGAAACGGCGTTGGCAGATGAAGTACGGATTGGGTATTAAAATTGTTCCCAGCCAGAAGATGGCGTTCCTGCAATATGAATTCTACGACCAGAAACGTCAGTTCATCGACATGCAGGAAGAGAACGAAGTAAGCAAGTGAGTAAAAGAAAATGCGGGTCGTTTTCAAGAAATTAAAAAAATCCGAATGCCTTTATATGGGTATTCGGATTTTTTTCATATCTTTGCACCGCTTATTTATTCTCAAGATGGTCAACATATCCATTATCATACCTATATATAATGTTGAGAAGTACGTGCTCAGATGCCTCAGAACTATTGTCGGACAAGATACTGACGTATGCACGATTCAGTGTATCCTTGTTGATGATTGTGGAACTGATGGAAGCATGTCTCTTGTGCGCGACTTCATTTCATCCTATTCGGGCGATGTACAGTTTGTCATCTTGAAGCACGATACAAACCGTGGACTCTCTGCTGCGAGGAACACGGGATTACGGGCGGCTACGGGTGATTTTCTGCTGTATGTTGACTCCGATGACGGCTTGGCTGATAATTGCCTGAAACTGATGGCTGACGAGTTGGAGCAACACCAAGAAACCGATGTTGTCATGGGAAATATCTATGTGTGTAAGAGCCAGTCGCCTTTTATGCCTACCACAGGAAACGTACGTGTTATAAGCGACAAACGCGAGGCGTTTGCCGACTTGTTTGCTATGAGGTTGAATAATTCGGCATGCAACAAGCTTGTCAGACGTGAACTCATCATGAAGCAACAGCTGTTTTTCCAGGATGGACTGCTCTACGAAGATTTATTGTGGAACTACAGACTTTTCTCTGTTATGACATCTATCGTGGTCATGCCTCAAGTGACATATATCTACGAGAACAATCCTGTTTCAATCGTTAATACGACAAAGACGAAAGCCGAAGCTGTGACAAATAGTTTCATCACAATCAGCAACTATGTCGTGGAGCATCCTTATCGTCCTTTGATAGGCGATAGCCTGATGTATGCCTTTGGTATTCTGCTCAAGGCTGTCGATGCACAGAATCAGTACGGCTGTTCATCGGAAACGCGCAGAAAACTGCAGAAGGCCAAGAACCGGCTCATGGCTCTTACTTTGAAGTCTGGTCGCTTGCTCATGGCTGTATTCTTTCTGGTGATGTACAAACCGTTTAGTTGGCTTCTCCGTCTTCCTTTCTTCCGTAAGCACTATCATCAAGCATCCATGATTGTCAGCAAGATTGAACGTCGATCATGAATAATCAGGGGCGCACCAAACAACTGGTACGCCCCTGTTTCAAAGCTTGAAGTCCGTAGATTCCTTATTTCATCACTTTCTTGCCGTTGATGATGTAAAGACCTTTCTCGGCCTTCTGCACACGCATACCGTTGAGATTGTAGATGCGCTCGGGTACAGCCTTCTCAGCATGGATGGTCTCGCAGATGCCGGTAGCCACCAAAGCCACCTCGGCAGCAGCACCGAAACCACCTCGTGCGTTGGCTGAACGGATAGTCAGTTGATCATTTTCAGTGACCTCGATTTCGAAGTAGGCAACATCGCTGACGATGCCTGCCAACTCACCATTCTTGAACAATGCGTATGCCGAAGCACCGTCCACTGCACTCCAAGTCACCATGCCGTTCTTGTACTGGCCATCGGCAGGAGCTTCTACCTGCTTGACCGATTCTTGAGCCGTAGCAGCCCAGTCGCCCAGCACGTTTTGGATGGAATAGGTCTCCAATGCCGTTGCGTCAAGGATGGTGTTCATAGAGGTGTTCTGCTTGGTGAAAGTGACGTTGTTCGAGGCAGGAGTAATATCGTTGCCATTGGCGTCCTTTGTTCCATATTCGCCTGCGATGCTGTAGTCGCAGTTAATGCCAGAGAGGTTCCAGCGCGTGCTGGCAAGCTTCTCACCTCCGTCGAGCAGTGTAGTATTCAGGTAGATACAAACGGGATTGTCGCTCCATGCACGTCCGAAATTATAGGTATTGGCATTGTTCTCGACCGTGCAGTTGTTGAATACGTAGAGCTCGGAGTTGGCCGTGATGGTAGCACTGTTGCGCTGCTCATTGACCAGCTTCACCTCGTTGTAGTAGACCTTACCGTTACCGCAGAGATAGTCAACGGTGCCGTGCAACTCACCTCCCTCGAAGTAATAGAGGCCACCTACCTTGTGCGAATAGTAGGTATCCTGATGTGAGAGCAGGTTGACGTTCTTACAGATGGTCTTGGTACCGGTATCATGTAGCGAAGCAGCGCGTCCGTCGTTGCCACCGTATGCAAAGTCGTTCTTTAGTGATACATCCTGCATATAGAGTCCCTCACCAGTGTTGTTCAACAGGTCGGCAGTTCCCAGTCCTTCTTGGGCAGGACGTGTGACGATAATGGTACCCTCGGCACTCTGTCCGATGAGCGACACGTTCTTGCCAGAGATGACTGTCTTTACAATTGCGCCCAGATCATAAGTGCCATTGGGCAAGAATACTTTGGCACCTTCTTCTCCGCTGGCGCTGTTGATGGCCATGAGTAGTGCAGCAGCATCACCAGAGGGAACAATATAGTAGCCAGATGCGTCCTTGACAAGGAATTCGCTCACGTTGTAGACCGTAACTGAGTGCAGGTAGGTTTGAGCAGCGAAGGTAAACGTGAGCGTTGTGGCCTCTCCACTGTAGTTCACGGTTGTGATACCACCATCATTTTCGGCCTTGGCAGGCACATCGTCCTTGATGGAGTTTCCTGCAGCATCGGTCACCGTGATAGTAGTACCATTGCCATACTGACAGAGCGATAGCACAATCTGAGCCTTGCCAGCCACTTCGACTGAGAACGAACCCTCGGCATTGAAGGTGAAGCCGTGGTTGTTGTAATATTCACCGCCCGTCACGCTGAATGTCTCGTGATCCTCAGGATAGAACGTAGCTTTCGTCAGGTCATAGGTCTGCACGCTGCCTACTGATACAGACTCAATAGGTGTCACCTTGGCCTTGACCGTCACATTGCCTGTCACGATGTCGGTAACCTTCACCTTAGTTTCATTGGTGTAGAACCATCCACGGAACTTCTGTCCTTCAGGAATAGTGAGGTCTGCCTCAGTATAAGGGCATTCCCCTATGGGGTCACCCTCAAATACGATCTTTGTGCCGAGCACATTATTGTTTTGGTCTCTGTAGGTTATCTCAGCTTTTGAAACCTCAACAGCTTCGGCCTTGAAGTAAGGCAAATAGGCAATGTTAGAGAAGGTCAGCGTAGTAGGTTCACCAGTATAGATATAGGTCACCGTCCTTGTACTGATGTCGTAATCGGTCAGATGGTAGCAGTAGGTGGTCTTCAGGTTAGGTTCGGCAAGCAGCGCACCTTCAGCATTGTTGATTTTGCAGGTAGCTGGGTTGGCATACTGGCATCCACCGATGGTGAACTTCACGGTTCCGTCGACAGGAACGGTGATGGTCACGTTGACATAGCCGTGACTATCGTTACGCTGAGTACCGGTGAACGTAACACCTTCAGGCAGGGTCGAAGCATCGAATTCTCCTTTCAGCTGTTCGTTGGTAATCTCGAAGTCGGTAAACGAGCGAGCTTTAGTCTCCTTGAACACAATCTTTGACAGCACACCCTCGGACGTTGTCTTTCGTTCGATATAGATGCCTGTGACATCGGCAGCAATGTCGAGAGAACCGGTACCAGGACCTGCATCGACAGCAATCTCACCAATAAGGTCACCCTTAGTTGCAGTGCCGTTGTCGATAGTGCAGGCATAGACATTAACAGCATAAGCATTGGCGTTCTTTCTTTGGCTAATGGTTAGAGTGAGCGTGCCTGCAACGGCGGGCTTAGCAAAGAAAGCATAACCACTACTGTTGAGCTTTATACCTTTAAGCCCCATGTTGGTGCCGGCAGCATCGTTAACGGCTGAGTCATAGTACAACCCGTTGTCAGGGTTTTGGGCAGGCTTGGCCTCGGTATAGTCCCATGTCAGTTCCACTGGCTCTTGAGCCTGGGTAAAACCAATCCCCCAGAACATCGCGAAGATGCCCATGAGGGATACTCTAAGTAAATAGTTCTTCATAAGTGTTTTAGTTAATTTGTTTGTAAATTTATAATTTGAGTCCATTACGGCATTCTATCACATGCAGCTAATAAACTGTCTATTTGGGGACAAAATTACACTTTTATTTTCAAACGCACTCCATTTTTTGATTTTTTAATTTTTCAATTTCCCAATTCTTTGTTTTTATTCCTAACTTTGCAGCCAGATCCATTCACTAACTATTAAAACTAAACATAGTATGAAGAAAATCTTTACTCTTTTCGCAGCCGCTCTGCTGGCTGCAAGTGCAAATGCGCAAACGACCTATACGCTTGACATCAATCAGATTTATAGTGATGCCTCCGGAGCGACAGGGTCGTGCCCCAATGCTACCAACAGTGGTGGTGGCACCAAGTATCTGATCAACGATGCAACCATCGAACAGGGTGTCTTTACGGTGGTTTCAAAGGAAAGTCGCACGTATCGCGTTGATGTTATTCAGACTGATGAAGACAAAAACATCAAACCTGTAACCTATTCTGAGAGCTATACTGCAAGCTATCGTCTTGAGCCTAATGGTGCTTCGAACAACACAGGTGGACGTCAGATGTTTCTTGATGCTGCAGGGCCTGGCAAACTCTATATCGGTGCATGGGGCAATGAAGGCCGTTCGCTGATAGTGATGAAAGCTACCGACAAGACCAGCTATAACAATGTTGCCAACATGTCGTCATCCGACTTCAAGCACACCTTTACTGCCGACGAGACAAAGGCCGAGGCCGACGGACAGCCTCAGATGTTTGAGATTGACATTACTTCATCAGGCATCTACTGCATTACGCAGGATGCAGGCATATACTTCGGATACGTGAGCTTTGTACAGACAGGCGAAGGTGGCGAGGAAACACCTAAAGATCCAACTGCAGCCACTGTCTGGGACTTCAGCAAGGCTCTCAGCGAAGCCGATGCAGCCAACTTGGCAGCTGACGCAACAAACTGGAAATATGACGATGAAAATGGATACTGGACCAACAACACCACACTTTCCGAGCGTAACGTGTTCACGGCACTGACGGCCAATGGCGCAGAACTTGACATTACAAAAGGTCTGCTGTTCACACGTGACAATGCCACAGGTCTTGAAGAAGGAAGAATTAGGATCACTCCTGAAAAGAACTTCGCTGTCAATGGCAGCAAGATTATCATCAAACTGGGAGAACTTGTGAAGAACGACGTGGTGAAAATCAGACTGAAGGGTGCTGGAGACAGTGAGAGAGAACTTACCCCCACGAACTTAGAGGTAACCGAGGGATCGTTAAGCACTGCCGACACCGAAAAGCACGTGGTGGCCCTGAAAGTTATAACCGACGGTGTCGTTACCCTCACAACTGGCAACGGCTTCCAATTCTTCGCCTTGACCATCAACGCCGACCTGCCCGAAGACAGCGGAGAGCTTGATGGTATAGCAACACTTGTTTTGCAACCTACAAGTAGTGTTACCTACAACCTTGCAGGCCAGAAGGTCAGCAACAATTTCAAGGGCATTGCTATCAAGAACGGAAAGAAGGTGGTGACAAGATAACGCCCTCCCCACAAACGTCTCTATTCGCATAGAGACAACACGCTCAAATGAGGCGCTAACTAAGGATTGCTTTCCTGGTTAGTGCCTCTTTATATATCCAAAATGAAATTTTTTAAAAATTAAGGACAAAATATTTGGTGGTATCAAACATTTTCACTACCTTTGCACCCACAAAACAACATGGTGCCCGTAGTTCAGTTGGTTAGAGCGTCAGATTGTGGTTCTGAATGTCGACGGTTCGAGTCCGTCCGGGCACCCTCCAAAGAAAATCCCTGTAAGTCAAGCACTTGCAGGAATTTTCAATTCCAACGCCTTCCAATTTTGATGGAACATTGATGGAACATTTTTGGTTTTTCCATCAATAATGGAGATTATGGAACCACAAAAGTGCAAATATGGTCATAAACATTTAAATATAATGCTGACAAAGCTCCAACAACCTTCATACACACTCAGCCCTCCTCTTATTCCGTTTTAACTTATCAACAATCTGGCCAACGATAATATGAGTACTGTTCTCATGTTTATTTCGCGTCATATTATAAAAGAAATCAGGGATTATATATGCCACCTTTCTATGTGAGTATATACCGTCTTGTATTCTGTATATAATAGTGTAGTCAATCTCTCCATGACTGGCATTTAGATCGTCAAGTTTGTCGTCTATGAGGCGTTTTAAAGAACTGCACATTTTGATATCTTCCAAGTTTTGTTTTCTAGTGACAAGGAACCATTTGATAATTGGTACCAATGGAACCCCTATAAAAACAATGGCTGAACGAATTCCTTCATCAATATAGAAATTAACACTTAAAACTACCAATCCTACGATAAGAGCAATAACAGATAGGATATTATTAAAAGATTTCCTTAATTGTTCATCATATGCAAGATTAGTTCTTTGACACAACAAAACAGCTTCTGGCTTTTCCAACTCCCCTATCATAGGATCATACCAGTTCATCAAACCTTCGTTCGCTAGGTTTCCAATATTATCGTTAATCTCATCCAAAGATGGCTTTTGCCCCCACAAATAGGTATTCCATTCAAATCCCAAAACTTCACTGTCAAACATTTGCTGTAGTTTTGCAGCAAGGCCTCGATTGCTATTTATTTTAGACTCAAAAACCAAACCAACAACAAGTGCTGCTAGACTATATGCAATCATTGATTGAAGAATTATAGGGCTTCCTGTTATAAATAGAATTCTACCAACAGATATAATTACTGGGATTAAAACGCAGAAGAACATGTAGACCACAGAGAAATTACCTACTTTGGTATATAGATGGCGAGCGGCCTTGAGTTGATCGAGATGTTCCTGCCTATTTTCTAGTTCAACTATACTATTTGCCATATTTGGGAAATTCATTACCAAAGATTTCAATCCATTTATTTATTGCAGTTTCAGTCTGATAATTCTGCTCGTATTGAATAGCAGAACTGACCATAGAAGAACAATCAGATGCAATTGTTGACAATCTACTCCGGCTAAATATATCTAAAGTGTTAATATTGCCTTGAAATCCTTTGGGATCATAATAATCCATCATTATTTTTAAAGACAATGCGTCTAAAGCACTTTTCACAATCTGAGGATATGTAGACGGAAATACTATTAGGCTATTACCCCAGTCAATCATAAAATTCTCGAAAAGATAAGAGCCGACTTCATCTCCCCAATACTTTTTCTTCCAATATTTCATTAATCGTAGAACAGGCAATAATTTAGCACGTACTCTTTGATTAGCCTGTGTAATTCTATTTTGATCTATTCGTGGATCAGTTCCTTTCCAGCTTCCATTACCATCAGGTATGACAAAGAAACCAGAATTAGTATAAAAGCAAGGTACTATATCAAAGTTCCATTCGTACAATGACAATTGAAGTGTTACTGCCTCTTTATTTCGATGTATATCTGCCTTACTATAATTAGGGATGTTGCTGAGTTCTCTTTTTATGGCTTCAACCATTTTCCTGGAATTGAGTACATTCCCATCACAATAGTTAGAAAGTAATTTTGCATTACTATTGTTTACATATATAGGATACTTTTTATTTATTGCTGTCCGATAAAACTTCCATTTGATTTAATCACCGTCTATAACTGCCGATAAATAGGCAACCGTCCTATGATTTTCAAAAACAGGCCCCCTCTCGAAGAATGATAGCTGTATCCCCTGCGT
>Ga0256404_1005566_pt1 | contig 22119 bp, 18 predicted proteins | sample RumenRJG_01DNA_FD_185990 | JGI IMG/M metagenome (GOLD analysis project Ga0256404, IMG submission 185990) | Bovine rumen microbial communities from Lethbridge, Alberta, Canada - RJG_01 | ecosystem: Host-associated > Mammals > Digestive system > Stomach > Rumen | place: Canada: Alberta | collected...
CACTGTTTCTTACCCTATCAAAACTGTTTAAACACTTACCGTAGTGCTACAGACTAGACGATACATCTGTAGGTACCTATATCAATTTCTCAAATAACGTAGTGCTCTAAGCACTTAGTCTAGTCAAATAGGCTGTGAAGCCCCCGCTTCAAAAGCGTAGCTTTAAGCGGTGGGTGGTTGACCAAAGTTATCCTTTAAAGTTGTCAATTAAGCCTTCAATTGTAGTAGCTACCATCTGCATATCAAGTTTCTTTAACTTTGGATACAAAGGAATAGATAAGGTTCCCTTAAAGAAATCTTCAGCCCCCTCTAATGGAGAATAGGCCTTAAGACTTTGATAATAAGGGTGAGCATAAATTGGCAAATAATGAATCTGTACACCAATTCCACGAGCGCGCAAGCTCTTATATAAATAGTCACGCATCTTGTGAGGGACTTTTATTTGATACAAATGCCAAGAGCTCAAGTTACCTTCAGTGTCTTTAACAGGTAGCTTAATCTCAGAATTAGTAAAGAGAGTTGGATATTCTTTAGCTATCTCACGGCGCTTTTGTAAAAAGTCATCAATCTTATCTAATTGACTAATGCCTAAGGCTGCTTGTAAATCTGATAAACGATAATTAAAGCCTAATGACTGCATTTCATAATAATAAGCAGGCATGTCTTTATTTACTAAATCATCTTTATCGTGCACTACACCATGGGATGATAAAAGCTTCATGGTTTTATAAAGCTTTTCATCATTAGTTAAGCACATACCACCTTCTGCAGTGGTGATGATTTTAACTGGGTGAAAACTTAAAACAGTGATATCAGAGTACTTACCCGAGCCAATCATACTGCCTTGATAGGTAGCGCCAAGGGCATGAGCAGCATCTTCAATTAAATAGAAACCATACTTATCTTTAAGATCTTTTATTTTGGCTAAATCAACAGGACGTCCTGAGAGATGTACTGCAACTACCGCTTTTGGAAGATTGCCTTCTCTATCTGCTTTAAATAGCATCTGCTCAAGATAGTCAACATTTAGGTTACCAGTGTCTTTATCAACATCAATAAACTCAATATCAGCACCTAAATAGCGAGCACAGTTAGAGGAGGCTACAAAGGAGATGGCACTTACAAAGACTTTATCATGTGGCTTAATGCCGATAGCGCACATAGCTAGGTGTAGAGCAGAGGTGCAAGAATTAACACCTACAGCAAAATTTGCTCCAGTGTAGGAGCAAATTCTATCTTCAAATTCGGTGATATTTGGACCGCAAGTAAGATATGGGGAGGTAAGAACTTCTCTTACAGCCTCCAGATCATCGTTATCAATTGTCTGAGTGCTGTAAGGGATCATTATTTAACCTTTTCTAAAAATTCTCTAATCTCTTCAACTGATAGATAGTGAGGATTATTAAGTGAGTTGTACTCAAAACCTACAGCAACAGGCTTGCCTTTTTCGCCTACAGCAGTAGTTGAGTAATTGTCATTAGAGAAAGTGCTAAAGGTAATTGAAGGACGGATAATAAAGAACTTATCAAATTCAATTACATGTAATGAGTCATCTTTTGGACACATGAGCTCATGAATTTTCTCGCCAGGGCGAATACCAACTTCCTTTTGAGGAATATTAGGTGCAATTGCTGTTGCTAGATCTTTAATCTTAATAGATGGGATCTTAGGTACAAAGGTCTCACCGCCATGCATACGTACAAGACCTTCTAAAACAAAGTTCACACCTTGATCTAAAGAGATCCAAAAACGGGTCATATTCATGTCGGTAATGGGAATGAATTCAGCCTTTTCAGTAACTAATTTATTGAAAAATGGAACTACAGAGCCACGAGAGCCTGAGACATTACCATAACGCACAACTGCAAAACGAGTTCTTGAAGTACCTGCTAAGTTATTAGCTGCCTGGAATAATTTATCAGAGCAAAGCTTGGTTGCACCGTATAAGTTAATAGGGTTAGCAGCTTTATCAGTAGATAGGGCAATTACCTTATCAATATTGTTAGCAAGGGATGCTTCAATAACATTTTCAGCGCCATTGATATTAGTCTTAATACACTCCATTGGATTATATTCAGCTGCCGGTACTTGCTTGATAGCAGCTGCGTGGATCACAATATCAACGCCATTCATCGCCATAGAAAGACGAGTTAAATCGCGAACATCACCTATGAAATAGCGCATCTTTTGAGAATACTTGCTCAAACGTTGCTGCATTTCATATTGCTTTAATTCATCACGTGAATAAACAATTACCTTTTTAATAGGGTAATTATCAAGCACGGTCTTGATGAACTTATTGCCAAAAGAACCGGTACCACCTGTTACTAAAATGGTTTTGTCTTTTAAGAGCTTGGTAATGCTATCTTTAATATCCATTTAAAAAAGACCTTATGCGTTGCAATTTGCGGTAATACCGTATTTTTTCATTTTTTCAACTAAAGTAGTGCGACGAAGGCCTAAAATTTCAGAAGCTTTTGCAACTACACCATTACTTTGGACTAAAGCTTGCTTAATCATATTGATTTCAATGTTTGAAACCATATCCTTAAGATTGATGCCCTCTGGAGTTAAAGTTGGCATAAAGGCCTCAGCCATGTCGTTTTCACCTTCAATAATTGGAAGTGGAGGTAAACTTATAGGTTTATTATCCTCTTCTTCAACATCAAAGTCTTCTTGGATCTCATCTCCTGGTAATGGCACTGAGAAGTTATCAAGTAGTGCCATTCGCTCTGCAAATGGATCATCTTCAAGTTTACCTCCACGGTAATTTACAGGAAGATCACCTACATCAACAATCTCATTTGGATGAAGAATTAACAATCTTTCAACTAAGTTTGAAAGCTCACGTACATTACCTGGCCACTGACACTGCATTAACTGTAGCATTGCACGCTGGGTAAACTTAATAGTTACCTTTTGGCCTTTGGTATGACGATTTACTAACTCTTGAACTAATAAAGGAATGTCATCAGTTCTGTCACGTAATGGTGGAGTTAGAATTGGGAATACATTTAAACGATAGTAAAGATCTTCACGGAAGGTGTTCTCACTTACCATCTTCTCAAGATTCTGATGGGTAGCTGCAATGACACGCACATCAGCTTTAATCGGTTTATTAGAACCTACACGCTCAAATTGACGCTCTTGTAACACGCGTAAGAGCTTTACTTGCATCTGCAAAGGCATATCACCAATTTCATCTAAGAAAATGGTACCGCCTTGAGCCATTTCAAAACGACCTTCATGAGAGGTAATTGCACCTGTAAAAGCGCCTTTCTCATGGCCAAATAATTCTGACTCTAAAAGCTCCGCTGGAATTGCACCGCAGTTTACAGGAACAAAGGCTTTATCTGAGCGATTAGATAACTCATGGATGGCACGAGCTACAACTTCTTTACCAGTACCTGATTCACCTAAGATTAAAACTGAGGCGTCAGTTTTGGATACTTGCTCAATTAAAGCACGAACCTCAGAGATAGCCTTGCCTTGGCCAATGAGCATCTTAATTAGAGCTTTTGCACCATTGCCTTGCTTTTTAGAAACTTTACGCATGGTTCTAAAAGATTGGCAGTAGTGAAGTAATGAGATGATCTCATCATAGTTAGGATCTTGACTAATTGTACCCATTAAATTGTGGCAATTAGCAAAATCATGATTAACTTTATCAGTGCAAAGTAGGAAAGCTGTATCGGCGTGATTGGCTATAAAGTCTTCATAGTCTAGGTTATCAACATCACCTAGAATGCAATAGTCAACGTTTGACTGCTCTGAGTCAAAATATGAAATGCAGTCATTAACATCACCGTTTTGACAGGCAAGACCTAAGAAGGTAAAGATAGTCTCTAAAGACTGTCTCTTCTTTGCATCCTTTTCAAGGATGAGTAAGTTGCCAGAAAATTCCATAACAGTAACCTTATTTTAAAAAACTATTGTGTAGTACGTTCAAATTATTATTGATAGTTATTATTATAATTGATTAAACGTTTTATCGACAAATATTTGACAAATTTAAGTCAATTATCCGAAAAAATTGAAAAAAATTCTGTGAGATCGGTCAATTATACGTGTTTTAAAGTGGTGATAAATCGCATAAATAAGCGATTTTATAGGTTTTAGATAAGCTATAAATTTAAATTATGAAAAATTTTTGTGATTGTCAAAATTTATGCTTGTGCGCAAATTGAGCTATAGATCTTTTGCAATTTTGCGTAAAAGTTGCGATTTTTAGACACTGTTGTAAATTTCTGTAATTTCAAAAAGATAGACTTTGGCACAGCACTTGCATTATTACACCTAGGAGACAATTGTCAGTTTTTAGTCAATTTTATTGTAGGTGTGATATGAGTGACGAGATGTTATTAGATGCTAAAACAAGTACCGACTTAGGTCTTGTCAGCGATCATCGTAACCTACAAAAAATTCGTGACTTAGGTTTAGGTGATAAAAAACAACAGGCTTTAGCTTTAAAACAAGCTGCTGAGCAATTCCAATCTATCCTAAATCAATATTGGGTTGATGCAATGCGCCAAACTAACGACGCTATCAATCCAGACTCTCCACTCCATTCAAAGTACTCTGGCTTTTTTGAGGATATGTTAGCTCAGCAAAATGTAGCTACCATGACTTCAAAATCAGGTATGAATAAAAACTCCATTACCTATTTAGTTGCTAAGCAGTTCTCTAAATCTCTAGGTGATGAAGGTAAAGAGCTTATGAAAGAGTTAGATAAGCTCTCGGTATCGACTCATACAAGTGAGTCTTATATCACCGGTGCTAATGTTAAAAACACTAGTCAAAACTTTAACTCTCATGTCGATGGTAGTGGTTCAATTACTAGCTTTAGTCAAATTTACAATCAAATGACTTCTCAAAGTGAGATGAGAAACTTTGAGTCTCAAGAGCAATTTGTTGAAAAAATGATGCCTTATGCGCTAAAGGCAGTTGAAGGCATGGGCTTTAATCCATTAGTACTTGTAGCACAGGCAGCCCTTGAGACCGGTTGGGGACAGCATGTATCAAGTGGTAATAACTACTATGGTATTAAAGCAGGTGGCTCCTGGAAGGGCGATTCTGAGAGCTTATCATCACCTGAATTTGAAAATGGAAAGTTTGTAAATGAGGTAAGCTCATTTAGAAAGTACAGTGGTGTATTAGATAGTATGAAGGATTACATCAGATTTATTAAAGACAATCCTCGTTATCAAAATGCTGTCAATAAGAGCTTTAGTCCTGATGATTACTTTGATGAAATTCAAAACGCAGGATATGCTACCGATCCGCATTACGCCGATAAATTAAAACGAATTTCTAGAAAAATTGCATTTATGGCATACAAATAGCATATATAGAATCTGAGAAGGAAATTTAGGCGGAAAATTGCCATAAAGGGGTCATACGATGTCAGTCGATTTAATTTTAACTGGTAAATATGGTGTTTTAAACTCACAGAAGTTGTTGAATTCAACAGCTAATAACATCAATAACGTTAATACAGACGGTTATGTACGTAAGCAAACTATTACATATACCTCTTGTGTTGACTGGGGTGTAGGTGAGACAAACACTCGTCGTATTTATGACCAATATGTACAGCGTCAAATGTTCCAAGATGCTGGTGCTAAAGGCTATTACACTGCTTATAAAGAGGGCATGAACACAGCTGATAAGGTTTTATCAGATGAGAATATGTCACTTGCTAATGCTGCTACTTCCTTCTTCGATGAGTTATCAACTGCAGCTAATCTTCCAACCTCTGCTGCTAACCGTAATGCAGCAAAGGCAAAGTTACAGACTTTAATTGAGCGTTATCAAAATGCTAGTGAATCTATGATGGATTCATTAAATGACTGTAACTCTAAAATTGCTGATGATGTATCAGATATCAATTCTTTAACTAGAAGTATCTGTAATATTAACTCTGAGATCCGCTCACTTGCTTTAACTGATCATGCAACTAACAATGAAATCTACATGCAGATGTTAGATGAGCGTGATCGTTTAATTGGCGAATTATCAGATAAAGTTAGCATCAACGTCAAAATGCAGTCAGATAACTGTATTGCTGTTTACATGGACAACGGCATGCTTTTAGCTAATGGTGATGTTTTTGCAAAACTTGAAGATACTCCAAACAATTACGATGTTACTAAAAGTGATATCTATCTAACCTACGACAGCATTATCGATTCAGGTAAAGATAAGAGCCATGTAAAACTAGATCCTGATTCAATTGGTGGCTCACTAGGTGGCTATATGAATGCTACCCGTGAGATTAGAAATACCATGCGTGAATTAGGTAAGACTGCTGTTGCTTTAGCAGATGCTTTAAATGTTCAAAACAAAGCAGGTTTCACCTTAGAAGATGTTGCAGGTCAAAATTTAATCAACGTTAAAGGTACTTTTGGTACAGCCTCAAATGATGGTGAAGCTGTTTACTGTACCTTCAATGAAGGTCAAGGCGCTAACGTACAGGCTTATTCTTTTGAAGTAAATTTCAGAGATGGTGATTTCCACTTATATAGAATTGATGGTGATGATAAGCGTGTTGAAATCACAGCTGATGCCAATGTTCAAACAGCATTAAATAATGCAATCAATAACGGCTCAAAAGATCTTCGTTTAGATGATTACGGTATTACTTTGCAGTTTAACAAGAAAATAGATGATTTAAAGGCTTCTAAAGGTGAGTTTTACGTACAACCAACCTTTATGGTGGCTCAAGGTTTAGAGTCAAATGTAACTAAGCCTGAAGACTTTGCCTTTGCTTCAGCTGTAAGAACTCGTACTGCATCTGATAATTATGGTAATGCAACAGTTTCACTTTCACGTTGTTCAAACACTGGTGCAAACTATGGTGTATCAGTAGGTGCTGATGGTAAACCTGTATTTAATACCGGTGCGCCTTCTAAAGTGGTAGTTACTGCCGATGGTGATTATTCAGTGTACGATAAAGATAATAATCCAATCGGTAAAGCTCCAGCATCTTGCAAGGGTGTAAATATCTTTGCAAATGCTTATACCTTAGATGCAACAGGTGCAATGACCACCACTAAAATTAAAGATCCTGGCTATGACATCAATGTAACCGGTACTGTCAAAGACAATGATACTTTCTATGTAGAGATTAACTCTGGTGGCCAGGCAGATAACTCAAATGGTACTGCTTTAATTCAAATTCGTTCAAAGCAGATCACCAGAACCACAGGTTCAGAGAAAACTACTACCTTTAACGAAGGTTATGCCAATATGTTGGCAGGTCTTGGCTCAGAGATTTCATCAGCTACAGCAAATGAAGCTGCAGCACAAGCTAAGCTTGAACAGACCACTAAACTATATCAGTCAGATTCTGGTGTAAATCTTGATGAAGAGGCATCAAACTTGCTTATGTATCAAAAGACATATACATCATGTGCCAAAATCATTGAGGCATCTCAGACTGTATTTAATGCCTTAATCTCAGCATTTTAAAGGAGGCACTAAATGAGAATTTCAACTACCATGCAATACACCAGCTCTTTAAGTTACATTCAAAATGGTAACTCAAAGGTTGATGATGCTGCAAACCGCTATAACAAAGGCACTAAGTTTGATACCGCAGGTGAAGATCCATCTGGCATGTCTTCAAAAATTAAGTATGAAGGCTCAATTGCTGCATATAAGCAGTATCAAGAAGATGGTGGCCTTGCAGCTAATGCTCTATCTGAAGAAGAAACAGCTTTGCAGTCAATGTGGGTAGCTTTATCTTCAATTAACACTCGTCTGCAGCAGTGTGTTGATGGTACAAACGATGACAGTAGTTTAAAGGCACTAGCAGCTGAGATTGAGAATACTCGTGACCACTTATATGACTTAATGAACACCCAAAACACAGAAGGTGAGTATATCTTCACAGGTGCTCAAAGTGATATCCCAACTTATACCTTAACTACAGATGGTCATTATAAATGCCAAGCTGACGGTTCAACTCGCAGTGTTTTAGTATCACCAAGTGTAACTATTCAAGTGTCAGATTCTGGTTTAGATATTTTTGAGAACTGTAAAACTGCTAAAACATTCTCTACAACCCCTCCAGCTGGTAGTGTTCTATTAAAAAGTGCTGTAATTAGCTCTTACGGTGATTTTGAAGATCTTTATGAGAAGTATTATTCATCAGCAACTGGTGCAAATAATGAATTAACCTTAAGTGTTAATGCTGGCAAATTTGAGCTTAAAGATCAAAATGGCAATGTTATTGATGAAGGTGAAGTAAACGTCAAAAACAATACTATTGATGTTAAAGGCTTAGAGTTTACTGTTGAAGATCCTAGTATTGTGTGTGATTACACAGTACAACTTGAGAAACCTGATACAGACAATATCTTAAATGTCTTAACCGATATTGTTGCAACTTTACGCGACGATACCATGAATCAAACCGATAAGACTGCAGCCATTGCTCATGCAGAGCGTTGTGTAGGTATTGCCATGACTCACTATGATTCATACCGTGGTGAGATTGGTGCTCGTCAAAATAACATCGAGACCATTGTTGATTCAAACACTTCTTTATCAACCATTAAAACTGAGTCTAAAGCATCTGTAAGTGAAGTTGATGCATTTGAGGCTGCTTCAAACTTAATTCAGGCTCAAAACCAGTTAACCGTTTCACGTCAAATTTATAGTAATTTGGCAAAGCAAAGCTTATTTGATTTTATATAATAACAGTAGAGGAAGAGAAATATGATTAACTTAAACACTAATGTTGCAAACACTAACTCCGTTTCAACTAATGTTAACGCAACTCCTGTAAAGGCAAGTGCTCCTAAGGCAGATTTATCAGCTCCTAGCGCATCAACAGTAGTTGATTTACAGACTAACACTGAATCTAAGGCAAATGATTCAAAGTTTGTTATTGATTCATCAAATGCTGCAGCTATGGTTGCTGATATCGCAGCTTTATTAGGTGGTAGTGATGGTGGCGTACAAGCTAATATCAATGGCTTTGATGCTGCTCGCTTACTTGCTTAAAGTTTTAGCTCTCATCTGATTTGCTCATAAAAGGATCTAGTAATAGGTCCTTTTTCTCTTTTAGATTTATCCTTTATTTTACTTGCACTGTTTTGGTATTAATCAGTATTAATACATCTAATTGCAAATTCTTCTTAATTAACAATAAGTTAATAAATTCTTAAAGTACGTCAAAAAATTTTGTAGAAATTTTTCAAAAAAGTTTAAAGTTTTAAAATCTTAAGCCGTTAATGAATACAGACGGAAGAGTAATTTTACTTTTCTATTAGGAGAGAGAAAAAGAATTTCCTCGTAAGAGGAGGCTAGCTATGAGCGATATTAACTTAAATACTAATATTATTACCAATGTAGCTCAAAAACCTTTTGTAGCATCTACAACTGCAAAGGATGTTAGCGGTAGTGCCGATCATAAAACCATAACTACAAATAATGATGAAAAAGTAGTATCACAAAATACTAAAGTTTCGTCTGTTGGCACCGATAATGTTGATGATCAAGTTAAGATGCCTAAGGTTAGTGAGACCTTAGAAAAATCTAAAAAAGAGAAAGAGCTTTCAAGATATTTACAAGAGCGCAATCAGGAAATCGCGCAGGAGCGAATGAATGATTTAAATCGCCAAAATATCGGATTGAATTTCTCTATTGATAAACAATCTGACAATACTATTGTCAAAGTAACCGATTTAAATACCAAGAAGCTGGTGCGTCAAATTCCATCTGAGGAATTCTTAGAAATGTCTGAAAGACTTAAGAAGTACACAGAGCAGAATGCATCAGATGAGGTAAGTTCAAGAGATACTAAAGGTATTCTCTTTGACGAGCAAGCTTAAAATCAAACTTGTATTATTAGGCTCCTAAGTGTTCGCATGAAGGAGCCATTTTTTTATCCAAAATTTCTATTCCCCAAAAATATAATAATTACATAAATGGGGAATAGAGTGCTAAAATGACTTGGTATCAGTTTTTTAGGAGTTTTGTATGAAGCTAATTCATAGATCTTTGTACTTACAAAAGCTAATTGACGTCATCGGAACTCCCGATATCAAAGTAATTACTGGCGTTAGGCGTTCTGGTAAGTCTAAGCTACTTGAAGCCTTTAAGGATTACATACAAAAAACTGATGCTAACGCTAACCTCATTCACGTTAACTTCAACTTACTTGAATTTCAGAGTCTAACTACTTATGAAAAGCTTAATTCGTACGTTGAATCAAAATTTGTAGAAGGGAAGAATAATTTTGTACTAATTGATGAAGTACAGATGTGTGAGGGCTTTGAAAAGACCATCAATAACCTGCATGCTCTTGAAAAGTATGATCTTTATATTACAGGCTCTAATGCTTTTCTTTTAAGCTCTGACTTAGCTACATTATTTACTGGTCGTACCTTTAAACTTGAGATTTTTCCTTTCTCTTTTACTGAGTTTTGTGAATACTTTGAGTTTACAAATACCGATACATATGCAGCCTTTGATAGATATCTAAAAGAAGGTGGCATGGCAGGTTCATACCCATACAAAGATTTAGAGAATAAGTACAATTATATTGAAGATGTCTTTAAAACACTGATAGTTAGAGATATAAAGCAAAAATATAAAATTCGCAATCAATCGGTCATGGATAGCCTTGTAGATTTTCTTATTGATAATGTCTCAAACCTTATTTCCTCGCGTAATATCGCAGATACTTTAGCTATATCTAAAGTAAAAATTGAGCACAAGACTGTTGCTAAGTACCTAGATTACCTCTGCAACGCCTACGCCTTCTATAAGATCAAAAGATACGATATTCAAGGTAAGAAATACCTATCTACAAGCGATAAATACTACTTAAGTGATCATGTCTTTAAATACGCCATCTTAGGTAATAAAAATCCAAACCGAGGTCGCTTATTTGAAAATATTGTGGCAATAGAGTTGCTGCGACGTGGTTATGAGATCTATGTTGGTGTTCTTTATAAAAAAGAAATAGACTTTGTGGCAATTAAAAGAGATGAGAAAGTCTATATCCAAGTAAGTGATGATATCTCAAGTGAAGAGACATTTGAGCGCGAGGTAAGTCCATTACTTAAGATAAAAGATGCATATCCTAAAATTGTCATTGCTAAGACTAATCAAGAGAAATATCAATTTGAAGGCGTGCAGATCTTCGATATTGCGAATTGGCTTTTAGGTGAAAAATAATTATTCCCCAAAAATATAAAAAACACAAAAATGGGGAATAAGATTTTAACTTGTTCAAAATCACGCTCTATCAAAGATCGAATTTCTTTTTCACTTAAAGTTTTCTATAATCTGTCGATACTATAATTAAGAAAGAAAAATTAAGTATTTTTGATTGCAGGAGATCAAATGTACGGACGTAATTTAAAAGCATACAAGCGCACCAACCTTGAAGCAGAGCTATCAGTTGCCGATCCTCATCGTGTGATTCAAATGATGTTTGACGGCTTAATTGAGCGCTTATCTCAAGCTAAAGGTGCCATACTTCGTAATGATTACGAGTATAAAGCTAATCGTATCAATAAAGCAGTAGGTATTATCAACGGTTTACAGGTAGCTTTAGATAAAAATAAAGATCCTCAGTTGTTTGACAGAATGTACGCTCTATATGACTACATGAAGACTCTATTAGATAAAGCTTCTGTTAGCTTAGATGTAGCCCCTATTGATGAGGTAATTAAGTTAATCACTCCTATTAAGCAGGCTTGGGATAAGATCCCTCAAGATGTAAAAGATAAGACTAATCAGGAAATTTTAAATTCACCTGATTATTAGTTCTCTTTAAACTAAAGAAGGCGGTCCACATGGTTACCGCCTTTTTTGTTTGTTGCTTTACTAATAAAGCAAAAGGGGAGCAATCGCTCCCCTCTGACTAAATCATTATTGACTATTAGATAGTCTGAACTGACATAGTGTTGGTGATGCCTGATGGAACTAATGCACCGTTTACTAGAACGATGTGATCACCAGCCTTTGCTAGGCCTGCCTCAACAGCTAGTTTCTTACCTAACTGGAAGAACTCATCTGTTGAATTGATGCGACCTACAACCTTAGATACAACACCACGAGTTAAGCATAACTGACGAGCAGTCTTAACGTTAGGAGTTAAAGCTAAGATCACAGCCTGTGGGTTGAACTTACGAACCATACGAGCTGAGAAACCACGCTCAGTTGCTACAACGATAACTGGAGCATTTAAGGTGTTAGCTGCATCAACTGCTGCTAAACATGCTGAATCAGTTACATTACGTACAACAGGCTTTGCTGGGAACATATCGCTGTGGTGATCCTGAACGTAAGCGTCAGTGGTCTCACAGATGGTGTTCATGGTTGAAACAGCCTCACGTGGGTACTTACCCTTAGCTGACTCACCTGATAACATAACTGCATCAGTACCGTCTAAGATAGCGTTAGTTACGTCACCTGCCTCAGCACGGGTAGGACGTGGATTCTTAATCATAGAATCTAACATCTGGGTAGCAGTGATAACTGGCTTACCAACTTCGTTACAACGCTTGATGATACGCTTCTGAGCGAAGATAACGTCTTGAGCTGGGATTTCAACACCCATATCACCACGTGCAACCATGATACCGTCTGCAGTTGCTAAGATTTCCTCGAAGTTATCTAAGCCTTCTTGGTTCTCAATCTTACAAATGATCTTGATATCCTGACCGCCGTTCTCATCTAGAACCTTACGGATTGCTAGAACGTCTTCTTTAGAACGGGTGAATGAAGCTGCGATGAAATCAACACCACGCTTGATACCGAATAATAGATCGCCCTTATCCTTCTCAGAAATAAATGGCATTGAAATGTGGGTATTAGGTAGGTTTACACCCTTGTGCTCGCCTAGCTCACCGTTGTTTTGAACTTCACAAACAACGTCTGTACCTTCGATAGCGGTAACCTTTAAGCCGATTAGACCATCGTCTAATAGAACAGTAGAACCAACCTTTAAGTCCTCTGCTAACTTAGGATAGGTAACACCAACTTTATTCTTGTTACCAACAAAGCTTGCATCAGAGGTTAATGTGATCTTGTCGCCAGTGCATAGAGATACATCTTCGCCGTTCTCTAAGTCACAAGTTCTGATCTCAGGACCTTTAGTATCTAATAAAACTGCAAAGATCTTACCGGTCTCTTCCATGATAGCGTTGATGCTAGTAATACGACCACCGTGCTCTTCGAAGTCACCGTGTGAGAAGTTTAAACGCATTACGTTCATGCCAGAGTTTAGAAGGGTTTGCATAATCTCGCGTTTCTCGGACTTAGGACCGATAGTGCAGACCATTTTAGTCTTTTTCATAGATGTACTCTCCTAGCGGAGTTAAAGATTGAAGAATAGTTGTTTAAAAATCACGCAAATTATAACAGAAATCCTAGAAAAATATAGTTAAATTTCTGTTAAGAACGTCAAAAAAAAATCGAGCTGTTAAAAGCTCGATTTTTAAGCCATCAATTTAGATTTTTTCTTTTAATTAGAATAAGTTAGTGTAAATTAAAAGCTGTAAACCTAATGATACAAATGAGATTGCAGCAGCGGTGCCGTATGCAATGTACCATGTTAGTTTTGAGTGAATACCAAAATCATGGCTTGAGTGGTGCATTCTGTGTAAAGCATAGAAGCTTAATAAGAATACAACGCCCCATACGCATAGGGTTAAGAACCAGTTGCCGAAAATGTCTGCAATCTGACCTGGGTTTAGAACACAGTTCTGAATGTCACCTGAGGTAATGCCAGCTGCGATTAGTACAACCATGATTGCAGGTAAAACGATAGCTGCAACCATACCACCTGCACCAAACATTAACCAGTACATTGGCTCGTCTGAACGAGTTGGAAGGAATTGACGCATTGTTAATTCTCCTTATTTGGTTAAGAAAGCAACTGCAATGATTACTACGGTTGCACCAACTAAAGCTGCATATAAAGCTAGCTTAGTTACGTACTCAGGTAATAACTCAGTTGAGTTCTTGTTCATGAATACACGAACTGCCTTAGGCATTAAAGAGAACCAAGTTACAGCGTGGAATAACTGTGATACTAAGATGATCACGTTAAGCACGATGATTACAGGGTTGCCTAGGAAGTTTTGTAAGTACCATACTAATGGCTTAACGTCCTCTAAAGAAACGTTAGCAGCTAGCTGGCACTTTGCTAACATGAAAATACCAAATACAATCTCTAACACAGCTAGAAGAGCAAGTACTGCTGTACCTTCACGAACCATGTAGTAGATGTAGAATGGGTTCTCTAACCACCAGGTTAACTTCTTAACTGGAGGATTATATGGCTTACGAAATGACTTTACTTCGCTCATCTTAGTGCTCCGGTTTAATCATGTTGAATACGTACTCAGTAGCACTCATCTTCTTACCTAACTGAATAGCTGAAGATGGATCTACGTGCTTAGGACAAACCTCTGAGCAGTAACCTACGAAGGTGCAGCTCCATGCGCCTTCCTCTGAATTTAGGAATGGAGCACGTAACTTAGCGCCAGCGTCACGATTATCAACGTTGTAACGATATAGAAGAGTTAGAGCTGCAGGGCCAATGAACTTAGGATTTAGCTTGTACTGTGGGCAAGCTGCGTAGCAGCAACCACAGTTAATGCATTGAGCAAACTGTAAGTAAGCTTCCATCTGCATTGGGGTCTGCTTGAAGTTCTTGTTTAGAGGCATGTTAGCGTTCTTAGCATCAGGAATGATGTAAGGCTTGATGCGCTCAATCTTCTCGATTAAGTCTGATAGATCAACAACTAGATCACGCTCGATAGGGAAGTTTGCTAGAGGCTCAATCTTCATGTCCTTACCTTCGTAGTCACGTAAGAAGGTCTTACATGCTAGGTGAGGAACACCGTTAACCATCATACCGCAAGAACCACAAACTGCCATACGGCATGACCAACGGAATGATAGGCTTGGCTCGAAGTTATCTTTGATGTAGAAAAGTGCCTCAAGAACTGAAGTGTCCTTGTGGTATGGAACATCAAAGGTCTGCTCCCAAGGCTCTTTATCCTGCTCTGGGCGGTAGCGAAGAACTGTGATCTTCATAGTTTTTGCATCAGCCATTATTTAGCCTCCTTTGCCTTTCTTGCAGCTTCAGCAGCTTCTGCTTCAGCACCGTATACACGCTTAGCAGGCTGGAAGGTTGTAATCTTAACGTCGCTGTAGTCGATCTTAGGCTCATCAGCACCTTCTACCTTGAATGCTAATGAATGCTTTAAGAACTTAACATCATCACGCTCTTTGAAGTCTAAGCGCTGATGTGAACCACGTGACTCTTCACGGTTGATTGCTGAGTGAACCATACACTGAGCAACATCTAGGGTGTAACCTAACTCGATTAAGTTCATCCACTCGGTGTTGAATACACGACCTCTATCGGTTAAACCGATGTTCTTGTAGCGTTGCTGTAAGGTCTTTAAGGTGTCAACAGTCTTCTGCATTGACTCTTGTTCACGGTAAATACCAACACCCTCTTCCATGGTCTCACCCATAGCGTGACGTACAGCTGACATTGACTCTGTGCCCTTGATGTCGAATAGGTCTAAAGCACGCTTCTGAGCTGCTTCTGCCTGACGAGCTAATTCTGGAGAATCGTAGTCCTTTAATTGATGTGCACGCTCAGCCATAGCGTCACCACCGATCTTACCGAATACGATGGTCTCAACTAATGAGTTAGAACCTAGACGGTTTGCACCGTGGATACCAACTGATGCGCACTCACCACCTGCGTATAGACCTGGCTTGCGAGTTGCAGTAGTACCATCAGTCTCAATACCACCCATGGTGTAGTGAACAACAGGACGTACTGGAACTGGAGCCTTAACAGGATCAACACCTGAGTAGGTCATTGCTAATTCGCAGATTAAAGGTAAACGCTCATGTAAGTACTTCTCACCTAAGTGAGTTAAGTCTAAGTGAACAGCCTCACCTAAAGGATACTTAATGGTACGGCCTTTCTTTGACTCGTTCCAGAAAGCCTGTGATAGACGATCACGTGGACCTAATTCCATGTACTTGTTCTTTGGCTGGCCAACTGGAGTCTCAGGGCCTAGACCGTAGTCTTGTAAGTAACGATAGTGATCCTTGTTATATAGAACACCACCTTCACCACGGCAACCTTCAGTCATTAGAAGACCGCAACCTAATAGACCTGTTGGGTGATACTGAACGAATTCCATATCACGTAGAGGTACACCATGACGATAAGCTAAAGCCATACCATCACCAGTTACGATACCACCGTTGGTGTTGAATAAGTAGCAACGACCTGCACCACCAGTTGCTAGGAATACTGCCTTAGCATTGATCTGACGGAAGATACCATTTTGTAGGTCATAGCATACGCAACCTTTGATCTCGCCATCTTCTTCTAATAGATCTAGAACGAAGTGCTCATCAAAACGTTGAATTGAAGGGAATTTTACAGAGGTCTGGTATAAAGTGTGTAACATGTGGAAACCAGACTTATCAGCTGCGAACCATGTGCGAGGAACTTTCATACCACCGAAACGACGTACGTTAACGTCACCGTTTGGCTTACGGCTCCATGGGCAACCCCAGTGCTCTAACTGATATAACTCTTCAGGTGCTTGGTGAACGAACTTCTCAACAACATCCTGCTCACATAGCCAGTCACCACCAGCTACAGTATCTTCAAAATGCTTCTGATATGAATCATCGTCACGAACAACACCAGCAGCGCCACCTTCTGCAGCAACAGTGTGTGAACGCATTGGGTAAACTTTGGAAATGAGTGCAACACGAAGTTTAGGATCAGCCTGAGCTACAGCAATTGCAGCACGAAGACCGGTACCACCAGCACCCACGATTGCAACATCAAATTGATATTTTTCCACGTGAATCTCCTAATTACCTAAAGATCGGTTGTCTTATTTGACAACGTCTAAGGTTAGCAAGCAAAAAAACAATGTAATTATAAACGGAATTAGATTTTTTTTCTTAAATTTAAATGTCAGATTTTGCTATGTGTCTGATTTTTAATAAAAAATATAATCTAACAGGATAGACAAATGTCTAGAATGTGAAAAAATAGGGATTTTTTTATGAAAATCCCTATTTTGGAGAAAAGTTAGTCTTGGTTTACTGCAAGCGATCTGCCCATCTTGACAGGTAAATTAGTCTCTAAGTCCTTAGCAAGTTCTGCCTGGCCGTCACCCCATAGACAAATTACAGTTGAACCATATTTGAAGTAACCAATTTCATCACCTTGCTTGTAGTGAATGCTTTCTTTGTCAAAGCATTGAATATCTAAACCTACGCGACGATTTACAGTACCACCCCAAGTAGTATGAATAGACCCCACTAAGGCTGCACCTACCATCACCACGCATAAAGGTCCCATAGCAGTTTCGAAGAAACAAACCATACGCTCGTTTACAGTGTATAGATCAGGCATATTTGAAATGTTTCTGTGACCTACAGGGAAGAGTTTGCCTGGTACATGAATGGCTTTTTTCAAAGTACCATCAATTGGCATGTGAATACGGTGATAATTTGATGGTGATAAATAGATACAAGCATAACGGCCGCCTTCAAATGGCTTGGCATCTTTATCATCACCACCTACTAAAGCTTTTAATGAGTAATCAAGACCTTTTGCTTGTATTAGGCGACCATTGCTAATGGTACCTACTTGACCTATGGTGCCATCAACAGGGGATACTGCTACAGCATCTTTATCTAGAGGTCGTGCGTTCTCTTCTAATTTTCTAATAAAGAACTCGTTGAAGGTCTTATATGATCCAAGATCTTTATTAGCAATTTCGTCGATGTTGATTTTAAATGTTGAAATGAAATTCTTAATTAAAAACTGAGTAAATTTACCCATTGGCACATCAGTAAGCTTTGCTGAAAGTGATGATAGGGTAGTAAAAGGAGTTAAAGTTTCAACTGTTTTTAATAAAAAAGAGGTAAATGACATAGTCACTCCATTCTTCGTTGATTTGTATTTAATTTTGATGGCTGTGATTTTATCAAAGAAAAAACAAAAAATTCATTTTTTAGCTTATACAAAATGAAAAAGCCTCTGAAATTGAGAATTCAGAGGCTTTATATATGTTTTGCTAAAACTAGATTTGGTACTGATTAGTTACGCTAACAAGTTTCTCAATCTCTCTGTGAGTAGTATTGATATTCTCATTAACATTAGTTAACTCATCAGCTACTAGCTTAGTACCATCAGTAATGTTCTTCATATTAGAAGAAATCTCTGATGTAGCAGTGGTTTGCTGCTCTGCTGCAGTTGCAATCTGAGTGATCTGTGCATTAACTTCAGTTACCTTATCGGTTACATCACCTAAGATTGTTCTAAGTTCAGCTGTCTGTGATGAGATATCATCCATAACCTTAACAGATGCCTGCATAGCGTTATCAGCGTTATTGGCATCGTTTTGAACCTGGGTTACCATGTTGGTAATTTCAGATGTTGACTTAGAGGTGCGTGATGCTAGAGCACGAACTTCATCTGCTACAACCGCAAATCCCTTACCAGCTTCGCCAGCACGAGCTGCCTCAATTGCAGCGTTAAGTGCTAGTAAGTTAGTCTGACTTGCAATGTCATCAATGGTCTGAACAATAGTGCCAATCTTTTGAGCCTGCTCTGCTAGTTTCTTAACAAGCTGAGCATCTTCACGAGATTTTTGAGCTTGTTCATTTAGAACATCAATGGTCTCTTGAACTCGGTGAATACTTGTTGAAGTGCTTTGAGCAGATTCATTTGCACTTGCTGATGCTTGTTCACAGTTTTGTGCAATATCAGCAGTGGTTGATACCATTTCTTCAGATGCTGCGGCAACTGTAATTGAGTGGCTTTGGTTATCACTAGCTGTTTGATGAATTTGAATAGCTGACTGATTAACCTCTTCCATGTAGCTACTGATATTACCAGCGATCTGTTGAATATCAGTCATACCCTTTTGCAGTGAGGCTCTCATCTTTTCAAATGATACTAGAAGTGCTTTAAACTCATCTTCACGGTTTACTTCAATAGGCTCATTTAATTTACCGCGGGCTAAAGTATCTGCAATGCCAGCCATCTTATTGATGATCATGGATACGCCACGAGGTAACACAATAATAATGGTTACAGCTACAATTAACTCAAGTATGGTTACAAAGATTGCAATATACATTGGAGTATAGCTTTGAATTGTCTCAATACTTGTTTGAGTTGCCTTAATTTGATAACCATTTACCTTTACAGTATTTTCTTGAATATCTACAAAGTCTGGCAACATATTGATTGCGTAATAGGTTTCAGCTGCTGCCTTATCGCCCTTGGCAATTAAAGGTAAGTAATTTTGATTTAACTTTTCAATAAAGCTCTTAGCAGCACGCTTAATGGTTCCAATCTCATTTGGGTAACGAGCCATTTGCAATTTATCAGCTGCAGCCTGCATTGCAGCGCAGTCACTAGTTATTTCATTTTGCAATTCTGATAGGTTAGCGCCTTGATTAAGTCTTTCAACTAAATTATTAACTTTGAAAGCATAATCAGATGATGTTCTAGTTCTACCATAACGCTCAGAAAGAGTAGTTTGCGCAAAATCAGCTACTTCTTTGTTTTTAAAGCAGTTGCTGATTGCCTGCCAAGAAAGAATAACAGAAACTATTAGAAGTACTAAGTAGCTTAGTATCAACTGCATCTTGATAGTAACGTTCTTTAATGAAACCATAGTGATCTAACCTTAAGTTAAAGTTTGATAATAAATATGCCTAGTAATATTTAAAATATTAGGAAAGTTTCTTACTACTTGAACGGTTAAAGATGAATTTTTTTGAACTTGAGCAGTTTAATTTTATAGAAAATGTGATTTTGTAAACAAATTATGTTTGAAAATCATACTTTATCGTAATTAGCTAAGATTAGAACTTTTGAATGGAAACTTTTGAAAGATGAATATTGTATAAATACTTGAGAATTATGTATGAAATTTACAAAAAAAGGGCGTAGCCAAAAGGCTACGCCAACTAATATCATTGGTGATATCAAACTTTAAACTTTAAAACTATTAACAACATCTAAGAGTACAAGTACTTGCTTGTTAGAATCTTTGATGTCAGCATCTATTGAAACGAAGGCATCTGATAAGATCTTAGAACTATCAGTAATACCCTTCATGTTAGAAGAAATTTCTGAAGTTGCTGTTGTCTGTTGTTCGGCTGCTGTTGCAATCTGTGCAATCTGACCTGAAACTTCGTTAACACGGCAAGTTAAACCGTTTAAGATCTCGTCAATTTCTGAGCTTTCAACTGCTAAATCATCCATTACCTTTACAGACTCTTGCATTGCTTCATCAGCATCTCTTGCATTAGCTTGAATTTGGGTAACCATGTTGGTAATTTCTGATGTTGAGCTTGAAGTACGAGATGCTAGAGCACGAACTTCATCAGCTACCACAGCAAATCCCTTACCAGCTTCGCCTGCACGTGCTGCCTCAATTGCAGCATTAAGAGCTAATAGGTTGGTCTGACTTGCAATATCATCAATAGTTTGAACAATTGCGCCAATCTTTTGAGCCTGCTCTGCTAATTGCTGTACAAGCTGAGCATCGCCTTTGGACTTATCAACTTGAGTTGTGATCTTATCGATAATTGACTGAACTTTTTGAGCACCTTCAGTGGTAGCACGTGAAGATTCCTCTGCAGTAGCAGATGCCTGTTCGCAGTTTTTAGCAATGTCAGCTGTAGTTGATACCATCTCTTCAGATGCAGCTGCAACTGTAATTGATCGAGTTTGGTTTTCTTCAGCTGTTCTTGAAATCTTCTCTGATGAATCGGTTAACTCATCGATTGCTTCACCTAAGTGATTTGATACTTCAACAGTCTTTTGAATATTCACTTGCCATGCTTGACGCATTTGCTCTAGATTTTCTAATAGGTGTCTGAACTCATCATTTCTCTTAGTTCTGATTTCATGAGTCATATCGCCTTTTGCCATCTTCTGGGCAAGTCTTGCAATAGATTTAATGTTTTCTACTAGATTCTTTGGAATAGCGTAAGTAAAGAATAGGGCAATAACAATTTCAATTAGAAGAAGTGTAAAGATGATTACGTAAATATCATTGCTTCTAATTGAGCTTAAAGCACCTTTGGTAGCACGTAACTGATAACCATTAACTAAGGTCATATTAGTTGTTACGGTTAAGAAATCTTGGTTTAACTTAGTGGTAGCTAAAGTACTAGCAAGTTCCTTATTACCTTGCTTTAAAGCAGGGATAAATTCGTTATTTAGAGTATTAACATAGTCTCTTGATGCATTTTTGATAGCACCAATTTCCTTTGGAAATCGTGTCATCTGCAATGCATCAACATGTTCTTTTAAATTGGTAATAATTGGAGTTGATTTAGTAATTAAGTTACCAAGTTCTACTTGATCACCTAAGAACATTTCTCTTGATAGTAAATGTAGTTGCTGCATGCTATCAATCGAACGACGAGTTCTTTCATAGCGAACATTTAGGTTATCAATACCTGTTAATGCTTCGCCAGTGATTTTATTGATGTTATAAGAAGAGATACCAACTAAAGCGATAGTTGCAATAATTAGCATTACAAATGCGGTAATAATTTTGCCTCTGAATGAAACCATATTTAGAAATTTCATAAAGCTCACCACTTAATATTAAGAACCACTGCCTATGTACCGCGCTTATTATTGTTTGCGTGTGTTGTGTATTTATTTAGTTACACACTAATTTGTTGGTTAGAACACTTTAAAAACATCTCAACAAACTAGTTAAGTTAAATATATACAAGAGAAATACAAAATTCAATCTTTATAAATGGCTTATCAAAGGTATTTTAGTTAAATATTAAGCAATAATTAGTAAAGTATGTGTGAATATTGTTATATATATTTATTTAAAAAATGTTGAAATACCAACTGTTTACTATTAACAATAGTTTTTAATTAGCTTAGGTTTACTTAAAAGAATTTCTTTAAAATCCGATACTCTACTTTGGCAGTTCGCAAAAACTAGCCAAAGTTAATTTAAATAAGGCTTAGCGCCTTGTTTGTTCTTTAAATTTATATTTCTTGACAGGATTTTTGCTAAGAGGTGAAAAATCAAGGTTAAA
>Ga0256404_1005567_pt1 | contig 22119 bp, 23 predicted proteins | sample RumenRJG_01DNA_FD_185990 | JGI IMG/M metagenome (GOLD analysis project Ga0256404, IMG submission 185990) | Bovine rumen microbial communities from Lethbridge, Alberta, Canada - RJG_01 | ecosystem: Host-associated > Mammals > Digestive system > Stomach > Rumen | place: Canada: Alberta | collected...
TGCACGGTTGTTAAGTTCTCTGCTCTGACAGAAAGACTGTATTACCCAAGTCTGAAAATGATGTAAGTTTACAGCATAATGTCATCAGGTAAGAACCTCCTTGGCTTGCCAAGGAGAGTAGTCAGAGAGCTTAGCTTTCACACTGTATAATCTCGTAATTGAATTTAGGGCACAGTTAATGTGCTTTAATTTTTGCTTAACTTACTTAGGAAAGCCTACGTACTCATTTTAAAGCTTAACGCATTGAGCTTGTGCCTCCATAATCTTGGGATCTGAAGGATAGTAGAATTTGTCTTGATGTAGTTCTGGAAAATCTTGCATAAATTACTCTATTTTAAATGTAAACGTTTACATATAATGTAACTTATTTAGATTTTTCTATCAAACATCAAAGGTAAATTGCTCTTTTTATTTTGAACTTGGTCAAAAAAGGCTTAAAAAAGCTATTTTAAAGACTAAAAATTAGGCAGTGCTTTGCACTGCCTTTATCTTAATTTTCAGATGGAATGATATGAGTTGAATGAGGAACATTAAAGCATTGAGCTTTATTTTTTAAAGCTGCATCTAGAAGACAAATTGCCATCATAGCTTCAGCAATAGGCACTGCTCTGATACCAACACAAGGATCATGACGACCTTTAGTTACGATATCAATCTCATTACCGTCTTTATCAATGGTTTTACCTGGCACTAAGATACTTGAGGTTGGCTTTAAGGCAAGTTTTACCTTAATGGTTTGACCTGAACTAATACCACCTAAAATACCACCGTTGTGATTAGATAAGAAGCTATTTGGGGTTAGCTCATCACGAGCTACACTTCCACGCATTTTAGCCATCTCAAAGCCATCACCTATCTCAACACCTTTCACAGCGTTAATACCCATCATGGCATAAGCTAAAGTAGCATCTAGTCTATCAAAAACAGGATCACCTAAACCTACAGGTACGTTGTGCGCACGCACCTCAACTTTCGCACCTATAGAATCACCATTAGTTGCTAAGTCTTTAAATAAAGCTTTTAACTCATCAATTTTGCTTTCATCAGCGAAGTTAAACTCGTTTGTAAGCGCAACTTTTGAGTCATACTTATCAGTTGCAATCTCACCAATGGCGGTTACACAACCATCAATAGTGATATTGAATAATTGCTTTAAAACTTTTTTAGCAATGGCACCAGCTGCAACACGCATTGCAGTTTCACGAGCTGAAGCCCTGCCACCACCACGGTAATCACGAATACCGTATTTAGAAAGGTATGTATAATCAGCATGCCCTGGTCTAAAAGAATTCATGATTGCTGAATAATCTTGAGAGCGCTGAGCAGTATTCTCAATAATTAGGCCAATAGAGGTACCAGTGGTTTTACCTTCAAAAACACCAGAGATAATCTTTACCTTATCAGCTTCATTTCTTGGGGTACCATAACGGGTTGAACCAGGTCTGCGACGGTCTAAATCCCCTTGCAGATCTTCTTCTGACAATTCAATTAAAGGTGGTACACCATCAACAATTGCAGCTAGAGCTAAACCATGACTTTCGCCACAAGTGGTAACTTTGAAAAAATCACCAAAACTATTTGCTGCCATTTAAAACCTCATTAGCAGCTGCTGCAAAAACGTCATGATAAGCGCGTAACTGCTCTACGCTTAAGATAAATACGCCTGTTCCACCCTTTTTAAGATCTACAAAGTGGAAAGGTACAGTTGGGAATAACTCTACTAATTGCTCTTCAGAGTTACCCACTTCCATAATCAAAATGCCATCTTCATTTAAGAAATCTACAGCATCAGCTAAGATGCGTTTAGCACAGTCTAAGCCATCATCACCTGAACCTAATGCTAAATCAGGCTCACAACGGAACTCATCTGGCATGGTAGACAAATCATAGCTGTCTACATAAGGAGGGTTAGCTACGATAACATCGTACTTATCCCCCTTTGGTAAATCATTAAAAAGATCTGATTTAATTGGAGTTACGATATTCTCAAGACCATAACCTTGAATATTGATGTTAGCTACTTCTAAAGCTTCATCTGAGATATCTACAGCATCTACCTCTACCTCACCATCAAACTGCAAAGCAGTGGCAATAGCGATACAAGCAGATCCTGTGCACATATCTAAAACTCTCTCAGGTCTTCTGTCAACATAAGGATCAAAACCTGCTTCAATCAATTCAGCAATTGGAGAACGAGGAATAATTACTCTGTCATCTACATAGAATTCTTTACCACAGAAGAAAGCACGGTGGGTTAAATATGGGGTTGGAATTCTATCAATTACTCTTAAAGCAGCAATCTTAGCAATGATCTCACGCTCTTTTTTAGTAAGTCTTGAGTTTAAAGTAGACTCATCGCAAGGAGGCTGTAAATGCATTACTGCTTGAACAATTTCTAAAGCTTCATCCCAATAGTTGCAGGTTCCATGACCTACAAAGATAGAATGCTTAGCAAAGGTAGTAACTAAAAAACGTACTACATCTTGTACTGTTACTAACTCGTTTAAAAGAGGTTCTTGGATTTGCTCAACAGTAGGTAACTCATCGAGCATGGAATGAATTTCTAGAATTTCTTGATTATTTTGAAGTTTTGACATATTGAAATAAATCTTAATACAACTCATGTTGCATTAAGATTATAGCATATCGAAAAGATAGATAAAGACTTGAAAAAATTGGTTAAAATAAAGGCAATTAGTAAGAGTCTACAATTACTCTTTTAGACATTAAACTAGCTTGGTCGTTAATCTCTTTACACATTTTGATGGCATCTTCATCCATCTTCACAGAAACTAACACTTTGCCATTGCTAAATTCAAATACTCCCTTTCCTTCAATTACAAATTGACCTTTAAAGAAAGCTAAAACATATTTAGCAATTTGTCTTGGAGCGTATTTCTTGAACTCTCTCATGATAGTAATATCAATCCTTATGAAATGCTTCATAAGCTGTAAATATGAAGCACATGTTGCACAAAATTTATAATTATTGTTGTTATCTTTTATTAACCTAACACCTATATGATAGGTCAGTTTTAAAAGATTTTCTTTGATTTATATGACAAATTTTATCAATTGAGTTTATTTATTATATAAATGTGACAAAGTTACATTTTTTAAGGCTTTATTATCTTAAAGACTATAAAAATGCGCTTTGTGCACAAAGTGTGCTTACAAAATTTGTGCTCAAACTAACTATAAGTCCTGATAATCATCAAAAGGAGTAAAAAACTTTTCAAATTTCCCCTTTTGTCCATCATAATCTAATATCAAGGCACAGGCGGTCTCAAACTCAGGTGGAGACTTTTGTTTATTTACAAAATGATAAGCTAAATTCTCCACAAGTGGTAGATGTGAAACTAGTAATACCACATCATCCTTTTGACATACGGCATCGACATAAGCAATAACGGTATCAGGATCCCCAGAAGGAGCTAAGTCTTTTAAATAATCTAAATCTTGTCTAAAATTAAATTGATTACAAGCAATAGTAGCCGTTTGCACAGCTCTAGTCTTAGGTGAGCTTATACACTTGGTAAGTTTGTACAATCTTGCCATTTGACTGCTTGTATCAGCAACTTCTCTCATACCATGAGAGCTTAATACTCTATCGCTGTTCTGAAAAATTGCTTGTCCATGTCGTAATATGATGATCTTCATGATATTCCTAAAATTCTCTATAATAGGCATATGATAATCTAATCATCATAAGGTAGCTCATATGGACTATAAATATTTAAAAAATTTTCGAAATTTAAAAGCCTTTTTTAAAGGAGCTTCTTCTACAGAGATTGAGTCTATACAAGAAAAGTTAACTTCCTTACATGATACAGTTAAGTCTCAAGAAGAGCATGAACAAAATCTTCAAAGACAAAAGGCTGAATTTCTAAATGGTCTATTAAATGAGCTTGATAACCACAACTTTACCGTAGATGATCTTGCAGCCTTAAAAGGTATGACCGTAAAGGAAAATCGTCCTAAAATGAAAGCAAAATACGCTTATGTAGGCACTGACGGGGTTGAATACACTTGGAGTGGTCAAGGAAAAATTCCATCAATGCTTCAAGAAGTTATGAAGCGTGATGGAATTGTTGATAAAAAACACTACCTAATTAAAACTGAAGAAGACTAAAGCTTAATGCTTTCGTTGATTTCTTCTAGGGTAGCAATAGGATCAGTTGCTTGAGTGATTGGTCTTCCGATAACTAAATAATCAGAGCCGTTTTCAATAGCCTCTTTTGGAGTCATAACGCGCTTTTGATCACCTAAAGCAGCGCCAGCAGGACGAATACCAGGAGTTACACAGAAGAATGGTGAACCTAGGTATTGCTTAATCACATTAGCCTCTTGTGCTGAGGATACCACACCATCTAAACCACATTCTTTAGCAAGCTTTGCTAAACGTAATACTTGGGTTCTTGGCTCCTCATCAATACCAATAGTCTGTAAGCCAATACGATTAGTTGAGGTTAATACAGTTACAGCAATTAGCTTTGGACGATTTTGGAATTTCTCTAAAGCTTCTCTTGCTGCGGACATCATCTCAGTACCGCCTGAAGCATGAACATTAACAAGCCATACACCAAGTTTAGCTGCAGCAGTGCAAGCTTTAGCTACTGTATTTGGAATATCGTGATATTTAAGATCTAAAAAGACACCAAAGCCTTTATCAACAAGCTTTGATACGAAGGCAGGACCTGCGCTTGTAAATAACTCATTGCCAACCTTTAGCTTACATAACTTAGGATCAACCTTAGATACAAAATCTAAAGCCTTCTTTTCCTCATCATAATCTAAAGCAACAATTACTTTTGGATCTACCATGTTAATCTCCATCAAAACCAATCTTTGGCTTTAAGCTTTCCCATTTACGGCAAGAAGGACACTGCCAGAATAAAACTTTACTTTCAAAGCCACAATTTGGGCAAACATAGCGATTGCTCATTGAAATTTGGGCATCTAAAAGACTTTTAATCTGTAAGATCTGCTCATTAGCTTTAGCATCGGTCAAATGAGCTCGTAACTCTAATAACTTACTTAGTAACTTTAAGTTAGACTTACTATTAGTAAAAGATTGTAATAATGCAATTGCATCATCAATACCAGACTCAGATTGAACAATCTTCACAAGTTGAAGCATAGCTTCAGCACTATTAGTTCTATGCACTAAGTCTTCTAAAGCATATCTATAGTTAGGATCAGCATTATTTGGAAAACATTTGTTTAGTTTTTCAAGACAAATAATGCCTGAATTTTGATCTAAAATTGAAACTTCTTTAACAAGCTTGTAAGCATCAGCAAACTTAGCTTGCTTAATATAGATTTCAGCAAGATCAAGTCTTGCACGCAAGCTCTTATCATAGCTTGCAATTGCTTTTTTAAGTAGACTTGAAGCCTCATCTAAATGATCATGTAAAATCTCAGTCTTTGCAAGCTCACAATAATATTGACTTACATACTTATTAGCTGAGCTTTCTAAAACTTGAGAATATTCATTAGCAACACTTATTGCCTTTTTAAAATCTTGCTCTCTTTCATACACAGCTAATAACTGTTTAGCAGCTTGCTTACTTTGTCTTGGTATCTCAACTAAAGTTAAAAGGATATTCTCAGCTCTATCAAGTAAACCTGCACTAATAAAGTCTTTAGCAAGTTCAAGCTTAGCTAGTTCGTTTTCACTTTCCTCAAGCTCATTTGAATTAGCCATTTTCTCATGCATAGCGATAGCTTTATCAACTTCACCACGCTGTCTGAAGAGATTTCCTAAAGCAATTGAAGAGTCAAAACTTGGATCTTTAGAATTTAAAAAAGCAATGAATTTATCAACTGCTTTTTCTTGTTTATTGTTGATAAGGTAGTCAAAACCTTTAAGGTAAGCAGAATTCTGTTCATTTTTACTTTCCTGCTCTTTTTGCCTGGCAGAACTTTTTCCCATGTAATAACCATAAACAGCGGCTATTGGCAAAAGTATAAAAAGTAATTCAAACATGTTTATTTCTCAGACTTTTCAAGTGAAGCTAGTTGCTTTGACAATTTAGAGGCTTGAGATTTTGCAAGATTAGCTTTAACCCATAATTTGATACACAACCATAAACTTGCGTATACACCAACTATGAATCCAAAGATTACTCCAACAACTAGTACGCTTGCAACAGACAACTGAGATTTGCCCATTAGAAAATCGAAAGTTACGATATCATCGTTTGCACTACCTATAGCAAGGCCTACCACGGCAAGGCAGACAAATACAATAATATAAAACCAAAACTTAATCATTTTATTTCCTAATGTTGTATTACATTGCAAATGTTCAGTAATGATAACACAAGGCTATGAAAAAACATATCTACAAAAAAAGACTTGTGTACAACAAAAAAAACTATTTGCCGCCATTAACTCTTTGACGTAATTCAACACCAGGCTTAAAGTGAACTACTCTTCTTTCATTTAAGTTTACTTGCTCACCAGTTTTAGGATTGTGAGCAATGCGAGGCTCATGCACGCGGATTTCAAAACTACCAAAACCACGAATTTCGATACGTTCACCTGCAGCTAATGTCTCAATTAAGATTTCAAAAATTTCTCTTACAGCATTATCTACTGTCATAGGTGATTGATAAGGAAACTTGCTAGATAATGAATCAATTAGATCTGCTCTAGTCATGCTAATCTCTCCTAATGTGAAATTTACCTCTAGTTTTAAGATTATAGTGTTTCTTACTGATTTAAAAGAAAAATTTGATATTTTTTAGTAATTTTATGACAGACTATCAATTTTTTAGTACAAAATACTATGAACCTTTTTAATCACACATAATTAAAGCTTATAGTTTGATATTATTAGTAAAAATTTCTAATTCGTTTGGAAAAAAATAATGGATAATCAAATTTTTCAAAAAAACTTTTTAGCTTTAGCAAATCAATACCCAGAATTTGCAAGCAAGCTTATGACCTATCAAAACTCATCTTCCTTAGAGATACAACTAGATGAAGGCAAAGAAGCTACATTATTAGTAAATGGACGTCAATTAACCTCCCATCACGACCGAGAAGGACTTGCTTGTTACCACGTTAAAAAGATTGATCTACACAAGCTTGTAACTATATATGGCTTTGGTCTTGGAGATGAGATTAGGTACATTCTTTCGAAGAATAAGCAAGCAAAAATCAATGCAGTGATTTTAAATCCTGCTTTATTTGTAGAGCTTTTAGGTATTGACTCAGAGCTTTATGAGCTCTTTTGCTCTCAAGTTGAATTTACTCTTCCAACTGACGATTATCCATATTTTGCCAATAGCATCATTTTAGTAAGTGAATTGTATCTATGTCCTGAGGTTTTTAATAGCTTAAAAATAAAGCTTATCAATACTTTAGATTATGACTTTTCAAAGCAATATTTTGAAAATACAGTTCAAAAGAAAATCAATGCAAATTTAAAAGACAACTATGAAAGATTAAAGAGTCAAAAGCCTTTTACAAAAGACAATCTAGCCTTAATTTCTCAAAATGTGATTATTACAGGTTCAGGTCCTTCTCTTGAGGACAATATTGACCGCTTAAAAGCTGAATTTAGTAAACCAAATACTACTTTAATGGCAGTAGATACTTCCTTAAACACCCTATATAAGCACAATATCGTACCTAACATCATCGTATCAATTGATGAAAACGTTTATAGAAATCATGCAAAAAGACTATTTAATGATCTTAAAAGATATGAGCATACTACCCTAATTTTTAATGCTCAAACAGATGGAAAACTCATCGATACTTATTTAGGTGATAAATACTTTATTTATTCCAAAAAAGCTTTGGAAATTCTTGGTTATCTACCAGCTCAATACGCTGATTTCATCACCTGTAAAGGATCTGTTTTAAATACGAGCATAAATATTGCTATAAAAGCAGGTGCAAAGGTTATCAAACTCTTTGGTGCTGACTTTGCTTATAAAGGCGATATAATTCACTCAGGAGACATTCCTAAGGGACTAGCTAGTGTACTTGTTGACTCAACTTTAAAAGTGCTGTGTAACGACAATAGAATTCAAGAATCAAATCGTGCTTTCTGTTTATATCGAGAGTATCTTGAAAAAGATATTAAAGACAATCCTAGCATCCGTTTTGAAAACTACTCCAAAACAGGAGCTGTAGTTGTAGGTGCGATAAACTGTTAACAACAGCTTAAAAATGGAAAAGGTGCCATAAGGCACCTTCTTAAAAAGCATGGACTAAACCATGCTTTTTTTGTCACAATTACTGCTTGTTAGCTGCTGCGAAAGCTGCTGCCATAGTAGTAGTTGTAGGCTCTTGAGCCTTCTGATTTACAGACTCTAAAGCTTCCTTCTCTTCTGCTTCGTCCTTAGCACGAACAGATAGAGTGATTTGACGGGTCTTACGATCAACGTTTACGAACTTAGCCTCGATCTCGTCACCAACGTTAGCAACAGTTGTTGCATCGTCAACACGATCACGTGATAAGTCAGAAGCCTTGATGTAACCAGTGATGCCTTCTGCTAACTCAACAGTTACGCCATGAGCGTCAACCTCAGTTACCTTACCAGTAACGATTGAACCCTTGCGGTGTGCTGCACAGTAATCAGCAAATGGATCTTCAGAGATTTGCTTTAAGCCTAAAGAAATACGCTCACGCTCTGGATCTACTTGTAGAACGATAGCGGTGATTTCGTCACCCTTCTTGAAGTTGCGAACTGCTTCTTCGCCAGATTGCTGCCATGAAATGTCTGATAAGTGAACTAGACCATCAATGCCGCCATCTAAGCCAATGAAGATACCGAAGTCAGTGATTGACTTGATCTTACCAGTTACCTTCTCGCCCTTTGAGTGAGATTGTGCAAACTCTACCCATGGGTTAGCCTTGCACTGCTTTAGACCTAGAGAAATACGACGACGCTCCTCGTCTAACTCAAGAACCTTAACTTGAACCTTGTCACCTACTGAAACGATCTTAGATGGGTGAATGTTCTTGTTGGTCCAATCCATCTCTGAAACGTGAACTAAACCTTCAACGCCGTCAGCGATTTCAACGAAGCAACCGTAATCAGTTAGGTTAGTTACCTTACCTTCGATTACTGAGTCAACAGGGAAACGAGCTGCAATGTTTGCCCATGGATCTTCACCAAGCTGCTTTAAGCCTAATGAAACGCGTGAACGCTCACGGTCAAACTTCAATACCTTAACAGTAACTTCCTCACCAACTTGTACGATCTCTGAAGGGTGCTTTACACGCTTCCAAGCCATATCAGTGATGTGTAATAAACCGTCAACGCCACCTAGATCAACGAATGCACCGTAGTCAGTTAAGTTCTTAACTACGCCAGTTACAGTCTGACCTTCAGCTAGATTTGCAAGTACGCTCTCACGATCTGCTGAGTTCTCAGTCTCGATAACAGCACGACGTGAAACAACAACGTTGTTGCGTTTCTGATCTAACTTGATAACTTTGAATTGTTGCTCTTTGCCTTCTAAGTGAGCAGTGTCACGAACAGGACGAACGTCTACTAATGAACCAGGTAAGAATGCACGGATGCCACCTAATTGAACAGTGAAACCACCCTTTACCTTACCGTCGATTAGACCAACAACAGTTTCGTTCTTGTTGAATGCGTCTTCTAGCTTGATCCAAGCTTCGTTACGCTTTGCCTTCTCGCGAGAAACCTGTGTCTCACCGTCGCCTGATTCTACAGACTCTAAAGCTACGTCTACTTCGTCGCCTACTTTAACTTCTAATTCGCCTTGAGCGTTTAAGAATTGCTCTTGAGGAATTGTAGACTCTGATTTTAGACCAGTATCAACGATAACAAAGCCGTTATCGATAGCTACTACTTTACCTTTAACCATTGAGCCAGGACGGGTCTCAACATTCTTTAAGGATTCTTCGAAAAGTTGTGCAAATGATTCCATTAAGGTTTTCCATTTAAGCCCTGAAGCATCATGCTTGTAGGGAGTTGTAAAAAATATGCCGTCATCCATGACGACACTAACAAAAATAGGTGTTTAGCCTACAAATCTATTTTAAGTCCGGTCTTCTCTACAATGTAGTCAACCGCAGCTTTAAAAACTTCTTCAATAGACATTGCTGAAGTATCGATAACCAAAGCATCTGAAGCTGGAACTAAAGGTGCTACAGGACGATTTCTATCACGTTCGTCTCGTTCAGCAATCTCTTTTACAATGTCCTCAAAACAAGCTTTTTGACCTTTAGCTTGTAATTGAAGGCAACGACGCTGTGCTCTAACTTCAGCACTAGCATCTAAAAAAATCTTTACCTGTGCTCTTGGGAATACTACTGTACCCATATCGCGACCATCGGCAACTAAGCCAGGCTCTTTTAAAAATTGTCTTTGTCTTTCTAGTAATGCATGACGAACTGATGGATAAGCTGCAACTTTACTTGCATTATTACCAGCTTCCTCTGTTCTAATCTGTGAAGAAACATCTTCACCACCTAAGAATACATGAACACCATCGTCAAAACATTCAAAGGACAAATTAAGTAACTTTGCCTCCTGAGCTACAGAGTCTTCATCAAATAAAGCTAAGCCAGCTTTTCTTACGGCATAGCCTAATACTCTGTAAATTGCACCTGAATCTAATAAATCAAAGCCTAATACATTAGCTAAACGACGGGTAAGTTCACCCTTACCAACACCGCTAGGACCATCAACTGCAATAACAATAGCTTGAGACATAATAGTTTCCTTAAAATCTAAGCACTAGATTATACAAAAAACAAAATTACATTTCTACAAAAAAATTTGATTTTTTTGCTATTTTTAAGCCTATTTTAGCTAGGATTTTCTATTGAGAATTTTTATGTATTTATGAGAGGAATTGCTTGTGTTAAAATAAGGCATTATCAATAAGTCATGATTCATTAGGAATACTAAAAATTGACAACAAAACTTATCCAAGGACCAATTGCAAATCTACCTACAAAATATGGTCTATTCAATATTACAATCTTTAAAGAGAATGATTTTTTAGATCATGCTGTGATTTTTATAGGTGATCTTTCAAATGGTGAACCAGTACTATGCAGAATTCACTCTGAATGCCTAACAGGAGATGTATTTGGCTCCTTAAAATGTGATTGTGGTTTTCAGTTAGCAGCTGCCCTTGAAGCAATTCAAAAAGAAGGTCGTGGTGCCTTACTTTATATGAGACAAGAAGGTCGTGGTATAGGTTTATTTAATAAGATTAGAGCCTATAAACTTCAAGATAACGGTGCTGATACTGTTGATGCTAATGTTCAGTTAGGTTTCCCAGCTGACGCAAGAGACTATGAAGCTTGTGCTCAAATCATGAAGAATATGGGCTTTACTAAAGTAGAGTTAATGACAAATAACCCAGCTAAAATTCATGATATTGAAAATCATGGCATTGAAGTGGTTGGCAGAAGACCTATTGAGTACGGAAGAAATACCTTTAATGAAAACTACCTAGATACCAAAGAAAAGAGAATGGGACATCTTTTACATCATCAAGACTAGAGTTTTGAATAGATCTACTAAAAAGGCTAACCACAAGTTAGCCTTTTTAGTTTTGGTAAAAGACATAAGAGTCTTACCTATGAAGGGATGTTTTAAGTTTTGGGATTAGTTTTTAAGTAGTGAACTTTTTTGAGTTTCACTAAGCTCAACTACCTTGTAGCAAGCATCATAAGCTTTATCAGATACGGACTCACAAACTCTCTTGTAGTATCTTTTAGCTTCTTGAGGATCATAGTTGATATTGTAACCATAGAATGCTTGTGCAGCGCCTGGCTTAATACCATTCTCGTAAATCTTTGCTGCTACCATGCAAGAATCGTAGTTATTCAATTTGCAACCAATATCTAAGTAATATAAAACTTCATATAAAGTGATATTACTCTTTCTATTCTTTAAGGCTGCATTAGACTGAATAGAGAAAAATGTCTGATAAGTAAGATAGCAAGAATTTGAATCCTTAAATCTTTCACACAAATGAGCTAAATACTTAAAAGCATTTTCATAGTCATTTGATCTCAAACTTGAATCTCTAGCTGCGATACATTTTTCTAAATCGCCATCTAGACAAGCATTACCGAAAACCTTACCAGGTTCATCTGTGGTATTATCTATGTTGTATTGACGCTCTTCTCCTTGACAAATAACAATAATCAAAGGTACACATAACACAGAGGCACATACGAATGATAAAATTGCTTTAAAGTAATTCATTATCTTATTAACCAAAAAAGAAAAGTGATCGTTATCACAGATATTGAGTTTATTATAATGAATTTTTTATTAAAGTAAACAAAATTTGTGAAGTATGTCAAATGTGCATTACAACTTTTTACGGCACACAGTCAATTTTAGCATTTATAAAACTACTTATTTATTTGATTTATAAAATAATTATAATGATTTTTATTGCAAAGTATCGTTAACATTTTACGTAAACAAATTTTGTAAAAAAAATTGTAAAAGGCATGATTATGAGCTTTATTTTTGACAATCACGAAATCAAAACTGATGATGAAGGGTACTTATTAGATGAGAAAGATTGGTCAGAGGATTTGATGCACTACATGGCTTCACTTGAAGGTTTAACCTTAACTGAAGATCATATAATCGTAATTAAAACCATCCAAGAATACTTTAATACCTATGCAACTACCCCACCTATTCGTGGTTTAATCAAGATCTTAAAGACTAAAGGTTTAGATAACCTTGCTAATTCCATTACACTAGCAAAGCTATTTCCAAATGGCGCTGCCAAAAGCGGAGCTAAATTTGCAGGACTTAAAAAGCCTATTAAGTGTATTTAAGGACTAGGAAATTTTAGGAAAGTTTTAGAAAATGGTGGCTGTTGCCACCATTTTTTTAATTTTAAGCTTTAGTAAAATCAGCTAAAGCTTTATCTAGAAGGTTCATTGCTCTATCAAGCATGGACTTTTTGATATTTAATGCAGGAGCTAATCTTAAAACATCGCCATGAGCGGTTAAGGTTAGTAACTTGTGCTTAAAGCAAAGCTTTTGAAGTTCTGAGGATTTACCATGGAACTTGTCATTTAATACTAGACCTAGTAATAGACCTTCACCACGTACTTCACTGAAAACGTGATATTTCTCATTAAGCTTAGCTACAGATGCTTTGATATAAGCGCCCTTTTGCTTTACGCCATCTAAAAACTCTTTAGTAGAGACTTTATCAACTACATATGAGCCTACAGAGCAAGCTAGTGCATTACCACCAAAGGTTGAACCGTGGGTTCCTGGAACAAAGTGCTTTGCAAACTTGTCGTAAGTTAATACAGCACCGATTGGTAAACCTGAAGCTAAACCTTTAGCTGAAGTTAAAATATCTGGTTTAACTGGAGTTTGCTCATAAGCGTAGAAAGTACCAGATCTTGCAACACCGGTTTGAACTTCATCAAAGATTAAAGCTGCGTTAAACTTATCACACAAAGCACGAACTTCTTTTAAGAACTCATCATCAGCCTTGATGATACCGCCCTCACCTTGAATAGGCTCAAGAATAACTGCGCAAGTCTTATCACTTATTGTTTTCTTAAAAGTCTCTGTATCATTGTAAGGAATGTGAGTAATAGCAGCAGGCTTTGGACCAAAACCATCTGAGTAGGAATCTTGACCACCTACGGTTACAGAGAAAAAGGTTCTGCCATGGAAGCTGTTTACAAAGGAGATGATCTCGTTTTTCTGCTCACCGTACTCATCAAAAGCAACTCTACGAGCAAGCTTTAAGGCAGTCTCATTAGCCTCTGCACCAGAGTTTACAAAGAATACCTTTTCAAACTTAGTTAAATTAACTAATTTTTTAGCTAAAGTTAAAGTGTACTCGTTGCAGAAGATGTTACTTACATGAATTAAATTCTTAACAGTCTTTTTAATTACTTTCTGTACACCATTAGGAGTGTGACCTAAGCAATTAACAGCTATACCAGAGGTTAAATCTACATATTCATTGCCTTCATTATCATAAACTAAGGCACCATGAGCTTTTTTAATCACCATGTTCATTGGGTTGTAACATGGGAACATAACCTCATCAAAGGTTTTTCTTGTGATCTTCATTTTTATTTATGATCCTTCATATTATAGATGTATGCCACTTCGTCACATTTGTCTTTGTTAGGACAATTCTCACAGTCCTTTAAGATCTTTTCAGGCAAAGCTTCAATAACGGTCTTTTGGAAACCAACTCTTGAGAAAAACTCTGGGCTTCTAGTTAACACAAACACACGGTCAATGTACATCTTAGCTGCACGCTTTAGTAAGTAATTTACAATAGCTCTGCCCTGACCTTGTCTTTGGATGACTGGAGATACACCAAGTGATCTGATTTCAGCTAAACCTGAATCATATACATATAAACAAGCACAACCTACCACCTGTTTATCCTTTACACAAACGGCAAAGGTTTGAATACCACGGATGATATCATTACGCTTTCTTGGAAGGTTTTGACCTTTTTTAGCCCAATACTCGATCATCTCCATTAAGGAATCGACATCGGCTAAAGTGGCTTGACGAATAGTAAAATTAGCTTTCTCTTGTTTTAAGAAAACTTGATTTAAAGTCACTAAAGCATCAGTAATTTTATTTACTTCTTCTCTTGTGATTTTCTCTTGACCATAAAGCTCGTTTACTTTATCGAAAACTTCTTCTAAAGTGTTTTGCTTTAACTCATCTAATAAAACAAAAGATGATTCTGAACTGATTGGAGGCATACCCTTTCTCCACGGTTAAAAGTTAATAGTTAAAAACGTTTTGGATGTCTTTATTGGACATTAAATACTGTTCCTAACCGTTGCCGTGATAGAAGGTTTTGTACAAGATCTTTATCTTTGTAGGAGGCGATGTAAACAGGTCTTTGAATTTGCACTGTGGCCTGTAGTGCACTCTTTACCTTAACAGTCATACCACCACTAATGGTACCATCTGCAATTAAGGTGTTTACAAGTGACTCATTAAGCTCAGGAATTAAATTACCATTCTTATCAAGTACACCAGGTACATCAGAAATGTAATATAAAGGAGCTTTTAATACTCTTGCAATTGCTAAGGCTGCATCATCGGCATTGACGTTATAAAGTTTACCTTCATCGTCCATAGCTAAAGATGCGATAACAGGAGTATAGCCATTATCAAGAAGCATCTGTAAATACTTAGCATCATTTGGCTCTACTTTGCCAACCATACCAAGATCTTTAGACAACTGCTCAACTTTGATACTCTTGCCATCACTTGCAAGAATTCCTAGTGCATTTAAACCTGATTTAATTGCTAAGGCTTGCAAGCTTTTATTGCACATACCAGCTAGAGCTGCGCAAATATAAGGCATTTGTTCTTGAGGGCTAACACGTAAACCGTCTTTTTTAATCACCTCAAGATTTAAGTCCTTAAATAAGGCATCCACCTCGACACCACCACCATGAACAATTACAAGTTTTTGTCCACAAGCAGCTTTGAACAAGGCTGATAGCTCATCGGTAGCACCTAAAGCTTTGCCACTAAGTTTTACGACTACTGTATTATCTGACATAGCTAGATTAAATCATTGCTTAAGTTAATTAAACACACAAGTAGGTAAAAAATACCTACTTAATCAATATATTACGCTCAATATAGATTTATACAAGCACTTTAAAACAAACCTTCGGTTTCTTTAAAGCCATAGTATAGATTTAAAACTTGTAGGGCTTGAGCTGAAGCACCCTTTAATAGGTTATCGATGCAAGAGCAAACTACGATGTAGCTATCTTTAAAGGCATAGCCAATATCGCAGAATGGAAGGTATTGCACATCTTGTAATTTAGGCATACCACTCTTTACTCTAACTAAAGGCTTATTATCATAGACACTATAAGCTTTTGCAATTTGCTCTGCGGTTACTCCATCCTTTAATTTGGCATTGATAGTAGCATGAATACCACGTTTAAAATTACCTAAATGAGGAGTAAAGATAACTTCAGTACCTAGATGCTCTGCAATCTCAGGTTGATGACGGTGAGTAAATACACCGTAAGCATTTAAGCTAACTTCGCAGAAAGAGTTATTAAGTTTTGCTTTACGACCAGCACCTGATACACCAGATACAGCGTTAATAGATGGACGATAATTTAAGTCTAATAAATCATTATCGATAAGAGGTTTTAAAGCTAGCTGTGAAGCTGTAGGATAGCAACCTGGCAAAGATACCATCAAAGTGCTTTGTAACTTTTTAACGTCAACAAACTCAGCTAAAGCATAAACAGCTGTTTTAAGTAGATCTTTGTGTTCATGCTCAAAGCCATAAGCTTTAGCAAATACGTCAGTATCTGAAATTCTAAATGCGCCAGATAAATCAAATACAACCACACCTGCTTTTACTAATTCAGGAGCAATATCATGACTTACTTTATGATCAGTTGCTAAGAAAACTGCATCAGCACAAGCGATAATGTCTTTAGGTGAGGTTAAAGGCTGTAAGGTTTTGTCGCAAATACCATCTAAAAAACCGTACAACTCAGAGATCTTTTTACCTAAATCTAAAGATTTCTCTGATACAAATAAATTAGTAAGCTCTAACTTAGAATGAGCACTAATCATTTTAACTAGTTGAGCGCCTGCATAACCACTAGCGCCCACTACTGCAACTTTAACCATCTTTTGCTCCAACAAATATTTAAAAATATTTTGTTAGTTTACAGAAACTTTGCAAAATGTGCGGTAATTATTGCATTTTCGTAAATTTGCACCAAAAGAAGACTAATAGTGTGCTAAGAACAACTCCTGACACTGTTTTGGCAGAACCTTTTTAACTTTTTTAGGTTTCTTGGTGTTCTTGGCTTTAACAGGGGGCATAAACCAAGACTCTACCTCATAGCCACAGCCATCTCCTTTAGGTGGCTGCTTTTGCGCCACACATAAAGGACTATCAAGTGGGCAGGATAGTCTTACATGCATATGACCACGATGACCAAACCAAGGTCTTAGCTTTGATAGCCAAGCTCTGTCTTGATTTTCATAAAGCTTACACAAGTATCTTTTAATACCTGGGGATACAAAGATCCTTTCAACTCTAGGATCTGATGCTGCAAGGTAAATGAGCTTTACTCTGTTTTCATCAAAATTAGAGGTGATTTCACCTTTGGTTGTCACGATATAGACATCTTTTGGATGAGACAATTCGTAAGCAGTTTTTCTTGGAGTTGCAAAATCAAAGGAAATATCTACATCAAGACCTGATTGATGAGATCCATGACTTGATTTACTACCAAAAGAGCCACCATAAGGTTTTGACAAATCACCAATCAAAAGATTAGGTAAATGCTCTTGATGAGCTTTTTTAATAAGTGTTTTTAGGTAGTCTATAAGCTGTGGATGACCATAGTTTCTGCCACCACCAGACCATTTTTGCACTTGATAATAAGAACCACCTTGCAAAGGCACGGCTCCTTTAATACAGCCATTTCCATATTCACCTATTACTTGAGCTTTTGCAAAAGTAGGCTCAACCATAAAAAAAGCTGCTAAAACAAAAGCAGCCTTTAAAAATTTAAATTTCATTTTCTTTTAATGCTATTGAAAACTAATTAAGCGTTGCAAGAAATTCTGTTTATTTGCTTGCAAGCAAACCTCAATACTAATGCCTTGGAAGCTAAAACAAATTGGGCTTTTAGAAACATCATTTAGTTGAATGTCCTTAATCACAGATTGTAGAGTTTCAAAAAGACCTACCATATATTTATAAGCACATTTTTCAATGATCTTCTTTAAAGCAAGTCTTGCCTCTACAAGATCCCTTGGATCATTGTGAGTACCTGTAGTAGCTAACGTTGCATAATCAAAACCAATAATAAACTGTAACCAAAGCTTAATATCATGATCAAGCCAAATTGGGCAGAACACATCCTGAGCTTCGATATAGAATTCTTTTAGCTTTTTAATGATAAATTCGCAGTTTAAAGCTCTATCTTTACCTTTAGCTTTTATTAAATAGTAACGGTATACAGTCTTACCACTACCATTAGTTATCTGACGATAAACCACAGGTGCCCCATCTTTATAAGAGCAGTCGTAGAAGAAATATTGTGGACCGTCAAAGCTTTGAGCTTTCTTCTTTAAATTCACATAGTCGTAGTGTTGGAATTGAGCTTCACTATTCTTTTCTAAAGATTGAGTTACTAGTGAAGACAATAAATGATGCTTTTGCTGTGCATCTAAAAAGACATCTAAATTGTCGATTACAAATTCTGTAAAACTTTCTAAAGCTACAGGGCTTAATTGTCTTAAATCACCGTGAGCTAAAGCAATATCTAAAGCAGCTTCTTTTTGATGATAATAAAGGGAGTAAAAGATTAGAACCCACATTTGCATCTTAAAAGAAAGTACTTTATTGAATACAAATTCTACAAGTTCTTTTTTACCCTTTAAATCGTCACTGCCACTACGCTTTTTTCTGTTATAAAGCCAATCTGCAGCATACATGCTCATCTTAAACCAGTCGATGCGATCAGCTAAATTTGAATTAAAGAAATTAGTGATTTCTTGATCTGACAATTCACTTAAAGACTTAGGATCATTATCAAACCAGGTTTCTGAACTTGCAGGCAATGGCCATACTAGATTAAATTGAATACCACCAGAGTTTAGGGATCTTCTGCACTTTGGATTACGCTCAACCTCAGACAATAATGACCATAGACAAGCCATTTTTGTTAAGCGTTTTAATAAAGGAGTGTAATTAGTATTAGCCTTATCATCAGGCAACATACCAATATACTCACACATTTCATCAATAGTAGTGCACTTTAAGGCATTCTCATCATCAGAATACAAGGTATTCCACATATACAGGATAGACTGTATGTTAAGAGAATTTCCGGTTAAATTGTAAAAAGGCTCTACAGAGGCATCGAAACAAACAACATTTTTACCATTTAGATAATCTTCCTCAATCATGTCATTTAGAGTCGGAAGATTTAGATTACCTTCAATAAAATCTCTATCAATCTTCATGTAAGATTGAGCATTTGGCCATCTTACTCTGTGAATGGAAGTTTCAGGACGCAAATAGGTATGAACATATACTTCAGGTCGATCACTCTGTTCTCGATTCCATCGTAAAACTCCGTACTCAAGGCTTAATTCAGGCTCGCCTTCATTAGGAGTATATGCATCTACAAAATAAATTACTGAATTTGGCTGAAACATAATGATAAAAAGTTTATTGAACGTAAAAGCTATATCAAATGATATAGCTTTTTATTTAGTAAATTATAATCCTTGAGCTGGTGTGCTTGGTGCTAGTAAATCAGAATCCTCTTCTAAAACGGCACCACCATTATCCACCTCTGATTGGTTTTCTAAAGCCACTGAGGAGGAGCTATTTGTTGAGCCTCCTACTGCTGTTTTAGATGAACCATTAACTACAGGAGCTCCATCTGAAGAGTTTGGAGTACCTGACTGATCCATATAATCAAAGATAGGAACAACCTTTTTAATACCATCAATCTTACGGGCTTGATTGATAGCTCTTGCACCTTCATCACGAGTTACATAGCCAAGTAAGAATACAACTGAATCTTCAGTATAAACTTTGAAACGACCAGAGCTAATCTTTGAGCCAACTAACAAAGCACCTTTAACTTTTGAAGTGATGTAGGAATCTTTCATGATAGTTGTAGCACTAACAGGAGCTTTTTGCTCAACGTGATTGTAAATACGTTTTACATTCTTAATCTTACGAATATGAGAAATGCACCACATCAAGTATTCTGTATCATTAGTTTGACCAACTAGTAATACGTTACCATTAACACTTACACAATCTACTCTAAATACTTTAGAATCAGATCTCATGCGATCATTTGATAAGTATCTTAAAGCTTCGTTCTCAATAGCTTGATCATCAATTTGAATATCAACAGTTCTACTATCTGAACCAATTACAGCACCTGCACCTGCAGCTGTTGCACCAACTACTGCTGCAACACAACCATTTAAACCAATTACACCTGCAGAACTAATTGCCAAAACTAAAGCTAATCTTTTTAATTTATAAGATGCGGACATACAAAAAACTCCAATGCAAATATTCGTTTTTTTATAGTAATAATAAGTTAGTACAATTTCGCAACCTCAAAGAAGTTATTTTAACAAAAACACAAATAAAATAATCATTTAAAAACTAAAATTGCGGGCGGTAGACACATTTTTGGTACTAAAGCAAAAGTTTGTAGCACAAACTTTCAAAAGAAATCAAAGATTAGTTCCTAAAACAAAGAAAGGTGGTTAGAGCTTAAAGAAAATTTACAAGGCACAAAACATAATTTTCTACAAACTTCCGACCAAATTTTCTACAAACAACCGATCAAAATATCTACAAACTGCCGATCAAAATATCTACAAACTGCCGATCAAATTTTCTACAAATGACAGATTTATATTGATAAACCAGCTTTTTTAAGCTAAACTAAAAATAATAAGCAATAGGAAAATTTTATGAAAAATTATCATCAAAGAATAGCTGATAGCTTGCTAAATTTTAAGCTTCATAGCAAAGGAGCAGTTTTAATTGAAGGACCTAAATGGTGTGGAAAAACAACAACAGCTCTACAAATTGCAAAGAGCTCTATACTTATGCAAGATCAAGATAATCTTAAAGATTACTTAGAATTAGCTCAAATAAGACCATCTGCTCTTTTGCAAGGAGAGACTCCTCATTTAATTGACGAGTGGCAAGTTGCGCCTCAATTATTTGATGCCATTAGATACGAAATTGACAAAAGAGATGAATTTGGACAATTTATTCTTACAGGTTCTGCAACACCTTATGATATATCAAAAATTAATCATACAGGTACAGGAAGAATATCTAGAATGACCATGAGAACCATGTCTTTGTTTGAAAGTGGTGAATCTAATGGAACTGTCTCCTTAAAAGAGATATTTGATGGTAACACAGAGGTAGAAGGAACCTCTAATATCGATTTATCAGAGCTATCTTATCTAATTTGTAGAGGTGGATGGCCTAAAGTTGTGGACATTAAAGATCAAAGAATAGCTCTACAACAAGCTATAGATTACTACGATGGAGTTATAAACTCAGATATATCAAGAGTTGATGATATAAAAAGAGATCCTAATAGAGCAGCTAGAGTTTTAAGATCCTATGCAAGAAACATTGCAAGCCAAGCAAAATTAAGTTCCATTACTCAAGATATAAAATCGAATGAAGAAATCAATTTTAGTGATGACACTGTTTCTTCATACATAAAAGCACTAAAAAGCATCTTTGTGATAGAAGATTCAAACTCTTGGAATCCAAATTTACGCTCAAAAGCAGCTATTAGAACCACAGATACAAGGTATTTTCTTGATCCGTCTATAGCTTGCGCAGCTCTTGGTATTGGGCCTCAAGATCTTGAAAATGACCTTAACACTTTTGGTTTATTGTTTGAAAATTTGGTGGTAAGAGATCTTAGAATTTACGCAGATGCTATAGATGGCAAAGTTTACCACTATAGAGACAACCTTGATCTTGAGTGTGATGCAGTTGTACAGCTGCGAAATGGAAAATATGGCTTAATAGAGGTAAAACTAGGTGGCGAGAAACTAATTTCTGAAGGAATTAAGTCTTTAAATAAACTTGAAGAAAAGCTAGACACCACCAAGATGAAAGCTCCTGCCTTTAAGATGGTAATTACAGGTGTTGGAAAATTTGCTTACAAAAATAAAGATGGCATCTTAATTGTGCCAATCGGAAGCTTGAAAGACTAAGAATGCAGTTCTGACTACTCTCCATGGCAAGCCATGGAGGTTCTTACCTGATGACATTCTGCTGTAGACTTACATCATTTTCAGACTTGGGTACTACAGTCTTCCTGCCAGAGCAGAGAACTTAACAACCGTGCAGTCTTCTGACCACATCTGCGCTATTTGAAGGCGCGGGTTGAATTCGAGATAATTCTCAGGAGGAGGCGTAATCAGTCCCCCTTTGTATTTTTGGTAGCTACAGCTTAATACCACTGTTAGCTACTTTAATTTTGTTTACTTTAATATAAGTAATTAAATCTTGTTGTTTTAAAAGAAAATCGTTAAAGCTTTCAATACACTTTGCTCTATC
>Ga0256404_1005568_pt1 | contig 22118 bp, 21 predicted proteins | sample RumenRJG_01DNA_FD_185990 | JGI IMG/M metagenome (GOLD analysis project Ga0256404, IMG submission 185990) | Bovine rumen microbial communities from Lethbridge, Alberta, Canada - RJG_01 | ecosystem: Host-associated > Mammals > Digestive system > Stomach > Rumen | place: Canada: Alberta | collected...
ATAAACATTGATAGGTGAGCCTGCTTGGTGATAAGTCAGGCGGGCTCATTTTTATTGTGGTTCTCTACTCCGTGAAAGTGGCTCTCGGAGTCCGTGCAGATGGCTCTGGCGCGACGGCGTATACACCATACAAGCTCTTTTTCTGTCGATAGATGAATGAACATATTTATTTAGTGTGATCTCCACTTTGCTGTGACCGAGTATTTCCGAAAGAGTTTTAACATCAAATCCAAGTTCGATCGCATTAGTTGCAAATGTGTGTCTGAGAGAGTGAAATGTGACTGAGGGCAGTCCTGCACATTCAAGTATCGCAGCAAAACGGTATTGTAACGTTCTTGGTTCAAGCGGGGTCGACTTTTCATTTAAAACAAATATTTCCGGATCTTTAACTTTATTTATCAACGATCTGCATATATGGTCCGGCAACGGTATCTCTCTAATCGAGCTATCGCTTTTAGGAGGCATAAGCAGCAAACTTGTTCTTTGCTTTTCACCGCCAACAGCAACACGCTGTACAGTTCTTCTGACCGTTAAAATACGTTTTTGAAGGTCGATATCCTTCCATTGCAATCCGCATACCTCCCCAAGGCGCAACCCGAGAGTAAGCGCAAGCAAAGCTCCAAGTCCGCATAGATCTTTAGTATTGTCGTCTATGTACGATTTAAGCGTTTCCTGCTGGGATTTATTAAGTATTCTGACCTGAACCGGGGAACTCTTTGGCATAACAATGCCTTCAAGGATATAATCAATTCCATATTCCATTTGAGCATATTTAAAAATTGATTTGAAAAGTACCATTATATCAGAAACATACCTTGAGGATAGTCCTTCATTTAGTTTGATCCTCATAAACTCATACACATCACGTCTTGTTATTTGCCAGCACAGCTTTTCGTTAAATGCAGGGATAATATGCTTTTCGATCTTCGTTAAGTAATTAGCATAGGTGGAAGGTTTTACTCTGTTTTGCATTATTTCCAGCCATTCATAACAAAGATCGAAAAACGGTTTTTCTTTTTTTTCATCATACAAAACAGATCGTTTATATGTATACATCTTTTTTTGTACATCAATTGCCGTCTTACCGTAGAATGATTTAATAATGCTCTTACCGTTATCGTTGTTATCAAGTCGTAGTCTTGCTTCCCACCTTCCGTCTTTTCGTTTATAAATTCCTGTTAATGACATAAAATAATCTCCTTTTTGTTGAAATAAATGTTTTTAAATAGTATGGACTTCTATTTTTTTACAATTCGCTGAAAAATGATGAAAAAAGTTGACATTGACCAAACTATTTGGTATAATAAATTTTGTGAGATTGTGTACCAATACCATTTTAGCATATTTTTCACAAAATATGATGTTTTATGAAAAATTAGATTTGATAATAACTGCAATGAAGGTGAGGCTATGCTGCACAGTCACAACAGGGAAACATACGAAAACATATGTGAGCTGTTCAAGACGGGCAACCGTGTTGCTGCTGTCCAGCCGACCGGAACAGGCAAGTCGTACCTCATCATGCAGCTTGTCAAGGACAATCCCGAGTGCAGTTTTGTTATTTGCTCGCCGTCAAACTACATCTTTTCACAGCTCACAGATGTTGCTTTGCAAAATAGCATCAGCCTTGAAAATGTGACATTTATGACATATATGAAGCTGTCCCAGCTTGACAAAAGCGAGATAGAGCATATGTCTTTTGACTACTGTGTGCTGGACGAGTTCCACCGCTGCGGTTCGCCTGAGTGGCAAAGGGGAGTGCAGACGCTTTTAGATGCTGTGCCCGATGCCAAAATACTTGGAACAACTGCAACGCCTATCCGTTATCTTGACAGCGGAAGAAATATGGCACAGGAGCTTTTCGGTGAGAATTATGCGGTTAATATGTCCCTTTCCGAGGCTATTAGACGGCATATTCTTCCTATGCCCGTTTATGTTACCTCTTGGTACAGTTTTAAGGGCGATATCGAGCATCTTGAAGCCAAAGCAGAGCAGGCGGGCAATCCACGACTGAAGCGTGAGCTCACCGGCAAGATAGCGCAGGCTAAGCGAATGATAGCCGAGCTTGATGTGGGTATCGACAGGATCTTTGAAAAGCATATACCCGACAGAGCGGGGAAGTACATCGTTTTTTGTCCTAATGTTGAAAGACTTGAACAGATCGAAACAGAGTGCTCAGATTGGCTCAATAGGGTCAATACAAATATCCATAAGTATGCTGTCTATTCCGAGAACAATTCCTCTCAAAAGCAGTTTGACGAGTTCAAGAATGACAATGACATAAGTGCGATAAAGCTGCTTTTCTGTGTTGATATGTTAAATGAAGGAGTACACTTTGACGACATTGACGGAGTGATAATGCTTCGTGCAACAAAGTCCGCAAACGTCTTTTATCAGCAGCTTGGCAGAGCGCTGGCTTGCTCGGAAAAGAACAAGCGGCCAGTGATCTTTGATATCGTCAATAACTTTGAAACAGGCGATACCGCACAGCAGTATGCAAGTATTATGGAGATCGCTCGTTCAAACAGCGAAATCTATGATGATGAAATAGAGTTTGAGCTTTACGACTATGTCCGGGATATCCGTGACATTCTGAGTGAGCTTAACGATACATTTTCAAACAGTTGGGAGCTTAATTTTGAGCTGCTAAAGGAATACCACGATAAATATGGACATTTCCCCGAAACAAATGCAAGTTATGACGGCGTGCTTATCGGCAAATGGGCAGCGTATCAGAGAGTTCTGAACAATCAGAATAAGCTGTCTGCCGACAAGGTCGAAAAGCTTAACAGCATCAGTTTCCCCTGGGATATCCGTGGCTCCAACTGGCTCGCCGCTTTCAGCGACTTGGAGGAGTTGACTCAGCTCCTTGGGCATTTTCCCAAGAAATCCGAATTTAAAGGCGGAAATAAGTATCTTTCTGCCTGGCTCAACACGCAGCGCATAGCTTATCGCAGCGGCAGTCTTGAAGAGGAAAAAGCAAAAAAGCTTATTTCACTTGGCTGCAAGATGAAGATAAACAGCACTGTGAGCTGGGAAGACAGATTTGAACAGCTAAAGCAGTTCAAAGAGCAAAACGGCCGCTTTCCCGCAAACGATGACAGCAAGACCTCAAAGGAACTTAAAGCCCTCAACACCTGGCAGAACTCCCAGAGAAGCGCTTTTCTGAACGGAAAACTGTCGGCTGAACACAAGAAACTGCTTGATTCTATCGGATTTGCGTGGAGCAAGCAGGATGAAAAATGGGAACGCAGTTTCCGTCTGCTTGAAGACTTTTACCACAAAAATCACAAGCTGCCCGAAAGTGATGTAGTTGTGCATGGTGTAAGGCTCTGCGCCTGGCATACAGTCCAGCTGCGTCAATATAAAAGCGGAAAGCTTAGTGAGCAGCGTGTGAAAAGATATATTGAGTCGGGCGTGCCTCTTGAGGCACGAAATAAAGACCGTAAGAGCGAGACTTGGAGTAAAAACTATAACAGCTACCGGGATTTCATTGAAACTCACAGCAGAAAACCAAGCGTAGGCGAAAGAGCGCAGGGACTTGACCTATACAAATGGAGTTACGATCAAGTCAAGTTTATCCGCAATAATCGCCTTACACCCCAGCAGATCGAACTGCTGAAAGTAGTGGGGATAACGAGTAAGGGTAGGTAACAAAAAAAGAAAGCAGATTTGTTATGAACAACCTATTGATAATCGGCGCAGGGCAGTACGGCGCAATGATAAAAGAATCTGCCAGAGCGCTCAATCTGTATGACAAAATAGATTTTCTTGACGACAAAAGTGAGCTTGCTGTCGGAAAGATAGACGAGTATAAGAAATTTACGGACACATATAGGTGTGCGATAGTTGCTATCGGTAACGCTGACGTTCGTGTTGAAACCACAGAAAAACTCAAAGAGGCAGGCTATGAGATAGTTTCTTTCATCAGCCGCAGAGCTTATGTCAGTCCGTCAGCCAAAATCGCAGAGGGCTGCGTTATCGAGCCAATGTCTGTTATCGGTACGGCTGTCGAGGTCGGCAAATGTACGATAGTTTCAAGCGGCGCAGTTGTCAATCACAACTCGACAGTAGGCGAGGGCTGCCACCTTGACTGCAATTCAACGGTTTGTTCAAACACAACTGTTCCGCCGAGGACAAAGGTGGACTACGGCGTAGTATTCAGAAATCATTAGTTTAGAAAGAGTGAAAGAATATGAATTATCTATTTGTAGTGGCGCACCCTGATGATGAAGTGCTTGGTGCAGGTGCAACCATTCGGAAGATGGTTGACAGCGGTCATAAGGTCGCAGTAGCGATTATGTCCGGTCAGGCAACTGCAAGAAAAAACCTTTCTGCTACCCTTAGAGACGATGAACAGAAGGCAATGGATGTTATGGGTGTACATAAGGTTTTTCATGCGGATTTCCCTAATATCAAGATGAACACAGTGCCGCATCTGAAGCTTGTAAAGTTTATAGAAGAATGCATTGAACAGTGGCAGGCTGATGCAATTTTTACTCATCATCCTTCTGATACTAATATAGACCACTATGAGACAAGCCGGGCAGCTCAGGCGGCATGCAGGCTTTTCCAGCGTAAAGACGGAATTCCTCCACTTAAAGAGTTCATATATATGGAAGTTCCGTCAAGTACAGAGTGGTCGCTTGATTCTTCGTCAAACCGCTTTTCGCCAAATCTTTTTGTAGAGGTCGGCAAAGAAGGACTTGAGTTGAAAATAAAGGCATTGTCTGCATATAACGGTGTAATGCGTCCTTATCCTCATCCAAGAAGCATCGAGGCTCTTGAAGGACTCGCTGCTTATAGAGGTGTGGCTGCGGGCTGTGCGTATGCAGAAGCATTTGAATGTGTGTTTAGGAGTGTGTGTTTTGAATAACAAGGATTATCTTGTGCAGAAAAGAGCCCTTGACGTTTTTTGTTCAACGTTGGGTATTATTCTTACTTTCCCAGTGTGGATAATTGCAATAATTGGAATAGAAATATCGGATCCGGGACCGATATTCTATGTGGCTAATAGAGTTGGCAAAGGGAATAAAACATTCAAGATGTATAAATTCCGTTCTATGAGAAGCGGAAAGGCTAATGAGGCTGTTTTCAGAGGTGATGAAAACAGGATATTCCCGTTTGGCAAGTTTATCCGTAAGACGAAGATTGACGAGCTGCCGCAGCTTCTGAATATACTGCTTGGAAGTATGAGTCTTGTTGGTCCAAGACCCGCAGCAGTTGACCAAATGTCGATAACTCGTGGCGGTAAGTATAAGGCATCCGGCAAGGTACAGGCAGGACTGACAGGTCCATCTGCTCTTTATGATTACATATACGGCGATGCAGTAGAGGATTCTGATGATTATGAGAATCTTGTCCTTCCTACCAGATTGGAACTTGATCTGTACTATCTAAAGCATATGAGCATGGCTTTTGATATAAAGATGATAATTTGGACTGCAATAGCTGTTATCGGTGAGGTAATCGGTCACAAGCCTAAGTGGATGTATAAGGAACTTGTGAAGTGGGTAAGCAAGGAAGTTCGTGAAACAAATAAGGAGAAAGTAACTCAATGAGAGTTTTGGTTACAGGTGCTGCTGGCATGATAGGCAGCTTTGTTTCAAAAAAAATGATAGCACAAGGATATGATGTTATCGGTATAGATTGCAAGGACAGTAGCTTTGAAAATGATAGATATCAACACGAGGTAGTTGATCTTGCAGAATTCGACTCTGTGAAAAGTGTTTTTGATAAATACGATATTGACAGAGTCGTCCATTTTGCGGCTTTGGCACATACAGCGGAAGAGCGAGATCTCTCGTGGAATAGATATTATATGATAAACGTCGAATGTGCCAAGAACGTGTTTGTTGCCGCAAGTGAGAAGAGAGTTCCGATACTTCAGATTAGTACAGTTGATGTGTATGGTTTTACAAAAGGTATTGTAAGTACGAAAACACCGCTGTACCCTGTGACTAACTACGGAAAATCAAAGGCCATGGCAGAAACAGAACTGAAAGAGATCTGTGGTATGTATGGCAATAGGTATTCGATTTTTAGATTATCGCCTGTGTATACACCTGATATCAAACGTGATATTCAAAAACGCTACTATCTGAAAAGCCCGAACATCGCATATATGATCGGTGACGGCATCGAATACGAGGTGCTGAACATCGTCAATGCGGCAAAGGCGGTTATCGAATGGACGAAGTCAGAGCCGCAGAATGAGATAAAGATAATCAAAGACCCGAAGCGCATGAACACAAAGGCTTATCTTAGCCGCGAAGTCAAGGAAGGCAGAGCGAAGGTAGTTCTGTGGTTCCCGAAGTGGATGGTGAAGCTTGGATATTCGGTCATTCACGGTGTGCTTGGGGATAACAGCAAGACGTATTTGCTGAATAAGGCGGTAAGTCCGCTGAGGAGCGAGTAAATTTGAAACAATATAGAAAAGAATTCAAAGGAAAACGAGTATTGCTTCTTGAAGGATATTGCAAACAGTGTCTTCCTTTTATAAGAGGATTTAAAAAACTGGGCTGCGAGGTTACTATTCTCTGCGGTTCGAAGCTCGATTGCGGTTATGTATCAAGGCTGCCGGATCACAGAATAATTGGCACCTGCGATTTAAAGAAGCCGGAAGAATCCGAGAAATATATTGTAGATTTAATAAAGAACGGAAACTATGATATTGTTTATCCTCTCTTTGATTTCTCTGCAAGAATCCTCTCCCACAACAAAGAAGAATTATCAAAATATGCGATCATATATGCAAATGATAAGGATATTTTTGATAAGGCAAACGATAAAAACGAAGTTATGAGAGTTTGCATGGACAATAATATTCCCTGTCCAAAAACTGTATTTGACATTTGCTCACTCGATGATGTGATAAACAGCAAAATTGAGTTTCCGGTAATTATAAAGCCGAGACGAATGTATGGTGCGAGAGGATACCGTAAGTTTGATTCTTTTGAAAATATGAGTCAATATGTCAGTGAAAACGATATTGATCTTTCAGAATATGTTGTTCAGGAGTTTATTCCCGAGGGCAGCAAACTGATGGGAGCCAATATTTTTGTTGACAGAAACGGTGAAATTAAGAGCTCATACCTATATGTTTGTGAACATATCTATCCGGAAGACGGCGGAACAAGTACATTGAATGCTATTTTACGAAGAGATGATATCCGCAGATATTGCAATAAGCTCGTCAAGCTAATGAATCTCCGCGGCGAGATCGGTGTAGACCTTATGATTGACAGCAGAAACAATGTCGGAAAGGTAATTGAGATTAATGTCAGACCAGTACACGGCGTATCTGTAGGATTTTTCTTTGGTGTTGATAATGCTAAGCAGGTTCTTGAAGATGCTCTTGATATGCCTGTAACACGTATGTCGATAAAGCGTTCCGATACCTGTGTAAGAATATCACAGACGGATATGCTTTGGTTCTTGAAATCGCCTGACAGATTCAGAAGAAGTCCCAAAAAACTTGGATATAAACACGTTGTTGATCAGATGTTCTTTTGGGATGATCCATTACCTTGGTTTGCATTCCTTTTAGACGGGATGAAAAACTATAAGAAAAAAATGCTTGAAAAAGCACATTGATAATCTATAGAAAAGAGGAAGAATCATGAGCAGAGATATGTCATATTTAAAGGGTATGCCCGTTGCAGTTCTCGGTAGTGGTGCAGTGGGCAAAACAATCGCAGCAGACTGTAAACTTGCAGGCTCGGAAGTAAGACTTTGGGGCAGCGAAGAATACTATGAGAGTTCTATGAAGAATCTCCATAAGTCGGGAATTCTTCTTGATGGTATCCAGCGCAACAGAGACGGATTTGAGCGTTCTGGCAAAGCATATCTTGATGTTATCTCAACAAATATGGCTGACGTAGTGAAGGGAGCGGGCATCATCTGTGTTGCTACAACTTCTTGGAGACATGAAGCTATGTTCAAGCAGCTCATCCCTTGCCTTGAAGACGGACAGGTCATCATGGTATTTACCGATAACTGGGCAAGTCTTCTGCTCAGAAAGATGATGAGAGAAGCAGGCTGTACAAAGAACGTTATTGTCGGAGGATGGTCATCTGCTCCTTACGGTACAAGAATCGAAAAGATCAACGGCTACTGGCTGCCTCACGTTGGTGTAAAGTACAGAGCTATCAGTCTCAGAGGTGCTGCAATGCCTGCAAAGGATAGTGATGATTTCCTTGAGGCATCAAAGTATCTGCCCGCAATGGACAGCGTTACTCAGGGCGACGGACCTGTAAAGGGCGATACGATCCTTGATATTGATTTTGCGAATGTAAACCCTGTAATCCACGTTCCCGCTTCTGTTCTTGGTGTATCAAGTATGGAAAACTGGGTGCTTGTTTACGGCAATGCTCCTGAGACATATTCAATGTATTCTCATGGGCTTTGCCCGTCTATCTGCGAAGTACAGTATCAGTTCTTTAATGAGGAGATCGCGCTTGCCAAGAAGCTTGGTGTTGGCTGCCCTCAGTACAAGAAGCAGATGTTCTTCTCCAGAAGAAGCGTTCTGACACAGGAGTATATGGGACTTGATAAGGACGGCAACGATAACGTTGTATTCCCGCTTGATCAGCCCTCCGATGAGGGTAATGTTGGTCCTAACAACATTAACCACAGATATCTGACCGAGGATATCCCGGTAAGCTGCAAGCTGTATCACGATCTCGGTGTTGCATACGGAGTTCCTACACCTATCATAGACTCAATGATCACGCTCGGCGGTGCGTTCCACCAGACAAACTATTTTGTTGATGACAGATATACGCTTGATTATATCGGCATTGGCGGGATGAGCGTTGAGGAGCTTAATGATTATTTGAGATATTGACTCATAAAGGAAGGGTATAATGGTTAATTTAACTGCAATAATTCTTACTAAAGACGAAGAAAAAAACATAGCCAAATGTATCAGATCTATCAAAGGCTTTGCCAAAAGAGTTGTTGTCGTTGACAGTGGCAGTACGGACAGAACCGTAGCTATCGCAAAAAAACTGGGAGCAGATGTCTATGTGCATCCATTTGAGAATTATGCCCGCCAATTCAACTGGGGTATCGACAACACAAATATCACTACAAAATGGACGCTGCGTCTGGATGCTGACGAAAGATTCACCCCTGCACTTTGCAATGAACTGACCAAGAAAATGAAAGCTCACGAGAATGATTCAGTAAACGGATTTGTTCTCGAAGCTTGGCTGGTATTTATGGGCAAAAGGCTTGTATATGGCGGCAGCAGGAAGAAGAAACTGATGGTGTTCAAGACTGGCATTGGTCGTGTTGAAGACCGAAAAATGGACGAACACACGATTCTTAGTGAGGGAACGAGCATAGAGGTCAAAGAAAAGTTCATTCACTATGATTTCAAGGATCTCAATACTTATGTCAAAAAGCTCAACTGGTATGCCACCAGAGAGATGCAGGATTATTATGAAGACAGATTTCCCGATGAGGGTTTTGACGGCACAAACCGCGAGATAAGCGCAACAAGATCAAAGAAAACTAAGTATTACAAATTCCCTATGTTCCTGAGATGCTGGCTATACTTTTTCTATGCTTACTTTATAGAAGGCAACTGGAGAAACGGCAAAGAAGGATTTGTTTATTCGTTCTTATATCATCTGTACTATAGAATACTTGTAGATGCGAAGATATATGAGCAGAAGATATATAACAAACCGTTTGAAGAGACAGGAGATTTGAAATAATCATGATAATTGATGTATTAAGCAAATCTGAATTGAAAGAAATCCAGAATATAGAATTAGGTGCATTAATAGAATTTGATCGTGTGTGCAGAAAACACAAAATAAATTACTGCTTAACTGGAGGAACTTTACTAGGTGCTATTAGACACCACGGTTTTATTCCATGGGATGATGATGTTGATATAGCTGTTATGAGATCTGATTATGATCGTCTTTCACGCATCTGCAAAAAAGAAATGGATCCGAAGTACTTTTACCAAGATCATAGGACAGATAAAAACTGGTACAGACTGTATGCAAAAATCAGAGTGAATAATACCGTTTTCAAAGAGTTAGCTCACAATAATCAGAGTATTCATCATGGAGTGTTTATTGATATTTTTCCCATTGATGTTATTCCAGATGAAAAACAGAAGGCCACAAAGCAGTATTTGTTATATCAGTTGTTTTGTAAAGGCATCTCCGCAAAATACATAAACAATGAATGTCGCTCAGGGAAGAAAAGATTATTTGCCGAAATGGCCAAATTGATATATTTACCATTTAGCCTTTCTTTTTTATTTAGGAAAGCTGAAATGATTGCACGAAAGTATAATCAATCAAATAATCGTATGGTAATCAATTTTTCAGGGGCATATGGGAACAAAGAAGTATTTCCTAAAGAATTTTTTTTAAATACTATGGATTATAAATTTGAAAATCATGTTTTTAGGATTCCAAAATCATATGATGTAATGTTAAAACAGCTTTATGGAAATTATATGGAATTACCTCCAAGATCTAAACGGATATCGCATCATAAAATTGTCGAATTGAGCTTATAATAATTTTAGGAGGAAAATATGAAATACGTGGAAGATTTAGTGAGTGTTGTAATTCCAACGCATAACAGGGACAATTTAATTTCAAGAGCTGTCAATTCTGCACTATCTCAAACCTATAAAAACCTTGAAATAATCGTTGTCTCAGATGGCTCAGAGGACAATACAGATGAGATTATGAGTGAATACAAACAGAAGTATACTAACGTAAAATATATCTCTTATCATCCCGGAATGGGTGGAAATCATGCACGAAATGAAGGCATAAAAGCTGCCAAAGGCGAGTGGGTCGCATTCCTTGACGATGACGATGAATGGCACGCAGATAAGATTGATAGGCAGATTCATGCGGTAAAGAAAGATTCTAAAATCGGGCTTGTATGTACTGCTATCAATTCTGTAGATGATGCAACAGGAAAAAGCAGTATTTATACTCCGCCTGCTCCAAGGGATTGCAGTATTGAAATACTGAGAGGTAACTGCATTGGTTCTACTACGACAGTTATGATTAAGCATGATGTGCTTGATAAGTGCGGAATGTTTGATGAAGATTTGAAAGCAAAGCAGGATTATGAGCTTTGGATAAGAGCTTGTCAGTTTACCAAAGTAGCTTGCGTGAAAAAGCCGTGCGTTGAGTATCACAATCTTGTTTCAAATGGACAGATTTCTTGGGATTATAAGAAATATGCTGATGCAGCTGAGTACATTTCAAAGAAACACAAGAAACTAAGAAAATCCAAATTATCAACGAAGGAATTAAAAACTATAAAATACAATGATTTATTAAGTGTTTCTCGCAAAGCAATGAAAACCGAAAATCGAAGTATATGCAGAGCTTATGCGCGAAGAGCGTTGATATCCAAGATTGGTATTAAGCCCATTGTGTACATTATAGCCTCTTTCTTTCCATTAAAGATTATTAGAATAGTTATTCATAAGATGGGTATTAGGTGATTATATGAACGGTTCCGAAGGAAATGTATTCAGAAAGACAGATCAAGATGTTATTACATATAACTTTGTAAAATATAAAACAAGATTACTTGCTTTCTTTTTGGTATACAATGGTTTCACTACCTTCTTTCGGTATATTTCTTTTATCTTGTTTGGACGAGCAACATATGCAACATATTCATTTTTGGGTTTATCATTGATTTTATTGTTTTTTTTATTCTATAGATTTCCAAGAGAGAAAATAGGTATACAGATGCTAAAAGCCTTGTTTGTTGTTGCGGGCATATATATATTTAACTATTTTATATTTTCTAACACCAGACAATACTATAATGAATACTCTGACAATTTGATAGAAGTAGTGATTCTCGGTATTCCGACAATGGTACTGATATCTGAATTTGATAATCCAATATTGCTTCTTAAAGAACTGCGTCCAATGTTAAGAATACTCTCAGCTTTACTGCCTATCATTTATTTGCTTGGAGCTGACACTGTATATTCTCCAATGGAGTGGGGAAACAGATGTTATAGAATCGCACTATTATATTTCCTTTGTTTCAAGGTTGATAAGGAATCAAATAAACCGTTTGAGGGTTTATTACTGGTAATTATTATTGCTTTTTCAACTTTGGGAGGAAGACAATCATTGGTATTTATGATTGTAGGAATGGTTTTGATAACAATTATTAAACCTCAAAAGACTCCAAAAGATGTCTTTATTATTTTTACAATGATAATAATAGCTGTATTTGTTATTCTATTTTATCAGTCAATCTTAGAATTACTAAAATACATAATATCAGAATTTAATATAAATAGTCGATCGCTGAGTAAATTAGCCGATGAATCATTATTTGACACCAGCAACAGAGAGAGTATATATCTTTACTCACGACAAATAATCAGCGTAAATCGTTTTTCAATTAACGGATTATTTGCTGATAGATTATTTCTAAGACAATATAGGCATGGTATTGCATATGCACATAACTTTGTTTACGAATTACTGATTGATTATGGCTTGCTGGTTGGCTCGACTATAATAGCATTTTTGATAATAGGGATCATTCGTGCCTTTTTTAGATGCAAAAAAGAAAACAAAGCATTCTTTATTACGATTTTTATAATCAGTTTTGCAAAATTGATTGTTTCTTCAAGTATAGTTATAGAACCAGGAACGCTCGTTTGTATCGGACTTATGGTTAACAAAAGAATTAAGAATCCAATCAAAAGGAAATTTCTGTGTTTTATATAAGAAAAGGAATCATATATATGTTATTAGTTGAGTTTTGTGGTGTACCAGGATGCGGAAAATCAACATTATGTAATGAAATCCAGGAATATTTTGAATCTCAAGGGTATAAAATTGAAAACTTAAGACTCAGAAATTCACACACCACTTTTCTAGGTAAAATTAAGAAAATAGTTTATATTATTAAACTCAGGACAGTTGCATTGTTTTATCCAGTTCGTACTCTTGCATATAAGTATGGTCGATCATTTAATAATAAATCAGCAATGTTTTGGAGTAAACGTTTGGTTGAAGGTGTATATCGAATTAACAAGGCAAAAGGTAAGATAGATATTGGCTTTTTTGATGAGGGATTTGTACAATATATCACATCAATATGCTATGGGTATCAATTAAACTCAGATTCTTATAATCTGATTTCATATTTGGACAGTGAAATATACAGGACTCCAAATAATGCTATAATATTTCATTGTGATTTAGATCAAGAAGAAAACTTACGAAGGCTAAAAAAGAGAAACCGGGTAGATCGATATTTTTCTGGGACTGATTCTGAAATAAAGAAAAAACTCGCTCGGAAAGATATGGATTTAGCAAAAGTATGCAATACTCTCAATAAAGCAAGAATCATTAATATCAATATGCTTGATAAAGATAATAGCAAGGCAATAATAATAGAGCATATTTCAAAAGCATTAATGCATAGAACCCATTCTTTGGAGGATAATAAATGAAACTATTTAGTGCTGATAACAGAACCAAGAAATCAACAATTAACGCATCAGCAGAAATAGTTGGTCAGTTAACTAATATAATACTTTCATTTGTTTCGAGAACAGTCTTTATACATACTCTTGGATCAGCATATTTAGGTATCAACGGCTTATTTGCAGATATACTTCGGATGCTTTCGTTAACAGAGATGGGATTGGATACAGCTATAAATTTTAAACTGTATAAGCCTCTTGCAGAAAAGGATACACAACGCTTGCAGATACTTATGAAGTTTTATGCAACGGCATATAGAATCATTGCTGCTGTTTTTGTTGTGTTAGGCATATGTATTATTCCTTTTTTACCATTCCTAATAAAAGATTATGACACACTGCCAGATTTAAACATAAATGCAACATTAATCTTCTTGCTTTATATTGCTCAAAGTGCTTCATCGTATCTGTTCTCAGCTTCGAAAGCAGCTATTATCAAAGCAGATCAGAAGATGTATATCACGACCATTATTGGTACTATTGTGAATATTTTCAAGAATTTAACTCAGATACTAATTCTGATTGTATTTAACAATTTTACTGCATATACAGCAATAACTATTGTTTTTGTTATAGTTCAGAATATAATAATCGCAGTGATTGCTAAAAAAATGTATCCTATTGTTTTTCGGTATACCGAAAAACGAATTTCAAAAGCTGAGGTCAAAGACACTATAAAGGATCTTGGTGCATTGTTTGTTTACAAAGTTAATTCCGTTGTGATAAAAGCAACTGATAACCTTGTACTCAGTTCGTTTATCGGATTAGTTACGGTTGGGTTATACTCAAATTATCTGCTTATTTATTCTGCAATATCAGTTACTCTTTCTAAAATTTATTCTTCTGTTAAAGCCAGTATGGGTAATCTGTTCGCTACTGAAAGTTTAGAAAAGCAATATAGCTTTTTTGAATTTTCAAACTACATTTCGGTCATTATATTCGGAACTGCTTGTATCGGAATGACAGTTTGCTGTAATGATGTGATCTCGCTGTGGTTGGGAAGTGAATATATCATTGCTCAGCCGTTACCACTATTGATTGGTATTGAATTATTTTTTGCAGGGATAAAGCTAAATCTTGGTCAGATAAGAACTGTTACTGGATTATATCGACAAATGTGGTTCAGACCAATAATCGGGATAATAATCAATATAGTTGTTTCTATTTCTTTGGTATTTAAATTTAAGATATACGGAGTAATCTTCGGAACAATAGCTTCCGACTTCTTTGCTAACTTTTTAATCGACCCCAAAGTAATACATCATTCATATTTTAAAGATATGATTCCAGTTGCAGAATATTATAAAAAGAATGCTAAATACTTCTTGCTTGTAGCATTTGTTGGGGCTGCAGATTATCTTCTTTGCAGTTTGATCAATACTCCATACACTGTTATCAATCTACTACTGCATTTTATTATTTGTGCTTGCAGTTTCCCTGGAATTTGCCTGTTGATATACAAGAATGCCGAAGAAAACAAATATCTTTTTAGAATCATCAAGAAGATTTTAAGTAAGAAACATAAAGCAAAGAAGGGTGAATGATGAAATATATTCGTAAAATCAAAAAGATTATTATATATGTCATTGATTACATATTTTATTCTTTCCTAATGATTCTTCCAATAAAAAAGGACAAAATCGTTGCTTCCTCTTTCTATGGAAAAAAATATGAGAACAACTCAAGATTTATAATTGAAAAATATCATACTCTTAATGCTCAGGTAAAAATATACTGGATCATGAATCCCAAAAGCTCATATTCAGTACCAGAATTCATTACTCCAGTAAAAAACAAATTCAAATCGATGTATCATTATGCAACATCAATTATTTGGATCGATACTCATAACATACCATTGTATATAAGACGTAGAAAAAAACAGACGTATATTTTTTCATATCATGCAGGTATAGGTGTCAAAAAAACTGCTGCGGATCTATATGGAACAGACAGACGAACCGATCACAATTCCAAAAATGTTTCCATTGCTATATCAAATTCGGATTATCTCGATACTTTATTAAAAGGTCCTATGAATTATAGTGGAAAAATAGTAAAGTGCGGATTGCCTAAAAATGATATTTATTTTAATTCCAACTATCAAAAAATTCATAATAAAGTATGTAAGGCTCTTTCTTTACCGATTGATTCAAAACTGATTATCTATGTTCCGTCACATAGGCAAGGTAAGATCAATCCCGATGCATACAAAATTGATATCAAAAGCGTTATAAAAGCATTTGAAGGTAAATATGGTGGTGTATGGAAGTTTGTTATACATTTGCATCCTGCTGAACAAGCAATAATATCTAATCTGGATGAGCTATTTGAATTTGAATATATTGATGCCAACGATTATGATAATATGCAGGAACTGATGTTGGCTTCAGATGCATGTGTTTCCGATTATTCCTCTTCGATTTTTGAAGTTGCATCAAAGAATATTCCCTGTTTTATTTTTGCCAAGGACTATCACGAATTTGTTAAAGACAGAGCTATGTACTTCAAAATGGAGGATCTTCCGTTTCCAGTATCCTACAATAATAAGCAGTTAGTAGAATTAATCACGAAGTATGATTCGAACTACTATTCTATTAAATGGAATGAATTTGCAAAAGCAAACGGACTATCAGACAACGGAACAGCATCGGAGCATGTGGCAAAAATCATAGATAAGATAATTGGAGGATAGTATGTGTATTTATGATAATGAATATTATTTTAATGATGTCTATCGTATTGCTACATTAGATTTTCCTTGGGGCAACCTTTCAAATAGAAGCATAATGCTTTCCGGTGCCACAGGCTTAATAGGTAGCTTCCTTATAGATGTCATTCTTGAAAAGAATCAACAAGAAGGATTAAACTGTACAGTATATGCTCTCGGACGAAGTGAAGAAAAAGCTCGAAAAAGATTCAGCAAATATTGTGATGATCATCACTTCGTCTTTATTCCATACGATGTAAAGGAGCCTTTAGTTTATTCTGAAGGCCGCACATTTGACTATATAATTCACCTTGCGTCAAACACTCATCCGATGCTTTATGCTACCGATCCAATCGGAACAATAACAACTAACATCATAGGGCTTCAGAATCTTCTCGAATTTGCTGTTAAGCATAATACAACTCGTTTTGTATTTGCCTCATCGAATGAGATCTATGGTGAAAATCGTGGAGATACAGAGCTGTTTGATGAAGAATACTGCGGATATATTAACTGCAATACCCTCAGAGCCGGTTATCCTGAAAGCAAACGCTGCGGTGAGGCTTTGTGTCAGGCGTACATTGCACAGAAGAACTTGGATGTTGTTATCGCACGTATAACACGTTCATACGGCCCCACAATGCAGATGTCTGATACAAAAGCTATAAGCCAGTTTATAAAAAAGGGTATCGCTGGGGAAGATATTGTTCTAAAGTCGGCTGGAACTCAGTATTACAGTTACACCTATGTGGCGGATGCTGTTAGCGGTTTACTTTGGATCATGCTTGCTGGTGAAAAAGGAGAAGCATATAACATCGCCGATGAACGAAGCGATATTATGCTCAAGGATCTTGCGCAGATGATTGCCGAAATTAATGGCAGAAAAGTTGTCTTTGAAATACCTGATGCGACGGAAGCGGCAGGGTACAGCAAAGCTACAAAGGCTCGCCTTGACGGAAGTAAACTTCGCAAACTAGGTTGGGAGCCAAGGTATGACATAAAGACTGGATTGGAAAGAACTATACAAATTCTTAAATCTATTAATCCATAAATCAAGAGGTTCAAAGTATGAAGAATTACGTTATTCTGCTTGCCGGCGGAGTTGGCAAAAGAATGGGAGTAGATATCCCCAAGCAGTTTATTGAAGTAGAGGGAAAACCTATAATCGTATATTCAATTGAGAACTTTCAGAAAAATGATCAAGTTGAAAAGATTGTTGTTGTATGTGTAAAGGATTGGATCGATGAAGTCCAAAAGCTTGTTGAGAAATACTGTTTGACAAAAGTTGAATGGATCATCGAAGGTGGAAATACCGGTCATGATTCAATAAGAAACGGTGTTTTCTTCCTTAAAGACAAGATAGAACCTGATGATTATATTATCGTTCATGACGCTGTCAGACCGATTCTTCCTCAGAAGGCAATAAATGAGGTCATAAGCGTCGCTCACGAAAATGGAAATGCTTCATCTTCAATTGCATGTCATCCTCCAATTGTTTATACAGAAGATCACAAATCTGGAATTACCGATGTGGATAGGGAGCACGTTATGCTTACGGCTTCACCACAGGCGTATAAATATTCTTTAGCTTTGAAATGCTATGAAAAAGCTGAGCAGGAGAATAAACACGATTTTACCTTTACAAGCACACTGCTTATATATTATGGAGAGAGAGTTTATTTTGCTCAGGGTACCACCTGCAACATAAAAGTTACCACAAAAGAAGATTTGGCTCTGATGAGCGCTTTAATAAAGATTCCGGATGATTTACTGTTCAGCTGATTAAATGCTTATACATAATCAACATATAGGATGTGATACCATATCATGAACTGTTCAGAATATTTAGTAGATTTCCTTATCAATCATGGTGTAACTGATATATTTGGATATGCCGGCGGATATATTGTACCGTTTATGGATGCATTATATAAAAGAAAAGATGAAATAACTCTGCATGTCTGCTATCATGAGCAGGGGTGTGCATTAGCAGCTGATGGTTATGCTAGAACAAGTGGTAAAATCGGAGTTTATTTCACAACATCGGGTCCAGGTGCTGTAAATGGTCTAGGAGGACTGGCTGATGCTTGGTTTGACGGGTTCCCAGTAATGGGTATCTGCGGAAACGTTCCTACAAAAGAAATGAAGGGCTTTTCCGGAATAAGACAAAATGGATTTCAAGAGATGGATCTCGTATCTATGACAAGAAATATCACTAAATACTCGGTCACTGCAAATTCAAGCAGCGGATTTGCAGATATAGTAAACCGTGCGTATAACATGGCACTATTAGGTAGAAAAGGGGGCGTTATTATTGATTTTCCGCTCGACATACAGCAAGCCGATATTGCTGGTAGGTAATGGTGTCAGGACTGCCGGCTCTGTTGAACTGGTTCAGAGATTTGCAAAGAAAACCAATATTCCTCTGCTTACTACAATGAATGCTGTTGACATCGCCCAGGATGATTTGCATATCGGATTTATTGGAACACATGGTAACCGTGTAGCTAATATGATCCTAAATGAATGTGATCTGATAGTATCAATCGGTGCAAGGCTGGGAATTCGCCAGGTTGGTCAGTTTATGGATAAATTTGCTCCAAATGCTGATCTAGTTCGATGCGATATTGATGAATATGAGTTAAGCCGTAACATTAAACCAAATGAAAAGAAATATCATACCGATGCAAGAGATTTTATGAGAATGCTTATGGAAGAAGATGTCCCCGATTTTTTTGAATGGAGAAATCAGTGCATTAAAGCCAAGGATTATCTTTCAGCATTTGATAAACAGCCTGGAAATATGGCTGTGGAAAAGATATCATCACTTCTTCCTGAAAATCCAAATGTATCTATTGATGTAGGAATGCATCAGTGCTGGTGTGCACAATCATTATCTCTTAAAGGATATAAAGGCAGAATACATATCAGCGGAGGATACGGTACGATGGGTTGCGGACTTCCGTTTGCAATCGGATCATGTATCGCTGAAGGATATAAACCGGTCTACTGTATTTGTGGTGATGGTGGGTTCCAGATGAATATTCAGGAACTTGAAACTGTCCAAAGAGAAAAGATGCCGATCAAGATCTTTATTATGAATAACAGGGTTCTTGGCAAAATCAGCGAGACTCAGCATTTTAACCACGGAGATAGATTTGCTGCAACTGCAGTAAGCGGAGGATATACTGTTCCTAAGTTCACAAAAATAGCTGAGGCGTATGGAATGCGAGCTGTTTCATTAGAATCGTATGAGATGCTTGATGAATATAAGAGTTGGTTTACTGATGATGAACCTTGCCTTATAGAGATAGTATTACCGGAAGAAAGTTTGTTGACACCGAAGATTAAATTTGAAACGGGAATGATTAATCCAAGATTAGATGAGACAGTTTTTTTGAAAGCAAAATCTTTGCTAAAAACTTTTTGATATGAGATTATACAGATATGCAAAAAAGAGGAATGAAAAATGAACATCACAGTCGCAGGCACCGGTTATGTCGGACTTTCTCTTGCTGTTCTTCTTGCACAGCACAACAAGGTCACAGCCGTTGATATAATACTCGAAAAGGTTAAGCTTATCAACAACAAAAAATCGCCCATTCAGGACGAATACATTGAGAAATATCTTGCCGAAAAGGAGCTTGATCTGACCGCAACTCTTGACGGCGAGAGTGCATACAAGGACGCTGATTTCGTAGTTATCGCAGCGCCGACAAACTACGACCCAAAGAAGAATTTCTTTGATTGCAGTGCAGTCGAGGCTGTTATCGAGCTTGTTCTCAAGGTTAATCCTGATGCGATAATGGTCATCAAATCGACCATTCCTGTTGGCTACACCGAGTATGTCAGAAACAAGTTCAATACGCAGAATATAATTTTTAGTCCGGAATTTCTCCGTGAGAGCAAGGCGCTGTATGACAATCTCTATCCGAGCAGGATCATTGTTGGCACTGATTTGAGCAATGAAAAACTCAATGAGGCAGCGCACACTTTCGCAAAGCTTCTTCAGGAAGGTGCAATCAAGGAAAACATCGACACGCTCTTTATGGGTTTCACCGAGGCAGAGGCGGTCAAGCTGTTTGCGAACACTTATCTTGCTCTGCGTGTCAGCTATTTCAACGAGCTTGATACTTATGCAGAGATGAAAGGTCTTGACAGTCAAAAGATAATAGAGGGCGTATGCCTTGATCCAAGAATCGGAAGTCATTACAATAACCCAAGTTTCGGTTACGGCGGATATTGTCTGCCAAAGGACACTAAGCAGCTCCTTGCAAACTATGCTGATGTTCCACAGAATATGATAACTGCGATCGTTGAATCAAACCGCACCAGAAAAGATTTTATCGCTGACAGAGTGCTTGAAAAGGCAGGCTACTATACAGGCAGTTCGCAGTGGAACAAGGCTGCTGAAAAGAATGTTGTGGTTGGAGTTTACAGATTAACGATGAAATCCAACAGCGATAATTTCAGACAGTCCTCCATTCAGGGAGTAATGAAGCGTATCAAAGCAAAAGGTGCGACCGTGATTGTTTACGAGCCTACTCTTGAAAACGGCAGCACTTTCTTTGGCAGTATAGTTGTGAATGACCTTGCAGAGTTCAAAAAGAAGAGCCAGGCAATCATAGCGAACAGATATGACAGCTGCCTTGATGATGTAAAAGAAAAGGTTTACACAAGAGACTTGTTCAGGAGAGATTGATGACCAAGCACGACTACAAGCAAAACGCATACTATCTGATGTACCTTATCAGATGTGTACTGAATAATAGGATACCCGCAAAAGAAAAGCTCGGCAAGATGGACTTGTCGGGCGTTTTTGCGGTAGCCCAAGCTCACTCGCTTACGGCTATTGTAGCCTATGCGCTGGAATCAGCTGGGGAATATGATAAGGAGTTCGAGGAAGAAAAGGCTAAAGCAATCCGCAAGACGATAATACTCGATACCGAGCGTGAGCGTGTATTCACTGAGTTCGATAAAGCGGGGATATGGTATATGCCGCTTAAAGGTATAATCTTAAAGGACTACTATCCTGCTTTCGGTATGCGTCAGATGGCCGATAACGATATTTTGATCGACAGGAGCCGTCAGGAAGATATAAAGAGGATAATGCTCTCCTGCGGATTCTATGTGAAGTCATATGACAAGAGCAAGCACGATGTCTATTTCAAGGAGCCGGTCTGCAATTTCCAGATGCACGTTTCTCTCTTTGAGGAAGACAATAAGGATGTGCTGTACTGCTATTTCAAGGATATCGACAAGAAGCTGATATCAGACGGCAAAAGCAAGTTCGGCTGCAGCTTTACAAAAGAAGATTACTATCTTTATATAAAAGCACATGAATACAGGCATTATACCGAGAGTGGTACAGGCCTGAGAAATCTTGCGGATATCTATGTTTTCCTCAAACAGTTTGGAAACGAACTTGACTGGGACTATATCAATGCCGAGCTGCCCAAGCTTGGTATGACCGACTATGAACGTGACAGCCGAGAGCTTGCAATCAAACTGTTTGACGGTAAAAAACTGACCGACCGCGAGAAAGAACTTCTTGATTATTATATCTTTTCCGGAACTTACGGAAATACAAATAATAATATATCAAACGTCCTTGAGAAGAATGGCGGGAGCAAGGCAAGATACATTTTAAGTCGGCTCATGCCTCCGATACATATTGTTAAGAAGAGATATCCGACTTTTTATAAGCACAAAATACTTCTGCCACTGCTGCCTTTCTATCGTTTTTTCAATGTTCTGATTGCCTTTGTCAATAAAAATCTGAGCCACAGCGCTAATAAAAAATTGAGCCAGTTTTGATAAAAAAATATTGAGCCACTAGTCATTGTTGATGGTCGAATCGATGCGGTAAGACGAGCTGCAGTTCAT
>Ga0256404_1005569_pt1 | contig 22117 bp, 22 predicted proteins | sample RumenRJG_01DNA_FD_185990 | JGI IMG/M metagenome (GOLD analysis project Ga0256404, IMG submission 185990) | Bovine rumen microbial communities from Lethbridge, Alberta, Canada - RJG_01 | ecosystem: Host-associated > Mammals > Digestive system > Stomach > Rumen | place: Canada: Alberta | collected...
TGAGGTGTACTGTCCGCAGTTTTTCTGCTGGGTCAATCCTGCCCCTAGACATAAAAGATGCCCCCTTCCAAGTAGAACAAGATTTTTATTATTTCTCTTGTCTACCTGGAAGGGAGCATATCATAATGCGGCAGCCCCATTTAATTCTCAGAAAAGCTCGTTTTCTCTTTCTCTCAGTGCGACAGTATCTTGTCGTACCCTGTATCACTCATCCTCGTGAGGACTTCCGATTCCGACTACTGCGGAAACACCCGCAACAATACCCATGAGAACCACAAGAAGGGTCGTGAGACCAAGTCCCGCTAAAGCGACAATTACTCCAATATCCATATCGTCTCCTTTAATAGCTGTTACTGTACGTTACTCTTTACCGGATTGCACATCTTCCGGCGCCGCCGCCTGCTCCCCTGACTGCACACTGTCCTCCGCAGAAGGCTGTACACTGTCCTGCGCCTCTTCGCGGACAGGCTCGTTCGGGATCAGCCTGGTCCCGCACTCAGGGCAGTACGCAACGCCCTTCGGGATCTTCGCGCCGCAGCCGGGGCACTTCTCTTCCGCCTTGAGCTCGGCGATCTTCTGCTCGCCGATCGCGATCACTTCCTCTTCCGACCTGATAAATCTCACTTTCGTGTAGTACTCTCTCCAGTTTCTGAGCACGATCTCGCGGGCGCCGTCGTCCGCCTTCTCGTCGCTCAGCATTGCCGCCAGCCCCTCCGAAGTCGTCCCGTCGAAGGCATCCTTGACAAGCATCTGGCCAAGTTCGGTGTAGAGCTCATTGATCTTCCTCTTGGATTCCGAGATGCCGGCGTTCGTCTGCATGACTTCCGCGATGTCCTTCGTCTTCTGGATTGCTTCCTGACTGCCCTGTGTTATCATCTCTTTCAGTTCATCCCAAAAGGCCATCTTTTATCTCCTATTTCAGCAGCTGCCGGAAGGCAGCATTCTTCTTTTAGCACATATATATCAATATTACGCATATTTCTGAACCACCGCCGTAATCCTGGGAAGGATCTGCGATTTTCTGGAGAGCACCCCCCGCTGCAGGCTGAGCGTCTCTCCTTCCTTGTTGGGAAAGGCCTCGGCCGCCCAGGCCGCCTTGTCTCCGGCCGCAAACACCACGGAACCGTTCTCCAGAATGCTGGTAAACGCCATCAGGCACAGATCCAGCTCTTTCTTCTTCACGAACTGCTCGAGCAGTTCCTGGACCTGCGACTCCATCTGCCTTGCGATATCCGCGGACGTGACGATGACCTGCGAGATCATGGTCTTGCATCCTTCGATATTGAAGAACTTGATGTCCTGATTGAGCAGCTCGTTCAGGCTCTTGCCCTTTATATTCGCGCTGACGGAGAACATATCCTTGGCAAATTCGTCTATGTCCAGACCTGCGATCCCCGCCAGGAACTGCGCCGTCGCGATGTCCTTGGGCGTAGTCGTAGGCGACTGGAACTTCAGCGTGTCAGAAAGGATCGCGCCCAGAATCAGCCCCGCCAGGTTCTTGGGAAGCGGGATCTGATTCTCGCGGAAGATGGTCGCGACGATGGTCGCGCTGCTTCCGATGATCTCGTTTCGGAAGGCCACGGGCTGATTGGTCGAAAAATCATTGATCCTGTGGTGATCGATGACCTCAAGGACCTCCGCCTTCTCAATTCCTCGTACCGACTGGGAGAACTCATTGTGGTCCACCAGGATGAGTTTCTTGCTGCCCGTGTTCATGACATGGTAGCGGGAAACATATCCCAGAAGCTTCTCGTCGTCATCGATGACCGGATAGGCGTGGAAGCGGCTGCGGAGCATCTTGCGCCCGGCGTCCTCCACCAGTTCCGACGCATAGAATTTAATGGGATTGGTCACCATCATCTGGGACACTCTCGGTGCAAAATAGACATAGCGGGACGTGTTCATCGTTCCGTGCCCGGATATAATGATGGAGCAGTTGCGCTCTTTTGCCAGTTCGACCACTTCCGGCGCGACATCGTCCGCCCGCACAACGATCAGCACTGCCGCTCCCAGCCGGATCATTTCTGACTGGGCCTTCGCGTCGCTTCCCGTGATGATAATCCTGTCTTTTACTTCAAACCTTGAGAGGTCTTCACTTGTGATCGCTATTACGCCCACGCTTCCGTTCATCTTGCGGTCGTGCGCTTCATAGATGATCCTGCCGTTGATGGCGGTCTTTATACACTCGATCGGCGTGTCCTTGAGAAGTCTCGCCGTGCTCTCGGTATCGCCCATGGCGATGTCCGCCGCGTCAGAGCGAGTCACGATGCCCAGCAGTTTGCCGTCATCGTCCACAATGCTGCAGATCTGCCGGTTGTTCTTGGCAAGGACCCTGATCGCCTCAAAAAGCGTCTTGTCCGGCGAGATTGAGACCGGCTCGTCCAGATTGATCTCGCCCAGTTTGTATCTGGCGTCGTCAAGGAGCATCGGCTCCTCAAAGCCGAAGCGCTCCAGCAGATACTTGGTCTCAGCGCTGAGTTTGCCCAGGCGGCAGGGAATCGCCTTGACCCCGTTGGCCCTTTTATAAAATGCATAACCGATCGCCGCAGCAATGGAGTCTGTATCCGGATGCTTGTGGCCCGTAACGTATACACGATTCTGTTCCATATGCGTTACCCCCTGAAAATGCTGGTAAAAGCGTGCCGTGTACACGCAGCTGTCAAAATGAGTTTAGCATATTACATCGCAAAAATCACCCTGCTCACTCCGTGTCTTCGAAATCTTCGGGGTTTTCCTCTCCGGACTCCTCGTCTTCGATATTTTCTTCTGTGCCCGGCACCTGATCAGCGGACGGAGCGTCAATGACGCCGAGATATTCTTCAAGACAGATTCCCCGGGACATAATCTCTTCTGCCGCTTCTGCCCCCACGTATCTGTAGTGCCAGGGCTCGTAAGTAATTCCCGTGATCTCCTGCTTGTCGTAAGGATAGCGGAGTATAAAGCCGTACTCATGGCAGTGATGCATCAGCCACTGCTGCGTCTCATTTTTCTCCTGCTCTTCATCAAGAATCTGCCGCCCGGAATAGACGATGTCCACCGCAAGTCCCGCTTCGTGTTCGCTCGATCCGGGGACCGCCACATTTCTGGCTGTCTCTTTTCTCGCTTCTTCCTCGGTCATACCGCTGTACATGAACCTTCTGACGTCGTTCTCAAACAAACGCTCCTGCTTGCTCCGTTCCCTGTAGGAGCTGCATACCAGAGGCGAATATCCCGCCGCCCTGCAGTCAGCCAGCATGTCACGCAGGTGCTCTGCCGCGCACACGTCAATCTGATGCCCGTACTCCACGGGCTCAAGCTCCGGCTCGTAATCCTCCGGCAGCAGATGCCACGGATTGACAAGAATCAGTTCTTTTTCTGTGTACATACGCCCAGTGTCCTTTTTGAGTGAATCAGAGATGTTCTGGCCGTCTTCCTGTACTTTGCTGTAGGCCGGCGACTGCGCGCCGCTGTTCTCATCGGGTCCGTAGGCAGGCGACTGTGCGCCGCCCTCTCTTTCCGGTTCTTCCTCGGCTGCTATTTCCGTTGACACTTCCGCAGTCGACGCCGCTGCCGCCATCGTCGAGCCGTCATAAGCGTTCTGTGAAGGCGCGGCAGACGGCTCCTCCTGCGCTTGCCCTTCTGCTGCATGTCCGCCAATCTCATCCGCAAATCCCCTTATGATCAGGCCTCTCTGCGAGAACAATCCGATCACGATCACGGAAGCGGCAAGCAGCATCTCTCCGGCTATAAATGCTCTGTAGCCGGAGGCTCTGTTATTACCATCGATCATATTAAGTTAAGTTCCTTCACTCTGTTCAAGGCTCGCAAAGCGAGCCGCTGCCACTCCTGACATTTCTCTCAAAGTTCCATCGCCGAACCGTTGAGTGCGGCGCTCACCAGTCCTCCTTTTCCGTCGTAGACCAGCTTGAGGGAGAAGAATGGCTCTTCCTGGGTCAGAAGGCGGAAGAATATTTTGTCCCCCTCCCAGATATTGAGCTCGTCGATCTGGTTCTTGGGGACCCATTCCAGGACGCCCTCGTCGCAGGGAACGGGCTCGCCCTCGAAGCCGTCCGCCGTAAACAGGTGCATGTATTCCGTGACTCCGTCGCCGGACACAAAGGTAACGATGCCCCTGAATCTGTAGGACGTGAGCGTATAGCCGGTCTCCTCGCGGACTTCCCGCAAAAGGCACTCCTCCGGGCTCTCGTCCTGCTCGAAATGGCCGCCGACGCCGATCCATTTGTCCTTGTTCACATCATTTTTCTTCACTACCCGGTGAAGCATCAGATACTGATCATCCTTCTCCAGATAGCAGAGTGTGCTGAGCTCTGCCTGCAAGGCTTTCTCCTCCTGTTTCCATTCTCGTGTGCGCTGTTTTGCCGCGCGGTCAGTAGCCGCGCACGCCAAATCCCCGCTCATCGGGTACCAGCGGGATCTCCTCCACCTCCATGTCGTCGATGCGGATCCAGTGACCGCTCCCAAGATGTGTGAGAACCCTTCCGATCCCTGCGGGCGTCCCCTGAACTTCCATCTCCACAGAGCCGTCCGGCAGGTTCTCCACCCACCCGGTCAGCCCGTAAGTGCGCGCGGCGTACATGGCCTGGTAGCGAAAACCGACTCCCTGCACCCGCCCATGGAATATGATGTGCTCCCGCACATGGTCCCTCTCGGGATCAAATCCGGCCATTTGCGCCCCTTTCTGCTTCGCGAGCAGCGACATGAATCTCTCGTCCGGAGTTAGTTCCTGCGACGGCTCCTGAGGCTCGCTGCTCTGTGAGAACTTCTTCTCCAGACCTCCTATAGGATCAAATTTACCGTTTTCGTCCAGACAGATCTCCCTGATCTGCTCCCAGTTGTGCCTGATCAGATATAGTACCGCCGCGATTCCCATCGCCCACAACAGGACTGTTCCGATGAGAGCGCGCATCGACTCGTGATCCATAAAAAACCTCTCAGTTTCTGTTTGCAAACCTCAGAAGCTCATTCGCGATGCTGCCGTATTCTATGTATTCCAAGTCCCCTATCCGCAGTTTCACCTGCGTCAGGTTTTCTGCCGACTCCGGGTCCACGCAGTCCAGCAGGACTCTGCCTTTCCCGATTTCTTTCACATATCCGCACAGCAGCTCTTCCTCTCCGTTCCTGCACACTGTGACCAGCGCTTCCGAATCCATCGCCGCTTTAAGAATCTGTGCCAAAATATGCCCTTCCGGATTAATTTCCATCTCGGGCAGTGTGAACCAGCTGTCGTAGGGGTGGAGTTCCGCGTATCGCATATACTTTCGGATCTTGCCCAGATAGGGCGTATCCGTGATCATCTCTCTGACCGTCCTTCGCGGAATCGCGTAAAAAGCGCTGATCTTCCCCTCTTCATCGATCCCCTTAAAAACAATGTCGTCTTTATTCTGTGCGGCTATGACGCCGACCGTAAAGGCTCCCGAATCGTCCGTATAGATCTCGTATAGTTTGTCCTGCATTCAATCCTCCCGGGCTTGTAATCATGATAATCTCAGTTTCAGCCATTATAAGTATATCAGCTAAGTCAAGAGTCTGAAAGTGCGACAAAAGGACGTATTAGCTGACACATTTTGTTCCAAAATGTGTCAGCTAATACGTCCTTATGTTACATTGATTTAATGATTTCCGCCGCTTTATGCAGATAAGCCTCCCGTACCGTCGCAGGAGCCGCGATCCTGACCTTCCCTCCGAATCGGAAGACCCAGCCGTAAAAAGCGGAGCTCACAGTGATCGGCACCCTTATATAAAACTTATCCTGCGTACTTCTCCAAGTCTCCATTTCCTGTCCGAACCGTTCTCTGATCACTTCCGCGATCTCGTCCGAACATTCGAGCGTGACATCCGTCATCTCGCCGGTCTCCATGTCGAAAAGGCTTCTCAGATACCGGTCAAGTCTTGCCCGATCGGGCTGCGGATCTCCGCTCTCTTCGAGGACTTTCGTCTTCCTCATCCGGTCAAGCCGGTAGGCGTCCGGCTTTCCGCCCTCTTTGCAATAGCCGCATACATAGAAGTGATTGTTGCTGCTCTTGATCACGACAGGTGTGAGTATGACGTGCTTTTTCTCCTTTTTCCCGCCGTCCTTTGCGGGACCCAGGTAGCAGAACTCTATCTTGCGTTTCTCGCTGATGGCGTCGGAGATCTTGTCGATCGTGTAATAGAGCTGTTCACTGACCGAACTGACATTGTTATCAAAATGAAGAAGTCTCTCTATCTTCTCTGCCTGATGGACGCTCAGAAGAGAAAGGAGTTTGCGGATGATCTCCTTCTTCTTCTCCGTCGAGATCGACTTACTGCTTGCAATGCCGTCCGCCAGCAGCTTGATCTCAGGCACCTCAAACATTCGGTCTCCGACAAAATAGGAATTGTAGAAGCTCTTGGTGACTACGATATCGATTCCCTCTTCGATCAGGACATCGATGTCATCCTTGACCGTCTTGCGGCTCACATTCGCGTCTTCCTTCCGCAGGAACTCGACCAGCTCGTTCGTCGTCGCCTGATGTTCCTCGTCCGTATTCTTCATCATATATCTGTAGAGGTGAATAAGCCTCTGTTTGTTGCGGATCGCACTCATTCTTACCACCTCACGACATTGACAGTATTATTCGTTAATTATTATACAATTCGCCCGTCGGGCAGTCAATTAATGTTTTACATTTTGTTTCATAATTTGATACACTTATCTCATATTCTGTTTCATGCCCCGGACTGTCATAATATCTTCGTTTTTTGGCAATCCCGCCGCACGTACTTCGGCGATGCATGGTATAATAAAAAAGATTAACCAGTATGACGTATTTTGAAGACCTGATCCGCACCATCAGGCCGTATGGAAGTTAAATCAGAAAGCGCAGTTTGCCATGGAAGATCTATTATCCTTTATTACAGGCAACCTCAGACAAAAAGGAATTACCGTAAATGAATTCTGCGAGCAGATCGGAATCTCGCGGCAGAAATTCTATCGTTTTGTCAAAGACCCTCGAAGGTTCACCGAAGATAACCTTTTAACTATTCAAAATGTTCTGAACCTCAGTGAAGATGAGATCAGTGCAATGAACCGCCTCGTCCTCCCCCGCCAGTTCGCGGCAGGGACTCCGGATGTCTCCGTTTACACTCCTCTGATCGCTGACCTCTTTGCGCGCAGACCGTCGCAGGAGCTGACAGTCAATATGTACAACATCGAATATATTGATGATTCAGGCTCTACTGTCATGCATTCGCCCGGCACGATCGCAAACATTCTGGCCGGCCTTGGCGGCAACGGGAATCGACCGGGAAGCGCCGGCGCTGCAACAGATCCCGATCCCGGCACACGGCACGAGTATATGTTCAAGATCTACAACTGCACGCCGTCTGATACCGAGCGCTCCGGCATGCCCTTTTATGCCTCCCGAAAAAGCCTGCTGACGATCGCGCGTATAATCCGGCTCCTGGAGGATGCTCTCCTTCCTGCCGGCCAGCCCGACATTCATGTCCGCCATTATTTCTCCGAATCGCAGAGAAAGAAAATGATGGTCCAGGATGCGGAAGATAAGGAGGCGACAAAGTATAATCTGCGCCTTCTCAACTGTATCCTGCCTCTTCTTTCCAGCGTGGAGGACTACACGGTCAATAAAGCCATCATCTCGCGGCACTACTGGACCGATCACAGCAATTTCTGCCTTGTGAAGCACAAATGCTCGCAGGCCGGTTCTCCCTCCGCTGCCACACACGGAAACACTACTTCGGCAGACGGAAAAAAAGATGTGGAATACTATATCCTTCTCTTCTCCGATTCCGGGGAATGCTGTGCCTGCAGGCTGGGAGAGCGGGATGTGTCCCATATTTACCGCTTCCTCAGTATTGACACCAGAGACAAGATCACTCCCAATACCGATGAAGAGTATGCTCCGGAGAACCCCAACGAGGTCTTCTATGAGCTGGACAAAAAAGCGAGGCTCGCCCTGATCCACCCTGACCTGTGTTTTGACGACATTCCCAGGGAGATGTGGATGGCTCTGTACGATATGGTACAGGCCAGCAATCGGAAGGAGCACTTTGAGAGCCTGTTCCGCAAACTGATCGATCCCTTCGGCCAGTATGCGTTCCTGAGTTTTGAAGAACTCGCCGTCGCGGGCATGAATACGCTGGAACAGAGGGCTGTAACTGCCGGCAAAAGCGGCAAGATCGTGATCTGTCATCCGCAGGCGCTGCGGGATTTTGCCAGGACGGGCATTATCACGGACCTGATCTCCGATACAGCCGATTATATGGGCGTGTCCGACGGAGATGAGTCGCTTCGTTTTCCCGCCCCCATGGTCAGAAATCTCCTGGAACTGATCCGTTCGAACATTGTCAAAAGACAGAACTCCCCCTCCCGGGATCCTGCCAAATATGACAGCCTCAATTACTTTATAATGGATCCGCGCATTGCTTATCCGGAAATAACCTATATCATTTATAAAGATTACGGCGTCACACCCTTACACAACCGCGGGCGGCACAAGAACAGGATCACTACTGTATTTCGCAATGCCGCAGTCGGTACTCTCCTCTACAACTATGTCACCGGCATAATGGTCAGCAAGCGCGAGAACGATCTCGATTCCACGATCATGAGCGATGCGCATGCCATCGCCCTGCTCGACAAGCTGATCCTTGAAACAGAGAAAGAGACATAATGAAGATCATTCATTGCAGCGATCTGCATCTGGATGCGGATCTTCGAACAAAATTTGACGCGGCCCGGGCCGCGGAGCGAAGAGCAGAGCTGCTGGGCACATTCCGGCGGCTCTGTTTCTATGCTAAGGAGCAGAGCGCTGCGGCTGTCCTGATCTGCGGCGATCTCTTTGACACGGACTCTCCTTCTCCCTCCGCCGTTCGCACCGTGGAGGACCTGATCCTCTCCTGCCCGGATATCCTCTTCTTCTATCTTCGCGGCAATCATGACAGCCGTCCTGTTCTCTTCCGGTCACGCCCCCGCCCCGACAATCTTTTTCTCTTTGAACAGTCCTGGAGCAGCTGGGAGCTGTCATCGGGCTCTTCCGGGGAGCGCCGCGTCTGTATTACCGGCAGGGAACCCGGCCCCGAACCTTTTACGTCCCCCGATCTTGATCCCGCCTGCCTCAACATCGTCATGCTGCACGGCCAGGTGCGGGACGGCTACTCGGCTCCGGACCCCGAAGTCCTCCCGATGAGCGCCCTGCGCGGGCGCGGGATCGACTATCTGGCTCTGGGACATCTCCACCACTACCGCTCTTTTGCCCTCGACGAGAGGGGCACGGCCGCGTACTGCGGCACGCTCGAGGGCCGCGGCTTTGACGAGTGCGGAAGCTGCGGTTTCATCCTGCTCGAGACGGATGAGCACGGAAGGGGCCTGAAGAGTCATTTTGTTCCCTTCGCCTCCCGAAAGCTTTACCGGATCGACTGCCCGGTGACAGGCTGCGCCTCGGACACGGAGATCTATGAGAGGATGGCCAGAGTTCTGGATGCATCCCCCGCTGCCCAGACCGATCTGGTTCGCCTGGAACTGACCGGCGAACTGGACTACGGCTGCAGCCCGGATCCCGCCTTTGTGCAGAGGGAATGGGAGGATCGCTATCACTATTTTGAATACAAAAACAGCGCCGAGCCCGTGGTGCACACCGAGGATTTCCTCTGCGACGCCTCTCTCAAAGGAGAATTTGTCCGCGTCGTCAGTGCCGACGAGACGCTCAGCGGCAGAGAGCGGGCCGAAGTCCTGCGCTGCGGCCTGAGGGCGCTCTCCGGAGAGTCGCTGTTTTGACACATTATAAGGAGTACTGATGAAACTGCTTTCCTGCCACATCGAAAACTTCGGCAAATTGAGGGACTTTACCTATTACTTCGAGGATGACCTGGGTGTCCTTTTTGCCGAAAACGGCTGGGGAAAGTCCACGCTGGCCGCTTTTCTCAAGGTCATGTTCTACGGATTTGACGGCGAGAACCGGAGAAACGGAGACGGAAACGAGCGGCTGCGCTACCGCCCCTGGAGCGGCGGCGTCTACGGAGGATCCGTCACCTTCTCGAGCGGCTCGAAGACTTTCCGGATGATGCGGACCTTCGGCGCCCGCAAAAAGGAAGACAAATTCAGTCTCTATGACGATGAGACCGGCTTTATAAGCGACGAATATACGGACCGGATCGGCGAAGAGCTCTTTTCCATCGACCGGGACTCTTTCTGCCGCACAGTTTTCTGGTCCCAGACTGACCACGAGACTTCCGCGACCACCTCGATCCAGGCCAAAATAGGAGATCTCACCGCGCAGCAGGACGACCTGCCGGCTTACGACGCAGCCGTAAAGCGCCTGCGAAAGGAAATGGAACGGCTCAGGCCCGACCGGGCAAACGGCCTGATCCGAAAAAAACAGGACCGGCTCGCTCTGCTCGAAGCAGATCAGGCCCGCCTGCCCGCCCTGAACACCCAGCTGCAGCAGTACATCGCTCAGGAACAGGCGCTCACCGAGCAGCTGAGCCGGATCCGCCTGCAGAAACAGCAGTATGCGCTCTCGGTCCCTGAGCAGCCCGCGCAGGAAGCTGCGGGAAGCGGGGCGGCAGACGGAGGAGAATCCTCGGCTGCGGAAGAGGGTGCCTCAGTTGGAGAAGAGGCAGCCGCGGAGGAGAAGCTTTCCGGCGTTCGCGAGAGTCTTGCGGCCTCAGAGGAAAGGCTTGCCGGTGCCCGCGAGAGTCTTGCGGCTGCGGAGGAAAGACTTGCGGGCGAACGCGAGAATCTTTCGGCTACGGAGGAGAAGCTCTCCTCCCTGTATGCGACGCGCCAGAGAATACTGGCCCAGGGCAGAGATGAGCAGGAACAATACCGGCAGGTCAAAGAGGACCTCCGGCAGGAGCTTGAGGCCTTCACACGTCTGCAAACTAAGCGGCGTGGCACGATCAGGGCTTTTTCTGCTACAGGAATCCTCTTCGCAGTGATCATGCTCGCTCTGTGCCTCTCGCGCGTGATTCCGATGCCCTTCCTGATCCTTCCGATTTTGTCCCTTGCGGGGAGCGCGTGGCTTCTTTGGTACGCCGGCCATTCTGATCTTCCGGCGGATGATTCCGAGGAAATCCAGCGCCTCAGAAAAGAAAAGAAGTGGTATAAGAGCTCTATCCGCACACTAAGCAGAAAGCTCCGCCATATAGAGGATCGGATCCAGGGGCAAAAACTTCTGTGCGAGAAATACAAAATCAGGATCCGTAATTTAGAAGATGACGTTTCTGCACAGAAGATGTCTGTGCAAGAGGCGGAAAAAGAGGTGGATTCTTCTGCGAATGGCGATTCTTTTTCCATTGAAGAAGGTCTCGTTTCCTCTGCGAATGGCGGTTCCGATTCCGGCTCGATTCCTTCCGATGTAGCAAAAACGCTCTCGGAATTCGACGCCAGGGAAGAAGAATGCCGCTCCCGCCTTCAGGACGTCCGAGGCCAGTCCGAAGAGCTGCGTGAGATGATCGGTGACTGCAGGACCTCACAGGAAAGTCTTCCTGCCCTGAAAGCAGAAATCAGCACTCTCCTCGAGCAATATGAAACCTGTGCAAAGACGCTCTCCTACCTGGAAAAGGCAAGAAATCTCTTTACCTCCCGCTACATGAATCCGTTCCTGCGCTCTTTTCGCCGCTACTACGGATTGCTCACCGGCGAGTCCGCCGAGTCTGTTCAGACAGACGCCGATCTGGGCATTACGATCCTGGATCAGGGACTTCCCAGAGATCCGTCTCTCATGAGTGAAGGCACCAAGGATATGATCAGCCTCTGCCGGCGCATGGCCATGATCGACGCCATGTATCCCGGCGAAAAGCCATTTCTGGTCCTCGATGATCCCTTCTCCAATCTGGACGATGAGCGCATAAAAGGAGGCATGCGCTTTCTGCACACTGCCTCCCTCGAATATCAAATCCTGTATCTGACCTGCCATGCGAGCAGGCTCTGAGACCGGCGCCGGACAGGGCGCCGGTTTTTTCTTAGTCAGAAGTATTATCATTGCGAAAAGTTGTATTGGGTCGGGGTAACCGACGAGATGGGAGTTTTTTCCTCTCGTCGGGGTGTGTTTGGGCTTGTGTAGGCTGTTCCGGACAAAGGAGACCGACGAAAACCGGCTTTCTTCTCATTTCGTCGGACTGTGTTTGGCTTGTGCAGGCTGTTCCGAGCAGAGGAGACCAACAAAAACCGGCTTTCTTCCCATTTCGTCGGACTGTGTTTGGCTTGTGCAGGCTGTTCCGAGCAGAGGAGACCGACGAAAACCGGCTTTCTTCCCATTTCGTCGGACTGTGTTTGGCTTGTGCAGGCTGTTCCAGGCAAAGGAGACCGACGAAAACCGGCTTTCTTCCCATTTCGTCGGACTGTGTTTGGCTTGTGCAGGCTGTTCCAGGCAAAGGCGACCGACGAAAACCGGCTTTCTTCTCATTTCGTCGGACTGTGTTTGGCTTGTGCAGGCTGTTCCAGGCAAAGGCGACCGACGAAAACCGGCTTTCTTCTCATTTCGTCGGACTGTGTTTGGCTTGTGCAGGCTGTTCCGGACAAAGGAGACCGACGAAAACCGGCTTTCTTCTCATTTCGTCGGACTGTGCTTGGCAGGTGACCGACGAAAAGCAAACTTTTTCCATACCGTAGGGCTGTGCCAGGCAAGTGCCCACTCGAGTTAACCGGTGCCCAACAAAATAACCCCTGAGATTGAAAATCCTCAATCTCAGGGGTTCTCTTTACTCTCCGCGCTGCGCCAGCACCGCAAAATAGGCAAGAATTCCTGCCACAGTCTTGGCGTCCCGGATCTCTCCCGCAAAGATCTTTGTTCTGAGTTCCTCCACGGTGAACGCTTCCATGCCGATCTCTTCTGCTTCATCGAGCGCCTGGTCACCGCTTCTGACAAGATCTTCTGCCAGATATACTTCCACTTTTTCGTCGCACCACGCAATCGCTGTGTCGAGCCGGACCAGCCGGCTGATCTTTCCGCAGCGGTAGCCTGTCTCCTCTTCCAGCTCCCTGGAAGCTGTGATGGCAAAATCCGGATCATCCGCATCGAAAGCGCCCGCCGGCAGTTCCGTCGTCTCCCGGTCTACTGCGGGCCTGTACTGATGGATCAGCAGGATCCTGCCGTCCGGCAGTACCGGAACAACGCACGCTCCGCCCCCGCGCTTGTGGTGCACGAAGTCCCACTTTTCAACTTTTCCGTCCGGAAGCTGCATATCATCTCTGTAGAATTCCAGAACTATTCCGGACGCCGCGAGTTCTCTGCCAAGCCTTTTCAGTTTGTATTCCATACCAAATCCCCCCATTGTCAAAAGCACGCGCTCCCTCAACAAATCCTCGGAAGCCCTTCTCCCTGCAGTACAGTGAGTCTTCGAATTCCGCCGATCTCCGTGCGCATCAGCAGCTCGCCCGCCCCAAAGCCTTCTGCCGAGCCTGCTCCCGCACTTTCCTTTGCCTCCAGGACCTTGCCGATTACTGCCGCGCCGCTTCCGTACCGCGCATTTCTCATGATCTCAAGCGCTTTCTCAGCCTGTTCTCCGGGCACAACGGCGACGAGCTTTCCTTCATTTCCCATATAGAGCGGATCCAGCCCAAGCAGTCCGCAGAAATCCCTTACCTTAGGAGAGACCGGCACCGCATTCTCCTCCAGCATAAAGCATTTTTCCGAAGCGGCCGCAAGCTCTTTCAGTACAGTCGCAAGTCCGCCCCTCGTCACGTCTCGCAGTGTTCGGACCTCGATTCCTCCGTCCAGAAGCCCCCGGACGATCTCACCCAGCGGCGCGCAGTCGCTCTCGATGTCCGACTCGATATTCAGGCGCTCGCCCAGGATCGCCGCGTGGTGGTCCCCCATCGTTCCCGACACCAGGACCGCGTCTGACGCCTGTGCGTTTGCCGCCGAGATCTCGACTCCGTCCGGAACAAAACCAACCCCTGTAGTGTTGATATAGAGACCGCCGTTTCCCTCGATGACCTTGGTGTCACCGGCTATGATGCTCACGCCTGCCTCTTTCGCTGTTTTGGCGAGGCTGTCCACGACCTTCTGCAGGAGGCTGACCTCAAGGCCCTCCTCAAGAATGAATCCGCAGGTCAGATACCTGGGCACGGCGCCGCGCATGAGCAGGTCGTTGACCGTCCCGCATACGCTCAGCCTCCCTATGTCTCCGCCCCGAAAGACAAGCGGCGTGACGACAAAGCTGTCCGTCGTCACCGCGATGCGTCCGCTCCCGGGCACCACTGCGCTGTCCTCCATCCGGTCCAGCACATCATTGTCAAAAGCAGACGCGAAAATCTCGCCGATCAGCTCTCCCGTGGCCTGTCCGCCGCTTCCGTGTTCCATTGTGATCCTTGCTGTCTGCAGCATTGAATGCCCTTCCTTCCCGATCCGCCTTCCACCTTCTACTCGCGGTGGTTCACGTAATAAGTATAGCAGTTTCCTTCTGTGGAGACCATACACGCGCCCTGCGGCCGGAGCGGCGAGCACACTTTTCCGAAAAGCGGGCACTGCGTGGGCTTCATCCTGCCCATCAGCACCTTGTCGCAGCAGCATCCCGCGTTGATCTTGTGGTCCTCGTTCAGCCCTCTGCTCCCGGCGTCCAGCTGCGCGAACTCTTCGCGCAGAATCCTTCCCGAGGCCGGGACCATGCCCATGCCCCTCCAGACCGCGTCCGATTCGTCAAAATATCGATCCACCAGCTTCTGCGCCTCTGTATTTCCTTCTCTCGTCACCACGGAGGGATAAAAATTCATCACGAGACTGCCGCCGGCCTCAGTTCCCTGATCGCCGCTGCCGCCGGCTTTAGTTCCCGCACTTTCGCCGCCTTCGCCCTGCATTCTCTCGCACGCCATCACGATCCCGCAGAGCGCCGTCAGAATCTGCGCGCCGGTAAAGCCCGCCACGCCGAATGGGATGCTGTATTTTGCCGCGAGAGGCTCAAAGACCTTGCTCCCCGTCACTACCGCCACATGGCCGGGTGCCAGAAATCCCTGGATGTCGGCTCCCTGCGCACACAGGCGGTCGATGATTCCCGGCATCGTGCGGAGCGCGGTCAGAAGCTTCACATTTTCAATGTGATCCTCGAGGATCTGCCGGACCATCAGCGCGTAGACCGGCGCCGTTGTCTCAAAACCCACTGCCGCGAATACGAAGGTCGTGTCAGGGTCTTTGCTAGCCATCGGAAATATGTCCATGGGGGAATAGACCATCTTGACATTTCCTCCCCTTCCGGAGGCCTGCTGCAGGCTCATCCTGCTGCCCGGGACCCTGATCAGGTCCCCGAAGGTCACGACGCAGGTGCCCGGCGTCAGGCACAGCTCAATCAGCCTGTCGATGTAGGAAGAGGGCGTCACACACACGGGACAGCCCGGACCTGAGATCAGGTGGATCCTGTCCGACAGAAGTCCCGGAATGCCGTTTTTGGCAATCGCTCCGGTATGACTTCCGCAGACTTCCATGATCTTCAGTTCCGGGCCGTTATATTCTTTTAAATATTTTTTGATCTCTTCAAGATTCATATTCTATATTCCGAATTCAGAGGAGCTGATCCATCTCCTCCATGATTTTGTTCATCTCTTCCATTTCCCTGTCCGAGACCTTCTGGAGGATGCAGCCCGCGTGCACCAGCACGTTGTCGCCCGGCTCGATCTTCACGAGACCGGTCCTGGCATTCACTCTGTTTCCGTTAAAATCCACAAGGGCCGTCCGCTCTGAGACGGACAGCACCTTGCCCGGCATTGCCACACACATATTAATCTATGACCTCACTGTTTCTCCGCCGCAGGTGCGTTCGCCGCCGGAGCTGCCTTCGCCGCGCCGGCCGCAGCCGCCTTCTCCTTGGCCGCCTTCAGGGCCGCCGCTTTTTTGGCCGCCATCTCAGCCGCTTTCTTTCTCTCCGCTTCCATCACCTCTTCCGATTTGTGGTAGGTGACGGCAGCTTTGGAGCGCCCGGGCTTCTGATAGCCCGGAATGAGCTTCAGGCACTTTTTCGGGCACTTGGAGGCGCAGTAGCCGCACGCGATGCAGTCGAAGCGGTTGATGGTCCAGGTTCCCTCATTTTTGTCCACCGTGATGCATCTGGGAGGGCAGCTGCGGACACACAGGCCGCAGGAAATGCACTGATCGATGTCGATCACGATGCGCCCCCTCATACGCTCCGGGTAGACCGCAGGCTCTTCGGGATAATTTTTGGTGACGGGTTTACTCACAAGGTTCTTGAGGAGTGTCCCCGTAAAATTCAGAAATGTTGACATTTGAGCTCCTTTCCCGCGCTTTACCGCTCTGTGCAGCTGATGCAGGGATCGATCGTGAGGATCAGGATCGGCACGTCCGCGTAATCCGCCCCTTTGAGGGTCTCGCACAGGCCCGGAAGGTTTGCGAAAGTAGGCGTGCGGATCCTCAGACGATTAAGATACGGTTTTCCGCTTCCTTTGACATAATAGACCGCCTCCCCTCTGGGCTGTTCAATCCGCATGAAATACTCCCCGTTCGGATTTCCCTTGACAGGTACGAAAAGATCTCCGTCCGGGATCATTCCCATCGCCTGGCGGATCAGGTCGATGGACTGCAGGATTTCATCGATCCTGCACTGGCAGCGCGCGAAACTGTCGCCCTCATTGCTCGTGATGGGCTCGAATTCCAGGTCGCCATAGGCGCCGTAGCCGCGTGTTCTCATGTCCGTCGCGATGCCGCTGGCCCTTCCGAAAGGACCGGCGCAGCCCAGGTCGTGGGCCTGCTGCTTCGTGAGGACGCCGACGCCGCGCAGACGAAGCTGCACGGTTTTGTCATAGAGGAAGTTCTTCCTGACCGCGATGACCTGGTCTTCCACTTCTCCCAGCTTCTCGCTGAATCTCGCCAGCATCGCTGCGTCCATATCCTTCATGACGCCGCCCACCTTGTTGACGGAGAAGATGACTCTTCCGCCGGTGGACTCCTCGATCATATCCAGGACCTGCTCGCGGATCCTCCAGCAGTGATAGAACAGGCTCTCATAGCCGAAAGCGTCTGCCAGAAGGCCCAGCCACAGAAGGTGGCTGTGCATGCGGGACAGCTCCATCCAGATCGTTCTCAGGTATCTGGCGCGATCCGGGATCTCTATGTTCATGATCTTCTCGACCGCTTCCACGTATCCCATTCCGTGGCCGAAACTGCAGATGCCGCAGGTTCTCTCCGCCACATAGACCATCTCGTTATAGTCTTTTTTGGCAATAAGACTCTCCAGTCCTCTGTGGACAAAGCCTATGGACGGGACAGCTTCTATGACCTTTTCATCCTCAATGACCAGATCCAGATGGATCGGCTCCGGCAGTACCGGATGCTGCGGGCCAAAGGGAACTACACTGATATTACCCATATTAAGCCTTACCTCCTGCGTCCTCTGCTGTGTTCTTAACCTTCGCGTCCTTGGGAAGAAGCGGTGCTTCCTCGTTGATGCGATAGAGCTTGTTCTTATAATCCAGGCTGATCATCTGAATTTTGACGCCGTACATTTCCGCCATTTCGTTCTCGTAGAAGACCGCCGTGGGAATGATCTGCGTGACGCTGGGAATCTCCTCTTCGAGCCCGGCCACGAGGCGCAGCGTCTTGTATTCATAAGTCTCGTCGTCGGCAAAGGAATAGCTCAGCTCATAGCTGCCCTCATAGAAGGCCGCGCAGGCCTGCGAGAAGCGCAGTCCGTTCACCTTCATCTCCATGCACTTGGAGAGCAGCTCCCCTTTTTCAATCACGATCAATTCATTTTCCGGACACTTTATCATGCGCTTTCCTCTCTTCCTCTTCCTTGTGTCTGCGCTCGATCTTGTCGTGCTTGTCGCTCCTCTTCTGGAAGAGCTCAATGGCCTGAACAAGGCCGTCGATGATCGCCTGCGGCCTCGCCGCGCAGCCGGGCACATAGATGTCCACCGGCACAGTCGTATCCGCGCCTCCGAGTATGTTGTAGCACTCCTTGAAAATACCTCCTGTGCAGGCACATGTGCCGACCGCCACCACTACCTTGGGGCGGGGCATCTGATCGTAGAGCTGCTCCACCACCGCTTTGTTCTGCGTGTTGATGCCGCCCGTGATCAGGAAAATGTCCGCCTGCAGCGGATCCCCGGTATTGACGATGCCGAACCGCTCCGCGTCATAGACGGGCGTAAGGCAGGCGAGAACTTCTATATCGCATCCGTTGCAGCTGCTTCCGTCATAGTGCAGCACCCACGGAGATTTTTTGACTTTACCCATAGTATCCTATCTCTCCTTAGTCAAGGCTCGCTTCGAAAGCCTTTATCATAGTGCAAAATATAGCCGCCGGTCACCGGATCAGCATCAGAATCAGCAGGTTGACGCCGGAAGCGAAAAACGTGAACAGCCAGGTCACCTTCAGCATCTGTCCCCACTTGACGCGCGCGCAGGCGTTGTCCGCCAGGATCAGGAAGAAAAAGACGGCCGAACACAGAAGCGCCGCGCCCAGTAAACTGAGCGGGTTGGATGTCACCACAAAGAGGCCGACGATCCCCATCAGGAACGCGTTCTCATACCACTCCGTGATCGTAAAGATCGCCAGATTCTGGGCTCCCATCTCTGTTTTGACGCCCATGACCAGCTCCTGGTGGGCGTGATGGGATGTGCTGACGTCGAAAGGCGACTTTCTCATCTTGATGAGAAGGATCAGGACAAAAGAGGCAAACAGGCCCGGCATCCTGGTCAGCATGACTGTGCTGCTGCTCGCTATTTTGGCGACGCTGAAAGTCCCGGCCACCAGATAGAAGCCGACGCCCGCCAGCAGTACCGCGGGCTCATAAGTCATGATCTGGATCAGCTCTCTCGAGGAGGCGATCGTGTTGTAAGGCGAGCTCGTCACCACCGCGGCAAAATACATGAACGTGGAAGCCGTGGTGAGCACGAACAGGCACATCAGGATATCGCTCCCTGCGAAAAAGATCGCGCCGGTGAAGATCATCAGTGCCAGATAGCACAGAAGGAGCGAAGACTGCAGAACGCTCACCGATATGACCTGCTTGTTAAACAGTTTAATGACATCATAGAAGGGCTGGAGGATCGGCGGTCCGATCCTGCCCTGCATCCGGGCGCTGATCTTGCGGTCCAGGCCTTCCATCAGGCCTCCCGCCAGAGGCGCCAGCAAAACATACAGAATTACCATGATTGCTGCTTTGATACTCATACCAGCACACCTCCCAGGACGAAACTGACCATGACGGCCAATACGGCTGCCGTCAGGAGCTGGCAATAGACCATCATCTTATCCGGCTGGATCAGTCTGTCAAAATAGTAATTTGTAAGCCACAGTTTCTTCTCTTCTCCGAAGGAATCAACAAAGCCGTTGTTCTTACCGGTGTTGATACCGCTCATATAGTTGAGCTTGTAGTTGGTCTTCTGGTTCTTGGCATAGATGTAAGCCGGGATCGGGATCGCCAGGACTATGCACATGATCAGAACCATCATGACCAGGATCATACCCGGCAGGACATTTGTAAACCTGCCGAACATCTCCACCAGGAGCGGGTCGACAAAATGCGTCGACAGCCAGGGCATCAGGACACACAGCGCGATCATCATGACCGCGTGGACAGTCAGCGAGAATGTCTCATTCTTCTGCGTGACGTCCTTCTTCATCCTCTCTCCCGTCTCATGGCTGCGGCTGATGATCTTGCCCATCCACTTTGTCCAGTAGAAGCCGGTCGTAGCCGAACCATAAGTAATGAACATGACGAGAAGAATATTATTTCTATCCACAGCCGCTTTCAGCGCCGACCACTTGGAGATCAGCATTCCGAAAGGAGCCAGGAACATGGCGGCGATACCGATGAACATGTAGAAGCCCAGCATGGGAAGGCGGTACAGCAGTCCGTGCATATCCTCGATATCGCGGCTGCCGGTCGCGTTCTCGGTGGCGCCCACATCCTGGAAAAGCAGGGATTTGGAGACCGCGTGGAACATCATCAGGAAAATACCGGCCCAGACCGTCTCATGGGCGCCGACGCCCGCGCAGGCCGTCATAAGCCCCAGGTTGGAGATCGTCGAGAAAGCCAGCACTTTTTTGCCGTCGCTCTGGGAGATTGCCATGATGGACGCCATAAAGAACGTAAATCCGCCGATAAAGACAACGACGTTTCCGGTCGTGGTGTCGCCCATAGCGGGCGCAAGACGAAAGAGCACGTAAATGCCCGCCTTGACCATGGTCGCGGAGTGGAGCAACGCGGAAGAAGGCGTGGGCGCGACCATGGCCCCCATCAGCCACGTGGAAAACGGCAGCTGCGCCGCCTTCGTGAGTGCCGCAAAAGCGATCAGAGCCACTGCGATCGTCGCAGAATCAATGTCCATCTGCGCATATTCGATGAGCTTATGGAACGAGACGCAGTTCATCGTCTGGGCAAAATAGAGAATACCGGCTGCCAGCGCCACGCCGCCCAGCAGGTTCATCCACAGTGCCCGGAAAGAATTGTTGATGGCCTCCGGCTCCTTGGTATATCCGATCAGCAGGAAGGAGCACACACTGGTCACCTCCCAGAAAAAGTCGATCCACAGAAGGCTCTCGGAGAGAACAAATCCGAACATGGCGCCCAGGAAGACAAACAGGAGCATATAGAAATATCTTCTGTTGTCCCTGACATCTTTCCTGTGCATATGATAGCCGTACATATAGCCGACCGCATAGACCACGATCAGGCTTCCCACAATACCGACGATCAGGCACATCAGGATCGAAAGGTGGTCAATGTAAATATGGCAGAGCGTCATGGGCTTTGCGCCGCTCAGTTCATGCCGCGCGATCATCAGCGTAGGAACGATCGACAGAAGGCTGATCCAGTACTTCTTATGCTTAAAGCATAAGTAAGTGACCAACACCATCAAGAGCAGCTCCGCCACAAGTATGACGTGGTCCGCCATCTCTGTCTCTTTGTACAGCATGACCGGCACCGCTCCGTTCATGGCCCACTGCGCAGTCAGCGCCACTGACGCTGCCGCGATGATTCCGACTGCCACATAGGTGACGTACGCCCGCAGTCTGTCATTTGTGATCAGATACATCACCGGTGCACAGCACAGCGGGAACAGGATTAAGAATACTGATATTCCCATTTCCGATTTCCTTTCCATCCGGAACACTCTCTTCCCGGCCCTCCGGGAAGATTTGTTCAGTAGTTAAAATTCTGTCAATTAGAACAATCGGTATTATAGACCTCTTTTAAGAAAATGTCTTGTGTTTTTTTAATTATGATATTTTTTTTCTTTAAAGGGCGGGGCTGTGGCGCTGAGATGGGCGGGGAACTACCAGGCATATAAGTATCAGTTTTGTAACTCCCATGGTATATTCGTCTCCTTTATATCTGAAAATGAGATTAACTCACCAGTTTGCCAATAAGCACAGCCACTACGCACAGGAAAAATATAAACGAGAACACACCACTTGGTGCATTCATTACTAAAGCATATAGAAACAAGATAATAATCGGAACAAGGAGGATAGTGATGCAGCCGCCTCCAGAGCCACTGCCGGTGCTCCGGTTACCCGTATTCCTGCTCTCTATCTCATCCTGTATGAACCCGTCCAGTAGATCTTTTTTCCCGTCATGATTCCAGTCATACATAGTCCTTTTAGGTCTCCTTTCACTTGGGAACACCATTAAATGTAGCGAGGCGGCGGCACTTTGGGCGCAGGCCAGTGTGGCGCCGAGCCGGAAACATGTATGTTCTTTATCATGTTTCCGCAGAAGACTCCCGCCTCTGTAGGCGGCGAGATGAATGTGGTCTGTTGACGTATTTTTTCCTGTTCTCGCGAATACGCGGACGGCGAAGCAAAACATATGTTTGCAAATATATGTTCGATGTGATACACTTATATATAGATACAAAATGGCACAGCTGCTCTGCACAGCCTCAAGAAAGGATCGTGCGCGAATGTACCACGTCGAATGCATTGACATCCATAAAGACGATATCCTGTTCTCCTACGCTGACAGGGCGTCCCTTTGTGCCAATAACATGTACAATGTCGCCAACTTCTATATCCGAAACCTCATGACCGGCCTTAAGAAGGAAATCCGCCTGCGTACGGAAAATGAGAACTTTGTCATCGGTACTGTGACAGGTTCCATCTCCGGGATCAACGACAGCCTCCGTGATAAATACGAACGGAAGGTCAGAAAGATCCGGGAGACAGAGGGCCTTTCGGA
>Ga0256404_1005570_pt1 | contig 22116 bp, 20 predicted proteins | sample RumenRJG_01DNA_FD_185990 | JGI IMG/M metagenome (GOLD analysis project Ga0256404, IMG submission 185990) | Bovine rumen microbial communities from Lethbridge, Alberta, Canada - RJG_01 | ecosystem: Host-associated > Mammals > Digestive system > Stomach > Rumen | place: Canada: Alberta | collected...
TTTCTTTAGGAATAATGTGATTTTTCCATAGTAAAAGAATGATTTTTTAGCAATAAACTGACGTAAGACCGGTAAATCTCTTAGAAAAAAAGTGATGTTTGAATTAGCTGTAAAGTGACGTTTTACAGGCAGACCGCAAGCGGCTGAAAAACCCGAACGGCCTTATTTTGGGAACGCCGGGCTGCTTATGCGGTGATGTGCGCGTCCGGCTTGCGGACGGCGGGACGGCTTCTTTTGCTGAACTGCTGGAAAGCGGCATAAAAGAATTGCAAGTAAAAGCCTATGATGAACAGTCCGGGCAGATTGTTGACGCAAAGGCCTTTGACGTTCGCGTATCAAAGAAAACCGACGAATTGAAACAGATATTCCTTGAAGATGGTTTTGTACTGCGCTGCACCGGCAGCCACCTTGTTATGGACGACAAAGGGGAGTTTGTGCAATCGTCGGACATTTGCGAGGGGCAGAGGTTGAGCGGCGGGCATATCGCCGTTAGGGTATCCTTTTTGAAACTACCCGAAAAAATCAACGTGTACGATATGACCGTCCCCAAATATTTTAACTTTGTTTTGGAAAACGGCCTGATTGTCCACAACAGCGGCAAGAGCTTTTCCGCAAAACGGGAAATCACCAACGCTTTCCTTATCACCACGGACGACATATTGATATGCGACCCGGAAGCAGAGTACGCCCCCCTTGTAGAACGGCTAAAAGGGCAAGTTATCCGATTGTCCCCGACCGGCAGGGGCGCGGACGGTAAGCCGCAGTATGTGAACCCTATGGATATAAACCTGAATTACAGCGACGAGGAAAACCCGGTTGCGCTGAAATCCGACTTTATCCTTTCCTTTTGTGAGGTTGTGGCGGGCGGCAGGGACGGTTTGCACCCTATTGAAAAGACCGTTATTGACAAGGCCGTGCGGAACGTCTACCGGGAATACCTTGCCGACCCCGACCCGGCGCGTATGCCGATACTGGAAGATTTGTATAATGCCCTGAAAGAGCAGCCGGAAATTGAAGCGCAGCGCGTCGCCGCAGCCCTTGAAATCTATGTGCATGGCAGCTTGAACATTTTTAACCACAGGACGAATGTTGACATTAGTAACCGGCTTGTATGCTTTGACATTAAGGAGCTTGGCAAGCAATTAAAAACGCTTGGTATGCTCGTCATTCAAGACCAAATCTGGAACCGTGTCACCGTAAACAGGGCGGCAAAAAAGGCCACCCGGTACTATTGCGACGAATTTCACCTACTCCTGAAAGGCGAATTAGGGGGTTGGAGCGTTGAAATCTGGAAGCGTTTTCGCAAATGGGGCGGGATACCGACCGGCATAACCCAAAATATCAAAGACCTGTTGGCAAGCGCGGAAATCGAAAATATCTTTGAAAACAGCGATTTTCTGTATCTTCTCAATCAGGCGGCGGGCGACCGGGAAATCTTGTGCGAAAAACTCCGCATATCGCCCAAACAGGCCGGGTATATCACCCACTCCGAAGCTGGCGAGGGGCTTATTATCTACGGCAGCGTGATACTGCCCTTTGTTGACCGTTTCCCCACCAATACGCGGTTGTATGAGATTATGACGACGCGCCCGCTGGAAGCGTCGGGAGCCTAACCCGTTTCCTCTACGAGATTGGAGGTGATGAAGTATCGACAGAGAATTAAAACCCCGTGATAAACGGGTACAGAAAATGACCCGTGACGGTGCTTTTGAGGAAAACCGAACCACCGGCACAGCCGAGCGTATCAGCCAAAGGGACACCGAGCCAGTATTTTCAAAGCCGCAGGACGCGGCGCAGCCCTTGACCCCGGAGCCGGAGCAGCTACTAAAACCGCCCTTGCCTTTAACACAGGGCGGCACGAAGCAGGACAAGGGAACCGCTGAGCGCGTCTTTGACCGGCTGGATACCGAACATACCCGCCATAAAAACAAAAAAGCCGTAAAAAAGGCGAATGAGCTTATCCGGCAGCAAAGCCGGGAGCCGGAACCGGGGCAGCTTTCCCGGCAATCTTCCCGTTTGCAGTTCACCGACGAGGAACGCGCAGACCCCGCCCTTTCAAAGTATATCCGTAAATCCGACGCGGCGGCTGATAAGCTGGACGCGGCGCGGGCGAAAATCCCCAAACAGAAAAAGCCTGTATTAGAGCGCACTTTTGACGAGCCGACCGGCAAATCGAAAGTGCGTTTGCGTTTTGAAGATACCGGCAAAAAGCCCGTGGGAAAAATGCGCCATAATCCCGTTGACCGACCGGCGCGGGAGCTTGGCGGTGCTGTTCATGGCGAGATACACCGGGTAGAGCATGAAAACGCCGCCGTGGAGGGAGCGCACAAAGCCGAACAGTTAGGCGAACGTGCCGGAGGGTACGCCGTCCGCAAGGTGAAAGAGGGCTACCGCAGCCACAAGCTCAAACCCTACCGCGCCGCCGCCAAAGCCGAGGACGCAGCTTTTAAGGCTAACATCAATGTGCGCTACGGGCAGGCCTTGCGGGATAATCCGCAGCTTGCCGGGGCAAACCCGCTTTCAAAGGCGTTACAAAAGCGGAAAATCCGTAAGGAGTACGCAAAGGCCGTTCGGAGTGGTACGGCACGGGGAGCGCATGGCGCAGCCGCCACAGCGAAGAAAACCGCCCAAAATGCCACTAAAGCGGCACAGAAAACCGCCGCCTTTGCCGCCCGCCACTGGAAAGTCATTTTGATAGCCGTTGCCGCTATCCTTATCCTTGTGCTTCTGTTCGCCGGTCTATCCTCTTGCGGCGCAATGCTGCAAGGCGGCTTTACTTCCATAATCGGCACTTCCTACACCGCCGAGGACGAAGCCATAAACGCCGTTGACCGGGATTATTCAGACCTTGAAATCGGCTTGCGGCGGCAGATTGACAATATCCCGCGTGATTATCCCGGCTATGATGAATACCGCTACTTTGTGGACGAAATCGGGCATGACCCTTTCGAGCTTGCAAGCTACCTGACCGCAAAATACCATGATTATACGCGGGAGGAAGTACAGGCCGAGCTTCAAGCCCTGTTTTCGCAGCAGTACACCCTTTCTATTCAAGAGGTTGTCGAAGTCCGTTACCGCACGGAAACCCATACCGATACATGGACAGACCCCGAAACCGGCGAAACCCATACAGATACCTATACCGTGGAAGTGCCGTACAACTATTACATTCTCAACGTAACCCTGAAAAATAAGTCTTTGGGGAGCGTCGCCGCCGCCAATCTCACGCCGGAGCAGCGGGAAATGTACGATATTTACAGGGAAACGCAGGGCAACAAACCCTATCTGTTTGAGGGAAACGCCAATGTCAACCGGGGCGAATATACCGACTACGATATACCGCCCGAAGCCCTGACCGACGCGAGATTTGCCGCCATGATTGCCGAAGCGGAAAAGTATTTAGGCTATCCTTACGTTTGGGGCGGCAGCAGCCCGTCAACGTCTTTTGACTGTTCAGGCTTTGCGTGTTGGGTAATCAATCAATCCGGCGTTGGCAGCGTTGGGCGCACGACGGCGACGGGGCTATTTAACTACTGTTCCAAAATCCCGCCGAGCGAAGCGAAGCCGGGCGACTTAATCTTTTTCCATTCCACCTACGACAGCGCGGGGCCGGTTAGCCATGTCGGGATTTACGTTGGAAACGGCATGATGATACATTGCGGCAACCCCATAAGCTATGCGTCGGTGACTTCAAAATACTGGACGGAACATTTTTATGCTTACGGCAGATTGCCATAACGACTATGAAAGGAGTCTTTAAAAATATGAAACTTGATAAAATCGAACGGGAAATGCAGAAAACGCGGGAGAAAATCACGGAGTATCAAAACCGCCTGAAAGAGCTTGAAGCGCAGAAAACCGAGTGTGAAAATCTGCAAATCGTCCAGCTTGTACGTTCTTTGCGTCTTTCCCCGCAGGAGCTTAAAACATTCTTACAGGGCGCAGCCGAGCAGCCCGCCCCCGCGCCGGTCACGGCGACCGGCTACACCACTACCGAACAGGAGGACAACGAAGATGAAGAATAAAAAAATTCGTATTTTGACCGCGCTTTTCGCCGTCGTGCTTTGCATGGCGGCTTTTCCTTTGACGGCCTATGCTGGCGGCGGCGAAACCGAGCCGCCCGCTGAAACCAAAGCCCCGGAGCCGGAGCAACCGGCGAACCCGAACCCCGTTTCTCTGACCCCGGACGGTAATTTGACCCTTGTTGATGATATAGAGGGCGAACAATCCGAGGATAAGCAGTTTATCACCGTTGTCACGAAAAACGGCAATTACTTTTACATCATCATTGACCGGGCGGGCGATACCGATAACGTGTATTTTCTGAATATGGTTGATGAAACTGACCTGTTAGCTTTGATTGAGGATATGGATACCGTACCCCAAACGCCGACAGTCACCCCACCGGCTGACCCTGAACCCGACCCGCAGCCGACCACCGAGCCGGAGCCGGAACCCGAAAAGAAAGGCGGCGCGGGCGGTATCTTGATTTTCCTTGTGGTGCTGGTGGCGGCTGGCGGCGCATTTTACTATTTCAAAATCTTTAAGCCTAAACAGGCCGTGCAGGGCGGCACAGACCTTTCCGAGCTGGACGAGCTGGACTTTGACGACGGGGACGACGAGTATTTGAGCGCGGAAGCTAACGAACAGGAGGACGACACGGAATAACGGCAGAAACGGAAAACCCGCCGTCCGTGATGGGCGGCGGGTAATAATTCCAACTAACGCGATATAGTTACCTTATTATTAAAAAGGTCATCTAAAGGCACAATACTTGATTTAGTATTCTTATACTCCACATAGTACTCTTTTGGTGCAGAAATGCTTTGTTCCGGCAATAGAACCCTATACTCTTGTTCGTTTGTAAAGAAAACATCTTTGCAGAAAAGCGCCCTATACACATAGTCTGCATTAAAAGAATACTGCAACCCCTTTCCTGCTTTTTGAGGCGGTGTATCTTGCGATAGATATTTAAAATATTGTAAATCCATAGAATAACCACCGTCGTCCATTGGGAAACCCTCAATATGAAAGTAGTTTACTAACTCTGTTTTACACGCTCCACTAAAAGCACTATGAACATCAGAAGCAAATGCAGCCGGATTATGAATGATAACAGCGGTATCAGCTTTTTCAAAATGCGATGAAATATCCTCTTTGACCTTATCATCAAGAGTAATCTTATAAGCGTTTGCCGATACTGCCATGCAATCTTTATCAAAACATGAGAACAAACACAATACAGGAATATTGTTAGCCGGTTCGTATGTGACAGTCACATTTGCCCGGCTTGCCGTCCCAACCTTAGATGGTTCATCGTGACTTTGCATAGTAAATTTTTGCGCAAAAATTTTTGACCCACCCTCTAAACGGTCACCTTGACCTTTAATCTTCAAGGTGTTTTCATATTCTCTGAACTTCAAAGCATGAGAAAAATACAGGTATCCACTTGCAAATCGTTCCATATATGTACGCTCACCAAATTTAATTAAAAACTGAATATTATCCACTGTATCACCCCTTGTCTACTATGATTATACACTACCCCCACTCCCAAAACAATCAAAAGGAGGACAACCAATGCGACTTATTATCGCAGAAAAACCCAGTGTTGCACAAAGTATAGCTGCCGTTCTTGGAGCCGCGCAAAAGCACGACGGCTTCATTGAGGGCGGCGGGTATATCGTGTCCTGGTGCATAGGCCACCTTGTCGGCCTTGCGCCCGCACACGATTATGACGAACGCTATTCCAAATGGCGGCAGGAGGATTTACCCATTCTGCCGGGCGATTGGCAGTACACCGTTGCCGCCGATAAGAAAAAGCAGTTTGCCGCCTTACGGGAGCTTATGAACCGCAAGGACGTTGAAAGCCTTGTGTGCGCCACCGACGCGGGGCGCGAGGGCGAATTGATTTTCCGTTTCGTCTACCATGTGGCGGGCTGCAAAAAGCCCTTTGCCCGCCTTTGGATTTCCAGCATGGAGGAAAGCGCAATCAAACAGGGCTTTGACAATCTGAAAGACGGGCGGCAATATGACGACCTGTACCATTCCGCGCTATGTCGGGCAAAGGCCGATTGGCTTATCGGTATCAACGCGACCCGGCTTTTCAGCGTCCTTTATGGCAAGACCCTGAACGTGGGGCGGGTGCAGACCCCGACCCTTGCCATGCTCACCGAGCGCGGCGAAAAAATATCCAGCTTTCAAAAGGAAAAATATCATCATGTGCGAATTGCAGCGGGCGGCGTGGAAGCTATCAGCGAGAAAATCCCCACCGCCGAGGACGCACAGGCCATGCAAACGGCTTGCCATGAACGGCAAGCCGTTTGCGTTTCCGTGAAGCAGGAGCAGAAAACCATATCCCCGCCAAAACTGTTTGACTTGACGAGCTTACAACGTGAAGCTAACCGGCTGTTCGGATACACGGCAAAACAGACCCTTGACTTGGCGCAAACGCTCTATGAAAAAAAGCTGCTTACCTATCCCCGGACGGACAGCCGCTTTTTAACGTCGGATATGGAAAAGACCGCGCCGGTCATTGTCAATCAGGCCGCGCTCACCGTGGGCTTTATCCGGGGCAACGTCGGCATACCGGCTGACTATTTCGGCAATGTGATTGATGATAAAAAGGTATCCGACCATCACGCCATTATCCCCACCATAACGATAAGGGACTTTGACCTTTCCACCTTGCCCGAAACCGAGCGCAACATACTGACCCTTGTTTGTACCCGGCTGATGTGCGCCGTCCATGAGAAGCACGTTTATGAAGCTGTTACCGCTTCCTTTGAGTGTGCCGGGTATCCCTTTACCGCCAAAGGCAAAACCGTTGTCCGCGAGGGCTGGAAAGCGGTTGACCGGCTTTTCAGAAACGCGCTGAAGCTCAAAGACGAGGACGGCGGCGGTGCTGAAGCTCCTGAAGCTGACAAGGCCTTGCCGCCCATCAGCGAGGGACAGACTTTTGAAAATGCCGCCGCTACCGTGACCGAGCATTTTACACAGCCCCCGAAGCCTTATACCGAGGACACCTTGCTTTCCGCTATGGAACACGCAGGAGCCGAGGACACCACCGACGACGCGGAACGGAAAGGATTGGGAACACCCGCCACCCGTGCCGCTATCATTGAAAAGCTGGTATCGTCCGGCTTTATCCAGCGAAAGGGCAAGCAGCTTACCCCCACCACGGACGGCATAAACCTGATTGCCATTTTGCCGGACGTTCTCACTTCTCCGAAGCTCACCGCCGAATGGGAAAACGCCCTGACCCTGATTGCCAAAGGCGAAGCGTCGCCGGCAGACTTCATGCGGGATATTGAGGGCATGGCGAAAGGCCTTTGCGTCAATTTCTCCCGCGCCGCCGACGACAAAAAACCCCTGTTCAAACAGGAAAAAGAGGTTGTCGGCATTTGCCCCCGTTGCGGTACTCCCGTCTATGAGGGCAAAAAGAACTTTTATTGCAGTAACCGGGATTGCAGCTTTACCATGTGGAAAAATGACCGTTTCTTTGAGAGCCGGAAAAAGGCTTTAACAAAGCCGGTTGCCGCCGCCCTGCTGAAAGACGGTAAGGCCAAAGTCAAGGGTATGCACTCCGAGAGAACCGGAAAATCCTTTGACGCGACGGTGCTTTTAGCCGATACTGGCGGGAAATACGTCAACTATCGTTTTGAGCAAAAGGGAGCAAAAGAAGTTACGCAGCAAGCATAGGAAATGTAGCCACATTTCCGTAAAACCCCCGTTTTCGCCTGACGGCGGCAGCGGGGATTTTGCTTGTTGGGAAGTATCCCAAACCCTCTTTTCTTTTGACGGAAAGGAATGGATTGGATTATTCACAGCAGTAGGCGTTGTGGGGCTTGTGGGAAAGTGCTTTGAGCATAGCAAACGCCGGTTTTCGGTTGTGCGTAAAAGGTGTGGGAAACCCTATTTTCCATGCCTTTTTCCATGACCGCAAAACCGCAGGCGGTTACTTGGCGAAAGGTACTTTTCCATAAATCCACGGCGCAAATCATTTTCACGAAAGGAGCGCAAAAATGGCGAGTTTACGCGACGCTGTAAAAAACAATGCAAATGAATTGCGCGACGGTATCCCGTGGGTAGTGTTCTGGCGCGAGGGACGTTCATGGCACAGCGAAGCAGTTTTTTTCAGTATGGATTATTCCGCCGATACGATAGACCCGGACGACATAGGCCGCTTGGAGCATATCAGCCGCACCGACCCCCGCGCTGTTGCGCTCAACGGTTATTATTGCGGTCATTTGGGCGAGAGCATGACCCTTGACGAGCTTACAAGCGGCGTTCGCTGGCACTATGAAAACGGCTTTAACACGCTGGCGGCTTTCATAGAAAACCATGACGGACGGCTACCGCCTGAATTGCTGGAGGAAGCGCGGCAAGCCGCCCATGCCGCAGGGTTTCCGTTTTCCGAACGACCTTACGACGGGCAGGAGCTTGACCCCTATTCTTACGACGGCAGCATGACCCCCGAAGATTATGAACTATGGCAACAACTGATTGCACAGGAAAGGAGCGCAGAAATGAACGACCCTTTATCTATTCAAATCCATAATAGGCAACGCTTTGAGCAGAGCGAACCCGGCGAATGGCTGAAACTGCCCGCCACCGCCGAGCAGCTACAAGCCGCCATGCGGCGCGTCGGCATTACCGCCGAGAACCCGCAGGAATTTTTCATAAACGGCATTGACAGCCAGATAGAAGCCGTCGCCCGTCTTTCCCTTGAAAACATACAGGCGGCGGGTATAGATGAACTGAATTACCTTGCGGCGCGGCTGGAATCCCTTGACCCGGCACAGATTGAAAAGCTGAATATTAACGGCGATATGCTTTCCTATTGGGACGACGTTCACCACCTGACCGAATATGTCCAGAATACAGAGTGTTTCTTATATATCCCCGGCGTGACAGACCATGCCGCATTAGGCGATTATTACCTGAACAAATCCGGGATTGTACAAATGCCGGAGGGCTGGAAAGCCGCCGTTAATGTAGAACGCTTGGGGCAGCTTGCCGCAGAGCAGGAAAAAGGTGTATTTTGGGACAACGGGTATATGCTTCAAACTGGCGACGAATGGGAGCCGGTGAATGAAATACCGCAGGAATACCGCATTATGAGTTTTCCGCAGCCGGAGCCGAGCCATGACGACCCTATTGATTATGACGCAATTTCCACCCACGCCCCGGCCGTGGCCACCACTCCCGCCCCAGAGCTTGCGGCCGTCCCGCAGCCGGTAAAACCTATCGTGCTGGAAAGTGAAACCGCCGCCGACAAGCTAAAGGAAATCACTGACAAGCTGGAACATGGCATTGCCGGTATCTTTGAGAGTGAACAATACGCCGACTATCTCAAAACCCTTTCAAAATTTCATAATTACAGCCTGAACAACACAATTCTCATTGCCATGCAAAAGCCGGACGCTTCCCATGTGGCGGGCTTCAATACATGGAAAAATGAGTTTGAGCGCAACGTCCGCAAGGGCGAAAAAGGCATTAAAATCATTGCCCCGTCGCCATTCAAGGTCAAAAAGGAAATGGGAAAAATCGACCCTGACACGCAGCGTCCCGTCGTTGGTGCAGACGGGAAACCCGTCACAGAGGAAATCGAGGTCAAAATTCCCGCCTATAAAGTTGTGTCCGTCTTTGATGTTTCACAGACAGAGGGTAAGGAGCTACCGACAATCGGTGTTGATGAACTCACCGGCGACGTTGAACAGTATAGGGACTTTTTCGCCGCCCTTGAAAAAGCGTCCCCTTTTTCGATTGCCTTTGAGCCAATCGGGGGCGATATAAAAGGCTATGCCAACTATGAGGAAAAGCGCATTGCCATACGCGAGGGCATGAGCGAATTGCAAACCCTGAAAACGGCAATCCATGAAATTACCCATGCACGGCTGCACGACCACATAAACACCGAACAGGAGCAGCCCCGCGCCGACCGGCGCACCCGTGAAGTACAAGCGGAAAGTATCGCCTATACCGTCTGCCAGCATTACGGGCTTGATACGTCGGACTATTCTTTCGGCTATGTCGCCGGTTGGAGCGGCGGCAAGGAGCTTGCCGAACTGAAAGCGTCCCTTGAAACTATCCGCACTACTGCCGCCGGGCTTATTGCCGAGATTGACGGTCATTTTGCAGAACTCCAAAAAGACAGGGAGCATACCGCCGAGCAGGAACCGCCCACGCCGGAACAGGCCGACAGCGTATTTCACCGTCTGCCCCCGGAGCAGCAAGCCCTATCTGACGAGGTAAAAGCGACCCTACAATTTTTTATCGACAATGATTTGAAAGAACACGGGGAGCTTTCAGACGGTACACTTGAAGCTATCGCCGTTCAAGGTTACGCCTACCGGGACGGGAAACTTGAAAAGCTGGCAGAGCCGCAGCCAGTCCAGCAGGAACCGCCCACCGAGCAGCAGCCCGGTTTTGAGGAATGGAGCGAACCCGCCACCGCTGAAAACGCCCCCGAAAATCCCGGTACACCGTCTGATGATATAGACGCATATTTGACGGAGCAGGACGACCAACCTGCACAGGCGGCTACCCCAACAGAAACCAAAGCCACCTACTATACTATCAATGAGCAAGCCGCACGGAGGGCAAAGGAAGCAATCAGCTATTCCGATTACAGGCCGGGCAGCGCGACCACTGAATATCGGCAATCTGTTGATAAAGCCGTGGAAATGGCAAAACGTCAAAAGGCGCGTGTTGACCCTATGTACCATGCCAAAATTGACGGGCTTCTAAATACTTATGCCCGGAAGCTGGCAGAGAATATGAACAGCGGGTATTCCATTACGGCGCGTGTACCCTCTATCCTTATTACTGGGGGCGGCAATTTCCCGATTAGACGGAAAGAAAAGCAGAACGCCGCGAGTGATAGGAATATGCAGGAATGGCGGGATATTCAGGGCTTGCTTGATAAAATCCGCAGCACCGGCATGGGCGGTATCAGCGCGGACGACCGCAACGCAGTACAAAAGCTGCAATCCAAATTAGCCGGTTTGGAAAAGTCGCAGGAAACCATGAAAGCCGCTAATGCCTATTACCGCAAACATAAGACCCTTGACGGCTTCCCCGGCCTTTCGTCGGAGCAGATACAAAAGCTAACGGCTTCTATGCAAAATAGATGGTATGGGCGGGCGGCAACCCAACCTTTTGAACCGTATTCGCTGCAAAATAACAATGCGGAAATAAACCGGCTGAAAAAGCGTATTGAAGAATTGACCCGCAAGAGCGAAACCGCTTTTGTCGGCTGGCAGTTTGAGGGCGGCAAAGTTGAAGCCAACACACAGGATAACCGCTTGCAAGTCTTTTTCGACGGGAAGCCCGACGAGAGTACCCGCAACGAGCTTAAAGGCAACGGGTTCAGGTGGGCGCCGAGCGTCGGAGCGTGGCAACGGCAGCTAAACAATAATGCTTTTTTCGCCGCAAACTACGTCAAAAGCATTCAGCCGCTTACCGGGGAAAAGCCCACGGATTTACAAAGACGCGCGCGGCGGGAAGCTACCGCGCAGCCCGTCCAGCAGGAGCAACAGGCCGCGCCGGAGCAGGAACGGCAGCAAGGCGACACCTACGCCATATATCAGTTAAGGCAGGACGACAGCACACGGGATTTTCGTTTTGAGCCTTACGACCGCTTACAGGCGGCAGGGCTTACCGTTGACCCGGCAAATTATGTGTTTATCTATGCGGGGCAGCTTGGCAAGGACGAAACCCTTGAAACTATCTTTGAACGCTTCAACATCAGCCACCCGGAGGACTTCACGGGACATTCCCTTTCCGTTTCCGACGTTGTAACCCTGAACCGGGACGGCAAGGAAACCGCCCATTATGTTGATAGCTTTGGTTATAAGGAAGTGCCGGAGTTTTTAACCCCCGCCCCGGCCTTTGATATGCAGCAGACAGCCGCCGAACCCCCTGTGCCGGATAACTTTTTGACCGGGGAAAAGATTAAAACGCCGCGAGGGAGTTTTTCTCTAACAGGTATGACACCGGCGCAGATGGAAGCCGCCGGATACGGATTTCATCATAGCTCTGATGATGGCAGATACCATATCATGGGGAACGGCACACGGGCATTTGCAATAATCAACCCATTGCAAACCGCCGAAATGAGTACCGAGCAGAATTATAACATGATTGACGGCGTTTTCAATAATACCCCCTCTGTTGGCGAATTGGAAGCGCGGGCAAAGGCCGGGGAGCAAATAAGCCTTTCCGACCTTGCCGCCGCTATCAAGACGGACAAGGCCGCAGCCGCCCATGACACCAGCAAAAAGCCGTCTATTCGGGAGCAGCTAAAACAGACCGGCGCGGATCTGTCCTATAAGGACAAATCCGCGCCGAGCCGGACACGGGATAAAAACAATTATTTGGAGGTATGAGTATGAACCGATTTACAGTTGAGGAAACAAACCTTATCAGCATTTACCATACAGGGACGCGCAGCGCGGCAGTCGAGGAAATAACCGCCGCGCTTCCTTTTATGGACAGCGATATGCGCGAGCTGGCCGGGCGCACAATGGATAAACTGAACGCCCTGACCGACGACGGATACTTACGGCTTGCCTTTGACCCCGCCGACGAGCAGGACGGATAAATGCCATGCCGCGACTTTCTAAAAAAGCAAAATTGGAATGGAGCCTGTTTATCGGGGACAACGGGCGGCGGCAGTATAACGGGCTTTGCCGCAAATGCCGCCATGAGTGCAAACAGTCTTTCCGTGTGACCGTCATTGAATGTCCGAAGTACGAGAGCAAGCGGAAAGTTACTTAACGTAGAACGGGGACGCAGCAGCCGCAAGGTTGCCGCGTCCCCGTTTTTTTGTATTTATGCCGTTATTACCGTTCTACTACCGGCAACCCATAAGAGCGTGAAAATTCGTATCAAAAAGGTGCGTTTTTGTCCGAAAAAACCGCCTGTACGGGCTTCCCCGAACGGCGGCAATCCCTTTCCTCTTCCCGGTGCAATCCGGCCTATTGTATCGCTTGAGGGTGTATTATGATATGGAACGAAACGCCTGTACCATTTCATTTACTGACTTAAAACGAGCTGATTTATCGGCACTTATACCTCTTGTCACAAAATCTTTGAGCTTTGGATTTGCTATTCCGTCGGTGTTCGTTTTTCCTGTCATAACGTAATATACAACTCTTGTTAATGCAAAGGTTTCATGTAGTATATTATATGTATCGAACATTTTCTATAAAGCAGATTGGAACCGGCTCATACGCAAATGTTTTCAAATACAAAGACACTTTTTATGACCGACATTTTGTGATTAAGCGGGCAAAAAAGGACTTGTCAGCAAAAGAGCTTGAAAGGTTCAAACGTGAATTTGAAGAAATGAAAGAGTTTTCTTCGCCCTATATTCTTGAAGTATTCCGATACGATGAAACAAAAAATGAATACTATATGGAATATATGGATTACACTCTTGATAGCTTTATTCAAAAGAACAATTCTTCATTGGCGGTAGCCATACGAAAAGGTATTGTAAATCAAATATTGAGAGCTTTTGAGTATATCCATTCAAAGGACAGGCTCCACCGCGATATAAGCCCCAAAAACATTTTACTAAAAGAATATCACGATACACTTGTCGTTAAAATTGCTGATTTTGGCCTTGTGAAAATCCCAGACAGTTCCCTTACAACCGTTAACACTGAATTTAAGGGCTATTTTAATGACCCCGCACTTTTAGTTGATGGCTTATCGTCGTTTGTGGATTATCTGTCGTTATTGTTGTGTTCGGTATAAAAATCGGAAGTGTGTAATACAATTCAACTTTTTCCATGTGAGGGGGTAATACGCTGCCCCCACTCGAACTTAAAAAATCGCGGCACTTTTTGATAAGGTCAAAATAATACTTATCTATTTCAAAGGATAAGCTATCATTTTTCAGCGCATTATAAAGTCCCAATGTGATTTCGATTGTCTTAATCAATTTGCGACTGGGGTCTGCCCAAAAATGAGCTTCATTGTCATGTGTTGGAAGTCGCTCATTCATAGTCCGAAATAAAGTAATAAAGTCATAGTGAAGTGTGCTTAATATTTCACGCAATCGTGCGTTTTCTATACCCGTATATAGCTCTGAATATTCTGCATTTATAGCACTATTGGATAAAAGCTCTCTATATTGAGCTTCAATATAATTTCCGATATTCATTTTATCGCCCCTAACAAATTATACTAAACAGATTACATAGCGTCAATTTATTCCACTTGAAAAAGCAAGAAGCGCAACGGCCTGTAACGGCTATCGCGCCCCTGCTCTTTTTTATGTCTATGGTTCTGTTGTCATTGAGGAAACAACTTCCCTTGCAATGCGGTTGCTTTCGCTATTGAAAGTAACAATCCTGTATACGGTCAATATCAGATACCATGCGGCGACAAGGAGCCGCCACACAATAATAACGCCGCCAATCAGACCGCCAATGATAAAGTTTAACGCCCATACGCCCACCGTGCCGCCGAGGTCAAACCCGCGAGGGATAAGCCACAGGCGCACACGCCAAATGCCGAACGGGATACCGCAGACGAGCCACACATAAAAATAATTTGTTACGCCGTCTTTGGTAAACACCGGCATAAACATGGCAAAGAGCAGCCACGCAAGAAACACCGGCAATACAACCTTTGTAAAAAAGTCTTTTGCTATTTCCTTTCGCGTCATTTTTTATCACCCCTGTTCAACGACCATCACCAAATATCTACACCTTAATTATACAGAATTTTCCGCAAAGTGCAATATAAATTCGCCCTGATTGATATAGCAGTTCCTACAATTCCGCGTCCCTGCCTTTTGACTTGTCCGCTTCCGGCTGGTGTAAAATACTATCCACATTGGCCTTGATAATGCCGTACTCTTTTACCTGTTTTTTCAGCTTGCCATATTCGGACGATAGTGTTTCCTTTTCAGCTTGCAGCCGCGCATACTCTTTTTGCAGTCCGGCAGGATTAGGGAGCTTGCCGCCCTCTGCCTGTACCGCCTTTAACGCTTTAGTTGCGGCTTCATGGAGTATCAACGCGCTTTCATTGGCGGCGCGGTATTGTGCCTTATCCTTTGCCGCCCGGTATCCGTCATAAGCGGGCTTTGTCTGATGATAGGTAGTAATGTTTTTGATAAGCAAGGCCATATCGGACAACCGCTTTTCTACTCCTTTCAATGCAGCCCCGGCCTGTTCGCTGGCGGCGGCGACTTCCTCAACCTTTACCCGTAAATCAGCATATTGCAGGATATTGTTTTCGGTTAGGAAATTGACCGTCTTTGCGGCCTGTTTCAGATTGTGGATTTTCGCCCACTGTTCATATCCCCGGCTTTGCTGCGCTTTAATACTGTTTTCAATATCAATAACAAGGCTGACCGTTTTACTGTCGCGCTTAGGTGCGGATACCGCCCGTTTCTTGCCCTGTATGCGCTCTGTAATCCGTTGGGCGGTATAATCTTTACCGAGCGTATTTTCACGTAAGCGGGTAAACTTTTCTTGACCGGGAGCGCGGAAAGAAATTGTTTCGCCGCGCCGCTTGACTTCATACCCGGCAGCTTCCATGCGCCGCAAGAAATCCTCAAAGTCTTTCGCTTGCGGGATAGTGGTATCAATGGCGATTTTGAGCTTGCCTTTCCAGCTTCCCCCTGCTTTGTCGGCGGCGTACTCTGCATAGCTGCGCCCCTGTTCCTTTGCCGGACGGGTGCGACGCTGACCGGCCTTGTCGGTGTATTCGATTTGCTTTCCGGGCTTCACAATCGACAGGCCGCTTTCCCGGCATATTCTATCGCTGGCGTTTCGGATTTGGTAATAGCTCTTTTTGTTGCTGTTGTACTTGTGGTAGTCCATGAAGTTGACGGCGCAAAACATGATGTGATTATGCACATGGCCTTTGTCAATGTGCGTCGTCAATACATATTCATATTGCCCTTTGGTGGCTTCATCAGCAAGCCGCTTTCCTATTTCGTGCGCCTGTTCCGGCGTAACTTCGCCGGGGTCAAAGGCCTGTATCAAATGATGGGCAAGGTTGCTGCCCTTGTCTATTGCTTGGGACAGGGTAAAGCCAAACTCAATATCAGCCGTTTCATGGGAGCAGCCATAAGAAGAAATCAGGATTTTTTCGTCGGTCTTGGCAGGATTGCAGATATAGTCAAGGGCTTTCTTTAGTGTGCTTTTAATAGGCTTAATCTTTGTAACCGCCATATTTCCGCTAACGCCCCCTTTATCTCCACTATATCCTGTTCGTATACGTTGCCGGTTGCGTTTACGCGCTTGGCAATCTGATTGACGTTCGCGCCGATTTTCTGTATTTCAGCGGTGACGGCCTTTAACTCCGAGTAGTCAACCTTTATTACATAGCCGTCTATTAGCATTTTCCGGGCATACGCGGAAAAGTTTTTTGTCGGTATCTGCTCCATTTTCTGCAATATCAAGTCGCGCTCCTGTTCGGTGACAGGACAGCGCAACACAATAGGCCGTTTCCTGTTCGCCATGCGCTCACGTTCCTTTCCGTCCTTTAGAGGGTTTGGGATACTTCCCAACAAGCAATTTTCACCGGGACAGGCCGCAGCCGAACCGGGCGAAAATACGGAAGTGTGGCTACACTTCCTATGCTTGCTACGTTTCTTTTTCTACTACTATTACGGTGAAAAGTGCAATTTTGCCAAAACGCCCCGAACAAAAAGAAAAACGCCGCAAACAATCAAGTTTGCGACGCTCACAAAGGGTACATAAAGCAAAAGCGAGGTTTTTATTCCCCCGCTTCCTTTGCTTCTTTCAGGCCTTTTGCCGTGGCTTCCATTACGATATAATCCCTATCGTCCAGCCCGTCAAGCTCTGCGTCAAGTTGGCGGCGGCGCGTGGATTTTTTGCTTTCTTCATCTGGAAAAAGAAATTGGTCTACCGAGATATGGAAAAGCGTCATTAACGTAATGAATACCTGAAAACTTGGGTGCTGGCCTTTGTTTTCAAGAGACATGATATATCGGGGCGCAAGGTCAACTTCCTGTGCTAATTGTTCTCGCGTCCAGCCCTTTTTTAGGCGGGCTTGCTTTATGGCCTGTCCCATAGCCTTAAAGTCATATTTTGCTTGGTCTTTCGATATAGTAATATCACCCTATGTCATTGTACATTTCCCATAGTAAAAGCTAAACGATTACATAAGATACATAATGTATTTTTTAAGCTCACATAAGCTGCAAAAAAGCCTGCAAAAACCTGTTGACTTTTAAGTCAATACGTGTTATGCTTTAATCAAGTCATTGACTAAAAAGTCAACAGGAGCGCTAAAGCATAAGGAGGTGATACCCATTGCAGAAGAAAAGCAACGACACGGCAATGCAAGACGAGTTCGACTACAAAAATCATAAAGTAATGCACACGATGAACGCTGAAAAAAGAGACGCATTATTTGACGCATCCATGAAAGAATTTAGCAAGGGTTATGCTGCGGCAAATACAGACGAAATTGTAGCAACGGCGGGAATAGCCAAAGGATTGTTGTTTCACTATTTTGGCTCAAAGAAAGGACTGTATCAATTTCTTTTGCATTACGCGCTGGACACTGTTAATGCAGAATACGATAAGGTCATTTTAGAGAGCAATGATTTTCTGGAAAATATCTGGAAAGTGTCAAAACAGGCTGCTGATTTAATGTTTCGTTATCCAGTCCTCTATGGCTTCTTAGCAATGTCATATGTTTCATCTGATGGAGTTGAGGACATACCAAATGCCCGTCCTACGGAAAAGTTAATCCAAAAGATTTTCAAACAATCGGACAAATCACTTTTCAGGGATGATATTGACGTAGAAAAGGCACAAAACCTTATACATTGGGCGATGAACGGTTATGTAAACAGCCTTTCCGCTTATGGGAGCGATATTGAAAAATATCAAAAAAGCTATGACCCTATCATGCAAGAGTTCGAGGAATATTTGAATATTCTTCGCAAGATTTACTACAAACAAATTTGAGAGGAGGCAAATTTATGTCTACAAATGTTATCGAAATCAACCAGTTGTCAAAATACTACGGAAAACAAAGAGGTATTGAAGATGTAACTTTCTCGGTAAAGCAGGGTGAGATTTTTGGCTTCATCGGCCCCAACGGAGCCGGGAAGTCAACAACTATCCGCACACTTCTTGCGCTGATTTATCCCACCTCTGGAACGGCAACAATTTTTGGGAAAGACTGCATCAAGGAAGCCCCTGTTATCGCACAGGATATAGGCTATCTGCCCTCTGAAACTTTTTTCTACGAAAATATGAAAGTGCGGGACTTGCTCAAATACGCCGAGGCATTATACAAAAAAGACTGTTCAAAGAGGATTGACGAATTGACTTCTCGCCTTAACCTTGATGTCACCCGGAAAATACGCGACTTATCATTTGGGAATAAAAAGAAAGTGGGAATTGTTGCAGGGTTGCTCCACTCACCAAAGCTCTTGATTTTAGATGAACCGACAAGCGGCCTTGACCCTTTGATGCAGCAGACTTTCTTTGATATTTTGCGCGAGGAAAATCAAAAGGGTGCAACCATATTGTTTTCTTCCCACATTTTGAGTGAGGTTCAAAAAATGTGTGATAGGATTGCAATTCTTAAAGATGGGAAAGTAATTAGCCTTGAGAACATTGAAACTATGCGTTCCAATGCTCACAAAAAAATCATTCTCCGGATGTCTGAAACAACTGAAATTCGTACACTGGACATGGAGGGGGTGAGCAGCTTTGAACAAAATGGCGAGCAAGCCAGCTTTTTGTTCAAAGGCGATGTAAATATGCTTCTTGACAGTCTCCGGCAACATCGCTTGCTTGATATTCTGATAGAAGAACCGCCACTCGAAGAAATATTTATGCACTACTACAAATAAAGGGGAGGTGGATTTTGTGGGTGTATTTCGATTTGAATTAAAACAATATAAAACTTCGATTATAATATGGGCGTTGTCCTTATCTCTTACGATTATGTTTCTTCTTCCAATGTTCAGCGGAATGCTGACGGAAGATAAATCGTCAGTCGTGAGTTCGCTTCAAGACAACCCTATGATGGAAGCAATGGGGATTAGTGCGGAAAATTTTTTCAGTCCGCTCGGAGTGTACGCTTTTTTGAGCAGCTTCCTAATGCTCGCCGCCAGTATTCATGCTATCAATCTCGGTCTGTCGATTATAACCAAAGAGCATATGCAAAATACCGCTGATTTTTTAATGACAAAGCCGTATAGCAGGACGCAGATATTTCTTTCAAAAATGGCAGCGGCGTTATGTGCGATATTCATGATAGCCATTGCATATTGCATTGGTGGATTTGTAGCAATGTTCATCGTAACAGGCGGTGGCTTTGATAATACTATATTCACACTTTTATCACTTGTATTTCCTCTTTTGCAAGTTCTTTTTCTGCTAATCGGCGTTCTAATCGGCGTAATTATTTCAAGAGTTGGCTCTACATTGCCGCTTGCGCTGGGGGTTGCTTTTGGACTTTATGTTACAGGGCTGTTTTCAAATGTCGTTAATAGTGATATTGCAAGGCGGTTTTCACCGTTCCGATATTTTAACAGCAGCTATATTATGGAAAATACACAATACGAAAGCAGTTACTTGATATTATATATCGTATTGCTTGTAATTTCCATAGCAGCAAGCTATATGATTTACATGAAAAAAGATATAAAGATGGTACTTTAGAAAGGGGGTACAGATATGAAAGCGATTGTTTTCAGAGAGTTAAAGGCAAACCGAAAAGGCCTTCTTATATGGATGGTCGGAATGCTGTTCATGGTGGCGATTGGAGCCGCAGAATACGGAACCGTTGTAGAAAATTCGGAGTCTATTATGCAGATGATGGACGCGCTGCCTCGCATTGTAAAAGTAATATTCGGCATGGACATTCTGCCCATAGATACACCCCTCGGTTACTATGTTTGTATGTACTTATGGTATAGCATGGTGGCTTTTGCTCATGCGATAGTGTTGGGGGCAACCATTATAGCAAAAGAAGAAAGGGACAGGACGGCGGAATTTATATATACAATGCCGTATTCGCGCAAAACCATTATCAGTGGGAAAATCATCGCAGCCGCAATGAATGTTCTATGTATGACAATTTTTACATTTTTGTGTATTATCCTTACATTGGTCTCTCAAATGAACGGCGAGAGCATCATGCCCGAAATTTTGACGACTATGATTGGTATGTTTTTTGCACAAATGTTGTGCCTTGCTCTTGGATTGTTTTTTTCGTCGCTGTTCAAGTATCACCGCACAGCAATGTCAATGGCGATTTCGTTCTTTGCGTTGTCGTTTGTTTTAGCAACAGTTATTGAATTTGTAGGAAATATGGAGTTTTTGAATTTTTTGACCCCATTCCGATATTTCTTTGCTCCATATGTTGTGACAAATGGGATCAGTTCAGTATATCTATTACTAAGCCTATTCTTCGTTGGCGTTTTCGTTTTCCTCACCTATAAGCTATACGAAAAAAGGGATATACATTGCTAAATGAAATAGCTTTGACAAAAAAAGCTGAATGGATACTTTGTCCTGCTTGCCAAAACAAGACTCGGATTAAAGTTCACGAGGACACAGTATTGTTAAATTTCCCGTTATTTTGCCCGAAATGCAAACAAGAAACTTTAATTAATGTACAACAAATTAATATGTCAGTTATCAAAGAGCCAGACGCAAAGACGCAGAGCCGATAGTATGAAAGGTTAGAATTGCAGTTATCGGCTCTTTTTTTGGCTCTACAATATAGCACCTAATCACAAAACCGTTGACATACAACGATATTGCGTTATGAGATGTTCGGCGGTTTGAAATACTACATTTTGGCCGCCGTCTTTCTTTTCAAAAAATTGAAATTCGGAGGGTGTATTAAAGTTGCCCCTTTTTTAAGGATACGGCGGTATTGAGGGAGGTATTGCCGTGTCCAACTCTATCTATCGACAAAATAATCCTTATTCCGCACCGTTAAAAAAAGCCCCTATTTGTATGGGGCATATCACGCCCACCAATGTATCTACACACAGTACATATTAGGAAGTAATTACCTATCTTCTTGCGCCCCGTTGGATTGTGTCCAGCCGGGCGCATTTTTTTGTAAAGGAGGTTTTTTTCCAAAACTATACCGTGAGTTTTGCAGTTTCGCAAATCTCACCGTAATAGTGGCGAAAGGGGAAAACCATCACCGCCCTTGCAGAAAGGGGGTGAGAATGTGACACCCTCAAGCCATGAGCGAAACAAGCAACACGCCTTTGACAGCTTTTGCAAAAAGGTACTCAAGCACGAAGCCCGCGACCATTACGACGAAATGAAGCGGCAGCGTGAACGCGAGGTATCCTTTTCGGAGTTGTCGGCGCAAGAAATGGAGCAGCTTTTTACAGTGGATAAATACTTTGCCACGGAACAGGTTTTCAATGTTTTAGGCCGCGAGGTAGTCGTCAATGACGAGCTTATCGCGGAAGCCCTGCGAACCCTGCCGGAACGCAAACGCGATATTATCCTGCTGGCCTATTTCCTTGAAATGTCTGACCGAGCAATCGGGGAAAAGCTGAACCTTTTACGCGCCACCGTCCAGTACCAACGGACAAGCACGTTGCGGGAACTAAAAAAGTATTTGGAGGAAAACGCTGATGAACAGTAAAACCGCAAGTAATTTGCTTCCGTATCCTGTTATCGTGCTGGCGGCAAGCGGCGACGTTGACGCTATCAACGCTGTTCTCAAACACTACGAGGGCTACATAGCCGCCTTGTCCACAAAGCAGCTTTACGACGCAAGCGGCACACCGCATTTGTGCGTTGATGAAGCCCTGCGCCGTCGTCTGGAAACGAAGCTGATTACCAAAATCCTGACTTTCAAAGTCGCATAATCCTTTTGCCCGTGCGGGAAGCGTGTCCCCCTTTCCACGCTTCCCGTCTACGGGCTTTTCATGTTGTCAATCGGTAAAAGCCCACCGGGAGCCGGTGAGCTTTTACGGCCTGACAACGGCCTTTGTATATAAAATGTCAAGACCTAATGTACAAAAAATATTATATAAAAATGTACAATTAGTCTGTTTGCTTTAAGTGGTCTTTTAACCTGTATGACTTTCCTGATATTGGTATTACATGTGCATGATGCAGA
>Ga0256404_1005571_pt1 | contig 22116 bp, 20 predicted proteins | sample RumenRJG_01DNA_FD_185990 | JGI IMG/M metagenome (GOLD analysis project Ga0256404, IMG submission 185990) | Bovine rumen microbial communities from Lethbridge, Alberta, Canada - RJG_01 | ecosystem: Host-associated > Mammals > Digestive system > Stomach > Rumen | place: Canada: Alberta | collected...
GCTCGTTGTGCTCGTCGCCGCGTTGTTCCCGCTCGCGCTCGGCAGCCACATCCCGTTCCTGCGGCGCGGCCTCGCGCTTGCGCTCTTTTCCATCGCGTTCATCGTCTGGATGATGGGCTACCAAGGACTCATGCCGCTCTTTTCGCCCGATCCGTACCTCAACGCCTGCGTCGAGTACGGCGCGCTGCTGCTGCTGCCCATCCCGTTCATCACGTACCTCCTGCTCGTCGAGGCCGACACGGGGCGCGCTCTTTTTTACAGCACCTCGCGCGTCTGGTTCATCGGGTTGTTCCTGTTCGCCGCGTTTTCGCAGGTCACGGGCCTCTGCACGCTGAAAGCCGTCCTGCCGTACCTACACGGTACGTTGCTCGCGTTCGTCATCGTGCTCGTCTGGCACAAATTCCACCCGCTGCACAAGGAAGAGCCGTGGAACATCTTGTTCCGCTACGGCCTCACGGCGACGTTCGCGGCGGCGCTCTTAGGCATGTTCCAATACTACCTGTTCAATGTGTTCAAGATCCCCGTTTCGTTCATCGCGAACCGTTTCATCGCGAGCGGGTTGCTCATTCTTTTGCTGACCATCATCTTCACGTACATCTACCGCCTGCTCGGCCAGCTCGCGCAGGCGCAGGAAAGCCGCCTCTACAAGCGCATGGCGCTCCAGGATATGCTGACGGGCCTCTTGTCGCGCGCCGGCTGCTTCGACGCGGCGAAAAGTCTCGCGTTCGATGCGCATTACGCCGTGCTGTTCTTCGACGTGAACGGGCTGAAGGAAGCGAACGACCTCTTCGGCCATGCCGAAGGCGACAAATTGCTCAAGGCGACGGCCGAGATCCTCGGCGACATCTTTTCGCCCGCGACGACTGGCACGATCTGCGCGCGCGTCGGCGGTGATGAATTCGTCGTCGTCGTCCGCGCCGAAAAAATCCCGTACCTCCCGCAGCTCATCCAGGCCGTCCGCGACGAACTCCACCGCCTCGCCGGCCAGGACGGCTTCCCCGAGGACACGTCCATCTCCTGCGGCATCAGCGAAAACGACCCCGCAAACCCGAAAGCCTTCGAAGAGCACATCAAGATCGCCGACGACCGCATGTACGCGGAGAAAAACCGCTACAAGCGCGAAAAATACGGCGGCCGGCGCGCGAGCGACCGCATCTTCTTGCGCGAAGAACAACGAAAGGATTCTGACAAATGAAACTCTTAGATCAAGTACCGAAAGCTTCGTTCGGCCTCGTCGGCGGCTCGGGCACGCTGTCGAGTGATTTTCCGGCGCGGACAAAGGACGCGGACGTGACGATCCTCGCGGACGAGCTGCATTTTGCGACGCCGTACGGCGCGAGCCCGGCGATGCGGCTGTTCGCCGTCGGCGAAAAGCGCGTGCTGACGTGCCGCATGCACGGCTGGCGCTCCGGCGTCACGCGCGCCGACGCGTCGCGGCAGGTGTTCTGGGTGTTCCGTGAGGCGGGCGTGAAACGCATCCTCTCCGAGGGCGGCGTCGGCACGGTGAACAAGCTCCTCGATCTGCGCGATTTCCTCATTCCTGACGACTACCTCGACCTCTCGTGCCGCAAGGATGTCATGCTTGACGGGCGCTATCTCCTCATCATGCGCGACGCGCTCTGCCCGGAACTGCGGCGGGCGCTCATCGCCGCGACGCGCAAGCACTATGGCGGCCGCATTTTTACGCGCGGCACGTACGCCGTCACGGACGGACGCCACTTCGAGAGCCCCGCGGAAGTCGCGATGATGCAGGGCCACGCCGACATCGTCGGCCAGAGCATCGCGCCCGAAGTCTACCTCGCCCGCGAGATCGGCGCCTGCTACGCCGGCCTCTACTTCACCGTCAACTACGGCGAAGGCATCCGCCGCGCCTGGTCGCACGAAGACATGGCGGACATCTTCTACGACGACGCCCCGATGATCGGCGAGATTTTGCTCGACACGATCCGCAGCATCGACGCGGACGACAAGCATTGCGAATGTGAAAGCTTGCGGAAAGAGACGCTCTTGAAGGACGTGTACAACGAGAGTTCGAGCAAAGGGTAAAGAAAATCTGTTCGAACAAATGGGAAAGGAACATCTGTTGCGGAGCGTGGCAAATACGGAAGCCTCTCCCCTGGGGGAGAGGTGCCGAGCGAATGCGAGGCGGAGAGGGTGGCGGAGGTAGGTCGTAACGATATGCACGATTGTATTGGCGAAGGAAGGTAATGAGTTCATGCGTCCTTCGCCGTTACAATCCAGCGAATAGCCCTTTCCTACCTTCGCCACCCTTTCCACCGCTAACGCGGTCCCCCTTCCCCGAAGGGGAAGGCTGCTGTAGGAGCGATGCTCGGCAATAGAAAGAAGGTGCATCATCATGAAGCGACTGCTTGGCATCCTGATTTTCATCACAATCACCATCCTCTCCATCGCCTGTGGCCATCCCGAGCTGCTCACGAAGACGGCCGTTGTCATGGACACGGTCGTGACGCTCGAGGCGGAGGATGGCGAGCGCGAGCAGGCGGTCGAAGAGGGCATGGCGTACCTCCAACGCATCGACGCGCTCGCGAGCCAGAACGAGGGCAGCGACCTCGAGGCGCTGCGCCACGCGGCGGGGAATGGCCAATGGGTCGAGATCTCGCCGGAGGTCTTTGAGATGCTCGAGATTTCGCAAGAATGGGCGGCGAAGACGGACGGCGCATTCGACGTGACGGTCGGCCCCGTCGTCTGGCTCTGGGGCATCGGCACGGAATACGCGAACGTCCCGAACGATGCGGAGCTCGCCGAAGCGCGTTCGCACGTCGGTTGGCAGAAGCTCGAGCTCGACAAACAGACGACGAGCGCGCGCCTCACGGAGCCAGGCATGCGCCTCCACCTCGGCGCCATCGCGAAAGGCTACGCCATTGACGGCTTGCGCGCGATTTTTGAGAAGCACCACGTCAAGAACGCCCTCGTCAGTCTCGGCGGCAGCTCGATCTACGCGTTCGGCGACAGCCCGAAAGGGAAGCTGTGGCGCATCGGCATCCGCCATCCGCGCTCCGAGGACGCAGAAGAATATCTCGCCATCGCGCCTCTCTCTGATGCTGCACTCTCGAGCTCCGGCGACTACGAGCGCTACTTCGAGCAGGACGGCGTGCGCTACCATCACATCTTCGACCCGAAGACCGGCCGCCCCGCGACGAGCGGCGTCCTCGGCGTCACCGTCGTCGCGCAGGGCGACCACGCCGGCACGCTCACGGACATCCTCACGACGACGCTTTTCGTGATGGGCGAGGAAAAAGGGAAAGCGTTCCTCGAAAACAGCGGCATCGAAGCCAGCGCGCTCTTTATCACGCAGGACGGCAGCACGTTCCATTTCACCGCCGCGCAAAGCGGCAATGCCCCCGCCATGCGCGACGTGCTGACGGATGTTTCACAAACTGTTGAGTGGAAATAATTTCTGCGATTCGCGAAATGCCAAAAGCCTTCCCCTACGGGGAAGGTGGCGGCGTCAGCCGACGGAAAGGGTGTCGAAGGTAGGGCATCACAATTTTATCGATTGTTTCGGCGAAGGACACAAAAACCTTGCAGATTTTCAACAAATCTGCAAGGTTTTTTGTTACAATGAAACAATGAAATCATCTAGGAGTGTGAGGCCCGTGGAAACATCGGAAAAACATCTGCCGGAGGAAAACTTTGCAAGTGATAGCACGATTCCCGTCGTCCCCGCCGTGAAGAAGACGATCACGCAGCATCGCAAGGCATCGTTTTACGTCAAGAAATATCTCATGATCTTCGTCGGCGCGATCATCGCGTCCATCGGCTTGGAACTTTTCCTCATCCCGAACCGCGTCATTGACGGCGGCGTCGTCGGCATCTCGATCATGGCGAGCACGGTGACGCCCTTGTCGTTCGGCTTTTTCCTCGTCGTGCTGAACCTGCCGTTCCTCTACCTCGGCTACAAGCAGATTGGCAAGAACTTCGCCATCGCGACGCTCATCGCCATCTGCTTCCTCTCGCTCTGGTCGGCGGTTTTCGAAGGGCTGCCGCGCGTCACGGAAGACCCGTTCCTCGCGGCGATTTTTGGCGGCATCATCGACGGCCTCGGCGTCGGCCTCATCATCCGCGCGGGCGGCTCGCTCGACGGCACGGAGATCGTCGCCATCATCATGGATCGGCGCTCCGTGTTCTCCGTCGGCGAAGTCGTCATGTTCATCAATTTGTTCATCCTCTCGAGCGCCGGCCTGCTCTTCGGATGGGACAAGGCCATGTACTCGCTCGTCGCGTACTTCGTCATCGCGAAGATGATCGACGTCGTCATCAAGGGCCTCGACGAGAGCTACGCCGTCATGATCGTCACGAACGAGCATGAGGACATCACGTCGGCGCTGAACGACCGCCTCGGTCGCGGCGTGACGCTGCTGCACGGCGCCGGCGGCTACACGGGCGAGAGCAAAGAGGTGCTCTACTGCGTCGTCACGCGCCTCGAAGTCGACAAGCTCAAGGAAATCGTCCTCGAAAAAGACGAAAACGCCTTCGTCACGATCAACGCCGTCCACGACATCGTCGGCGGGCGGTTCAAGAAAAAAGCGATCCACTAAAAGGATTTGCAGCAACTTTCAAATTCGTTTCATCTGTTGCGAATGCATCTTTTCCAGCAGCCTTCCCCTTCGGGGAAGGGGGACCGCGATAGCGGTGGAAAGGGTGGCGGAGGTACGGCCTGTCAATCCGCACGATTGTATTCTGCGAAGGAAGATGTATCTTATGCGAAAAAATATCTTTCAGTTGTGTTTCTTGTTGTCATTTTTGCTGCTCACTTTTTCTTCTATCACGTTCGCCGAAGACGCAACAACAAAAGCGGCGCAACCCGAAGACGTATCTGCCGCCTCCCGCCCTCTCCGCCTCGCCCGCGTCCCACTCATCGTCCGCAGCTCGTACGCCGGTGCGGATGTGCAGGAGATGCTCGAGGACCGGCTCGACCTCGCGCTGCATGTGCCGCTGAACGGCACGATGCACTACGTCGAGGAGCTCCCGCAATCGGAAGTGGAGGAGGCGCTCCAGGACGTCCTCGCGGACCTCTCGCAGGGCAAGAAGCGCGTGAAGATCAAAGACGCCATGCAGCCGCTCGCGGAAAAGCTCGACGCCGACCTCGTCGTCTGCCCCGTGCTCACGGATTATTACGAGATCGTCTTTTACGGCGGCTGGGGTGGCTGGGACTGGGACGGCGACTCCATCCGCATCGAGAGCTATACCGGCTTTGAGCTCAACGGCTATGACCGCGCCGAGGACAAGAATTTCTCGAAATCCACGAGCCGCTTCTACCACGACAGCTACAGCTCGTTTGGCCGCGCCGCGTACCTTGCGAAAGACGCGCTCGAATCGCTCATCCAGGAGACGGACGTGAACCGCCGCGTGACGCGGACGCTGCGCGAACGCGCGGCGGCGTCCCGCGCGGATGAAGCTGCTGCGGAATCCGCCGACCCTTCGAAACCGGCAGAACCAATGGAAACGACAAAAACGACCGAAACAACGTGATACGCCTTTACAATCCTGCGCCCTCGGAGGCATCCTCCGAGGGCGCTTCTTTGTGCGTTCGCTTCATTTCTAGCGTATTGAACACAAAAGAACAGCATATAGATTACAAATTTTTTTTCAAAAAATAAGACGTGAGCTATTGCGAAACCGTTCCCACCATGATATACTAAGCACATCTTCTCGAGATGGCGCAGATGGTCGCGAAGGCCATGGCGAAGAGCGACGTTTCCGCAGCGGACAAGGCCATGATCGACAAGCTCGCCGCGGAGTTCGCTGACGAGCTCAACAACCTCGGCGTTCGCGTCGCAAGCCTCGAGAAGCATGCCGACATGGTGAAGTGGGGCGGCGTCCTCGAGTACACGTACACGAGCACGCGTCATGACATGGCGGACAAGAGCGCCGCTGGCCGTCGCACGAACGTCAACGAGTACGTCTTCCGTCTCGAGCCGGTCGCCGAGGTCAATGATCATTGGGACGTCCATGCACGTCTCGATGCGAACGGCCTCATGGACACGGATGGCGGCAACAGCGACTACAACGTGAAGCTGAAGCGTGCTTGGGCGGAAGGCCACTACACGAACTTCAATGTGAAGCTCGGCAAGCTGCCGAACAGCATCAACCTCCTTTCCACGACGGACGATCCGTACTCCGGCGTCGAGCTCACGTACGGCAGCAAGTGGAAGGTCACGGCTGCCGCCGGCCGCATCGATGACGATCAGTTCGGTGATATGAGCCGTACGGTTACGGGCATTATCCGCGATGGCTCTACGGCTGCAACGGGGACGGCGTTCACGGGCAACAACGATACGCTGAACTATCAGGGCATCAAGCTGGCAACGGAGCAGGGCAAGTTCTTCGGCGATGTGGCCTATCAGCATCTCGGCGGCAGGTTCGATCAGGCAGGCCTTCCGACGCAGAAATATTACAAGAACGGCCTCCAGTCGGGCGCACGTGATTTCAAGGCGAACATCTGGTCCGTCCTCGCGAACTATCGCTTTGACAAGAACAGTGCGCTGAAAGCGGAGTACGCGAACAACACGGAAGCGGACAACTATGACAACGCCTACAGCTTCGAGTACGACTACAAGGGCGCTGAGGCCGCGAACAAGGGCACGTGGGGCGCATACCTCGCGTACCGCAAGCTCGGCCAGTACGCTGCTCCGTGGTCGACGTACGGCGATGGCGTCGACGGCGGCCAGAAGGGCGTCGAAGTCGGTTTCAACTGGATTCCGTTCAAGAACATCCTTGCCGTTGCGAAATATTTCGACGGCAAGGACATCGCAGCCGACCGCGACGCGTCGAAGATCTTCGGCCGTTTCGACTTCTTCTTCTGATTTCGGAAGCAAAAATACATACGGGAGCAGAGCGCTCCTATGAAATCTGCCGTCCTCGGTTCTGCCGGGGGCGGCAGATTTTTTCGCGTTCAGAAAAAATTGTGCGTGCAATATTTTTTTGCGCCGCGAGCAATTTCCTCTTGACATCTCATGTGTAACTCTGTATAATTCGAAACATAGCAATCATGTATGTTTACTGAAAAAGAAAGATACAGGAGGAATCACCATGAGCGAAGAACGCAAATACCACTTTGAAACGCTGCAGCTGCATGTCGGCCAGGAGCAGGCCGATCCGACGACGGATGCGCGCGCCGTGCCAATCTACCAGACGACGAGCTACGTGTTCCGCAACTCGCAGCACGCGGCCGACCGCTTCGGCCTGAAGGACGCCGGCAACATCTACGGCCGCCTCACGAACCCGACGGAGGACGTGCTCGAGAAGCGCCTCGCGGCGCTCGAGGGCGGCGTCGCAGCGCTCGCGTTCGCATCGGGCGCGGCGGCCGTCACGGCGACGATCCAGGGCCTCGTCCACGCCGGCCAGCACATCGTCGCGGCGACGACGATCTACGGCGGCACGTACAATCTCTTCGAGCACACGCTGCCCGACTTCGGCGTCGAGACGACGTTTGTCGACCCGACGAAGGGCGTGCAGGTCTTCGAGGACGCCATCCAGGAGAACACGCAGATCCTCTACATCGAGTCCGTCGGCAACCCGAACGCGAACCTCATCGACATCGAAGCCGTTGCGAAAATCGCGCACGCGCACAAGATCCCGCTCGTCGTCGACTCCACGTTTGCGACGCCGTACCAGCTGCGCCCGTTCGACTACGGCGCGGACATCGTCGTGCACTCCGCGACGAAGTTCATCGGCGGTCACGGTACGACGCTCGGCGGCGTCGTCATCGACAGCGGCAAGTTCGACTGGGCGGCGTCCGGGAAATTCCCGTGGCTCGTCGAGCCGAACGTCAGCTACCACGGCCTGAGCTTCGCGAAGGACATCGGCGCGGCGGCGTTCGTCGTGTACCTCCGCGCGCTGCTGCTGCGCGACACGGGCGCGACGCTCTCGCCGTTCAACGCGTTCCTGCTGCTGCAGGGCGTCGAGACGCTGTCGCTCCGCGTCGAGCGCCACGTCGAGAACGCGCTGAAAGTCGTCGACTACCTCGCGAAGAACCCGCACGTCACGAAAGTCAACCATCCGGCCGTCCCTGACCATCCGGATCATGCGCTCTACCAGAAATATTTCCCGAATGGCGGTATCTCGATCTTCACGTTCGAGATCAAGGGTGGCGCGAAGGAAGCGCAAAAGTTCATCGACCATCTCAAGGTCTTCTCCCTCCTCGCGAACGTCGCCGACGTGAAGTCGCTCGTCATCCATCCGGCGTCGACGACGCATTCGCAGATGAGCGAAGAAGAGCTCCTCGCCTCCGGCATCACGCCGTCGACGATCCGCCTCTCCATCGGCACGGAGCACATCGACGACATCATCTACGACCTCGACCAGGCGTTCCAGGCGCTCGACTAAAAACAAGCTCTCTCCCACAATTACATACACACGAACAAGCAGCCCGCCTGCGTCACGGCTTGACGCAGGCGGGCTGCTTTGCTTCCATCTTTTGGGGGTCGATGAAAGCGTAGGGGTTTTTGAAAGAGGAAAAATAGGGGTAAGGAAGTTGTATATAGAAACCCGCATCATGCGAGGGTTTCCCAAGGTTTGTTAGGCCGCGCCTTGCGCGCTTTCTTCCGCGAGGAACTGGCGGCCTTGCGCGCGGACGAACGGGAAGTAGATGGCCGTCGCGAGCGCGAGGTTCACAATCTGGATGACGGCGCCCTGCCAGCCGTCCAAGAGGAGGCCAGCGATGATGGGCGGCGTCGTCCACGGCACCTGCACGGCGCCGAACGGCGCCATGAAGCCGACGGCGATCGCGGCGTACGTCACGAAGAACGCCGCGAGCGGCGCGAGGATGAACGGCACGAGGAGGTACGGGTTGAAGACGATCGGCAGGCCGAAGATGACCGGCTCGTTGATGTTGAAGAGGCCGGGCACCGTCGCGAGTTTCGTGATGGATTTCATCTGCTCGGATTTCGCGCAGAGCCAGCTCGCGATGAGGAGGCCCATCGTCAGGCCGCAGCCGCCGGATTTTAAAAGACATCATCGAACTGCACCGTGAAGATTTTCGCGGCAGGGTTGCCGAGGAGCTGCTGCCCCGCGTCGAGCAGCGCCTGGTTGTCGAGCGAGTTCGCGAGGAGCATCGGCTTCATGACGCCGCCGACGACGTTCGGCCCGTGGATGCCGGCCCAGAACAGGATGGACTGCAGCGACGCGACGATCGTGCCGCCGGCGATCGTGTCGGAGAGACCCTGCAGCGGCACTTGGATGACTTTGAAAATGAGCTCAGGGAATGTGGTGCTGAATGCGAAGTGGCAGACGCCGTAGATGACGGCCGCTGTCGTGAAGAGAATCATGCCCGGCGTCAGCGCTTCGAACGCGCGGACGACGCCGCCCGGCACGGCCTCCGGCATCTTGATGCCGAGGTGGTGCTTCTCCGAGTAGCAGCAGATCCAGCCCGTGAAGAAGCTCACGAAGATGCCGGTGATGATGCCGTTGCTGCCAGCCCAGGCTTTCGGGATGACGTCCTTCACCATCGCGCCGTCCGGCGTCGCCGCGAACGGCGGCAGGATGATGATGAACGTCGTGAGCGCGAGGATCGAGGCCATGATGGCGTCACAGCCCTCGGCCTCGACGTATTTGTACGTGATGGCGAGGACGGCGATGAGGGCGAGCACGGAGAACGTGCCGCCGGCGACGGCGTTCAGCGGGATCGTCCAGTCTTTGCCGAACAGCCCGGCCATGAAATCGGCGTAGCCCGGGATCGGCAGGTTCGCGAGCAACAGGAACACGGAGCCGCAGATCGTGAACGGCGTCGTCATGATGAAGCCGTCGCGCAGCGCCGTGACGGCGCGCAAGTCCGCGAAGCGTCCCATGAGCTCCACGAACCGGTCAAAGAGTTCTTGTTTTGTCACAGGTTTCTCCCCCTCGAAAAACAACGATGATGACATGTGTGCGTGGCCGCCGCGCGCTGGCGGTTTCTTTTGATGGTTTCAGAATAACATAGCGCGAAACAATTCACAATGCTTTCGGAATCGGGTAGGGACGTTGTTTCAAGAAAAGAGAAAAAACTGGAACACGACTGAAACAGGGTTTCAGGCAAAAAATCTGCCCGTCTGCACAAAAAAGAACGTGCAGACGGGCAGATTTTTGCGCGTTTTCGCTCAGGAGAGGTCTTCGCCGTTCGTCTCGATGACCTTCTTGTACCAGTAGAACGACTGTTTGCGCGAGCGCGCGAGCGTGCCCTCGCCCTTGTTGTTCTTGTCAACGTAGATGAAGCCGTAGCGCTTCTCCATTTCGCCCGTGCCGGCGGACACGAGGTCTATAGGCCCCCACGGGCAGTAGCCCCAGAGGTCGACGCCGTCCTCGTCGATGGCCGTTTTCATCTCCTCGATGTGCGCGCGCAGGTAGTCGATGCGCGCGTCGTCGTGGATCATGCCGTCGGCGGCTGGCGTCTCGTGCAGGCCGATGCCGTTCTCGACGACCATGAGCGGCAGCTCGTAGCGCTCCGCGAGGACGTTCAGGATGTAGCGCAGGCCGACGGGGTCAATGGCCCAGCCCCAGTCGGATTCTTTGAGGTACGGGTTGTGGACGCTTTTCGAAAAGCCGCCTTGGCGCACGATGAGATGCGACGGGTCGGACGACGTCGCTTCGCTCATGTAGTACGAGAACGCGAAGTAGTCGACCGTACCCTCGGCGAGCGTCTCGAGGTCGCCGTCCTCCATCTGGATATGATAGCATTTGTTTTCCCAATCCTTCAGGATGTACGACGGGTAGTGGCCGCGCACTTGCACGTCGCTGAAGAAGAAGCTCTTGTCCATTTCCTTCAGCGCGGCGATCTGGTCGCCCGGGTTGCACGACTCGGGGTAGACGGGCGTCATGGCGAGCATGCAGCCGATCTTGAAATCGGGATTGATCTTCCGTCCCTCGATGACGGCTTTCGCCGACGCGAGGAATTCGTGATGCGCGACCTGATAGAGCACGGCCTGGCGGTCTTCGCCGTCTTTGTAAACGACGCCGGAGTTCGTGAACGCGGCCCACGGCAGGTTGACGTTGCGCTGGTTGTTGATCTCGTTGAACGTCATCCAGAATTTGACTTTGTCCTTGTAGCGGCGGAAGCACGTCACGGCAAAGCGCACGAAGAGGTCGACGAGCTTGCGGCTGCGCCAGCCGCCGTATTTTTTGACGAGCGCGTACGGCATCTCGAAGTGCGACAGCGTGATGACGGGCTCCATGTCGTACTTCTTCATCTCATCAAAGAGGTCGTCGTAAAACTGCAGGCCGGCTTCGTTCGGCTCATCGTCGTCGCCGTTCGGGAAGATGCGCGTCCACGCGATGCTCGTGCGGAAGCATTTGAAGCCCATTTCGGCGAGGAGCGCGATGTCCTCTTTGTAGTGGTGATAAAAGTCGATGGCGTCGTGGTTCGGATAGTTCTTGCCCGGCAGCACGCCGTCCGTGATCTCGCGCTGGACGCCATGGCCACCAGCGGTCATGACATCGGCGACGCTGATGCCTTTGCCGCCCTCCTGCCAGCCGCCTTCGAGCTGATGGGCAGCGACAGCGCCGCCCCAGAGAAAGCCTTTTGGAAATCCCATTACTTTGTTCTCCTTGTCAATCGTTCTCTGGCCCCCTCACCGAGGGGGCTGTCAGCGAAGCTGACTGGGGGTGTGGCGGAGGTAATGCATAACGCGATGTGATTTTTATTGTCGAAGGACGTACCTTCGACTTTCATGAAATACTGATGCGTTTTGACGTACCTTCGCCACACCCACCACCGCTTCGCGGTCCCCCTCCCTCGGAGAGGGAGGCTGAAGGTTGAGGTATTTATTTCGACAACTCTGCGACTTTTTTCTCGAGCGCCTCGATGCGCTTGTAATTGTCGATGAATTCGAGCGCGACGGTCTTGAACGCTTCAGCGCTCATGAGCTGGTCCTCGGCGTGCACCATGAGGAGGCCGAGGGGGCCGAGCTCGCCGCTCGCTTCTTTTTCGAGCAGGCCGGCGTGCGCCTTGTGGCCCTCGACGAAATTTTCGTCGCCGTCCTTGATGAGCTTTTCCGCGCGGTCGACGTCGCCATTCTTCGCGGCGCCGATCGCTTCGATATACGAGCTCTTCGCCGTGCCGACGGCCGAGATGATCTGGAATGCGGTGAGTTCGAGTCCTTCCATTGTCACGTCCTCCTTATTCGCCCAGTTTTTCACGCGCGAACTTCAAGGTGCCGGCGCCGTCCATACGGCCGTAGAGCTTCATGTCGATGAGCTCGACCGGGCGGCCCGGGCACTGCTCGGCGACTTTCTTCTGCTGGAAGCGCACCTGCGGGCCGAGCAGGATGATGTCGGCGTCCGCTGCCTTCTCGCGCGCCTCGGACGTCGGGAACGCGGCGATGCTGCATTCATAATTTTCCGCCTCGGCCGCGGCCTGCATCTTCTTGACGAGGATGCTCGTCGACATGCCTTGGTTGCAGAGCAGAACGATGTTTTTCATGATGAAACCTCCTGATGAAATCCGATGTTTTGGATGGTTTTATGGTAGCATAGCGGAAAACAATCCGCAACACTTTGCAATCGGGTGGGAATGATGTTTCAGGGAACAAAGAAAAAAGCGGAACGCGTTTGAAACAGCGTTCCGCTTGATAGGATGTACGCGCACCCGCGAGAAGTTATTCCTTATGACCTCGTCAGACGTACAGGGGACCCTTTCCACCGCTTCGCGGTCCCCCTTCCCCTGAGGGGAAGGCTAAAAGTTACCAGATCCGTCGTTCGTTTTCATGCAGGCGGCCGATGTAGCTTTCGAACTCGTCGTAATTTTTCTCGATGCGCTCGTAGTCGCGGCTCAGCAGCATGGAGAACAGCACGTCGCAGACGAAGCGCGCGCCGACGGAGAATACGGTGCCGCCGTAGTCGAGGTACTCGATTGTGTTCGCGATGTAGAGGAACTCGTCGGCGTAGTGCACGAGCGGCGCGTCCTTCGCGACGGAGAGCAGGACGATGGGCGTGTGGCGCGTCTTGAGGATCTGCGCCGTGCGGATGAGGCGGCGGTTCTCGCCCGTGCGGCTGATGATGATGGCGAGGTGCGATTTGTCCGAGTACTGCGCCTGCGCAATCTGGCTGTTCATCGCCGTGTGCAGTATGGCGGGGCGGCCGATCTGCAGCAGGTTGAACATCGCCATCAACGCGATGTCCGCGTTCTGGTCGTATGCGTAAAAATCGATGACGGACGCGTGCAGCATGCGGTTCGCGATGCGCGTGAGCGTGTCTTTGTCGAGCTCGTTCTTCGTCTCCTCGATGGCCTCGACTTCGATGGCCGCGATTTTGCGCACGATGTCTGTCGCCGTGTCCGTGCCCTTGATCGGGCGGTGGACGATGGTTTTTTCGCCGCCTTCGATGCGGTTGACTTCGCTGATGAATTTCAGCTTGAACTCGTTGTAGCCTTTGAGCCCGAGCTTCTGGCAGAGGCGGAAGACGGCCGCAGGGCTCGCGAACGTTTTTTCCGCGAGCTCGCGCGTCGTGAGCTCGGCGATTTCCGCCGGGTGCGCGAGGATGTAGTCGACGATCGTCTGCTCCGTCGACGAGAAGCGTTCCGATTCATGCATGGCTTTGAGCAGGCGCATGATGACCTCCTGTCAGATGAGATAGCGCAGGCAGAGCGCAGCGAAGCACGCGAGCGCGAGCGCGAACGTGAAGAGCTCGATCTTGCGGATCGGATCGACCATGTGGAGCGGGATGTCCATGACGCGCGGCACGTTGCTCGCGAAAAGGGAAATGGCGATGGAGATGTAGAGTGTCTCGCCCGTCAGCGATGTGACGTGCGCCTCCGTGATGGCGCGGAACAGCAGGTAGACGCCGAACGCGATGAAGAAATAGGCGACCTTGTCGCCATGGCCGTGAAAGCGCGACATGGATGCCGCCTCCTTTCGATGAGTCTATGGTAAACATTCGCCATCCGTCGCGTTTTTCCTGCTGTGTGGTCGTGCAATCACGCGAGGTTCTTCGTGAAAAAAGCGACGCGCTCGAAGTGGCGCTGAACGCGGGCGACAGCGCCTTCGACGCTCAAGACTTGCTCGTGCGCGGCGAACGTGTCGCCGCCCGCGAGCAACGAGGCGCGGAGCGTGGGAAGCAGGATGGCGACGAGGCCGTTCATGTTCATGAAATAACGCTTCCAGTACACGCGCTTTTGCGCGTCATCCGTTTCCTGTGCGATGGCGTCGAGATAGATGTGACACCATTCGCAGTAGCCTTCAAACAGGATGTGATGGTCTTTTTGATCCTGCCCTTCGTGATGGCGAAAGAAGTTCAGCGGCTGCGGCAAGTAAACGACATCCCCGTGCGTACAGAGGTGCATCCATGTCACAAGGTCGGCATTCGCGTGATAGGTGCTCCAGATTTTGAGCATGTCCGCCTGGCAATCCCGCTTTAGGAGCACGGTGCTCGGCTCCCCGAGAAAGTTCAGTTCATCTTCCAAGAGGCGCCGGCGGACGGCTGCGCCCTTGAACAGTGTCGGTTCGTTTGCGATACGCTGTGTTTCTCGGATGTCGGGGAGCGTGTTGCCGTTGCTGTCGATGAGCTGGCGGTACGACGTTACGAGTGTCGCCGTTGGGCACGCGCGGTAGCAGTCGAGCATCGTCTCGATTTTTTCTGGAGCAATGAGATCGTCATCCATGAGTAGCTGGAAATAATCACCGTGGAATTGCGTGAGCAGCCATGTGATATTTTGCGGCATCTTGAAATTTTTGTGATGGACATACGTGACGCGCGGGTCGTGCACGGTCTCACGGACGAGCGTTTCCGTGCGATCGTCCGCGCTGTCATCACTCACGATGATTTCCAGGTTTTGATACGTCTGCGCGAGAGCGCTCGCGAGCGCCTGTCGGAAATATTCCGGGCGGTTGTGCGTCGGGATGAGGATGCTGACGAGCGGATTGTCGAACGGAGGGGGATACGTGTTGCTCATTGAGAGACTCCTTTCGCTTGCCTATTTGCATAGGACATACAGATTTATGGTTGACTTGTGAAACTATTTGATTTATAATACGGGCATAGACAGAAACGACAGGGATGTGGGAAATCTCAGACGTTTTGGCCGCGAATTGCGACGAAATACGTCGAATGGAGTCGTTCAAGCCTTTTTTGGACTAGGAAATTTGGAATAGAAAAGCCTCCAGCATTTGCTGGAGGCTTTTCGCATTATACGGCGTATTGCAAGACGCAATCACGTCCGGCTGCGACCTCCTCGCCGATGGCGGGAGTGGGCGTGAGGTGGCGGACCTTGTCGTAGTTCACGATGAGGACGGGCGAGATGAGGTTGATGTGATGCTGTTGCAGCACAGGCAGGTCGAGGCGCAGGATCGGCGTGCCGGCCGTGACGTGCTCGCCCGTGTGGTGGAGCGCCGTGATGCCCTCGCCGTCGAGGATGACGGTGTCGAGGCCGATGTGGACGAGCACCTGCACGCCGTCTGCGCCCGTGATGGCGAATGCGTGCTTCGTCTCGAAGAACAGCGTGATCTCGCCGTCGATCGGCGCGAGCACGTCGGAGCCGTCCGCGAGGATGGCGCAGCCGTCGCCGGTGAGCTTTTCAGAGAAGACGGGGTCGGGGACGGTCGCGAGCTCCACGACCTTGCCCGAGATGGGCGCGAGAATGCGGTTGTTTTCGTTCGTCATGCGGATGCACCTTCCTGCCGGCTGCGCTTCGCGCGCAGTTGCTTTTATTTATGAAATGATTTTGTTCTTGTTTTCCTCTATTCTACTCGGTTTCTCTCGCGATTGCAAGAAAAACAGGAAGAATGTCACTGGATGTTTGGAATGTTTTTGCTGACGGCCGTGTGGTGGATGATGTCGTCAACGCGCGAGTCGATCGCGAGCTCCTGCTTCATGAGTGTCTCAGCCGTGTCGAACTCGTGCGCGCTGTTTTGGCGCAGGCCTTTGATGTAGTGCTGCCACGCGCTGATCGTGACTTCCGTCGATTTCTGCCGCTGGCGCGCGAGGTAGCCGGCGCCGGGCGGCACGTCGACTTCGTCGAGTTTCGCCTGGCGGCGCTTCAATGTCGGCAGGACGTCGTTTTCGAGGAAATCCGCGATCTGCTCGCGCTGCTTCTTCGTCATGCGGCCGTCGTCCGTCTGGCTCATGCGCGTGAACCGCTTTTTCTGCGCGGCGAACATGTCGTTGTATTCGTCGACGATGGGCTTCGTCGTGTCGATGTAGTTTGCGATGTCCTCATTGACGAGCGGCGAGATCTGGTCGAGGTACGCGCGGTAATTTTTCACGTAGGCGACCTGCCAGTGGCCGTCCTCGGCCTCTTCGAGGATGACGGCGAGCGTGAACGATGTGTCGGTGTCGTCTTCCTTCACCGTGATCTCGGCCGTCGCCGTCGCGTCGTGGTGCGTGACGGGGCCGACGGAGATGAGCGTCGTGTTGCGGAGCTGCGTGCGCGCGAGGAAGCGCTCGAAGTCAATGCCGAGCTGCCGGCCTTTCAAGATGTCAAGGCCGTCCGGCAGCGTCCAGAGGCCGCTCACGATGCGCCGCAGGATCGCTTCCTGCGTGCCGCGCGTGAGCTCGGGCTTCACGAGCACGTAAAATTTCTCGAACAAGACGCGCGTCTGCGGCGTGAGCGTCGCGTCATACGCGAACAGGTCGCGCGTGAGGTCGTCGTACGCCTGGTTCGTGACGAGGTCGAGGTTGACGTAGTAGGCGAAGCGTTCCTTGTCGCGCGCCTCGATGGCGCTTTGGATCTCGCCGAGCGCGTATTCCGGCGTGCGCGTGTAGAAAAAATGATGCCAGATGCCGACGGCGATGACGACGGCGGCGAAGAGGAACAGGAAAAAGAACCGCCGCTGCCGCGCGATGCGCTGGCGCCGGAGCGCGAGCGAGCGTTCCCATGCGATATCGTCCAAATCATTGCTCCTTTCTGCGAGAGTCATTATCTAATAGTTTACTGATTCCGCGCCTTGTTTGCAACCGCTTCTTTTGGTAAACTAAAAGGAAGAAGAAAGAAACGAAAAAACGCGCGAACGCGCGGCGGGGAGGTGCGTGCCGTGAAATGGATCAATCATCAGGTCGTGACGGGCGTCGCCGTCTACACGGCGACGAGCGACCTCCTGCTCACGGCCTACAGCATGGCGGGCGCGCTGCTGCCGGATAAATTGGAAGGCAATCCGCGCGCGGGAAACTACTGGGCGTGGCGCAGCCGCCACCGCGGCTGGTCGCATTGGCCCGTGCTCTACCTCGCGCTGCTCGGCGTCTCGCTGCATTTCGCGCGCGGCGACTACGGCGTCTCAGGCGGCGAGCTCGCGACGATCGGCGCGTTCTTCGCCATCGGCGCGCTCCTCCACATCGCCGAGGACGCGACGTGCGGCAAAGTCCCCGTCGTCACGCCGAACCGCAAGCACGGGCTGAAACTCTATACCGTCGGCAGCGTGTTCGAGTACCTCTTCGCCATCGCCATCGTGCTCGCGTGCTACATCGGAAAACGCTGCACGAGCGGAGACTTTTTTACGTGAAGCGCATCGTTCATCGAAGGCGCGAGAAAGAGAGATACATATGAAGCAAGTGGTTATCGTCGTTCCCATGTACAAAGAGCGGTTGCATGCAAAGGATGAAATCGCCCTCCGGCAGTTGCAACGCGTGCTCGGGCGGTATCCACGCGTCTTTGCCATGCCGATGTCGCTCACGCCGCACTATGGCGCTTTGGGACGCGGCGTGCGCATCGAGCGGTTTCCCGACGCGTATTTTCGCGGGACGCTCGGCTACAGCAGCTTGATGCTGTCGGATGAATTTTATGCGCGGTTCGCGAACTATGAATACGTGCTGATTTATCAGACGGATGCCTTTGTCTTCCACGATGCGCTCGCTGCGTTCTGCGCGATGGGCTATGACTACATCGGCGCGCCGATCGGCCGCATGGAAGCGGCGTGGCATGTGCTCGGCATGCAGGTCGGCAACGGCGGCTTTTCCCTGCGGCGCGTCGCGGCCTGCCGCAGAGTGCTGGCCACCTGGCGAGCGGAGTGGGAGGACCACCCGTTCCGCGATTTCTTTTTGCGCTATGAAGACATGTTTTTCAGCTATTGTGGCACACGCAAAGACCTGGCGTTCCGCGTGCCGGACACGCAGACGGCGCTCGCGTTTTCCGTGCAGGGCAATGTCCGTCATGCGTATCAGCGCATGCAGCAGGGATGGCGGCCATTTGGTTGCCATGGCTGGGACAAGGTGCGATTCGACGTGTTGACGCAGGCTGTGGCGACGGCGAGCGGTATCCCCATTCCGCGGGCGACGGAGGCGCAGAGGGAGGAGTTCCGGACACTCTTCCGTGCGACCCATCGCTTTCGCTCGGGTGTGAACCTGATGCCACTCTTTGGCTTGGTGCGGCGCGGCAAGTTCCTGGCGTTGCACACGCGCCTGCAGGCGGAACTCGCGCGTTATCCAGATGGTGATCCCGCATGGGCTGGCAAAGCGGGCTTCTTCGGCCTCTTGTGGCGATGCATCCACCTCGCGGGGACGGGGATGCCGGCGGAGGGCGTATTGCGCAGCTTGGAAGAGGCAATGGCGCGGTCATGCTCCGCAGGCACGATGTCAGCGGATGAAACGGAAGAACTTTTTTCCCTGCTGCCACAGTTGCCGGAAAACACGGTGACCGCATGCCTCCGCGCGGGCATTTGCGCGCAGAAATGGGCAGGGTGGGACGCGGCGGCACGGTATGCCGCGCCCTATGAGGGACCGCGCACGAAGCGCATCCTCGTGGCCGCTGCGTGCGAAAACGACGCGGATGTGGTCGAGAGCTTCGTGCGCCATACGCTGTCGTTTGCCGACGGCATCCTCGTGAACGTGCACGGATCGCACGACGGAAGCCGCAGAATTTTGCAGCGGCTGCAAGCGGAGGGCTGTCCGGTGGACTGGCTGGATGCAGAGATGACGCCCGCGGCGTTCTGCGCCTCCGTGCGCCGTGCCTCTGATGCTTCGTTCATCCTCAGCCTGTCCGTGCGTGCGTTCCTGCTGCCGGAGCCTGGCCGGACGGTGCGTGGCACGCTCGAATCGCTCGACGAGCGGCGCGACTACGCCGTGCCCGCCCGTCCGTATGCGCCGCTCCATGCCGCCGTCTTTCGCGAAAGATTCCTGCTCGCCCGCGCGCTCGTGCGTGGCGAGCGCCTCGCGCCGCGCACGGTGATCTACGGACGAGGGAGCGAGGGCGCAGCGCCGCTGCGCGCGCCGCTCGAGCTCGCTGTCTTCCCGCGGGACGCATGTCTGGAGACGATGGAGCCCGTCGACATCGCGCCGCTCGTGGAACGGCAGGAGAATCGGTACACCGTGCCCGCAGAACACGCAAAAGCGCGTGGCTGACGATGGAAAGGAGGATCCCCATGCCATCGGTATCGCATCCGAAAAAACCGGGTAAGCTGCTGCGCCTCCTCGCGGAGAAGTATCCGACGAAGGAGTCGGTCATGAGCCGGCTCATTTATTTGCAGGGGCAGCTCGTGCTGCCGAAGGGCGTCGAGCATTTCATGAGCGATTTGCACGGCGAGTATGCGGCGTTCCAGCACATCTTGAACAACTGCTCCGGCGTCATCCGCGAGAAGGTCGACTACGTGTTCGGTGCGCGGATGCCCCCCGAGGAAAAGGCGGAGTTCTGCACGCTCCTCTACTATCCGAAGGAAAAGATCGAGCAGGTGACGAAAGCGCGGCGTGCGACGCCCGCTTGGTACCGCGAGAACATCGCGCGCTGCCTCGAACTCGCGCGGCTCATGAGTTGGAAGTATCCGGCATCAAAGCTCCCGGCGCTCATCCCCGAGCGCCTGCGCTCCGTCATCGTCGAGCTGCTCGCAACGCGGCCCGATGCTGACGCGGCGCAGCTCGCGTATCAGCAGCGGCTGCTCGCGAGCATCGTGCAGGCCGATGCGGGCGCGGAGTTCCTCGAGGCGTTCGCCGCGTTCGTGAAGCGACTCGCCGTCGCGCAGTTCCATTTTGTCGGCGATTTCTTCGACCGCGGCAGCCGGCCGGACGCGATCCTCGACCGCGTCATGGCGCTGCCGGATGTCGACATCGAGTGGGGCAACCACGACGTGCTCTGGATGGGCGCGGCGCTCGGCAGCCGTGCGTGCATCGCGTCCGTCGTGCGCAACTGCCTCCGCTACGACAACACGGACGTGCTTGAGCGCGGCTACGGCATCAGCCTGCGCGCGCTCGTGACGTTCGCGCAGCATCTTTACCCCGACAAGGCGCCGATCCAGGCGGCGGAAAAAGCCATCACGATCATGCTCTTCAAAGAGGAAGGCCGCCTCATCGAGCGCAATCCCGATTTGCAGATGGAGTCGCGGCGGCTGCTGCACCATATCGATTTCCGCGGCGCGTGCGCCGTGCTGCCGCAAGAAAACAAACGGTATGAGCTGCGCAAGGCGTATTTCCCGACGATCGATGAGAACACGGACGACCCGTACCAATTGACGGAGGAAGAGGACGCAATCCTCCACGACCTCTGCATTTCGTTCACGGAGAGCCCTGCGCTTCATCGCCACGTCGATTTCCTCTACCGCAAGGGCAGCCTCTACCTCACGTGCAACGGCAACTTGCTGTTCCACGGTTGCGTGCCGATGAATGTGGACGGCACGTTCCGAGAGGTTACGTATGGCGGCAAGACGTACGCCGGCCGCAGGTGGCTCGATTTCTGCGACCAGATGGCGCGCGCCGCGTATCTCCATCGCGAGCCGGCCGCGCTCGATTTCCTTTATTTCCTTTGGTGCGGGCGGCTGTCGCCGCTCTCGGGCCGCGAGGTCAAGACATTCGAGCGCACGTTCCTCGAAGACCGCACGACGTGGGAAGAGCCGGCCGATCCATACTACCGCCTGCTCGACGACGAGGAGACGTGCGAAAACGTGCTGAAGGAATTCGGCCTCGCGCCGAAGCGCGGCCACATCATCAACGGCCACGTGCCCGTGAAAGTGAAAAAAGGCGAGACGCCCGTGAAGGCGCATGGCCGCGCCATCGTCATCGACGGCGGCTTCTGCAAGGCGTACCACAGCAAGACGGGCATCTCGGGCTTCACGCTGCTCTCGAACTCGCGCGGCCTGCGCCTGCTCGCACATCAGAAGATTGCCGACGTCCGCACGGCGCTCGCCGAGAACGGCGACATCGAGTCCGTCTCGGAGACCGTCGAGCTCGTCAGCATCCACACGACGGTCGGCGACACCGATCAAGGCCGCGAGATGCAGGAGGAGATCACCGACCTCTACAACCTGTTGCTCGCCTATCAGAACGGCGTGCTGAAGCCGCAAGGCTGACAGGATCGCACGGAGGCTGTTGCAGTCATTGGCAACGGCCTCTTTTTTTGTGCCGGTCACGCAGCGGTTCTTGCGTCGGCCGCGCGCAGTGTTGTAGCAAACGTTTCCCATGACATCTGTCATAAATTCCGTTCAAAACTTGTGACATCCTTCCACTGACTTTGATTGAGTTTGATGGTATCATTCGACTTGTAATCATTCAAACGCGAACCATGTCATTTCACACACAAGAGAACCGAAAGGAGAACAAATCATGGAAATCGCATTTTGCCGCATCGACGACCGTCTGATCCACGGCCAGGTCGCGACCGTCTGGTCGAAGATTACGGGCTGCAACCGCATCATGTGCTGCAACGACGACGTCGCGAAGGACACGCTGCGCAAGAAGCTGCTGCTACAGGTTACGCCGCCGGGCCTCAAGGCGTACGTCGTGCCGGTCGAGAAAGCGTGCGAAGCGTACAAGAATCCGAAATACGCGCCTTTTAAGACGCTGTTCCTCTTCACGAACCCGGGCGACGTCGTCCGCGCCGTGAAGGGCGGCATCCCGTTCACGTCCGTCAACCTCGGCGGCATGACGTACAAAGAGGGCGACACGCTGATTTCGCAGGCCGTCGCCGTCAACAAGGAAGACGTCGCAGCCATCAAGGAGCTCCATGACATGGGCATCGAGGTCGAGATCCGCAAGCTCGCCACGGAGCAGAAGATGGACGCCATGAAAGTCCTGCAGGACAAAGGCCTGCTCTGAGTTTCAGGGGCTCAGAACAACAGGTCATCAGGGGAAAACACAAGGGATTTTACATAATGACTGCTAAATAACTCTAAAGCCACGAAAAAGCAGGAATTTAGATAGTCTGTGTCGAATATAAACTACAGATATTTCAGACGACGAATCCTAAAATCCATGCACTTTTTCAGGAGCGAGCAC
>Ga0256404_1005572_pt1 | contig 22114 bp, 18 predicted proteins | sample RumenRJG_01DNA_FD_185990 | JGI IMG/M metagenome (GOLD analysis project Ga0256404, IMG submission 185990) | Bovine rumen microbial communities from Lethbridge, Alberta, Canada - RJG_01 | ecosystem: Host-associated > Mammals > Digestive system > Stomach > Rumen | place: Canada: Alberta | collected...
ACCAGGTAGCCCAGAAATTCAGGAAGATAACCTTGCCTTTATATTCAGAAAGAGTATGGGTTTTGCCGTACTGATCTTTCAACTCAAAAGGAACAGCAGCCACCTTATGATTCGTTTCGGCAGCCCGTTGCGCATTCTGCGCCGCATCTGTTTCTCCGGCAGGATTCCGGGATGCAGCTTCGCCTCCAGCCTGCAGCTGCCCGCTGCAAAGAAGCAGGCCCAGCAGGATCATAAGGACCCCGCCGGCTTTCACCGTATATTTCATAATGTTTGAATGCCGTTTCAACAAGCCAAGCACTGTTCCCGAAAAAAGCCCCAGTAAAATAAAGGGAATTACAAATCCCAGAGTATAAAACATGATCATCACCATACCTTTCCCCGGTTCCGCCGCAGCCAAGATCAAAACACTGCCCAGCATGGGCCCCACGCAGGGCGTCCAGGCAAAACTGAATACAAAACCCAGTAGCAGCGCCATAAAAGGAGATGCCGCCATAGTTCCCGGTGAGAAAGGAAGTCTCCGTTCTTTCGCCAGAAACTCCCACCGGCCCAAAAGCCCAAGCTGGTACAGGCCGAACAGGATCATGATTCCACCGCCTACGCGCGTAATCACATACTGCTGCCCAACCAGGAAACTGCCAGCAACAGAAGCTCCCATTCCCAGCATAAAAAACGCGGCGCTGATCCCGATAACAAAGCAGATCGTATTCCGCAAAATTTTCCCCTGTTCAAAGCGCAGCGTCCCATCGGCCATCCGATCCCCTGTCCCCCCGGACAGGTAGCCCAGATAAACAGGAAGCAGCGGCAGCACGCAGGGGGAAAAGAAGCTGAACAGCCCCTGGAGGAATACAGCAATATAGGAAATGTCGGAAGAAATGACTGAATTCATTAACGACTCCACAAATTCAATATGATCTGAACTATCGAAACACAGACGCCCCTTCTTCTTCTCACTGCCAGTTCACAGAAAAAACAACTTACCGGAACGCAAAGGGTGCATGCGTAACGGCTTCCCTAATAGAAAAGATAAAAATATACGATTCCCGCCAGACAACTGACTGTATTCGTCAACACCACAGTCTTAAACAGTTTTTTCCGGTTTTCTTTGACAAAATAGCAGCAGAGGCAGAATTCCAGCAGTACAACGGCAACTTCCCCTGCCAGTACTGCCAGCTCGTAAGAATCGTACACGGTTTCCAAAAAACCGTTCAGCAGTAAGTTACTTACAAGGTTTACGCCTGCAAAATACAACAGCTGTCTTTTTTCCCGGTACCCGCAAAAATAAAACAACGGCACCTCAATAAGGATGGTCCAGATTGCCAGCGTCAGCAGGTCACTGTCCAGTCCCACAAAATCATATAAAAATTCCTGGCCCGGAAAAACAGGCGATATGATCGCTGCGTCAAAAAGCATCTCAATCCTCTTCTTTCGAAAGCATTCCCATCCGCTTCCGCAACAAGTACCCTGCAGCCGCAAGGCAAAGGAACTGGAGCACTGCCATAGCCTGGGGCGCAATGGAAAAGCCGTGGAAATAGACTCCCGGCAGCAGGCAGCCTGCCGCCATCCCGAACATCATGCCCGGATACCGGGGATTACACCAGTGGGCCAGTCGCAATGTAAGGGGCATGGTCATGTTAAACGCCAGCACCAAAAGTACTGAGGCAACCAGGCCCGAGAGTTGCAACGCCACGAAGCATAGCAGAAAAATTATTAAAATAGTGTTTTTATAACCGGCCCTTTCGCAGAGAACTCCCCCCAGGGCTTTGCCCGCCGCAAAGACACAGGGGAACAGCATCACATACGAACTAAAAGTGTTCCCGCTTCCCAATCCCCGGAGTACAATACAGCCCAGCAACAGAACAAGGCTCACTGCCGAAGCCAGCGAAAGCGGGGCATCAACGGTCATAACATCTTCAGGCAACGGTCCGCTTTTTACTCTGCTATTCCCGCACCCTGCGAAAGAACCGCCGGCATTACTTTTTCCGACGATGAGATCGGTATATTCCGAATCGGTCCGGCACAGGCGCCAGGTAACAACAGCCGATAATACAATACAGGTAAGCAAAAAAGGATACGGCCCTACCAGACAGTTCAATCCCAGAGCCAGTCCGATGGCCCCGCTGGAAACAAAGATTCCCAGCTCTTTATATGTGGTATAACGCTGCAACACCAGGCTTCCGGCCGCAACATGGAATATACTGTTGCCTATACCCAGCAGTACAGCCTGCCGCCCAATCCCCAATGCGGGAACACTTCCGGCGGCCAGGGCCGCCGCAGCTATTAGGAAACTGCCGCAAAGCCATGGTTTTTTCCGGTCAAGGAGGCCGCCGGTAAGCCACTGGGTGCCAAAAGCAAATGCGTTATACAGCCCGAAATAATATACGATTGGCTCCAGAAACGGTTCCTGTACGGCATATTCTGCCAGCACTGCGCCGCATATGCCATCCACCAGGAAATGAAGTACCGTAAACAGAACTAACAAGACATTCCTCCGCTTTCTAATTTGCAGGGATGCACTGTTAAGGAATCACCGCTTTACCAGCGCGTACCTGCCGTCTTCCCATTTCAGTACAAACATTTTTCTCTGCCCGTATCGATTTCCCTTTTTATTGTACAGCTTGGGGCCATAACGGGTTTCCGTATACGTATACATGGTAAAGTCAGCTTTAATCTCATACTCAAGGCCTTCCGCATTTTCCGGCAGAGATAATACAAACTCCTTTTCATCCGTTTCTTTATTAAAATCTTCATTGCTGAATATATCCGAAACAAACTGCTCGTTTTTATTGTTATCGTAAACCGTAAAATGCCAGTCGCAGGGTCCCGGCAAAGTCACCTTCAGGATAAACGAGTTGTCCGATTTCCCGTTAGCCACATGAAATGAAATGGCCCTTATTAAACGGGACTCTATTCCCGGCCGCACAATATGGGGACGGGGTCTTCCGTAGGGATCCGGTATATCCGCAAAGGCTGTGGAAAAGAAAGCCAGCATGGCTGCCAGAAAACTGATACACGCAATACTCTTTTTCATAAGCCCTCCTGTACAATTACCAATTATTTCGCTTCCCGTTTCAATATCTCAGCCAGCACTTCGATACCGGCGCAGATATCTTCATTTTTCGCAAACTCTTCCGGATTATGGCTGATACCGCCCCTGCAGGGAATAAACAGCATGGTCGTCGGACAGATGGCCGGCATGTGCATGGCGTCGTGGCCGGCCCCGCTGTTCATATGCAGGAAGGATTTTTTCTGCTCTTTACAGATTGCTTCCGACTGGGCAGCCAGTTTCTCATCCAGCGCAACGGGTGCGTCAGAGGTCAGCATTTCCTCTTCGATCTCCACCCCATCCGTCCGGGCGGTTCCCTGTGCCGCCTGCCGGATCTCTTTCAGAGTCCGTCCGATGCTTTCCGTATCCACCCCACGCAGATCCACCCAAAGGGTAACCCTGCCCGGTACCACATTGATAGAACCCGGATCCACCTCTACAATACCTACAGTGGCTACTGTGCCATGATCCTTTTCCCGGATGGCTGCCGTCTCTATGGCCAGGACCATTTTCGAGGCGCTGACCAGGGCGTCTTTCCGGAATCCCATAGGTGTCGCGCCGGAATGGTCAGCCATTCCTTTAATATGCAGTTTGAACCGGGTCGGAGCTGCAATATTGTGGACGATACCGATCTGATGCCCGGTCTCCTCCAGTACCTTTCCCTGTTCAATATGCATTTCCGCAAAGCATTTATAAGCGCCCGGTTTCAGCACCGCTTTCTCATATTCCGCCAGATTGCCGCCCCACTCCTTTACCGCTTCTTTAAACGATATATCATCCTTCCGGGCAGCATCCGCAAACTTATCCGGTCTGGCCTTCCCGGTAATCAGTTTGCTGCCGATGGTAGCAAAGCCGAACCGGCTGGATTCTTCCGCCCGGAACACAATGACTTCAATACTCCGGCGAAGGGTCTCGTCTTCCAGCATATGGATAGCTTCCAAAGCGCCCACTACGCCACACATGCCGTCGTAGGCCCCGCCGTGGATCACCGTATCCAGATGGGATCCGCAGGCTACCGGCGGCTGGTTGGGATCCAGGCCGGGTTTACGGATAAACAGGTTTCCCAGCACATCCTCCCGCACTTCCAGGTTCATGTATTCGATTTCTTTAAGCAGCCACATCTGAGCAGCTTTATCCGTACTGGTATAAGCCAGCCTTGTAATACCTGCATCGGTTTTCCCGAATTTTGCCAGTCCTGCTATCAGGTCTGCCACACGTTGTTTGTTAACCGGTATCATATCCTATCCCCCTGCCTTTACAATGACAATAATGATTTCTTCTGTTACGTATCCCTGCTTCTATTTTACTAAAAAAAGCTGTAATTGAAAATGCATAAAGCATTTTTCAATTACAGCCGGATTTTTTACGCGCTGTACTTAACTGCCAGCTCGGTCAAAGTCGCCGCCGCTTTCCACAGCACTTCCTCGTCAAAATCGAAATGACTGTTATGATGGCCTGCGGCAATAGGCGTACCGTACATCATGTAAGCCGCTTTGCCGCCATGTCTCTGCACCCGGTCCATGAAATAGGTGCAGTCTTCGCTGCCGCCCATATCCACCCAGGTCAGCACATGGGCATACCCGCATTTTTCATTGACCAGCGAGGCAATTTCTTCCGCCAGCTCTTTATCATACACGCTGGCGGGAGCGCCTCCTGCAAGAGAAACTTCCACTTTTACATCATACATGTCGGCAGCCGCCTGCAGCATACGGCGCGCTTCCCGAACCATGAACTCATTGATTTCCGTATTACCGCCCCGGGTCTCGATCTTCATGGAAGCGATATCCGGTACCACGTTCCGGCCCGTTCCCGCATTCAGAACGCCTACGTTAATACGGCTGGAGCCCTGGCTGTGCCGGGAAATCGTACTTAAACTGATTGCCGCCTGCGCCGCTGCCAGCAATGCGTTCTTCCCTTCTTCCGGCGCCGCGCCCGCATGGGCCGATACGCCGCGGAACACCGCATCCATCTTCGTGGTGGCAAGGAACCCGTCGGTCATGGTGACCAGCGTATCCGCCTGTGTACATTTAAAGCCGATATGGCCGCCGAACAGGTAATCTACATCATCAACTACGCCGGCGTCAGCCATGGCCAGAGCACCCCGGACTCCTTCTTCCGCCGGCTGGAAGATCAGTTTGATCTTGCCGTGAAGGGAATCCCTATTTTCTTTCAGCAGTTTCGCCGTAGCAAGGCCGATGGTCACGTGACCGTCATGGCCGCAGGCATGCATGGCCTTTGCGTGGGTCGAAGAAAAGCCTTCCGTTGCAGGACGGTGGGATTCGTCCTTATCTTCTTCCACATCGTTGCAGTCCATATCAAAACGGAAAGCAACCGTCTTTCCGGGCTTTCCCGTATCCAGTATGCCTACCACGCCGGTCTTGCCGCCGGCCATCTTCGCCACCAGCTCAGGATCTGCCCCTTCTTCGACAGCCCGCTGTGCATAAGCTTCCAGTTCTGCGGCTGAGGGCCTGCCCATCATGGATTCTTCCTTTACCACTTCCGCCCCGAAATGGACCTCATAGCCTAACGCCTGCAGTTCTTTAATAATCATAGAAGCGGTGCGGAATTCCGTCCACCCCGTTTCCGGATGGGCGTGAAGGTTCCGCCGTCTTGCCACCATTTCTTCTTTTAACGCCTCTGCCTGTTTCCAGATAGTTTCCATAGTTTCTTTCCTTTTCTCCTCAAAATCTTTTTGCATACATTGTACATTACACATTCCGCGTATCCGTTCTACACGGATACGCGGATTAACGCCACTCTTATATCTACATACGATATGTTCACATTTGTTTCAATCAGAAAGCCAGGAACATCATGCCGATGATCATGGCCGCAATCATAGGAATCGCGTTGCGGCGAGTAACTTCCATGGGGCTGATGCCTGCGATACCGGCTACGATAATGGTAGCGCCGGCAATGGGGGACATGGTACGGCCCAGGGTGCCGCCCAGGGTTGCCATAGAACCCATCTGGACGATGGACATTCCAAAGTCTGCCGCATGGGGAGTAACCGCTTCGTTAAAGGCAAAAGTAGCGGCGTCACCGGAACCGGTAATAAGGCCCAGAACGAACGGGCCAACGGAGGCGCAGATCTTAACGATAGCCGGATTGTTGATCATGGCAGCGATGAAAGCTTTTACCAGACCCATGGCGTTCATGCCGGCAACAAATACGCCTGCCGCCAGGATGATACCGATGATATCGCCGTAGGCTTTGCCCATGCCGTCGAAGAAGGACTTGGTAAGAGCTGCAGGATTGGTCCGGGTCACAATGCAGGTCAGGATGGCGCCGATGACCATGGCCTGGGCAACACCCATCTTAAACAGGGGAACCAGACCGGTTGCGCCTAAGATCAGAATCGCGATAGGAACAACGGGCATCAGGGCATACAGAGGATTAACCTTAAATTCAGTATCCAGTTCCAGACCTTCTACTACATGGCCTTTATTTTCTTTCAGGAAATAGGCAATGGCAGTGAGGACAACAGCACCTACCAGCAGGGACGCAATGTTGGCTTTGTAATGGAACGCGATAACGTCCATGACGTTGACGCCGGCGATCTTCGCCACAAAGGGGTTGTGGGCCAGACCCGGGTTCAGCATGGAACCATAGGTGCCGCACTTAACTGCAGCCGCAGCCATGGCCGGATGTACCCCGGCGCCCATCAGGATGGGAATGAAGATAGCGCCTGCAGCCGCAGCGGTACCGGCCGCGCTGGGCAGCGCTACGTTAACGGCGTAGGTCCCGAAGATAACGCCCGGGATCAGCAGCCAGTTTACTTTTAACAGCAGTTTTGCCAGGGCGTTGATCAGATGCTTGTCGCACCCTGTAAAACGCATGGCCAGCGCAAAACCCATACTGGAGCAGGCAGAGGAAATCATGCCGCTGCCCATGCCTTTGGCGAAAGCATCCAACGCCTTCATGGGAGCCCCCGACACCAGGCACATGACGATACCGGCACATACCAGCACCATTCTGGCTTCAAAGCGCTTAATCAGAAGCACCAGCGCCGCCAGCACAATTAGACAACCTAAAATTAACATAAATAACCCTCCTCTTCCGGTTTTCTGACACAACAGATACCGGCATACAGTTAATAATCAGATACTGAAGTATCCTATTATTAGCTTTTAGTATATCACTGGAAAAAAATCTTAACAACGTTTCAAATAGAAATATACTGTATACAAAAACAGAACGGAAAAGTCAAAGCTTTTCCGTTCTGCAATTTTAATTCAGCCAATAACAATTTTTCCCTTACCGTCCGTAATCCTAATTTCCGTACCGTATTCTTTGGAAAGGTCTGCAATATCACCAAGAATCTGTTCTCCATATTCCGCATCCGCCAGTTCCGGACGGCCCCGGAGGCTTCTGCCGTTTTTAAAGCCCAGACTCAGGGGCTGCAGGTTTACTTCCCGAATCAATCCATCAGTTACAGTAAAGGACGCCAGTGCAGACTCAAACACAAAATGATCTACTGCGAGGCCCCGGGTCCCGTTGGCGCTGCGGGCATCCAGCCCGTCTGCCACAGTATTGTCCGGGCCTAAATCGTACAGGTCATAAAACTCCGTAGGCTGCCGTTCCACAGAATCATTCTGGAAAATAAAATCTCCCAGGCTGTAGAATACCGGCTTGTCTTTATAAATTTCAATGCCCCGCCAGATATGGGGACCATGGCCGATATAGGCTGAAGCACCCGCATCAATACAAAGCTTTGCAAAGTCCCGACAGAAATCTGCAGGACGGTTCTTTTCCATGCCTTTCCGCTCGTGGCTGTGATGGCTTACGAAAACAAAATCAGCCTGCCGCTTTGCTTCTTCAATAGACCGGACGATACGGGCCGCATCCTTTTTATTCATGGTAGTAACTGTGCCGGGCTTTTCTCCAGGCGCAGCAGCTTCAAACCGGATGTTGCCGATGAGATACCCACCGGTCAGGGGTTTATTGAAGCCTTCCTTTTCCAACAGCATACGGTTGGCATTCACTTCGGTCTGGTCAACGATTTTCCGCAATGTATCCAGCTCTTCCGGTAACACTTTGTGGACCGCCTGATACCGCAGCACATTGGCGCCGGGCCGGCCCAAAACATCACGCCGGGGGTTGGAAGCCATACCCCATTCATTCATGGTAGACGTTACGCCGATAATAGCCACACGTCCCTGAGGCAGGTCCAGATATTTGGGCTGTGCCGCTTCCTCCAGGTTGATGCCGCAGCCCGCATGGACAACCCCTGCCGCGTCCAGATGCTTTTTGGTGGTCAGTATCCCACCCAGGTTCCAGTCGATGGTATGGTTATTGGCCCAGGTGTACAGGTTGAAGCCCAGATACTGCAAATCCTGCAAAACCGCCGGACGGGCGCAGGCCCAGGTGCCGCCGCTGACCGGCGCGGGGAACACTTCAAAATCGTGCAGCAGGATTTCAAAATTGGTAAACCGGACGTCAAAGCTTTCTAAATACTCCTTAAGCGCTTTTAACTTTGCATCCCTTGGCAACCGCTGGGTAATAAAAGAGTCCCCTGCCAAAACCATTGATACTGTTTTCTTCATAAAGGTCCCCTCCTCATAAAATATTTATTTCATTACGGAAAGCCAACACAACATAACAGTTATGAGACATTCAAGAATCATATAAAGTCTGGCGCAACAATTGTTCACGATAAAGAGGCTGTACACCGCAAACTGATTGAGAAACTGTCGCTTAAGAGCCAGGCCTACGCATCAAAAGATTTGAAGAAATTGGCTGACAGCGAGAATCCACTCAATCCGGTTAACCGTATACATAATTTGCTCAAGATGTTTTTGAATGCACATAGTGGGTTCAACCGAGAAGAATTACAAGGGTATCTGAATCTATATTCTTTCGTCATAAACCCGCCTGAAGATCACTTAGAAAAAGTCGAGAAAATCATAAAAATGGTTTTTGAAAATCCGAAATCGCTACGTTATCGTGATCAGTTTGGCTAAAATACGGCATTCTTAGGCACCGTGTGCAAGTAACGTTTTTTAAAATTATAGGATCAACGCCTGCCTTGCGCAACATTTCGTAAACGGCGGTTAACGGCAGACCTACCACATTGTCATAACTGCCTTCAATTCTTTCCACCAGGACGGCTCCCCTGCCCTGTATTCCATAGGCGCCCGCTTTATCCAGCGGTTCCCCGGTTCCCACGTACCAGTCAATCTCGTCTCCTGTAAGTTCGCGAAAGTGAACGACGGTTGTTACAACCTGCAACTGTGTCATTTTCTGATATAAGACCACCGTTGCGGTTTTTACCGCGTGCGCCTTGCCTGACAGGGCTTTCAGCATATGTTTCGCTTCCGCCGTACCAGCCGGTTTTCCTAAAATCTGTTCGCCCAAGACCACAATGGTATCGGCAGCTACGACCGGTAAACCGGTTCCCATTACAGATGCAGCTGCCCTGCCTTTCCTAAGGCGTTATAGGCACAGACCAGATCTGCATTACGGTAAGGCGAAAGCAGAATTATGTCGTTTTCATCAAACAATAAAGCTTTTGAATCTATGCTTTTTTTCTTTTGTAATTGTTGCAGATGAGTTTCAGCGTCGCAGATGCTTTTTACTTCTGCAAAAGGAAATGAACATGTTTCCACTTCCCAGCCCATTTGCGACAAAAGAGCAAAACGACGGGGCGAGCCTGACGCTAAAAGTATTTTCATAGCAATCTCCATTCCGCCGCCGTTAATCGGTGGCACAAATAGTAATGAAAGCAATCTTTCACACCAGTACCTCATAAAAGTTGAATTACAAATATATCCAGCTAATTTTACCATATTCAGAAACAGAAAAAAAGTCCGGCCGGTCAGAATGCATCCGATCAGCCGGAACGGGAGTAAAAAACAGAGGAGTGTTTATGTCTTTGAAAGAGTAAACGGGTATGTAATCAGAATGTATATTCTATCGTGCCGTAATAGGTGCGCCCCGCCATCGGATAATTCAGGTTCCGCTTCGTGCCATAGTAATCCTGCATCACTTTGTAACCGGCGTTAAACACGTCGTTTACGCCTACGCTGACGCGCAGCGCTTTGTTAAAGCGGTAGTGTGCGCCTAAGTTAACGATGGAATACGAATCTTTAACCGCTTCCGCCTTACCGGTAGTCGTGGTTGCCGAAGATTCCGTACCCCGGATAACTTCCTTGCCGTGATACTGGTATTCGCCGAAGATACTGAGCTTATCACCAGGGAAGGTGTAGTCGATACGGCTGTCAATGACCCAGTCAGGCACAAAGCTGGACGCGCCGTCCGCTCTGGCGCTTAACGATGCCCCTTCGATGCCCCTAGCGCTTCTGCCCTTCTGCCAGGTGCCAGATAAAGCGAAGTTCAGGCGGTTCCACTTCATGTTATGACTGAATTCGATGCCATGGAGGGCAACACTGCCGGAAGGCATGTAATAGCTTTCGCCACTGCCACGGTACGGTGTATACAGCACCAGCTGGTTGTTGGAATGACGCTGGAACCAAGTCAGATTTGTGCTGGTATCGGCGCCAGCCATACGGCCCTGGTGGCTGATACCGAAATCAAACTGATGTCCCCATTCCCAGGCGCCTTTCCGATAACCCAGGCTGTTTTCCAGTTTCTGGAAATAACTCTGGGTAATGAAATACCCATCGCCAAACATTTCATAGAAATTGGGATGCCGGTTGTATGTACCCCATGTAGTCTTGATGCCCCAGTGATTGCCAAATTGCTTCTGCAGCGCTACTCCGCCGGAATACCGCCATTCATCGTCTTTTTCAGCATAGGCGCCCTTCAGACCGTCCATCTTCACCTTGTCGGCACGACCGGTCAGTGTAAGTTTCAGGTCTCCGGAACGGTTGAGCCGCATGGTATCCTGCAAGGTAAAGTGGAGCTCACTGTTGTTGTACCGGTTAAGCATGCTCTTGTTCTTGATGGAACTGATCCATGACCAGTTCCGTTCTGTTGTCCAGTCATTGCCGTTTGCAGACATTCTTTCCTTCACGACGTTGGCATTCAGTTCCAACAGGTGGCTGTTCCACAGGTTATAACTGAGGTTAAGGTTGAAATCCCATTTTTTGGAATGGTAATCCGCCCACTGGCGGCCCGGTGAAGTCGTTACCTCTTCCCCGTATGGCCACCAGCCATTCAGGTCTTCCGACGGCGGCCACGACTTAGCGTCCTCAATATTCTTCATCATGCCGGTATTCCGGTATTTTTTCTTACTGTCAATATAGGCAACATGCCAATTCAGGTTCAAGTCCTTCCAGTTATCTTCCCTGCCTACATAGAATTCCTTGTAATCCAGGTCCAGATGGCTGTCCAGATAACCGTGACGCCAGTACGGATCCGTTGCATTGTAGAAACTCAGTGAAGGCGCCAGTTCTTCATGGTTATGTTTATACTGTGCTTTCACAGTCCAGTGATCGTCCTGCCATTTCAGCATGCCGTCCGTATCCCGGAAACCGTTGGAACGACGCCAGGCTTTTGTACTGTAATCATTATCCACAGCCTTTACCGGGAAATCGCCGTCCCAGATATCGCGGGTGGCCGTGGCAAGCAGGCTGCCTTTTCCCAGCGGCGTACTGTATTCCATAGTGGTAGTTGCACCGCCATACGAACGCATGCCCTGCGTAATACGCCCATGACCGCTGTCCGGCTTTTTCGTCACAATGTTAATAACGCCGCCCAGAGGCGCCCCTGCAAAGCGCGCCGGCACGTAACCGCGGTACACCTCAATACGCGCCACATTGTCCGCCGGAATCGCCGACAGGTTCACCGCCGCGTCGCCACTCAGGTTCGCACGGACGCCGTCGATGTAAACATCAACCTGCGCAGCCGACGACCCGCGAATGCGCGCGGTCGTATAATGCCCCTGTCCGTTCTGCCTGTCAACAAACAGACCCGGAACCCGTTCCAGAAGAGCCGGGATATCCTTTTGTTCGCCTTCGAACTCTTTGGGGTCGATTACCGTAACCTGTCCAGGGGACAGTTTCTGCTCCCAGTCCGGACGGGGCGCTTCTACCGTAATTTGTGAAAGCATAAAGCCTGCCAGATCGCCTTCGCCCTGCCAGATAACCGGGTTTTCCGAAGTGTTTGCAGTTGCTGCAGGTTCAGATGCTGCTGTTTTTGTCACTAACGGGGTATCCGCAGCCGTATTTTTCGGCAAAGCCTGATTTGTTACATTCGCTGTACGGCTTTCCGCATTCCGGAGTGCTGTCGGTTTTTCTGCTGCGCCTGCATCCTGTACAGCAGTATCACTGGCTGCGGAAACAGCCTGTGCACCCTGTTGCGAAGTGTTGGCAACGTCATTGGCAGCAACGCGGCCTGCCAGCGGTTTTGCTTCCTCTGTTTTACCTTTTTTGCCTTTACCGCCGATGCCATCCCAAGAGACTTCTAACCTGCCGGAAATATTCCAATCATTACCGGCCTTTCGCCCCAGCGTGCGTTCATAATCCACGTGCAGACGGGTAGCTTTAGAAAGGGCCACGTCGCCGCCGACCTTAACTTCCGCCCAGGTATCGCTGCCGCCCTGTTCCCCGGCCAGCTGCCGGGCCTTGATACGGCCGGTGCCGGTGGTTCCGTCCGATGCATGGGCTTCGATGAACTGTTCCGCTTCCTGTTTGCCGCCAAATTCATGGGCCACATCTACTCCGGCATAAATTATCCCTTTATTCTTTGCCAGGTTTTTGCCTACCGTTATACCTGCCTTGCCCACAAAGGAATTCCAGCCTTTGGTATTGACGATCAGATCGTTGGAAAGCGTGTATTTGTCCTCCTCAATATGCCCTGCATAAACAGAAACGTGGGGGTCGAACCATGCGCTGCCTTTATCGGTCCGTTTGCCGTAGCGGAGTCCGAGACCGTAGGCCCAGGCATTGCCCTTGCCTTCCACATTGCCATAGGTCCCGTCGCCGGTGGTATCCGCGCCGCCGTTTTGTGTACCTGTGGGAGTATAAATCAACTGATGAAGTCCTTTGCCGTTATTCCCGTAAAAATGATATTCGTTTTTCAGTTTTATGGCAGTGGCTTCCGCGTCAATGTAATGCCCTTTCTGCCCCACCCAGGACCCGTAAATGCCGAGCCCGGAGCCTTCCTGTTCGCCGTGACCCTGGGAAGGCGTATTGGAAGAACCGTCCAACCGCGCCGCGTAAAAGCCGGCATACACGTTGCCGCCACAGTATTCCCGGTTCAACATTTTATCGTAGCCTGCCATCATACCGGTATAGGACTGGCCAACGTCACGTCCATAATCGCCGGAACTGTTAAACCGTCCGTGCCAAACCTCCGCCCAGGCGTTTTCCCGGGCCGCTTCTTTCTTTTTATCGCTCCATGCGTACCGGGTATGCAAATCAGCCGGACGGCGGAAGGCATGGTCGCTGAACCCGCGCCACAGGTTCTGAGTTATCAGCATATTATCGCTGGCATTCTTTCCGCTTTCCGCCACTTCCCCGGTATTCTGGAAAGTATAGCCGGTCAGATACCATAACGTACCGGAATAGGAACCGTCTTCATTAGCAAAATAGTCTTCCACTTTATCAATTTCCGGTTTGATGGTATATACGTTGAACACTCCGTCCGCTTTTGATTCCTGACCGCTTACGGTAAAATTTTCCGCTCCGTTGAGAATACCAAGCAATGGTTGATAACCTTGATAAATTGGATCGGGATCAGTAGTATCCCCTTGCAAGTCTATACCTCCATAAGAATTTCCCTTTTCAATTCCGGGTACATATCCTAATTGGATATAAAGATTTGTAGAAGAATTGGTTTTGTTAAAAGCTTCTGCATCTTTAATATATACAGAATCAAAGTTTGCTGAATAGAAATTATGTTTCCCAATAAAATTACCATTGAGATCATATTCTGGTTCTATGCTACTATAACCGCCTAAACGAAAAGTTGTCCCTTCCCCTAAACTTGCTTTATCAATAATCATTGTTCTGGCTACCTGGGTCATTATGTCTGAATTGTTCCCATCACTATCGGTCATAACTTCAGAACGAAAAGCATTATATCCGATAGAATTAAAGCCCGTATTACCAGTTACAGGATTTGTATTGGCCCAACTCATATTAATCACACTGTTTTTGCCGGTAGTAAGATTTCCTATTGTTATAGCTGTTTTGGATTCATCCATGATAGGTTGTTTATCCGTTGTGCTTTCATAAAATAATGACGTTTCACCACTAAAATCATCTCCCCATTGAGAAAAATCTTCATCGTAAGAAGTTCCAGGTGTTAATATGCCGTTTTTTACAAACCAGTATGTATTAACCGAATATTCTTCTTGATTTTCAAAAGGTGCTCGTTCTCCTCCAGTTACGCATATAGTTCTGTCCATTGGTGCCCAATGTTCATTATCCATAACTTGTTTGGAATTATATGTCTTTTGAACATCGCCAATTTGAATGCTCGAACCATAATCCTGCAATGAATGCACAACATCAAGTTCTGAATATTTTTCTGGGTGTTCATTCATATAATCTGTAAAATCATTTTCTTCGCCATACCAGCGGTTAGGATCCCAACTATTCATCAAATCATTGGCACGATTTAATTCTTCTTGTGACAGCGAAACCACATAATATTTTGGCAAATATTTTTTCATATATGTGCTGATGCCTTCCGTATCTTCTTCGTGTATCAACCGATATAACTCCTGTGCATAAACCGGGTTATGAAATATATATTCATTTGCAAGATTTTTATTCCAAAGAGGACCCGAGTTGCTTTGGATAACCAGTACTTTATATTCATTTTTTTGCTTGTCAGGATTATAATATCTTGCTACCACAGAATTAGGTAAATCGTCATCAGTACTATCTGATAAATCATACGCATAATCAATACCATATGTAAAATCTTTACCGCCATATATGGGATTCAATGAATATTCCGGATTGTAATCTAATACTTTTAACAAATCTGCATCTGCGGATTTGAGGACATTATAACTTTTATTATAGCTCAACCTGTACATGTCTTTAGCATAAGGTATATCCCCTGGTTCCATGTAATAGCTGGCATTTCCTTTCGTTTCGGTTAATGTTTCGGCATGTACATAGGGAACAGCTGTAATAAAACAGATTGGTATAATACATCCTGCCCGAAGGAAATGTTTTATTCTTTTTTCAAGATTATAAAAATATTTCCTTTTTGAGTAGTGGCGTTTCATATTTTTCCCCTTCTTAAAATAATTATTTAGGATATCGTTGACAAGTTACCTTGCCAACGATATCCCCTATTATAAAAGTTTTATCAATAACTAAAGATTTTTACTCTTTGCGCATGGCCTCGATTTCTTCACGTGTCAGATGAGGCCGAAGAACTGTTTGTACCGTTCCTGCAGGAATAGTACCAAAAGAGCGTTCTTCTTCTGTATCGTCTGTATTATTTTTAGAAACAGTTACATGCGCATTATAAGTTGCAGTATTGAGGACATAACCTGTCGTACTACTATTAATTGCATAATCAGTTGCATTTGTTATAGCATTGACCGTGACGGTTGAAGTAGAAGCATTGACCTTATAAATAGCATTACCTGTTGCCATAAATAATTCACCGGTTGCATAATCCTTAATGAAACCCCATGTTGCACCTGCAGTTGTTATGGTTGTTTTAGATTTATAACCGGCGCTGCTCAATGAACCTGTAGCCTGAATGGCTGTTTCAAGAAAGCGAATGAGAGCGTACTCATATTGTGTATAAGTATTGTTATATCTTGCAACTAAGATTACTACATAGCTTTTATTATTGCTTCCCATAACAGTTTCAATGCCCAAGAAATTGCCTTTTGTAGTTCCGTAGCCTGCACCACTAGGAATATTTGAAGGAGTTATAGTTCTAATAGTACTAAAAGAATAAGACGAGCCAGATTGAGTAATTTGGAATACTTGGATTTGAGAAGTACTGTTACCACCCGCTACCTGTTGACCACCGTAAGATGTTACATAAACAAAATTTCCACTTACTGTAATTGTACTTGCATTGGCATTACAGTTAACTGTTGCTAATGCGCTTACCGCAGAAGTTGCTGAATCGTTTTTCGGCAAAAGTATCAGTTTGGAATTGGTATACGTAAACGTTCCTCCGGAATAATTATAATAAATGAATAATGCCAGCAGTTTGCCGTTATATTCATTTAATGCAACACAGGAACATCTATTATAACCGGAAACGGTAGGTGCAGTATAATACACCATTTTTTGGGTGAAGTCAGATGCTTTAATCTGATAAATGCTATTTGTGCCAGAGGTCGAACTTGTCATATCATAATCGTTAATGTAGAAACAAGTAGAGCCCATAACCGAACTGTAAGGATTTGTTGCATTCCAAATATTTGTTGTGGAAAAACTGGTTTCGTTATCAGATTTCGCTACAGCTTTAGGGGATCCAAAATTAATTCCGTCGTAAATGCCATATACCGCTTTTCCCCTATAGCTTGTTGCATAAGTGTAATTGCTGGCAATTGTAGCAGCGGTGCAAGTATTGCCATTAACCGTTAAGTTCGTATTCAGTGCCAATACATGAGGGTCTCCACCAAAATCATTACTTGATCCACCATATTTTTTCAGAGCCACCGTTTTCTGTGTCCCGTTGGACAGGCAGGTTCCGATTGCGCCTTTCGTATAAGCAGAATTAACAACACCAAAGACAAATTTTGTAGCAGTAGCCATGTTTAGTCATCCTTTACTTTAAACGCCATGACTTTAACATTAACCGGCTTCAATTAGCCGTTTCACAACGAAGCTTTTCATCATACAGTTTTCATTCCACCCTGGCTCACGCTCACAGGCATCCCTCCTTTTAAGTACCGGCTGGCAGGTATAACCAGTATCAGAAAAACAAAAAACCGATTCCTCTGTTGATTAAGAAGAACCGGTAGTTAACAGTAATATGCGAATTTGGGTATACTTAACAAGACGGTACGTGAAAAGGACACACATATCGCCTGTCATTTCCGATACAAAGACAATGAGTCCCGTTTTTGTCAATACGAAACACACTGCTCCAAAAGCATGTCATACAGTTATACTGCGACAGTCCTTCTGAATCAGAAATACCCCAGCTTGTACTCGCAAGGTTACAGGGTAGTCGATAATAGGTGGCACTCCGGCTGAGTTCATCATTTTGTTATCCCTTTGTGAGAGGACTGCGATAACAAAACTCCCCATACGGTTGCGGTAGCAGTTCCGGATTCTCACCGGATTCCCCACTTGGCCTTGCGGCCTCTATTACCCATCTATATATTTGACAAGGTACATAAATAAAAGTGCAATTAATATTAATTAGAAATTAATATTAATTAGCTTTATGCTTTTAATTCTACTTAATCCTGTATAAATTGTCAAGCGCCTTTTTTATAATTTTTGCCTGCGGTTTCAAAATGTGATTTAAATAGCCAATTGGTAAACCAAAAAGACACAAAAAAATTCCCCTTCTGTTTTCAGAAAAGGGGAAAACGTTTCAGTTTACATCGGATAGTTTTGGTTTTAATTAAAGATTATACGGAAACTCCTGGTTGATTTGGTTTTGTTGATGGGTCACAATCCGCAAATTGCATGAACGGTTATCCAATGTGTCCAAATTGATATGGTCTACCTCATATCCCTTTGGACAGTCTATCAAATACATGTGGAGTTTCTTTCCATGGTTGTCTGCAATATACAAATATTTTCCAGTCGCATCATTGTAATTCCTAAGTGAAAAGCCCGCCGCAAACATGATTGTCCCAATATTCGAGTGCCTACCCTGGCTCATTTCTGGAATCAGCTCTTCCACCACTACGTACAGCATAGCACCCGCAGCAAAGCTAAAAAAATATGGCAGGAACGGAACCACATAGCTAACCGCAAGAATAGTCAAATACCCGCCAACCGGTTCTACAATGCCAGAGAGGACGCCATACAAAAAAGCGTTTCTGTCAGTCACTCCTTCCGCTCGTAAAGGCAGGGAAATAATCGCGCCTTCCGGAAAATTCTGGATGGCTATGCCCAAAGACAAAGCTAATGCCGATGCCCCGCTAATACCGTCACACCCTGGTCGTAAACCCGAGGACAGGAGTCCGGCATAAACCACTCCGACCGCCATCCCTTCCGGGATATTATGTAGCGTTACGGCCAGCACAAGCTTCGCAGTACGGGATAATGTACTGTCCGGGCCTTCTGACTGATTACTTTCCCTGTGAATATGAGGAATAATGTGGTCTAAGAACAGCAGGAATAAAATACCTGCCCAAAATCCGATGACCGCCGGGAGAAAGGCAAACCCGCCCAAATGCGCCGACTGCTCCATAGCCGGGATCAAGAGGCTCCAGACCGCGGCAGCCACCATTACACCGGCCGCAAATCCAGTGAAAGAACGTTCCACTTTCCAGTGAAGATTTCCGCGGATAAAAAACACGCATGCCGACCCCAGTGCCGTTCCAACGAACGGAAGCATAAGCCCCTGAAGTATTTCAGTTTCCATAGTTTATTCCCTAAACAACCTCTTAATGCCATAATAATCTGCTCGAAAAGCCTTTAGTTAGCAAACGCTAACTAAAGGCTTAAAAAAAAGAGATTCGCGATAATCTCTTGCACAACAATATTACCATGCAGTGTGCCGCAAGTCAATAAATTACACCCGCCAATGTAATCCACTGTGCGACCCGTTCGTTGTATAGCATCCGAAAAAAAGATGCCCACCTTATCGCTAAGATGGGCATCTCATCACGTATTATTTTTTCGCTTTTTTCGCGGCTTTCTTTTTGGCCGGTTTTACATTGACTGCTTCTTTGAAAGCTTTGCCGGGTTTAAAAGTAGGAACAGTGGCAGCGGCAATCTTGATGGGTTTGCCCGTCTGCGGGTTCTTGCCGGTACGGGCAGCGCGATCACGGGCTTCAAAGGTGCCAAAGCCAATCAGCTGTACTTTTCCTTTTGCGGCAACCGTAGCAATGGTAGCTTCAATCAGGCCTTTCAATGCGGCTTCAACGTCTTTCTGGGTCATTTCGGCAGCGGTTGCTGCGGCAGCAACGAGTTCTTTCTTGTTCATAATCATTACCCCTTTCAAAATATTTGTGAGAGTGCATGACTACTGGGTTCATAATTATCATACCAGTGTTTATCGGCATTGGCAAGGATAAATTTGTATATTTGGTGAGAAAAACAGGAATTGAACTAAACCGCTTCGCGGTAGTACCGTGCTATAACTAAACTCTCTTGTAATCGACAACTTGATGACTTTTCACTCTTAACTTTACACCCAAACTTCTTTATACTTGAAGTATCCGCTAAAGCGGAAATCAAGTGCAAAGGAGTTTTTTACTATGACGAAAGAAGAAATCTTTCAAAAACCGGAAACCGAAGTCAGGCTACGAGGATTCAGTCCCGGGACCTACAAAACGTACAAGCATTCCACCAACCTGTTTCTTGACTGGGCTGGGAAGCCCTACGAATTGCTAGAGGAAAGCGATTTTCGGCAATACCTCGTGTACCTTATCAGCCGCGGAGATCTCAAGGGCACTACCATCAACATGTATAACGCGGCTGTACGCTTCCTGCTACTTGTCATTTTGGAAAAAGATGTCAATTATCGCCGGACTGCAAGACTTAAACATGTCGTTACGCTTCCCAAAGTTTGGACGGTAAAGCAGGTTACACAGTTCTTTAGCGTTATCCATTCTATCCGCGACCTGGCTATCTTTATTAACATTTACGGCTCCGGTCTGCGTATTTCCGAAATATGCAAACCGAAAGTCTCCGATATCGACAGCATTACCATGCGTATCCTCATCCGGCAGGGAAAAGGCCACCGGGATCGTTACACACTCCTTTCCAAGGCCGGTCTGCTGACACTGCGGCAATATTGGAAAACCTGCCATCCCGCCAATCCAGGCAACTACTTGTTCCCCGGAAAAACAAAAGAAGGACATTTAAGCGCCGGACAGATTGAAAACCTCTTCCGCAGATATCTGTCCCGTGCCAATATCACAACACCCGGCACCGTTCATACCCTGCGCCATTGTTTCGCCACCCATGCGCTGGAAGCCGGCACAGATATTCTTTGTATTAAGCAACTCCTTGGACATACCAATCTTGACTCGACCAACGTGTACCTGCATCTGGCTAACACGACCGTATTTCGTACTGGCAGCCCTGCAGATAACCTGCGACCGTGACCGGGTGGTTCCTATGCCAGAAGTTCAGGATATTTTTCTCGAATACGGAGATTCTTTCCAAAACACCCACGACATGTCCCTTCAACAGTGGAAAGCGTTTCGCGCAATCCGCCGTTGCCGCGCCTCGGCTCTCGGCGGGCATATGGACCACTGCCCCCATTGCGGTTACCAGCGCCCTTCTTACAATTCCTGTCGCAACAGGCATTGTCCTAAATGCCAGTCCTTGCTAAAAGAACGGTGGATTGAAAACCAAAGTTTCGATCTGCTCAACGTTCCTTATTTCCATGTTGTGTTTACCGTGCCTGCCGAATTGCATCCGCTTTTCTTGTCTAACCAGAAAACCTTGTATCTCTTTATCGGGACTTACCCCGTACCCGTTGACGGTCGCCTGCAGTTCCACGCCGGAAACCACGTTCTGTTCCAGAAGGGTTCCTATGGTTCCTTTGTATTCTATGTGCCGGACTTCCCGCCCATCCTGCGGGCTGAACGGATTTTTTACCAAAACCAGTGTGACCATTTTTCATTCCCCTACATATTCGTAATACCCCACGATGACCCGTTCCCATGCCGGATTATCGATCCGGTCGATGCAGACGCCGATACGCTCCCTGGCATGGATGAACTGCCCCTCCCCGATATACACCGCCGTGTGGTTGACCACCCCTTCCGGGGAGCCGAACCGCATGGCGATCAGGCACGGGGCTTTCGGTTCCTTGATTTCCCGCCAGGGATACTGTTGCGTGTAATTTGTTATCAGCTCGCTGATCTTTTCCATATCGGTATAGCTTTTGTACTGGTCATCGTACTCCGGGATCTGTTTCCCGTACTCCTTATAGACTTCTTTCACCAGGTCATAGCAGTCCAACCCGGTCTTTTTGTCCCGTCCCTTGTTGGCAAACGGGACGCCGATCAGTTCCACGAACCTCATACATAGCCCCTCCCCTTCCATTCTTATCAGCAATAAATATTATTAAAATTATTTTTTATTCTATCGGCTTTTATAATATACTGTTGTTCATAAAGTCTGATTACATCTCGTTTTATCGTTTCTTTTTTTAATTTTAAAGAATTTTTTACAAAAAATATTGACAATACTATTAGGAATAATTATAATTAAGTAAACAAAATCAAACATATTACGATTTTGTTCAGCCATACCAAGAGCAATTCCCACCCTTCTCCTTTTTTGATCCCTATTTTTAGCACAAGGTAAAAAGCCCGCATCTGGACCATGCGGGCTTTTTACTTTGCATTTTTTATACATAGACCCCTTTCTGATCAATGCCGGGGAATCCCCCGAACCGCTTGCCGTTCTTGTGCGCCCGGCAGTCCGCCAGCGTATGCAGGCAGCTTTTGCTGCTCCCCTTGTATCCGCAGCGGAGTTCCTTGTAGGCAAAGGGACAGTTGTTTTTCATATAACGATCGAGGGGCCTGCGGGTGCGCGCACTGTAGTCAGTGCCTAACGTAAACTCCACCCACTGCTCGTCCACTTTGCAGGACAGCACCGTGTACACTTCCTCCAGATCGGCATTGCCGTTCAGGTTCAGGGAGTTGACCACCCGGAGGATCACCTCGGTGCCGACCCCGCCCCCGGAATCTTCCACGTACCACTGCAGCCCCTGGGTCACGTTGCTGACCTTCAGCGACACGTTCGGGTCTGACCCGTCGCTGTCCTCGCTGGTCTCCCCAATCTCAAACGGGAACGCCTGGTAGAGCTGTCCCTAGGCCTTTATCTCAGTATATGTCGCAACACCAGCCTTGCCTTCAAACTTCTCGACATCCAAATCCACGTTAACATACCCGTCAACCTTTTCCCCACGTAATAAGACAACCGTCTCGACAGTTGTTTCAGTTTCCAAGGGAAGTTCTTTCACTTCCTCGCCATCAACAGGCACAGGGAAATTGAATACGATCTTCTTTATCCAGCTTCCGTCTTTCCT
>Ga0256404_1005573_pt1 | contig 22100 bp, 18 predicted proteins | sample RumenRJG_01DNA_FD_185990 | JGI IMG/M metagenome (GOLD analysis project Ga0256404, IMG submission 185990) | Bovine rumen microbial communities from Lethbridge, Alberta, Canada - RJG_01 | ecosystem: Host-associated > Mammals > Digestive system > Stomach > Rumen | place: Canada: Alberta | collected...
CTGGCTTTCGTGCGTTCTTATATGGAGGGTAAGAAAAACGAGGAGATTGCCGAGGAAATGCAGGTGAGCGTGAACACGGTGAAAGTGCATAAGCAGCGTGCCAAAATGAAATTGCGTGCGGAACTCAAGGACTTATATCCGATGATTGCTTTGCTGATGATTTAGCAAACTGAAAAAAAACGTATCTTCGTGTAATTCTTTTTTCGTCTTATAGCGTAATGGTGTTATAAGACTCATATCTTTGTTAACAAAAAGTTTTTTTGATTATGAATGACCCCATTGAAGAAGCGAAACGATTGTTCGCCTATCTGAATGGCGAGCTCAACGAAGAAGAGAACCGCAAAATGGAGGAACAGATCCGGCAGGATGAACGCCTGCAGGAACTAGTGGTTCAGCTTCGTGACAAGGATTATATCACCCGGGAACTGACGGCCATGCGCCATTACGACACGGCTGCTGCCAAGGCAAAAGTGAAGGAGCGTGCCAGCATGAACGTCACGGCGTCCGCGGCTTCGGTCAGAAAGCATAACTTCAGAAATCTTCTCCTGATGGCTGCAAGTCTGCTTGTCATCGTGATTGCCGGAGCATGGTGGTATTCTGACACCGCGAAAGTGACTCCCCCTACGCTTTCGCAAGAGGTGAAGCAGGCCATGGAAAAATCCTTCCAGCAGGAGCGCAACATTGCCGAAGTGCTCGATGCCGGTGAGCCCATAGCCCAAAAGAAGAACGCCGCTGACATCCGGAAACTGGACCTCACGGAGGAAGCTGCAGAGGAACTGCTGGCTGCCCGCCGCGTCACCACTTATCACGATAAGGAGTTCTGGATGACACTTCCCGACGGAACCGTAGTACATCTTAATTATGACAGCCATCTCATCTATCCCGAGAAATTCCATGGCGACTACCGCGAGGTCATCCTCAGCGGTGATGCCTATTTCCTCGTGGCAAAGGATGAGCGGCACCCCTTTGTGGTGCATACCCTGCAAGGCGATATCTGCGACTACGGAACGGAGTTCTATGTGGAAAGCGTCAAAAACACGGGGGCCGTCAACGTGGTGCTGGTCAGCGGAAAGGTGGGCGTAAAACCCCGCAACGGTGCTGAGCAGCTGATGAAACCATCGGAGAAGGCTTCCCTGCTGAACAATCAGGTCAGCATGGAAAAAACCGACGTATCCTCCTATGTGGCTTGGAATACCGGTTCCTTTGTCTTCGTTGACTGCAGACTCGACAAACTGATGAACGTGCTCTCCGGCTGGAATAATATAAAGGTCAGCTTTGCCAATGAGAAAATGAAGGAAATACGTTTCACCGGCAACATCGACAAATACAGCGGATTGGAACATGCCCTTGAAGCCCTGAGCGACGTCACAGGACTCAGCTTTACGCAAAAAGGCAATCTCGTCACGGTGGAGCCATAATGTAATTCCGCTCCTTCGTTCTACCGTTCCCACGTTCTCCCGAATATGAATTCTCAAATATACAAATAACTCTATCTTAAACCAAAAATCCAAAGTATGAGAAAAAAGAATCTCCTGAAAGGGCTTTCACGATGGCTCATGCTGCTGTGTATGGTGGTCATTCCGCTGGCTGCCCATGCGCAGGGCGACGCATTGTCAAAGCGCATTTCGCTGAATCTGAATTCAGCTACCGTGGTAGAGTTCTTCGATGAGATGAAGAAGCAGACAGGACTCAACTTCATCATCTCCTCCGAACTCCAGCAACAGTTGCCTAAAATCTCCATCAGCGCCAGAGACAAGAACGCAGAAGCTGTTCTCCAGGATGTGATGGATCAGACAGGCTGCTACTACAAGATCAATGGTAACTACGTGACCATCACCAAAGGTAACCAGCAGTCTTCCGGTGCCAGACCCCGTATCATTCAGGGTATCGTGACCGACGAGACCGGAGAGCCGCTGCCTGGTGCCACGGTGAGTGCGGCCGCAAGCGGTTCCCGCAACGAAACCTCGGCCGTGGTGACTGATGTGAATGGTCATTTCTCATTGACGCTGGCTCCGGGAACGAGTCAGATTGAGGTTTCCTACGTGGGATTCCAGAACAAAGTAGTGCGTCTGGGACGTGCTTCTAATTACGAAATCGCCATGGTTCCCGATGCTCAGACCATCGACGAAGTGGTAGTCAACGGTGCTTTCGAGCGTAAGGCCAACACCTACACGGGAGCCGTGACCACCGTGAAGGGTGAGGATCTGCAGAAAGTGGGTAACACCAACGTGCTGCAGTCTTTGAAGAACATCGACCCCTCGTTCATGCAGATTGAGAACCTCATGGCTGGTAGCAACCCGAATGCACTTCCCGACTTCCAGATGCGTGGTGGTTCCACCATTGCCAGTGTGCAGGGTGAATATGCATCAAGCGCCAATCAGCCGCTGTTCATCCTCGACGGTTTCGAGACCGAACTTACCAAGATCATGGACCTCGACATGAACCAGGTGGAAAGCGTCACCACCCTGAAGGACGCTACCGCCAAGGCCATCTACGGTTCAAAAGCCGCTAACGGTGTGATCGTCATCGAGACCAAGCGCCCCGAGAGTGGCCGCATGAGAGTCACCTATACGGGAAGTATGAGTCTGGAGGTTCCCGACCTCACCAGCTATAACCTCACCAATGCCGCTGAGAAGCTGGAGGTGGAGCGTATGGCCGGACTCTTCAGCAGCGAGAACGCACAGACCCAGGTGGCCCTCGACATGGCCTACACCAACAAATTGCGTGAGATTCTGGCAGGTGTGGAGACCGACTGGCTGGCACAACCCGTACGCAATGGTTTCGGCCACAAGCACAGCCTGTATCTCGAAGGAGGCGACAAGGCCATGCAGTATGGTGTCAACCTTTCCTTCAACAGAATCGGCGGTGCCATGAAAGGCTCCGACCGTAACACGCTCTCCGGGGGAATCACCCTCTCCTATCGCGTGAAGAACCTGCAGTTCCGCGACAAGTTGACCGTGGACTACAACAAGAGCCACAACTCTCCCTATGGCACCTTCAACGAGTATTATCGCATGAACCCCTATAGCCGCCTGTATGACGAGAATGGAATGTTTGTACAGAGCTATAGCTATACCGACAACTTAGGAAAGGCCTCCGACTATTATAACCCGCTGTATAACACCACGCTGAACACGTTCAACAACACGGGTTATACCACCATCACCAACGATTTCTATCTGGAATGGTTCATCAACGATCAGCTGAAACTCACCGGACGCTTCGGCATCATCAACAAGCATGCTACCGCCGATCAGTTCAAACCTGCTAATCACACCGATTTTATCAACGTCACCGACGTGTTCCGCAAGGGTTCCTATTATCAGATGAACGGTAACAACACCGACATCAGCGCCGACCTCGGACTCCAGTGGTCAAAGCAGTGGCAGGAACACCTGGTCTTCATCAACGGACAGGTGAGCATGGCTGACAACAAATACAACAACACCGCCGTGACGGCCGAGGGATTCCCCAACGACTTCATGGACGACATCAAGTTTGCCGTACAGTATGCCAAGGAAGGCAAGCCTACTGGAACAGAGGGCATCTCCCGCAACTGTGGCGGTCTGCTCTCCCTCAACTATTCCTACGCCGAGCGCTATCTCTTCGATGCCAACTACCGCCTGATGGGTTCTTCCGAGGCTGGTAAGGACAACCGCTGGGGTTCGTTCTGGTCGGTAGGTGCCGGTTGGAACATCCACAACGAGCCCTTCATGAGGGATGCCAAGTGGATGAACCGCCTGAAGTTGCGTGCTTCCTATGGTTACACGGGTAGTCAGGGATTCTCCAGCTACGACGCCATGCCTACCTTCGTCTATTACAGCAACAGTTCCTATAACGGCAACATCGGTTCCTATCTGCAGCGTCTGGCTAACGAGAGCCTGAAGTGGCAGGAGAAGTACGACACTAACTTCGGTCTCGACTTCGCCTTCTTCAACAACCGTCTCTCTGGACGTTTCGATTACTATATCGCCCGCACTAAGGGTATGGTGACCAATGTCACGGTGCCGTTCACCACAGGTTTCTCCACCTATGTGGCCAACCTCGGTGAGACGGAGAACAAGGGTGTGGAACTTTATCTCAACTATCGTGTCTATGACGGTGGCCGCAACTACGTGAATGTCTTCGCCAGTGCTGCCCACAACAAGAACACCCTGAAGAAAATCTCCAACTCCCTGCGTGCCTGGAACGATGCTCAGGACGCCAACGCCCTGGAGAACAATATCACCGCTCCTCAGGTGAAATACTACGAGGGATGCTCCATGAACGCCATCTGGGCTGTTCCTTCTCTCGGTATCGATCCACAGAATGGTAAGGAAATCTATGTGAAGCGCGACGGAACCGTCACCTACCAGTATGATGTCAACGACCAGGTGGTATGCGGCGACAGCCAGCCTAAGTGGAACGGACTCTTCGGTATCAACGGCGAGATCAACGGATGGGGATGGAACATCTCCATGAACTACCGCTGGGGCGGACAGATGTACAACCAGACGCTCGTGGACAAAGTGGAGAACGCGCAGATGCAGTACAATGTCGATAAGCGCGTGATGACCGACCGCTGGCAGCAGCCTGGCGACATGGCCCTCTATAAGGCCATCACCGACCTGACTACCACTTATCCCACCTCACGCTTCGTGCAGGACTACAACCTGTTTACCCTTTCTTCCCTCACCGTCTATTACGACTTCCGTAATTGCAAGTTTGTGAAGAACTCTTTCCTTGAGCGACTGAAGATCAGTGCCTACACCAACGACTTGTTCGTCATCTCAAGCATCAAGACAGAGCGCGGTACCGACTATCCCTTCGCCCGCACCTTCTCACTCTCTGCTCAAGTAACATTCTAATCAAGGAGGACATCATATGAATAAAATATATCAAATTATCTGCGTCTTCTGTGCAACTTTCTTCCTGACAAGTTGTAACGACTGGCTTGACGTAAGTCCGAAATCACAGATTAAGGAAGAGGACCACTTCGGACGTGAAGGTGGTTATACCGATCAGCTCACAGGTATCTACACAGCCATGTGCTCACAGGACATGTACGGTCTGAACATGGGTATCGGCTTCGTAGAGGTGCTCTCCCACAGCTACGACATCGACGGCAACGGCAAGTGGCGCTATGCCAACGAGTTCAATTACTCGGAGCTTACAAGCGAGGAAACCATCAAAAACATCTGGAAGAGCACCTACTCTTGTATTGCCAATGCCAACATCCTCATTAAGAACCTCGAAGAGGCTGACCCCAATCTCTTCACCGGCTCCAACTATCATGTCTATCGCGGTGAGGCTTACGGACTTCGTGGATTCCTCCACTTCGAACTCATGCGCCTCTTCGCCTGTGCGCCCGCTATGGACGGCAATGCCAAGGGCGTGCCCTACGTCACGGCCTATTCCACCGATGTGACTCCCCAGAAAACCGTCAACGAGACCATGCAGATGGTCATCAGCGACTTGCTCCTGGCCCACGATGAACTGGCTTTAGACACATTGAACACCTACGACTATTACGGAACGCCGGCCTACGACCTGCCCGAGAACAGATTCAATTTCTTTGCCTGTGCCGCAACGCTTGCCAAGGCTTATCTCTGGATGGGCGACACACAGAACGCGCTGAAGTATGCCAACGAGGTCATCAACCGTGTGGAGAATGTGCGTAACGGAGGAGTCTATTGGATAGACTTCACCAATATGCAGCAGACCAACCGCAACGAGCTCGACATGATGTTCACCTCCGAGCATCTCTTCCAGCTCATCATCAACGACTGGGAAGACATCGGCAACTACTATTTCATGAAGGAAGGCGGCAGCAATGTGCTCAATCCTTCGGATGCCACCGCCCAGAACATCTACGAGGTGGACTTGGGATACGGTAACGACTACCGCTATCTGAAAGGCTACGAGCAGGACGGTGAGAAGCGCTATATGGCCAAGTTCTGGTATCTGGCCGGCAGCCACTACAACAACCGCTATCCTATCATTCGCATGACCGATGCCTACTACATCGCGGCTGAATGTCAGAAGACCACCAATCCCAAGAAGGCCATCGCGTTGCTCAACACCGTGCGTGAGAACCGCAACCTGAGCCTCTTCCCGCTTGCTGAGGATCTCACAGCCGATCAGATTCAGCAGGAGATCTACAAAGAGTACCGCAAGGAGTATGTCGGTGAGCATGGCGAACTGTTCTTCTACTACAAGCGACTCAATGCCCCGGAAATCAAGGGCTCTTCTGTCCGTCCCGGCAAGAGCGTGTATGTACTTCCCATACCAAGCAACGACCAGGAGTTTGGAGGTTACTCTAATTAAGAATTAAGAGTTAAGAGTTAAGAGTTATCGCTTCGCGATTTTCAATTAAGAATTCTTGTGCAAACGAGCGCAGAATCAAGCTTGCTTGAATTATGCCGAGTGCAGCCAAGAATCGACAAAGTCAATTACAGTGCAAGCCGAAGGCAAAGAAGCTTGCTTCATTTGCTGAGGCGCCGCCTGTAATCACGAGCAAAGCTCGTAATTAAGAGTTAAGAGTTATCGCTTCGCGATTTTCAATTAAGATTTAAAATTTAAGACATATGATTTCTTTCAAGAATAATAAGAGATACTTGATAGCTTTATCATTTATCATTTGTCATTTATCATTTAGCGCAGCGCTCCTCACCTCCTGCAGTTCCACCGATGAGGACTTCTTCTATCAGGACGAGCCGCGTGTGCGTCTGGTAGGTGATTATATCTGGGCCGTGGGAACCGACTCCATTTCCTTCTCCTTCGTTGCCTATGGCAGTGAAGTCACAGAGAAAGAAATGCTCGTCGATGCACAGATCATGGGCGAGGTGGAAAACCGCGACCGCGTGGTGAACCTCAGCGTCGATCCTGCACGCACCACGGCCGATGCCAGTCTCTATACCGTGCCTTCCACGGTCACCATCCCTGCAGGAGCCGTCAAGGCCACCTTCCCCGTCATCCTCAAGCGTTCCGCTGCCTTGCAGACCAAGACCGTACGCCTCTATCTGCAAGTGGCAGAATCAGCCGATTTCAAGGCGGGTGTCAACGAAGAGAACCACATCAAGCTCATCTGGACTGATGTGTTGCAGAAACCTAAGAACTGGGACACGCTGGAGCCCTTCTTCGGAACCTACAGCGACGTGAAGTACCGTTTCATGCTCGCCAACTCTAATGGAGCCGGTGAGTTCAGCACCGAAACCATGTCGTGGGCCATGCTCAACAGCTACCGCATCCTGTTCCAGAATGCCCTCAACGCCTACAATGCCGCTCATCCGGGCAACCCCCTGACCGACGAGAACAATCAGCTGGTTACCTTTGAGTAAGACATTTTTGTAAATCCAAGAAACCATTAGAATTATGAAGACAAAACATATCAATAAGAAGAATATTGGATTGCTGTGTGGATCATTCCTGCTGGCTGCCACGCTGCTGGCGGGCTGCGCCCAGGATGATGGCAACTACGACTATCTGCCCGATGAAGAGGTCAGCAAGATAGAACTTGAGGTCGACACCACCATCACCAAGAATCCCTATTTCATCTACAGCCTCGACCCGGGACAAGAGGTGGATTACCACCTCCGCGTGAAATACGCTTATCCCGAGCGCCTGCAGTACCGCTGGTTCCTGCTCAAGACCTACTATAACACCTATCGGGCCGAGCAGATTGGCAACGCCATGGTATATCCCCCTGCCGACACCATCTACAATGAGAAGGACCTGAAGTGGACCTGCGATCTCGAACCCGGAACCTATTACCTCTATTGCAAGGCCACCGATCCCACCAACGGCATAACAGGCTATTGGCAGACCACGCAGTACATCACCGTGTCCTCACCGGGCACACAGAGCGGTCTCTACCTCCTCACCGAACGTGACGGACAGACCGACATCGAGGTCTTCACCTCCGACCTCATGCTCATCTATTCCGGTCTCGAGTGCCACTACAAGTACTACAGCTCCGCCATGGGCCACTACCTCGAGGGAAAACCCCGTTTCATCAAGGGTACCCACACCGGAAAAGCCTCCAAGAACGGCTATCTCGTCGCTACCGACAAGAACCTCTACCGTCTGAACGCAACAGGCCTGACAACTATGAACACCTGGGACAACATCTTCTATAACACCCCAGCCACGTTCAATCCGCAGACCAGCTTCTACACCAACTCCTGCGACTTCCTCCTCAACGACGGAAAACTCTATGTCACCTATGCCAACCAGACCAACGACTGTAAGTTCTCAGAGCCTATTGCCGGCGACTACGAGGCCTTCCCCTTCCTGATGCGTAACACCTACACCACCTGGCGGCCCGTCACAGGAGCCATCAATGCCTGGCAGGTCCTCTACGATCAGAAGAACAAGAAGTTCCGTCCTTACTTCTCTGGAGGCGTTTCCATGAGCAACTTCAAATCCACTATTGCCGATGCTGTCGTCGATGCCAACAACGTGCCCGGCGATGTGAAGGCCGTCTTCCAGGGCGGTGGCAACTACACCTGCGTCATCACCGTCATCGGCGGCAAGCCCTATCTCTACCGCTATTGCTTCTATAATGTGGTGGACGACGGCGACCTCTCTGCCGAAGGCGAACGCTCCATCATCGACCTCAGCGGATGCGAAGACATCATGAACGCCAAGAAGTTCTGTTCCAACACCACCGGATACGCCTTCTACTACTACACCGACAAAGGCGTCTATTCCTTCTCCGCATCCAGCGGTGAGACCGTCTCCCATCAGGTCTATGCCTGTGAGGCTGGCGAGGAAGTCACCTCCTTCTACATCTACGGTAGTGCCGGAGGCGGATGGCCCACCAGCGACTGCATCCTGTGGATTGGTGTGTGGAACAACAGCACCCAGGACGGCAAGCTCGTACAATTTGAGATGGACGTCAACTACGGCGTGCCCACCTCCATGTGGGGACCCATGTTCGGTGCACCCGACAACCCCCTCATCACCACCGGATGGGGTAAGATTGTCGATATGACCAACATTGATGCAGAGTAAAAATAACACTACCCGGATACCCCGATACCCCGATACCTGGATACCCGAATACCCGAATACCCGAATACCCGGATACCCGGATAAGGTTTGTTTATATTTTAAAAAAATAGCAAAATGAAAAAGATAACAACGATGATTCTCGCGCTGATGGCCACCATGACGGCCACCGCGCAGAACCTCACCGTCAGCGGAACCCTTAAGGGCCTTGCCGACGGCACCCAACTGGAACTCAGAATCCTGAGCCACGACGACGATCCCGCCATCGCCACCGCCACCTTGCAGAACGGACAGTTCCAAATCAAGGCTACCCTCAGCGAACCCGTCATCGTCGGCATCCGTCCCGACGGCAACTACTCAGGCCTGCGGATGATGGCCGCCCCCGGTGATGCCATCACCGTCAATGCCACCCTTCAGGGAAGAGACAACGGCAACGGCATTTATTATGAAGCCAGCGACCTGCAGATCAGCGGTGCCTCCCTCCAGGCCACCTATGAGGAGAAGATGAGCGGACGCACAAAGCTCGACCAGCTCCGTGGAGAGTTCGAACGGAAATGGAGACCCCTGCACGAAAAGATGTCCAAGATGAGCAAGGAAGAACAGGACAAGTTCAAAGAAGGCGACGAGTACAAGCAGATGCTCGAGGAAGACCGCCAGTTCTTTAGAACCGTAGAAGAAGTTTACGGCAAAGCCATCACCGACAACAAAGACACCTTCTGGGGACCCCTGCTCATGATCATGCAGACCAGCTTCCTCACCTCCGACCAGATACCCCAGTACGAGCAGTTCTCCGAAGCCGCCAAGAACAGCTTCTACGGCCGCAAGGTCAAAGACGAGATCCTGCCCGTAGGAGGCGTCGGCAGCACCCTGCTCGACTTCACCCTCCACAAGGAAGACGGCACCCCCGTGAAGTTCAACGACCTCATCAAGGGCAAGAAATACCTCTACATCGACTTCTGGGCCTCCTGGTGCGCCCCCTGCCGCAAGGAGATACCCAATGTGAAGGCCAACTACGAGAAGTACAAGGACAAAGGCTTCGAAGTCGTCGGCATCTCCATCGACACCAACAAAGCCGCATGGCAGAAAGCCTGTGAGAAAGAGCAGCTCCAGTGGCCCTCCTTCCTCGACAGAGACGTAGCCAACCTCTTCAAGGTCCGTGCCGTTCCCACCATCTACATCGTCGATGCCAACGGCAAGATAATAGCCATGAACGACGAGATCCGTGGAGAAAAACTGGGTGAGAAACTCGCCGAGCTATTCAAATAAAGTATAATCCATGAAAAACAAAAAAAAGAGAGGCGTGACCGTTGGATCGTGCCTCTCTTTCATGTTCTCGGATACTCCGAAAAACCAATTTAGGGACTTTGGGACTTTGGGACTTTTGGGACTTTTTTGAAAGGTTAACCTTTTAACCAGCGAAGCGCTTAACCCTTTATAAGGTCATCGTCATCGTTAATATCCCCTCAATACAGCTTGCTTAACCACCCCTGGCCCCTCCTTCAAAAGGAGGGGAGTTTGAGGGGAGTTGGAAGGGATTGGTCCCCTCCTTTCGAAGGAGGGGTTGGGGTGGTTAGTCCAGCAGCTATGAAAACCCCTCCGTGTCTCTGTGTACAATAATGATCATAGTCATCGTCATTGTCATAGTCATCGTCATTAACCCTTTAACCTCTTACCTTTGAAGGCTAGCTCCCATCCCCTTTCTATCTGTCCCATGATGGGTTGCGTTCCGCATTCTACCGTATGCATTCCCGCAACAATCAGCATCCAAAGATGCTTACTTACTTTTGGAGAAACCAGACGTTCATCGGGTTTCACATTAGCATATTTTGCTACGGTCTGCAGATAGCTTCTGGTATCATTCTCTTGGGGCGGAGCCCAACGCTGAATGTATTGCCTCAGGGTTATGCAATCATGAATGTCATGATAGTTTTGCAGCACCCTGAAGGCCGCCCTATAGCCCATCGGCATGTTTTCGAACTGCACAAACCTGCGGTCTGTTTGTTCCATTCGCTGCCCTTTCCAATGAATCGACCTGGAGCGGATAATGTTCAGCGGATTATTATTACGCAGCCCTCTGGCCACTTTCTTGTTTTCTTTACAATTCTTCATTTTCAAAATTTCTAAATCAGTACTTTTATTAATTTCTCATATTTACCTTTTGAAATCCTTTTGATATAACCATCAGCAACCCACGAACTCAGATAATTCTTGGAAGTTTTATGGGTTACCCCCATTATCTGCTGCACATCCTCATTCGTCATAATATCAGGAAGAGCGTTAAATCCTTCCACCTTCTTGGTATTCTGATAGACGTGTCCGCTGATAGCCGAAGACTCCAGCGATTCTTCTATCAAATTGCCGAAATACCAAATCTGAGACTCGAAGATGTAGTCGCAAAGATGGATGGCTAGTTCGATGCTGGAGAAGTTCAGATTGATTTGTCCTTCGTCCACAAAGGAGTCCAATGAATTCATGATGGCATCTACCACTCCTAACTTCACAGCGATCATCGGTGCTCGCTTACGGAAATAGTTGCCAATCTTGTCCTCTTCCAGTTCGCAAGTGAGAGCCTTCTGCTGTCCCCACCAGTAGAGCGCATCCGCAAAGGATGTCTTCTTGCCGAGGCGTTCCTGCCATGCTTTCGGAACGTTGCACTCCTGCTCCAAATTCACATCCCATCCGCATTGCATCAGCTTATTGCCAACTGTTCTCAGAAAATCGGAATCCTTGTCAGGACGCCTCCTGCGGCTTCTTTCTATCATCCGATAGCCTGATGGTGGTTGTATGCCCATCAGCAGACGCGTAGGCAGACCATCCAGACAGTTACGGGCATTAATCTTCTTCTGCAAGGCATCGGGCGTACCCGTCACCACGAAGTTGAAGAAAGCATTCACCAAACCATTTGTCGTCATCGTACTTCTTGACTCAGATCCCGTCATCTCGCAATCAAAACTCTTCTTGTCGAAGTCCTGAGAAGAGTTCCACGAATTCTTCTCGTAGTTGATTTTGCTCGATAACTCGGTTTCAAAGTTGTAGCAAGCTACCTGCCTTTGCTCGGCTCCGAATTGTGCCAGCGCATAACGGCAACGCTCCAGCTTCTGCTTCAAAGTGGTGTCCGTAGGAAGGTACCTTACAGCAAAGTGCTTTTCCTCAGGCACATCATCTTTCTTGGCTTTCGAGACAGAAAGCTGCTTCATCTTCTCCTGATAGGCTTCCTCTGCCTTACGCCCACGTTCATCAGCCTGTCGCAGAGGCTCCATGATCAGGCGGTCTATCTCCCGATAGTCGCCCTTGCCGCTTGCAGCCTCACCGATGATGTATGTCATGAAGGTTAAATAGAGGTCTGAACCGTCGTACCAGTTCCTCAAATGGCAACCACTGAGCAATGTTCCCCACATGCTTCCAGCTGCCAATAGGCCATTGATACGGGCAGACTCGGGGAGGTAAGCGCAGACAGGCTTCCAGACGGGGTTGTCAAACCAGCGACCAAAGGTTTTGCACCAACGGGAAAAATCCCATTGAGCAGCGTCCACAGTTCCGGCAGCTGCGTCTGCATCTCCATCGAACCTGCAACCAAGGCCTTCAAGGAAGGTGCGGAGCTTTTTTGGCATGGATGAAAGTCGCCTCTGACTGATAGCCGAGCGAGCACACGCCCGTCGTTCCTGTTCCGAAAGTCCGTAATCAGGAGCGACCCCGACCACGAAGTCTTCGTTGAAATCGCAGATATACCTGAGACATTGACTAACCAGCGCGAAATAAGCATTGTTGCGCTCTCCGACAGCAGGTAAGCTTCTTCTGAAGGTGCGCATCCAACTTGTGCAGATATCCACGTACGAAACGCCTCTATATGAGGAGGGATAACCCACCCCCTGCCCTCCCGAAGAGGGAAGACCCACCCCCTGCCCTCCCGAAGGGAGGGAGCCTTCATTACTTTCTGTGGTTGTTGAAGTCCCTCCCTTCGGGAGGGATTGAGGGTGGGTTTGTTGTGTCCTTTGGGTTCTTCCATTCCGGTAGTCTTCCCCGAATTTTTTCTCAAATTCTTCATCATTGTAATTTAATAAATTTTCAAGTTCCAGATAAATAATATCCTCGCGTGTGCAGCAGAAGGAATTGCGAACGGAGTCCTTGCAAATGTCGTCAAACTTTACACCCAGTTCTCCCGCCAACCATTTCTGATTATCCGCAATATTACCGCGGTTCGCATCACCTTTGAAGACAAGGCGCAAGCCAAAACCAGAGGAAGTGACGTGAACGAACAAGATGCCATAATGTTTGCAAAAAGCAGAACACCAGGATGTCGAGGGAGCGAGAGGACGTGGGGACGAAGGGACGAGATTACCATCGGCTGCAGGAGTATTCTCGCCCCCACGCACCTTCGTTCCCTCGTCCTCCCGAAGAACGTTCCCCTCGTTTTCCCATCGCTTCACCATATCCCCAAACATCTGCCGTGCAACGTCCAAAGTCCCTCCCTTCGGGAGGGATTGAGGGTGGGTTATATGATCTATATCCAGCATAACCAGTCCATTCAGCTTTGCATATTCGCTTTTGCGCCATTCGGCACGGCAGGGGCGCTTGTCGCCTTTCAGCGTCTTCTCGCTTTTGGCTATGAATCCAGCAGAGAACACCCATGCTGGAAGCTCAGCCTTCAGCTTTCCTTTCTGATCATGCAGTTTTGCCTTCACCTTTTCGTCCGTGGCCGCCTCCATTTTGGCGGAGACGGCACGGATTTTCTTGATGTCATTGGCGAGGAAGGGATTGTCTATCGTTTGGTAGAAGTTTTCCCTTGTTGCTGGAACGCAGTAAGAATGTCTTTTTTGTTCGTAGTAAAACATAGATTCAAAGGTTGTGCAATCATAGTATAAGCCCAGTCCGCAGGGGCATAGGCCGTCTTTTCCGTATCAAGGAGAATTTCACAGAACACCCTTAACTTGTGCTCCTTCTTGTCGAGATAGACAGACAAACCGTCCTGTTTCATCAGGGGTTTTGTCCGTGGTTCATCAGGCAGCTGCGGCTGCAGCTCCTTCGTCAAAGTACCGAAGTCTTTCAGCATGTCCCCCACCGGGTCGATGCTCTCCTTCGAAGTCATCAGGTGCGCCACGTAAGACGATTCCTTTTCACCGTTCGTTTCATAGAACTTCGAGGAGCCTGAACGTTTCACATTTTTCTGCGAGGGCTCTCCCTTCGCACAAGGACGGAACTCTATCGAGTCGTCCTCATAGATCGTGGCCGTACCACGACCATGCCATTTTTCTTTCACTTTCATAATTGAGACCCCCTCCAACTCCCCCTGTTAGGGGGAGAGTACCGAGGAGGATTTGTTTAAAGGTTAACTGTTCGGATTAATGATTTAAGTGAGGACGTGAGGGCGAAGGTGCGAGATTACCATCGGCCTCAGGAGTATTCTCGTTCCCTCGCCCCCTCGTTCTCTCGTCCCTCGGACTCCCCTCCCTCACAGGGAGGGGCAGGGGGAGAGTCTTCTCATACAATTCTATCTATATAGATTTGATTCTCATGTCCTACGGAACCATCTTGACGTTCAAATGTGCGATGGGAGATGTGACATTGCACTTTGTGGAGAACATCCTTGTCGAGAGGCTGCAACGCCTGAGAGAGATTGCCCGTCGCCTGGGCGTGGAAGGTGTCAATACCATCCGTTAGTTCGAAGTCCATGTAATGGAAAGCCATCGGCTCTCCGTTTCCGCCGTTGTAGGTGCGCACGCTATGCGCCCCCTGTGAAATGATTTTTACTAATTTTTCCATAATACTAAATTTTTAAAATGTTGGAGATGTAATTTTTTGTTAGCCTAACCACCCCCAACCCCTCCTTCGAAAGGAGGGGACCAATCCCTTCCAACTCCCCCCCCGGCTCCCCTCCAAACTCCCCTCCTTTTGAAGGAGGGGCCAGGGGTGGTTAAGCAGCAGCATTGGGGGCAAGGGGTGGTTAAGCCAGCATAAATGAGAGAGAGCGTGAGGGCGTAGGTGCGAGATTACTTTCGGCCGCAGAAGGTTTTCTCGCCCCCTCGTCCCTCGTTCCCTCGTCCCCTCGGACTTAAGCAAGCTGTATTGAAAAACCCCTCTGTGTCTCTGTGTCTCTGTGTACCATTAAAAAATCCCTGCTTTAGAGCCGCCCCTTATCAAGGGGCTCAAAACGTCATGGTCGATAATTTCATGAATGAATTTCCTTCCCCGTTCCGTCCAGACAAGATAGATATTAGTACGCATAGACCCGAAGAGGTCTCGGTGAGAGTGAGTGCGGTAGGCAGCAAGCCCTTTGTCCGCATACTTAGCATAAAGCATGTAGCAGCCGCTCTGGCAGTAGATGATACCTTTCTGTAGAAGGAGGTTGGTCAGTTCGTGAACCGTCATCCCTTCGCCTTTGGCTACTTGCGTCATCGTCATGCAGTCAATAGAGTCAAGCACGTTATCTACGTATTCTGCTTTCGGCTGCAGTTCCCCGATGAGTTTGTCTTTTTCCTCAATCTGTCTTTTCTGAATCATCAGGGCTCGGCAGACGATTTCAAGATCGCTCATCTTTTCTTGCCGTGCTATCCGCTCGTGCTCCAGTTCTTCCCATCGGAGCACCAACTTGGCACGTGCTTCATCATTAAATTTTGTTGCAACATACAGACACTCGGTCTTTGTAAGAGAGTAACAGGGAACTTTGCGAGTTCCGCCGTTGGGTTGTTGAACCATTCGGGATGTGAGGGAAAATTTTCCCTCACATATTCTCACCCATGCTGGTTCCATCTTTCGGATGGCTTTCATCACATCATTGTGCGGTTTACCCGTCACCTCGGCAATTTCCAGCGAGGTCATCCGCTGACGGCTTTCTGTCATTTGGTTTTCCATATACCTTATAAATTAATTGGAGATGTGAAACGATATTCGTTATGAGAGAAACTGGCGACCCTCTCGGGCGGCCAGGCTTTGGCATCGCTATGCCTAGAGTTAACTAATGAAAAACAAATTAGAGGGCAAAAAAAAACAGAATCGAACCAAGAATATATCCGCTCCATCCCAAGGAGCTATTTTGTATCAATAAGTCAAAGAACGAATGAGTAAGAGCAGAGCCAAACTCGTTTGTGCTATGCCGAGCGAAGAAGTTTTTCGCCGTAGGCAAAGAACGAATGTCGATTTTTTCTTTTCGACAATGCAAAATTAGGGCATAAAAAAAACACCAACAAGGAAAAACCCTGTTGGTGAAAAGTTCTGAAAAGTTCAATGAAAACTTCTGAAAAGTTCGGCTACTTTTCTGCTAATAAATTATCAAATTTCTGCGCCAATTCCACATATTGAATAAATTCTGCTCTACGCTTGATAGGTGCATCAGAGATGACCCATTCCGATACCGGTAACATAAATGAGCCTATGTGCATACGTAACAAATCAGGTGCATCATACTTTGGGGTTACTCCTCCAGGATATAAACGTTTCAACATATTGCCAACTGATTCAAGATCACCAATGGGTGCCAGACCTCTTAGCATGATTACCTTTGCTACGCAAAACCATTTACGATTTGAATTCTTCATTAAAGGAAGAATCTTATTAATGCACTCCCTAAGTTTCTCGTCACTAATATCTGCAGAATTAATTTCTTTCATAGCATCCTTCCCATAAACATTCACCACTTCATTATCCCAAATGAAGTTCTGGGTGCAGTTCTCTATATGCGCACCCTCAAACATACCACGCAGTTTGCTGGTATCCATTTCTTTCTTCTGCTGTTCCATTGTATTACTTGATATAAAAGTTCTGAGTACTGTCTTTTGTGTTGATCTGGGTACCGCTCTCTTTCCGCTGACGGATACGCTGCTTCTTGAAATACGCCTTCATCCGTTTCATGCTCGGAATCCAAGCCGCATGACCTGCAAGAACATCGTTCAGCGCCATGAAAAACTCGTGACCCTTGTCAACGTTCGTCTCCTCCGTGAAGTCCTTCACGCCCTCCTCCAGCAACTCCACATGAATATGGTTTTGAGCCACATCCTTCTTCTGAAGCTCAGCATCCCGTTGCAAGTCCTCAATTTTCTGTGTTGCATCAGCTAACTGGCTTTCCAGTTCTGCGATGATTTCCTTCGGCTTCTTCCTTTCATTGGCGGGCGATTCCCGGTCCGTTGATGACAAGTCACGCACTTCTGAGCGCAAAGCCTCCAGCTCATCAGCCATCTGCTGTTTTTCGTTTTCCAGATTATCAATCTTCGACTGCATATTGCGCGCACGCTTTTCGTAGTCAGACGCTCACGCGACAGATCTTCCTCTAGTTGCTTGTTTTTGTCGGTCATTTCCTCATTACTTGCCAATGCTTTTCCCAATTCAAAGTTCAACCGCTCCACTTCGTCCTCCAGCTGCCCGTTCTGATCAAGCAGCGTTTTTACCTCTGCTGGAAGCGCTTTCACCGCCTTCAGTATCTCACTCATTTCCATTGTTTTTACCTCCTTGCTTTTTTTAAGGTTTAGTTAATGATTGTTTAAAAACTCGTTTCCTATTCTGCTCCGCCCCGCATAGGCGAAATCGGATGCAAAGGTACAGCAAACGAATGACAAAGCAAAATAAATCAGTATTTATTTTCTTTGTTGAGTGCAGCCTTTCCTTATGGAAAGGTATAAAAAATATCCGTCTCTTTTGTAGAAACGGATAAAAACTTTGTAAATAATTCGGTAAATTTTATAACTGTCTGACAGTCAATGGGGAGTGGAAAATGAACGGGGAATCGTCCCGAAGTTAATCTTTCTATTTTCCCCATCAGTTTTTGAATAGGGGACTGTGTTCAGTTCCTGTGTCCATTTATAATTTATCTGCATCAATTGCAATTCTGACACAAGCATCGAGATAATATTCCCTTCTATCCCATTTTATTCTCTTATTGAAGGTACGTGCGACACGTGTCTTTCCTTTTGCAGGGCCCTTTGGATTTATTTGGTTAGCTTTATTGAACTTTCCAAAATAATCATTACACCACTCATAATATTTCTTCTCACCAAAAATCTGATTGGCAAATGGCATAAGAGAAAGATATTCCCATTCAGCCTCAGTTAGCATTCGATACGGCTTATTCGTAGAACTGGTAATAGCTTTAATAGCATCATTGGCTTTTTCCCAGATTCTAGTTGAATAAGGCTCATCATATTTCTTACTATCTTTAAATTCTTGCCCCATTAAAATTCTCACAATTCTTTTTGACAGACATTCCTTACTAACATAATATGATGACAATGTGACTTGGTGAACAGGCTCGCTCTCCATCGTCATACTATACCTGTCATCATATCCCATATTAAAGACGCCCCCCCTAACCAAGACCATGGTCAGCTTTTGTCCATTTAAATTAAGCTCAAAAGATTCAGGATAATTCTTTTTGTCTGTAACAACATAATTCCCATAGCCTTCTGAAGGTATATTTTGAGAAGATGAATCACCTGCTTGGGCTGCTTCTTCAATATTATCAACGCTTTCAACTTGAGTCATCGGTATTTTTGTTTCGAGACCAGATACAACGACCGTAACATGATCTGTTAAATCCATTTCTTTGAGAACACCAGAAATAGTTACACCATTTTTTAGAGTCACCTTAACACTTGACGTTTGGCTATAACAAGTCAAACTTATAAGCAGCATAATGCAAATAAATATTTTTTTCATAAAACAAAAAGTATTTTGAATATTTACCGTCGTTATTATAATATCTAATTAGTTTTTAAATTCTATCCGCAAAGATAGTACAAAGTTTTGAAAAATCAAAAATGCAAGACGGAATTTATTTTAATGTAGCGAAATTGAAGACATAAAAAAACGGAAAGAGATGACACGACTATGACGATGACTATAACCTATGACTAGAAATGACAACTAAATCAGGAAAAGACAACCCTTTCAGGGAAAAAGTCCCAAAAGTCCCGTAGCTCCATAATATGGGATTGTACCAGACCCTCTCTTATTTTTTGTTATTGGTTTTCTACGAGAATCTAAAATCTCACAGACCTCCCCTAACTTCTCTTATATTCCCATCCTTCTTTCATTTCTCATCCTCCTTTACTTCGCTATCATCACTGGGAAAGTTGTCGAAGCGGGCTTGGGCGGCTTCGAGGGATTTCTGAATCTGCTGCATCAACACATGGCGTGGCGGCAACTCTGTCAGATATTGCGCTACCTTGATGCCTGACTTGTCGAGCTGTAGGAGTTCTATCTGCTCTTCACTACCTTCTGTACAGAGCAATAATCCAAGGGGCGACTCCTCGCCTGGCTCCATCTCATTAGCTTCCAGCCATCGAAGATATAATTCCATCTGTCCTTTATACTGCGCCTTGAAGCGCCCTTTCTTCAGGTCGATGGCTATCAAGCGATGCAGGCGACGATGATAGAACAACAAGTCGAGATAGAAGTCCTCACCATCGATAATCATCCGCTTCTGACGGGCTACAAACGTAAAGCCGTTGCCTAGTTCGATGATAAACTGCTCCAGATGCGCAACAAGACTGTCTTCAAGACTCCTTTCGCTGTACATGCCCTTAAGACCAGTGAACTCCAAGAAATAAGGACTCTTGAAGACCAAATCAGGCGATATCACATCATTATCGCGCAAAGTGGAGAGCTCTTTCTTAATCAGTTCGTCGGGCTTTGTAGCTATGGCTGTACGCTCAAAGAGCATTCCGTCGATTTTTGCCTGTAGGGTTCTTTTGCTCCACCTTTCGGATGCTGCCATCGTCAGATAGAACTCACGTTGGATTTCATCTTTAAGCGGCATAACTATCAGGAAATGAGACCATGACAATTTTGACACCAGTGGTGACACAATTTGAATATCAGGAAACATTTGGGCAAATTGCATCATTCTGCGGATGGTTCTTTCTTCAAACCCCTTCTTTCCGAATTCTGCTTGCAATTGTTGCGCAACTTGCGCCACAATTTGCTTTCCATACTCAGCACGCTGATTTCCAAGCACTTCGCGATTGATGCGCTCGCCAATATGCCAATACATCATGGTCAGTTCATAATTGGCTGTTGCTGCCACATGCCCACGAGCCTGCTCAATAATCTGGCGCAAATCCTTAATCAAAGACTGCTGCACTAAGGAGCCGTTAATGATGATCTCTTTATCTTCTTTCATTTCACCATCTCCACAGGAACACAGGACGGTTCCTATGATCATTAATTTCTGTTGTTATTTGCTTTTATTATTTTGACTACGGGCACTGTTCTAATCTCCTCATCTTGTGTTGGATATCTAAAAATACCCATCTGTCGTAATTGATAACCTTCAGGTACTTTCACTATTTCATTGTCGTAATAATATTTTTCTTCGTCATTGACAAGAAGATACACCTTTTCATTTAGATACGGTGCATATGCTGGTTCAACGAGAGCATCGTGTTTTGCTAATACATAAAATACTTTAAGGGCACTCTCATCAAATACTTCTCCAGGTTCATCAAACCAAGTGATTTCATTATCGATATCACCTCCATTTGTTTTACTGTAGGCCAATATAGCTTTAATCAAGAGAAGAGCCAGTATTCCAGTAATGACTCCTGCTCCGAAAATCATCCATTTTTTCATGTTTGTTGTAGTTTGAGTTAAATCTTTATGATTGCAAAGATAGTGATAAGTTTTGAAAAATCAAAATGCAAGGCGGTATTTTTATAAGGGGTTAAACGTTGCTTCGCAACTGTTTAAGCGTCCTTCGGGCTGTTTAAAGGACGATGACAATGACTAGAAATGACAACCTTTTCAGGAAAAGTCCCAAAAGTCCCAAAGTCCCAAAGTCCTCAAATTGCTTCTCAGAGGTTGGGGTGTCGAAAAAGTCATTAACATTTGTTAGTGTTATATATAGATATATATTTATATATATATAAATATATATCTATCTTCTTCGTCACTCCAAAAACAAAATTAGGGACTTTGGGACTTTGGGACTTTGAGGACTTTTGAGAGCCCCTGTGTTTATCGGCATTTCAGCGTTTTAGGTGATTTTTGGAGTCACTTTTTTATTCCTTTATGAAGTGTTTCAGAATCGGCAGTGCAAATAAATGTTAATAGGTTAGCGAATGGATGCCCTGCATTTATGCTTGCTTAACCACCCCTTGCCCCTGCATTTTATGCTGGCTTAACCACCCCTGGCCCCCTGCATTATTGCTTGCTTAACCACCCCTCCCCCTCCTTCAAAAGGAGGGGAGTTTGGGGGGAGAATAAGGAGGGGGCGAAGGAACGAAGGGGCGAGGGGGCGAGATTACCATCGGCTGCAGGAGTATTCTCGCCCCCTCGTCCTCCCGTCCTCCCGCTCCCACGACATCTCTCGCTCCCACGCTCTCACGCCCTCCCGCTCTCTCGACGCCGAGGGGCTACGGCTCTCCGAGATAATGGACAATTCGATTGACCTGTTTGGGTGTGAAGGTGCGCTGATGGCCATTGTAGCCCATTTGCATCAATTCCTTTTTCAGTGGTTCACACTGGTCTATCCATGCACTCAATCTTCGCCAGGCCGTTCGGCTGTCAAGATTTGGATTGTAAAGAAGGGCCAACTCTGTGCGCCCACGCTGTTTGTAATTACTCATTTTTGTTATCCTTTTATGATTTTATTTTTACATTACAAAGATAATAAAAACTGCTGTATCCACAAAGAGGAATGCCGATTATTTCATAAAACAGCCTTGTTTTCTATGGCATTTTTGCATTTTAAAAATGCCGTGGAAGCAGCGCTTAAAAGAAGCTGCTGCAATGCTTCCACGGCATTTAAACGAAGGAAGGTCGTCATAACAACCATTTAGTTCCATTAAATACAAAAAACAACCAATAACTTCCATTTACTTCAAATAAGTGGTTTTCGCGTCGGAGTAATATATTATCTTTGTAGCGTGAAAAGTGAAGAGTGAAGAGTGAAGAATCTGCTATCGCGCGGGCATGTCCTAAACTCAAAAACTCAAAAACTCAAAAACTCAACATTAAACATTAACCATTAACCTTTAACCTTTAAACTATTACAACTATGTCACATCTGTACAAAATGGTGAAGAACACCAACGAAAAAATGACCGGAGCTTACAACAAGTGGTATGCTCGTCCTGTGTACAACGGTACTGTGGACCTCGACTGGATTGCTGAGCGCATTCAGC
>Ga0256404_1005574_pt1 | contig 22095 bp, 52 predicted proteins | sample RumenRJG_01DNA_FD_185990 | JGI IMG/M metagenome (GOLD analysis project Ga0256404, IMG submission 185990) | Bovine rumen microbial communities from Lethbridge, Alberta, Canada - RJG_01 | ecosystem: Host-associated > Mammals > Digestive system > Stomach > Rumen | place: Canada: Alberta | collected...
CGGTGATGTGATCTATATTACAGCGTCTGGTAACAATTATTTTGCACCGTTTTTGATATACGATTCAAATGGAAGTGTTGTCTTTGAGTACAAACCAAAGAACACAAGCTGTGAGCGGCATCAGGTCACGATTCCTAACAATGGGGCTTTTATTGGTCTTAATCATTTGATCAAAACTGCACCTAAGATTTCTGTCGAGATAATTGATGCAGAAGATCTGTTTCCTCTTGATGATATTGATGACAGGATTACCGTTTTAGAGAATCAAGGTGACCATCAATGGATTAACAAACGCGTGTTATGGCTTGGCACTTCAATCCCATGGGGAACCGCGTTGTCCGACGGAACTTATAAAAGTTATCCCAGTATTGTTGGAGAAATGCTTGGGTGTACCGTTTATAATATGGCGTTAGGTTCCAGCATGTTAAGAGCGGGCGACCACACAAGAGTGAGTAGTAGCGATCCGTTTGGGTGGAGCGGAAGAGACTATACACTGCCAGCATATAGTTTATCGATGACGAGTCTGGAAAAACAAAATTTCATCGATAACTATTCGACATGGAAAGATGTTTTGACCAATGCACCGGCAACATTAAGCGATGCCGAAAAAGCAAAAATATTGAACGCATCGTATGAATATCGTTTAAGCCCGTATCTCTCGTCTGGTGCAACGCCTGTAGATTTGTTTGTTATTGACCACGGCTATAATGATGCGTTCAACCCAAAAACTGACACTACGGATATGCTTGCAGAACCGACAGACCCTACCGATAGAACCTATTTTCTTGGCGCGCTTCGGTATATCATGAACGTTATTTTAACGGATAATCCGAAGGCAAAGATTTGTTTTATCGGACATTACGAAAATGATAGAAATCCGGCAGTTTATCTTGCACAGGAGAAAGCGGCTGAAGTATGGTGCCTTCCTCTTTTAAAGACATGGGAAAAGATAGGATGGACTCAAAATGTGATAAATGGTTCAACTATACAGTCTATTTGGTGTCCTGATGGAATTCATCCGAGTTCTGGTGGCATAGATTCGTTAATTCGATATGCGAACGTAATATATCCGTTTATAAGGGGAATGAGATAAATATTAATCCATATCAGGAGGTGACTCCCTTGTTTCATCTTCTTTGATCCAAATCCTTGTCATAGGGTGGCTGGTGATTGCGTTATAAGAGCTCTCTGCATGGCACTAAATAAATCTTGGGACGAGGTCTATTGGGGGCTTTGCGACCAAGGTTATGTGATGTGCGAATGGGGAAATCATAATGCAGTATGGCCTGTGTACCTAAAGAAATTTGGCTTCAGAAAATACACTGTACTAGATATTGTCCCTGCTTTTTACACGGTTAGAGATTTCTGCCGTGATTACAAGGTAGGGACTTTTGTTTTATGTACGGGAGATCATGTCGTCTGCGTAAAAGACGGGGACTATTACGACGCCTGGGATTCTGGTCGTGAGGTTCCTGTCTTTTATTTTAGAAAGGAGAGCTAAACCACTATGTATCCTTATGATAACTCTTATACAGGATTTACGCCAAGCCCTTACTACTTCCAAAACGTACCTACTCAAAGGTCTGTAGCACAGAATCAAAATAACACCTTCCAGTGGGTGCAGGGTCAGGCTGGAGCAGAAGCGTATCCTGTAGCACCCGGAGCGTCAGTCATCTTGATGGACTCTAATGCTCCGGTTATTTACTATAAGTCCGCAGATCAGAGCGGAAGATATTTACCAATGAAAACATACGACCTTGTTGAAAGAACAGAGCCAGTTCAGGGCCCGAATGAAGCTCCAAGTATCGACACATCGTCGTTTGTTAAAAGAGATGAGATAGATAGTCTAGTTGCTAAAGCGGTGCTTAATTACTTAAACACCCCTGCAAAGGAGGGAAAGTAAACCATGGGAAATCCTTTCTTTAACCAGAATCAGCCGACTGGAAACCCGATGATGAACATGCTCCAGCAGTTTCAGCAGTTTAAGGCAAACTTTCAGGGTGACCCGAGACAGAGGGTTCAGGAGCTCCTTAATTCTGGTCAGATGAGTCAGCAGCAGTTTAACTATCTTTCGAATCTCGCTCAGCAGTTTCAATCTATGTTTAATAGAAAGTGAGGTTTGTTTATGGCATTGACAGACAATGGCAACGGACTTAGTGCGGCTGATGTGGCTGCAGTAGTCGGAAACGGCAATGGTGGTTTTGGAAACTGGGCAGATGGCTCTTTCTGGATCATCATTCTGTTCCTTTTCGCTTTCATGGGTAACGGATGGGGAGGTTTCGGAGGAAATGCCGGTATGTTTCCTTACATGATGAATAACAATACCAACGCAGATGTTCAGCGCGGCTTCGATCAGCAGGCTCTTATTGGTGGTATTAACGGCATTAATGCATCCATTGCTTCTCTTGCTCAGGGTCAGTGTAATGGCTTCAATAACGTGGTTAATGCTGTTACTAACTCTCAGTTCGCAACAGCTCAGGGTATGAATTCTCTTGCAATGGGTCTTCAGAACTGCTGCTGTGAGAATAGAGCTGCTGTTGCAGATCTTAAGTATACCGTTGCGACAGAAGCATGTGCAGATAGAGCTGCAGTAAACGATGCACTTAACGCGCTTACCAATGTTGTTAACGCTGGCTTCACTGGAATTCATAATGAGCTTTGTCAGGATAGGCTTGAGGCAAAGGATCTTCGGATTCGTGAGCTTGAGAATCAGCTTAATGTTGCAGCATTCAACACCTCTCAGGTTGCACAGACTGCACAGCTTGAGGCGTTTATCAGAGCTAATCAGACGACCCCGACTACAACTGCTGGTTGATGGAGGTATTAAATGGAAAGACTTTACTATGACGTAAAGGAGCTCCTCCATAAAGAAATCTCTAAGATTGTAGAAAAGGGATCTCTTACGCCTCAGGAGCTCGACAATCTTTACAAGGCGATTGATGTGTTAAAAGATATTTGCGAAATCACTTCTATGGAAGGTGAGGACGAAGGTTATTCCGAGCGTGGATATTCTATGAGATGGAATAACTCGATGCCCTATGATGACAGATACTACAACATCCATTCTTACAGGGGTGGAAACAACGGATCTGGTGGTAATTCCTATAAGAGAGATTCTATGGGAAGATATTCCAGAACGGATGCAAAAAGTCATATGGTAGATACTCTCTACTCAATGATGGGCGACACGGATTCTGAGGCTGAACGTGGCGCTATTCAGGATTGTATTAATAGGCTTAAAACCTAAATGAATGCTTACCAGGCTGGCCAGAGGGTGCTGTGCGGGGACTATTCTCAGTACACACCCACTGGCAAGTCTTATTTTGTAAAGGTTGGACGATATTATAAGCAGCCTCTTAAATATGATATCGTCTACTTTTATACGAAATCTCTTGGACGTATCTCCCATACCGGATTTGTAAAGGACGTAATCTGGCATCCAGAAGATGGAAGCTTTGACCTTTGCACATCTGAAGGTAATACATCCGATGCTGAGTTCGATAGGAACGGCGGTATGTGGAAAGAGAAGTGGTATTACCGGGTGAAGGGTGTTGGCGGCGGTAACAGAATTGATGGGTTCGGAAGACCTTTATATTCTGAAGACACCTGCACCGGTGAGGACGTCTTGAAAATCATGAAGGAATGGGAAGGCTACGAAGAGAAACACTCTTGGGACCCCCTTTCCGCAATCTACACGAAGCATGAAAACCCGGGTAAGAACAATATTACCATGATGGGTTACTGGTATGCAGGGTATAAGAAATATGAGGCTCAGTGGTGCGCTCAGACTGTTTCTTGGGCTGTGTATCAGGCATGTGTAGAGAGAGCAAAGAAAGATACTCATTGGAACGGATGGAGACAGACCGATTCCGGAGATTGGTATTACTATTCAGAAGGTGACCCTGTGAAGGGACGCTGGAGCTATATCGACGGAAGATGGTACGTGTTTGACGAGTCCGGAAAGATGATTAAAGGCTGGTTCAAACAGAATAAATCTGACTGGTATTACTTGGCAGATGACGGTGGAATGCTTAGTAATCAGTGGGCCAGAATAGACGATGACGACTATTATTTCACCGAGACTGGACTTATGGCTAAGAATGCATATGTCAGGTCAAAAGGACCTAAAGGACCCGGAGAGACAATTTACTACTGGGTAAATGAAAAGGGTCAGTATGAACCTATGTGGGATACGTACAGACCGGATCTAGAAAAATACGAATGCGTGTAAGGAGGTGGGTTAATGGCAGTTAAAATTCAGGGCAATAAAATCCACCTTACGAGAGGGGATACGTTAAGGGTGACTGTAGGAATTACTCAGGATGGAGAACCTTATACTCCAGTTGCGGGTGATTCCGTACGGTTTGCTCTTAAGAAAGACTTTGACGATACAGAACCATTAGTCATTCGTGATATTCCAACTGATACATTACAGCTAATCCTTATTCCTGAAGATACCAAGCCGCTTGACTTCGGTAAGTACTGGTACGATGTAGAACTCACTAAAGCTGACGGGACTGTCGATACTTTCATCGGTCCTGAGCGGTTTTACATCACCGAGGAGGTTCATTAATGCTTCATAATGAACATAACATATCCGGTGGGATTAATAGTGATGGTAACATTTCAGGATATTTAGGACAGTTACTTGGCAGTATTTCAGGAGGAATTATTCCTGCTCCAATCGATATGTCTCATGTTCATTACGATACGAAGGCAAACTGGGATAGACAGACATTTCTCATTGCGGAACGAGGTCATCTTTATATTTATAAGGATGCAGAAGTTACCTATATAAGTGGGCGAAGAGTCATCTATCCCGGTATTAAGATTGGAGACGGGTCAAGTTACCTTATCGATATGCCATATTCTGTGGTTGGAAGTGACCATGAGAAGTTAACGGCACATATTCAGAACTCAGCAATTCATGTTGGAACGGGAGACAGGATGAACTGGAACGATAAGGTCAGTGTAACTGTTTTACAGTCTAACGAAGAACTTAAATTCACGAAATGAGGATTCAAAATGGCTGATTTAAGTAAAATTACTCTCCCTTCTGGTACTACCTATAATCTTAAGGATGCTAAGGCGAGAGAAGATATTGCGGCTATTGAAGCTGCGATTGCCGGTGGTGTAAGTTTCCTTGGTATCACTACTACAGCTCTTACAGATGGTGCTACCACGAATCCTATCACTATCGGTGGACAGTCTGTCAGTGCTATTAATGGCTGCATTGTTATTTATGGTTCAAAGGAATTTATCTGGGCAGATGCTGATGCGTCTTGGCACTTATTAGGTTCTGCTGATGAGTTCGGTACATTAGCGTATAAGAACAGTGCAAGCGGAAGCTTTACGCCTCACGGGTCTGTTTCAGTCACGCCGAGTAATACTACAGTAAATTCTATTAATGATGTCGGTACACTTCCCACATGGACTGCGACTGTTTCGAATGAAAACTTAACTATCTCCTGGAGTCAGGGTACGCTTCCGACTAAGGGGAGTGATACGACAGTTGTAAGCGGTATTCAGTCTGCTGCGTTTACCGGAACAGGGGAGACCGTAACAGTAAGCTAAAGGAGGTACTAGATGGCTGATATTTCTAGTATTACCTTACCTGATGGAAGTACATATAACCTAAAAGATTCGACCAGTGGCTATATTACTGGGATGGAGATATTGTCCTACGGAAGCTCTACATGGGCTGACTTCTTAGCGGCTTACAATGCTAAAAAGATAGTTTATTGTAGAGCGTCATCTAACTCGAATCCTGCTACAGGGTCTCAGACTAGACTAGCATTCATGGCATATGTCAATAACGCTGCGACTCCTACTGAAGTTGAGTTCCAGTATTACAGGTCTGTGTCTAGTCATTCAGCTAATCAGCAGGGCGATCAGGTATATATCTACAAGCTTACATCAGCAAACAAGTGGACTGTTACGGTACGAGAATCTTATACAAAAGTTGTAGCTGGGTCTGGCCTCGCTAGTTCATACGCTAGTGGCGCTATTACACTTAGTACTGCTCATAGTGTTGGCACAGACGTTCCAGCTGATGCAGTGTTTACAGATACTACATATTTACCGGCTACTACTTCAACAGATGGTCTCATGAGTTCTACAGACAAAACAAAGCTTAACGGTATAGGCAGCTCGTATGATTCAGAAACAGAGACTTTAACTATTAACTTATAAAGAAAGAGAGGTAATCAAAATGGCAGCAATTGTTGATAGACTTAAAAAGCAGATCGCAGCACAGGGTGGGAGCACGGCAGGTGTCCAGACCATCTCCCAGGCTATTAAGGCTCTCGGAGGGGTCAGAAAGGGTGAAGACATTGCAGAGGCGGTGGATAACTCTGTAGTCAAGGTGAGTACTCCCAATGAATAATATTTTTACTAAAGAGTGGCTCATTCCTGCACTGAACCGCGCTGTAAGAACGATGGTGCAGGTCGCTCTCACTATGTTCACTGTCGGACAGAGACTGACAGAAATCGACTGGGTGACTATTATCAGCTGCTCTATTGTGGCCGGTATCTATTCTCTCGGTACTTCTGTAGTCCTTGGTATCCCGGAAGGAGATGCCGTCGGAACAGTGAATCTTGATAAATACGAGGGCGATGATATTATGTATGTGTCTGACCTTAAGATTGACCCTGAGAAGCTTAAGGAGAAATCCACAGTCACATTCAACGTGAAGACTGGTAATAAGGAGTAACACACTTCTACACTATTCCTACACTTAAAGAAAGAAAAGGCGCTAATTCTATGAATGTTAAGAATCGGCGTCTTTTCTTGTCTTTGGTGTGTGGTTAGCGGAATGTGGCTTAAAACCTTTATATTTAGAGGCAGGTAAGTGCAGTAAAATCAGGGCTCTTTCTTTTTCGTAAATAAATCATCTCCTTTAATGAAAGAATGAACATCTGATTATTAATCAGGGAAGTGGCCTTGTGTAACTGGCGGTGCACATATAAGAGGGTTTGCTGGTCACGCTGCTTAGGCAGATACAGGCTTGGGTTTCCAAGGGGTGATCTAACCGTCCAATTTCATTCTTTTTTGTAATTTTTTCTCCTCTCTATATGGAAAGAGTTGTGGGTTGACACTGAGAATACCCCAGATAACCGTTGACTATAATAGTCGGTACGGTGCGGTGGAAGAAGTCATCACAGCTCTTTTCTTTTTTCTCGTAAATATTACATTTCCTTATATGAATAAAACATTCTATTATAAGGAGGAATTGAACATGAGTGCGAACAGAGGAAAACTGTCGTTTGAATGTCAGGAGGATAGGTATTGCTTTGCATACCTGCCGTTAACTGGCCTTTGCGGGATTCTTGATGGAAATCAGAACCTCGTAACAGGAGAAGTTATGGCACCGTATGCGAAAGGCAAGTGCCCGTTCTGCAAACCTGAGCAGTCAGTAACGAATGGTGTGTACTATCCGACACCCAGAGATTTAAAGATGCCAAAAGAAAGGAGGAAAATGGAGTAATTCACAGTCCTGAGCATGACTAAAAACTGCTCTGTAATTTTTTCAGCATATAGATAACCACTCAAAATGGTATATTTGTACTCGTAAAATTTTTCGCTCCTTATATGAAAACAATTATTTTTTATCATGAAAGGAGCAATAGATGAAAAACTTATTTGTGATTCTTGGTGTTGTGGTTGGAGCAGTCGTTGTAATCGCAGGCATTAAGGTGGCAACCGGGAGAAAGTTCATCGAAATGCAGACGGACGATGAAGATTAATTAAAGAAAGGAGGCAAGGGGCTTAGAGAATTCTAAGCTCCTTAAATTTTTCTCCTCTTTATATGGAAACTTGTTGTTTAATACAGAAAGGAGTAGAGAATGACGGAAATGGAAACATTAACCAGTGCAATTCAAAATGCCTATAATGGCACAACGAATCATGCATTTGGGACAGCGGAGAGAGACGCTGCATCGAAAGAGTTGAATGATTTTTATAAACTCTATGTCGAACAGACAAAGGTCGATGAAGGTTCTCTCCAGGCTAGGCAGAAGATTCAGGCAGATAGGGATGCTGCGGATCTTAGAGCCACAGTAGATCGTGAGCGGATCGAAGCCGAAAAGGAAGCTGCAAAGTTAAGAGCCGAAGTTGATCGGGAAAAACTTGAAGCAGAGAAAATTAAGGCAGAACGTGATGCTGAGATCGAAAGGGAAAAGATTCAGGCAGACAAAGAGAAGTCTGAAAGAGATGCTGAGGTCGAAAAGGAGAAGATTAAGACTGATAATAGGAAGGATCGACGGAATGTGATTGTAAAAATCATTTCGTTTGTCGGCGTTATCATAATCTCCGTGTTGTCTCTGGCGACCGATTCGGATAACTGGATTGGACGAGGTAGCAGGAAGACTGCGAGCCTCATTCAGAAATTCTTGAAGCTGTAAAGACAACGGGGTCGGTAGAAATATCGGCCCTGTATTTTTTTCTTCTCTCTTTATGATACAAATAACACAAAAAGGAGAATTGAGATGAAAAAAGATACTAAAAATTGTTACGTTGTTATTTGGTGCGATCAGTATGGGGATCATAATGCATCCGTAGATGTTAATGGAGTATTCGATACTTTTGATGAAGCAAAGGAATTTGTTGAATCATATTTAAGAGATTACGAAGACGGCATCTTATGGACAAAATGTGAATCGGAAGATGGAACACCAGATAGCAGGTATGAGCATGGTAATGTGTTCTTTGAAATCAAAGCTACAAGGCGTAAGCCAAGTGTTATGGATGTCTATGGTGAGCCGTAAAAGGTTCAAAATAGGGCTTGGAGAAATCTGAGCCCTGTATTTTTTTCTTCTCTCTTTATGGAGATATTTAATTTCTCAATCAAAGAAAGGAGAATCAAAATGAGCATTTCGAAAGATTTAGAAGCAAAGAGGAAATGGGACCTGATTCAGAACATGAAGGAGGAGATCGGAGAAGAAACATTCAAGAATGATCAGCAGGTGTACGTATGCCCTCGTTATGAAAACTTAAGTGAAAACGCACATAAGTTATTAACGGGGAAAGCATATAACCTGGTGTTCAGACTGGTGAATATGGATGCAACAAGAGAAGAAATTGACAGAGCGATCCGGTACTTCTTTATCATGCTGGATGCAAGAAGACACCGCCTCGACTGGAGAAAGGCAAAGAAGGAACTCGGTATCGTTGAATTGAAAAAGAAATATCCCAGATAATCAAAATAGTCCTAGGCAAGACTTAAAACTGCCTGTATTTTTTTCTCCTCTGTATATGACTTATTAACTTTAACAAAGGAGGTCTATATGACTAAAGAGGAACTGTTACAAGAAGCAAAACAGAAATGGGACAGCTTTTGGTTTGGTGTGAGAGACACTGCATCCAGGGCTTGGTCATGGGTTTTAAATAACCCTTTATACTCAATATGCTTCGCTACTATTGGGATGAGAATGGTCGGTGGTGTATACCGGGCGTTTAGAGTCGCAAAGAACGAAGCAAAAGAGGAAGAGCGGAGACTTGAAATCTATGATAGAAAGACCGGTATGTGGGTGAAACTCAACAGAGAACTGGATGGCGAGGAACAGCTTTACGTTGCACAGGAACTCAAAAACGATCGGTGTTTAACCGAGATATTAGACGAACTTGGAGCACTGAGGTATTAAGTCAAATTGGGGCTGGTAGAAATATCGGCCTCGTATTTTTTTCTCCTCATATTATAGAAGAAAGAGCCTTTTAAATAGAGGAGGTATTGAAATGAAACTTTATGTAGAAATTATGTTCGTGATTGGGTTGGTAATACTTATGATGAGCTTAATACTGTGGAGCGTACCGCTTCAGGCATTAGCTTGGACTGTAATGTTTGGACCAATGTTTTACGAAGTACATAAACTTTTTAAAGAGATTGAAAAGAGCCATAATTAACGGCTCTTTCTTCTTTTTCATCTTCGTATTTTTTTCTCCTCATATTATGAAAAGGAGGAAGAAACTATGTTGATGATGGGCTTAATTATTGGAACGGAAGTACTTGGATTCTTTGATTTAAGATTCTGGGTAGCGACCGTGATATTAGCAATGATCAAATTAGGAACTTTGGTTTTCAGCGAGCTGTGATATTTTCATGGCTCGTAATTTTTTCTCCTCCTTATATGAAACAATGATACATAATAATATTAAATATTATATAGGAGGAACTTGAAATGAAGAAATTTATGATGGTACTTGTTATGGTATTCGTATTTGCATGTGGAATTTGTGGAAAGGAAATTGTGAACGAAGTCAAAAGACAGAACGATCAGAAGTTTGTCAAGACGACGTTTTACGCAGACGAGTTAATGGAGTATGCGGAACACAAGCCGATGAAAGGCAACTGTGTTGAATACATGCTCGATTGGCAGAGAAACGTTTACAGCGTAGGAAGAGTTGAAAACGGAGTTCTCGTGTTTACCGTATATGAAGGTAAGGACGAGATCGCGAAAGTAAACTTCAACCGGACGCATCGTAAAGCAGATGACTGCTATCGAGTGATGGTTCAGCGCGGCGACCAGGAACCGGTATGTGTGACATACACTGGCAATCTCCTGCAGAACGTGGTCAAAACAGAGCTGAAAAACGTACTGTGACACTTCGAGCCTTGAGCGGGGCTTTAAACCGCTCATTTCTTTTTCTTCTCTGTAATTTTTTCTTCTCTTTATATGATACTAATAAATTATTCAAAATAGGAGGAATAAAATGTTTGAAAACAAACTGTATAACGGTATTCATTACTCTCGTTTTATTGCGAGCTGGATGATGTTTGGCAATCCGAGGAAGGAAGGTACATCTTTTAAGAAATGGCTTAAGAGTATCGGACTCCCGGATGACGTTATTCACGATATCTGGCTTATGACGGATAACGGGAAGATGGAACTGGAAAGCAGCGTGGCAAGATTCCGAAAAGGAAATAAGTGAGGTATAGTCCTGAGCATGACTTAAAACTGCTCTGTAATTTTTTCTCCTCTGTATATGATGCTATTAGTAAACAAATTAAAGGAGGAAGAGAGGAAATGTTATGGAAATATCTTAAATTCATTGCAGCGGTACTGACATTGACATTCCTGTTCGGCGTAGCTTTTGGGCAGTTTGGAATGACCGGAGGTGTAGTCTATGGGGTTGTCATGTCAGTCCTAATGTTGGTAGACATGATACTTATCGTGGCATTGATACCGCTTGTGATCATTTTTGTGATTATTGATAGTTTCAAAAAGAAATAACAGTTAAGGGGCGTATAGAAATATGCGCCTCGTAATTTTTTCTTCCTTTTATATGAAAGCATTTAACTTTTCATTTATCAAAAAGGAGGATTTCAAATGAAACTGAAGGAAAGAATGTCGAATGTTAACAAGAGTATGCTTAAGATCACTGGATCTGCGCTTATCACTCTTGCAACCGGCGACGGCGAGATGTCTATGGAAGATGGACTCAAGCTGCTGGTCGAAGCAAGCAAGGGAGTAGCAGAGACCATGAAGATCATGGAGGATGCTCTTGGTGAGCTCGACAAGACAGACGCAATCATGAGAAAACTTGACGACATTGACAAGAGGCTGGATGTGATCGAAAACGAAATGGGCATGCTTGAAGATAAGCTTGACCGATTTGAAGCAAAAAAGGCGGAGTAATCCGCAGTCCTGAGCATGACTAAAAACTGCTCGTAATTTTTTTCTTCCCTAATATGAAAGGAGGTTTAGACCAAACTTATCTAGATAATCTTACCACGGGTTATGCTCGTGGTCAAATCATCTGGGTGATCTATATGGTCATCCTCACATCTATGGGGCTGGGTGGGATTCCTGGCCCCCAATTCTTTTTCGTAAATTTTTTGTCTCCATATATGAACACTTTAATAGAGAGGAGGTGTATCGAGTTGATAATTGGCATTGCGCTCATTCTTATGGGCGTTCTTGTGATTATGGCAAGATGCGAAGACAAGTCAAAGGACGAGTGAAAGGAGGCAAAGAGGCGTATTGATTATGCGCCTCTTAATTTTCTTACTAAAAGGAGGATCAAAATGAATAAAGGCAAAGAAAACGTTATGTTTGTTATGCGTAATATGTCATCTATGTTCGGTGAAGATGCGGATTTAGAAACTTTTGAACAGATATTGGATGAATTAATATCAGAATACGGTAACACAACCGTTAGAATAACGCCTGGAGTATTTATGCAGGAAATTACTTTAGCACAGAAATTAGCAGAAAAGATTGGTTCTGAAACCTATTCTGATGAAGTTAATAATGATATGGAGTTAGCCGGTAAGTACATGATGGTTATGATGATCGCACAGTTATCACCTATGAATGTATTAAAAGCTCGAAATGACCTTAAGATTGACGAATTAGTTAATAAATATCTCTAAATTCGTATTAAAAGGAGGATCAAATGGTTAACCCGAAACTTATTATCTTTGGAACGCTGGCGATAGGTGCAGCAGTTGCAGCAGCCGTCACAGCAGCTTGGGCAGGGTATAAGACTGCCGAAGTAGTGAGAGAAAAGAAGCCTGAAACTAAGAAAGAGGCGTTCAAGGAAACTTGGAAGTACTGGATGCCGACAGTAGGGTGTCTTGGGGCAGCAATCGTATCAAATGTTTGCCTCATTAAGTTTGGCCTTGCTGCAGCTAGTGCTATCGCTGGTGTGGTGTCTGTCTCTATGGCAAATAGAAAGAAAATCATGGAGAAGATGAAGAAAACCATGAATTCCGAAGAGTTCAAAAAGTGGAAGAAAGAATTCGTGGGAGAAACAGTCAAGGAAAGATATGTAGTAAAGGAGTTAAACATTCAGGAGACTGGATATGGTGATACTCTTTGCTACTTTGAGATTATTGATAAATGGTTCAGATCTAACCCGATGGAGGTACAAAAGGCTTTAAATGAGTTTAAGTATAGTGTAGGTCATAATGACGTTACTTCATTCCTACAATTAATTGAATGGCTTCATTTGGAAGTTAGGGAATTTGAAGAATATTGCTATAAAGATCTGGGTTGGTTCCAGGATCGTTCGATTTTAGATGATGCATCAAATTATAACGAGTGCGAGATGGTTGAGGGATTCGCTCCTGGATTCCCGGAAGAGACATATGTGATTACTACATGGTATGCACCGTATTGTATTACAAAGACTAAAAATCAGGTAGCCGCAGCTTAAAGAAAGGAGTTCAAAATGTTTAAAGAGATTTTAGGAAAGATAGCAACGACTGTTGTTGAGCATCAGCCGGTTATTGCTACTGTCGTATTGGTCGGTTCCGTTATTGCGACCGGTATTGTTATCTATAAGGAAAGCCCGAAGATTCATAAGGCTTTTGAAGAAAGAAAAGAGGAAATCAAGGATATCAAAGAATCTGACAAAATGACCGAGGAAGAGAAGGAAGACGAAATCGATAAAGTCGATAAGAAAACTGCAAAGGCCGTAGCTCCGTCTTTTATCAAAATCACTATTGGTACTATCTGCGTTGTTAGCTCTGTTGCTTTTGTTAATTTCACAGCTGCTGTTGCTACAGGAACAATAGCTACCGGATATAATATTGCGAATGAAAAAATAAATGCATATAAGGATATCATAAAGAAAGAGACGCCAGAGAAAGCCGAAGACATCGAAGCTATGGTGGATCGTAAAGTAGCTGAGAAGATGTCAAAATATGGTAAAGTCGCAGATGGAGATGAGATATTAGAGTCTGCTTTAAACAACGATCGTGTTGAAATCGTAGATCAGTTTGGTAATGGCTGTAAGAAGTCTGTCTATACAGAATGGGTTGCTGCAAAGAACTATATAAATGAGTATCTTCTTGACGGAGATGACGTCCTTGTAAACCAGTTTTACGATAAGATTCCAGGCTGTGATAAGACACCAATGGGCAAGCTGTTCTATTTCCCGGCATATAAGGGAATGATCGACATTAAACCGCAGCCTATTCTCGATGTCGCTACAGGAAGACTTATCAAAATCGTTGTCTTCTATACCGTTTGCCCGATCATTGAGGATAAGAAATATATGAAAAGTGCAGCACAGAAAAGTAGAGAAGAAATGGGAACAGCCTGGTAATGGCTACTGGAACGCTACGAGCCTCGAAGAGATTTGGGGCTCGTAGAATTTTCTTCTCACAATATGAAGTAGAAAACTATTTTTACTTAAGAAAGGAGTAAAGAAATGTCTGAAAACAAGAAGGAAGAAACAAAAGAGGTCAAGACTGAGGGAAAGGCAGTCGATCAGGACGGAAACGAGGTTAAGGTTGACGTTGTTGACAAGGATGGAAAGCCTATCAAAACCTGGAAGGACCATCTGAAGACAGGAGGCAAGATTCTGCTCGGAGTTGTAGTAACTCTTGGAGCAGGTATCGGAGGCGCTGCTATCGGAGGAAGTAAGGTCCGGAAAGAGAAGGATAAGGTGATCCGGAGTCTCAACAGCGAGAACCTGGAGCTTCACGAAAGGATCGATTCGCTGGAGTCTCAGATGACGAGACCTGCGGAAACTGAAGACGAAGAAGAAACTTTCTAAAAAGCTAAGAGGGGCTTAGAGAAATCTAAGCTCCTCGTTTTCTTTCTAATTTTTCTCACCACATCACCACATTTGAAAGGAGAAAAACCACAATGGAAATGGAGACCTATAAGATCATATCCGAACGACTTAAGAAACTCCGTGAACAGTTTGGATATTGTCAGACACAGGTCGCTGTAGGAGCTAAGATTTCTCTTGCTTCTGTATCTAAGGCAGAATCAGCTAGTCCTATCGGAATCGAGTCAATAAAAGCGCTCGCAAATTTCTATGGGGTGTCTATTGATTATATTTGTGGAGCAACTGACGAAATCGATGTGACTGATAGGGCTAAATTCATAAAGAAGTACTCCTACGAAAGATATTTAGTCAAGTGTAATAGAGATGACGAGACGAAGAAGCCGATTCTTGGAACTTATCGTCCCGTGTACCCGTATAACCTGCTTGATGAACTTATTGGTGAGACATGGGCAAAACCTCTTTCTAATGACCAGATGGATGGACTTAACTACGCTATCGAGACTCTTTCTGATAGAGAGAAGTATTGTGTTATGGCATATTTTAGAGATGAAGAGTTCATGAAAGATATCGCGTGCCACTATAACGTCACATACGAGAGAGTTCGTCAAATCATGCACAAAGCTCTTCGGAAATTAAGGTCTCCTAATCGGTTTGTCTATATTAAGTATGGTTTTGATGGACATTGGGTAGTAGATCAGACAAGGAAAGAAGAACTCAGAAAGAAGCATTTACAGGTTCTTATTCATCAGAATGAACGGATGGAAAAGAAACTCGATATTTCTGAAGAGAATGATGAAGAGATGGAGAAGCTTCTGTCTATTTCGATATTAGAGTTAAATCTTTCTGTACGTTCTTATAACTGCCTCTATAGGTGGAAGTACATGGGTGGTCCTGAAATAAAGACACTTTATGATTTAACTCGTGTTACGGGGCAGGAGTTAATGAGTTGCCGCAATCTTGGGATGAAGAGCTTTAAAGAAATTGAAGCAAAACTTGCCGAGTATGGTCTTAAGTTTAAAGAGGAGGCTACTGCATGAGTGCAATGCCTGTCTCGTTAGGATGGACGTCTGGGTATTATTATCGTCTAAATAAAAGCACTAATTATCTTGAGGGACCAATTTATGGTGATTTAATACCTACTCTTAATCCGAGCACGGACTATTACTATGACGTTGACTTTTATTGCTCTATTAACGGACGTCAAAGAATATTAATAGTCAATAGTAAAGAGGGTGCTGTTAAATGTGGGAGCGTCGATTGTCTTTGGCTTAAAGAGCCAGACGAAGGAAAGGCATATAAGCTTTTTTATGAATTCTATAAAGAAAAGTACGAAAAGAAGATAAACGTTATGCTTGCTCGTTTAAACGATATCAAAATAAACGCTAAGGTTCTTGCTAATACGGAGGTAGATATATGAACACAAAACTAGTGAACTTTGATGAATACTGCACAAAATGCAAGTATAAAAAGGTTTCTCAGACTGAAGAACCGTGTAATGAGTGTCTTACAAACCCTGTTAACGAGGATTCTTACAAACCGGTCATGTGGGAGGCAAAGGACTCAAAATGACTGAAAATGGAAAAATTGTCACCGTACTGTATTTATGCAAAAGAGATTCACATTGCAAAGGAAAGTGCTATTCGGAATGCCACTTAACAAGTCTTAAAGAGCACGCTAAGAACACATATGAAAAGGAACCCTGGAACGACCAGGAGCACTTTAAGAGGGACGAGACACCTAATAAAATTTATTACACTGAGAAGGAGGAAACCGAAGAAGATGAAAATATCGGAGAGGCTTAAAAAAGAACATCCTGAAGTAACGGACTGCAAGATCCTTTACAGAGGAGACGGTACAGTAATCATTGATATTAAGAAGGGCGAAAAGGGAATTAAGAGAGCTCTTACGTCTGACGAGATGAGAACGTTCTATGCTCTTATGAGAATTGCTGAAGATTCTGCAAATGATTACCTCTACGTAAAAATTCTGGAAGCTGCAAAGGAGATTGAAGATGAAAACTGAAGAGCACGTTATACCGCTGGGGGTGATCCTGGCGGTTTTTCTTTTGATTCTGTTAGGATTTAGCTGGCTTGGTGTTAAGGATGTTGAGGCGTCTGAACGGAACATGTCATCGCTGGGGACATTCAAAATCACATGGTATTGCCCTTGTCGTAAGTGTTCCGGTAAATGGGGTTATCAGACCAGTAGTGGAGCAAGATGTACCGAGGGACGAACAGTGGCAGTGGATAAGAGAGTAATTAAAGAAGGAACACACCTCTTGATCAACGGTCATGAATACGTCGCTGAAGATACTGGTGGAGGCGTTCATGGACACCACATTGATATTTTCAATGAATCGCATTCAGTATGTCTTGATTTAGAGCATGGCGAAAAGTATTGGGAGGTGTTCATAATCAATGAGTAACTTAACTATTATTTTGACTAGTATACTTTTATCATTTCTTGTGTGTGCTCTTTTTATGAGTGCATATAAAGAAGACATGAAAGAATCAATCAAGGAGTTTTCTTTTGGTATTAACAGTAATCGGAAAAAGTTAAGAATACACGACGAAGAGCTTAATGTTCTTAGAGCCAGAGTTTACGATCTTGAAAACAAAATAAAGGAGATGGAATCCAAAAATGACCGCTAAAGCTCTCTATACCATGTTTTCTGAACTCTTTCCGAATCTTGCTGAAGAGTGTAAGTCTTGTAAGTTACTCTCTCATAATGTCATTGAAATTAGAAGAAAAGACAAAGGTTCGTATACATTTGTTTACAGAAACAGCGAAAACTGGGTAATGGAGTATCGACGTAATGGGTAAAATTGGTGATGCTCCGTGTATGGGGTGCGAAGACAGATATTTTGCTTGCCACGGGAGATGTTTAAAGTATCAGGAATTCAGAGAAAAAAGAGATAAGCAAAACAAAGAAAAACTAAAAATGTCAGAAATAAACGGTTACTACAAAGTTGTATGTCAGAAAAAGACGAGATTGAATTCTAAAAGGAGGAAACCGTGAAATTAGTAAAGCAGGGTCATCAGATCCTTAGTCGTATCTCTATTGATGGTATTGAAGAACTTCAGAGAATTGAGATAGCTGGACGGACTTGCTATAAGAGTGAAGAAAGAATTACTCCAGATGGAGAATCTGCAAAAAGGTTTGTAAAGATGATTATCGATAACGGGCATGAAGCGATGCTTGAGCACTCGTCGCTAAGTGTCCGTTTTATTTGTAGTCGTGGAGTTTCACATGAGATTGTGCGGCATAGACTCTTTAGCTTCGCTCAGGAGAGTACTAGATATTGTAATTACTCTAAGGGGAAATTTGGAGGAGAGTGTACGTTCATTGTGCCTCCGGATCAAGAGTGGGGAGTTAATGATGAGGAGTATCACGATGAGCAATATGGTGGGATCGAAATAGGTTCAACGGAAGGGCTTTGGTACGATGCTCTCCATATAGCAGAGATTGACTATATGGGACTTCTGGAAGCTGGTTGGACTCCTCAGGAAGCAAGAGACGTGCTCCCAAATGCATTAAAGACTGAGATTGTCGTAACAGGCAACTATCGTGAGTGGCGGCATTTCTTTAAGCTCCGGTGCGATGAAAAGGCTCATCCACATATTCGGCTACTCGCTCAAGAGACACTTGAGGATCTTAGATATCGGATTCCGGTGGTATTCGATGATCTGTGAGGAGGAAAATATGCCACCTTTTGATGATTTTAATCCTATTGTAAATACAAGTTCTACCTACTTTATAGATTCAGCTGATTCAGCTGGAATCAAATATCAAAGCAATGTATTCTCTAAAGTCGAAACTGAACTTAGTCTTATATGGGAGAAATTGAATTTTTTACAACGCACTACTCCTGAATTTGTAGAATTATCCTGTAAAAACTGTGGAGGTAAAATTCAGCAAAAGTATCATGATCCAATATTTAAGTGTCCTTACTGTAAAACTGTCTATGCAATTGGGATTAAGCAGGTGAATAGTGTATGACTAAATTAATACAAATTGACTTCCAAAATCCAAACATTAGAGCGTTTGACTGCTATCGAGATATTTTAGAAGCAGTCAGATATACTCGGAAAAATCTTGATTTACGCTATAAGATAACTTTGTATGACCCGATACCAACTGAAGACCGTCATGTATATTTGAAGGTTGAAGTTCCTGACGGGTGTAACTTTTCCGTTCGTAATCTCAGAGGAATCGCAGCATATCTTTTAAAGCATTATCCGAAATGCTATAAGCAGTATAAAGTCAGTAATCGTCTGTTTATATACCGAGATTACACACCTAAAGCACCTGAGGACAATTTAAAACAGTCACTGCCAATAGAACGGTCTGAATTAATTATAAAATTCATTCGCCTATTAGACAAAGCTGATGAAGACTCATTAAGGAAAGCAAAACGTATCAAAGATATTTTGGAGGAAAATGTTTAAAGGTTACGTCACGCCCTTCGGCTTTATGGGTTTGGTCGAGGGGCGTTATATTTTGTTCGCTACTGAGGAGGAATATTACGAGTATATGGAGGAGAGATGAATGACTGGGTGTGGATAGATAACGGTTTTTATCACAGAGTTATTTATTCGACTTTATTGTACTTTGAATTCTGGACAGTAGGAAAACATTATAAGGACACACCAGAACTAGAATTACTATTCATTTGATTAAGGAGGAGAGATGAGTAATTTAGAAGAGTTAGATAAGCTGAATGATAATTTACTTGAAAATACGACACTACTTAAAGAAAACGCTGGCCTTATAGATTCTAATGTCATAATAAATTTAATTTCTTTAAATTTAGTGTTATCGACGTACCTTCCATCAATTGCTAAGTCTCTTGCTATTATTGCTGATAAGATGAGCGAGGAGGAAGTAAATGACAACTGATGTGATGATAAATAACATCATAAATGAGCTTTGCCAGAAGTTTAATGTAGCTTCTTCAGAATTAATTCCTAGACTGCAGGCTTACGGGATGGCGATGAATAAGTTTGGAGCTATTGTTGCTGGCGTGTTCTGCATTGCTCTAATTATTATCACGGTCGTTATATCCAAAACCGACTGGGATTTTGATTCTAAAACAGTTGTGGCGGGAATTTCTATTATTGTTGAATTCATTTCTATTATCGTACTGATATACAACATATACATGTACATAGGTTGGAAATATGCGCCTGAGATAAAGTCAATTGAATATGTTATGCAACTGTTCAAGAACTAAGGAGGAATAAAATGGCCGAGTTCAAAGAAGTTATAAAGCAGTTTAACCGTATGTGTGAGGCTCAGGAAAAAATATGCGACAAATGCCCTGTAAACAAAAAGAGGGGCTTATTTAACTGTTGGAGGGCTTTAGCTGTCAATCCGGATGAGATGGAAGAAACTGTGATGCAGTGGGCTAAGGAGAATCCGACAAAGAAAAATTATCAGAAATTTGAAGAAATATTTGGAGTTAATCCAATCCTTATGGACTGGTGGAACACGAGAGGGGCTGATTGGCTTATGGAAGAATTTAAGGAGCCTAAAGATGAATAATGACAAGCAGTCCAGAATAGAGAAGGTGCTGTCTGGGAAAACTCCGGAAGAGCAGTACGACATACTGTACTGGCTCATGATGGAGTACGGAAAAGGATACAGCAATTCACGACTTGCAAGGATTGAATGGCTGAAAGGAGAGAAGGATGGAACCGTGTGATATTCATGCCGGTAACTGCGGTATCTGCATGATTGCTGCTCCGTATCCATATTGCTGTAGAAAAGAATGCGGGGAACACGAGTTTTGTAGAGGTTGCGCTTATGAGGAGAAGCGAAATGAAACCAAGTGAGAATCCGTACGGCCATCCGTCAAAAGAGTATTTAGAACGATATAAAAGGGAATGCTGGTTCTGTGCAGAATGGAATTTTCGAAATTACGAGACAGAACCGTGCAATAGCTGCATTAAGAATAAGAATACTTTTCATCCTAATTTTACAAAGGAGAGAAAGAAATGGGAAAGAAATATGTAATCGAGTTATGTGATAAGCCGATGAAGAATGAAAACGGAAATGATATCTGGAGAGTTAAGGGTTTCAATACTCTTGTTTTCGATCAGAACGGCTTAGATAAGTTAGAAGAGTATAAGGAGCCAGTTACACATAAATTCGAAGTTGGAGATGTGTGCTGGATGCCTGACATGCACGGAGGTAGTAAGGTTCTTGTGTTATCTATAGGCGATTTTATAATCGTCTATATGAATGCTGCTGATGGGGGTGTGCACTCGACGTCTAAAAAATTATTCGAAGAAAAAGCAGCGTTTTTGCATCGTTCAGAAACATTTAAGAATTTTTTAAAAGGAGATTTCTCATGAGCTGGACTGAAGCATATAATTCAGTGCTTGAGACAATAAAGAAGCGGTCTCGCACTCAAAATGATATTCTAAACGAATTAATAGAGCATGGATGGCAAATCGATGCTGCTGAGAAAAAGATTGTTCTCCATGGTCAGGGTTGGGTAACTATTGACTTAGAAGCTCAGACCGTCGAATTTGCCAGTAGCTCTTGTTGGCATGATTTTACCGTTGAGGAATTACTTGCGTTCGCTGAGATTCTTAAAATTGGGAAAGGGGTTAAATGAGTAAAACAGCACTTAAAATCTTAGTGCTTCTTGGAATCGGTGTCGTTTACTATGTTGTATTAATTATTGCGACAACAATAGTGGAGTACATATTTCTAAAAGGTGACTCCGATGATCTTGACTATGCAATGACCGCAAACGTCATACAGTTTTGTGTGACGGTGGTAATCGTTGCAGAAAAGGTGAGCAAATGGATAAACTGAATGAGGTGAACTACATGCCGCGAGTTAATTACAATGAGATTCCATACGAAAAGAAATGGAGTACGGGCGAGCAGGTTATTTCACACAGTTTCTACAATCCGGATCCTGACTACAGCGAGAGTGAAGAAACGTACAGAGGATACTACACACATGATCTGTTTGGACTGAAGATCGAAAAGCTATGCGGACATGAGAAAGGACGGTGAATGGAAATGAAGAAAATGGCAATTGGTATGATCATAACGTTATTGTTGGCAGTTTTGGCAGTTGGGTGCGCGAAGGTTGAAAAAGCAAAACCAGAACCAATTAACCAAAGCAGATTTATGGAAGTAGAGTGTGTTGTAGGCTTATGGCGAATTGTAGCAGATAGAGAAACAGGAGTGATGTATGCGGTATCTTTTGGAGGGTACAACAGAGGAACCTTTACATTGTTGGTTGATGCGGACGGTAATCCGCTGATCTATAAAGGAGGACAGAACGATGGAGAAACTTAAACCGTGTCCGTTTTGTGGTGAGCAGGAATTCGTATCGTTGGTTAGAAGTTTGAATGGCGTTGTCGCATGGGTTGACTGTAATAATTGTGGGTGTTATGGACCGGCAAAGAATACAGAAGCAGAAGCAATCGCCGCATGGAATCATCGGAAAGGAGACAGTAATGACACCACAGAAGGTGATTGATATTCTGAACCGTATTGTTGATGAGGATTGGCACGTTTATACTGACGACGCAATTAATGCTTTAAAGTAT
>Ga0256404_1005575_pt1 | contig 22093 bp, 15 predicted proteins | sample RumenRJG_01DNA_FD_185990 | JGI IMG/M metagenome (GOLD analysis project Ga0256404, IMG submission 185990) | Bovine rumen microbial communities from Lethbridge, Alberta, Canada - RJG_01 | ecosystem: Host-associated > Mammals > Digestive system > Stomach > Rumen | place: Canada: Alberta | collected...
CTTCGCATTCTTATAGGTCAGCTCACAGGTGGGTGAACCGTGGATACCCAGTTTGTGCTCGATGTGACGTACATCGACACCGCCCTGGCGCTTGTCGTAGATGAACATCGACAGGCCGCGTCCGTCCTTGGTACCCTCCTCAGAGCGGGCCAGCACGAGGTGGATGTCAGAGTCACCATTGGTGATGAAACGCTTCACACCGTTCAGGCGCCAGCAGTTCTCCTTCTCGTCGAAGGTAGCCTTCAGCATGACACGCTGCAGGTCAGAACCGGCATCCGGCTCCGTGAGGTCCATCGACATACCCTCACCAGCGCAAACGCGGGGGATATACTTCTGGCGCTGCTCCTCTGAACCGAACTCATAGAGCGTGTCGATACAGCTCTGCAGACTCCAGATGTTCTGGAATCCGGCATCAGCAGCCGAAATCATCTCGCTGAGCATGGAGAAGATAGCGTTAGGCAGATTCAGACCGCCGTAGCGACGGGGCATAGAGACACCCCACAGGCCAGCCTTGCGGGTGGCGTCGAGGTTCTCGTAAGTCTTAGAGGCGTAGATCATGCGGCCGTTCTCGAGGTGCGGACCTTCCAGGTCAACATCCTCCGAGTTCGGAGCAATGATGTTGGCAGCCACGTCGCCCGTGATGTCGAGAATCTGCTTATAGTTCTCGATGGCATCGCCCAGGTCAACAGGAGCATAGTCATATTCTTTCGCATCAGCGAAACCTTTTTCCTTCAGCTCAACGATACGAGCCATCAGGGGGTGGTTCAAGTAGAACCCGATCTCAGGATGATCGCTATAATAGTTTGCCATAATTACTTCTTTTTGTTTTAAACCTCTTTTTTTGTAAGATTACTGATATTTACAACTGTTCTTAAACCAAACTTTCTTTTTACATGTAACATCTCCATCAGAACAAATCATTAGGACTTTTAATTCTTCACCATTTTCTTTGTTAATGACTATATCGCCCTCATTTATTTCTGTAGAAGAAGTGGATTGTTGGACAGAATTATTTGATTCATTACAATTGTCTATATTAAGAGATTCTTTTTTGTTTATTAAAGACTTCAATATGTATTTTATATCTTCTACATCGTTTGTCATACCCCATACCTTAAAGAATAAGATAAGGCATAGAACACTCCAAACTATAGCGATAATTAAAAATACAAAATCCATAATTACTTACTATTCTGTTTGTAATATTTGATCAACTTCGGTACTACCTCCTCAACAGTGCCTGTGATCACGTAGTCAGCAATGCGGTTGATAGGCGCATCGGGGTCGCTGTTTACAGAGATGATAATACCAGAGTCCTGCATACCTGCTATGTGCTGAATCTGTCCGGAGATACCGCAAGCAATATATACCTTCGGATGAACGGTGACACCGGTCTGACCGATCTGACGGTCGTGGTCAATCCAACCTGCATCCACAGCAGCACGGCTTCCGCCCACCTCACCATGCAGTACCTTGGCGAGCTGGAACAGCTGGTCGAAGCCTTCCTTCGAACCCACGCCATAACCACCAGCAACCACGATGGGCGCACCCTTCAGGTTGTGCTTGGCAGCCTCTACGTGGTGGTCGAGCACTTTCACCACAAAAGCCTCAGGGCTGACATACTTGCTAACCTCAGGATAAACAACCTCCTTCTTGCACTCACCCTCATAGACAGCCTTCTGCATCACGCCAGAACGGACGGTAGCCATCTGAGGACGATGCTCAGGATTCACAATCGTTGCCACGATGTTACCACCGAAGGCAGGACGAATCTGATAGAGCAGGTTGTGGAATACCTTATTATTCTTCTTGTCCTCGAAATCACCAATCTCCAGCTCTGTGCAGTCGGCTGTCAGACCGGAAGTCAGCGAAGAACTTACGCGAGGACCGAGGTCACGACCAATTACCGTGGCACCCATCAGACAGATCTGCGGCTGCTCTTCCTTGAAGAGGTTCACCAGAATATCGGTGTGGGGAGCACTGGTGTAAGGGAACAGTCCCTCGCCGTCGAAGACAAACAGCTTGTCGACTCCGTAGGGCAGAATCTGATTTTCCACCTTGTCCTTGATGCCTGTACCTGCCACCACGGCATGGAGTTCTACATTCAATTGATTGGCCAACTTGCGGCCCTTGGTCAACAGTTCCTGAGAAACCTCCTGAACCTGTGTACCTTCAATCTCGCAATATACAAATACGTTGTTCATATTTATCTCTTATTAGCCAATAATCTTTTCTTCGAGTAATTCCTTAATCATTCCCTCCACATCGGCATCACTACTGGTAAGGGTTTTGCTCTCCTTAGCCTGGAACACAATGTTCTTCACGGCCTTCACCTTTGTGGGAGAACCGGCCAGACCACACTGGTTGGCATCGCCGTCAACGTCAGCTACGCTCCACTGGTTCAGCGTCAGATAGGGGCGCTCTTCGTAGAGCTTGTCGTAGGGCGTACCTTCGGCAGAACGTTCCATGGGGCAGGTAGCACGCTTGTACTTCATGACCAGCTTGGCGTTCTGCGGGCGACAGGGCGCAGCGCTTCCGTTCACTGTTACCACAACGGGCAGCGGAGCCTCTACAGTTTCCACACCACCGTCGATGACGCGGCGAATGAGGGCCTTGCCGTCTTCCACCTTCAGGATTTCCTCAGCGTAAGTCACCTGGTTCAGTCCTAACTTCTGGGCCACCTGCGGACCTACCTGGGCGGTATCACCATCAATAGCCTGACGACCACCAATGACCATGTCAACGTCGCCAATCTTCTTGATGGCCGTGGCCAGCGCATAGCTGGTAGCCAGCGTGTCGGCACCGGCAAACAAACGGTCGGTCAGCAACCAGCCGGTATCGGCACCACGATAAAGTCCTTGACGAATAATCTCACCTGCACGTGGAGGACCCATCGTGAGGATTCCTACTGTTGAGCCCGGATGCTGCTCTTTCAAGCGAAGAGCCTGTTCCAGGGCATTCAAATCTTCTGGGTTGAAGATAGCGGGTAGGGCGGCGCGGTTGACAGTTCCTTCTGCTGTCATGGCATCCTTACCCACATTACGGGTGTCTGGCACTTGTTTGGCCAGCACAACAATTTTTAAAGCCATAAATTATAAATGTATAATAATGAAATTTCAAAATCGCCTGCAAAATTACACTTTTTTGCGCACACAGCCAAATAAAATGCACAAAAACGGCAGAAACGTGCACATTTCTACCGTTTTGTGCAATTCTTATGTGACTATATAAAATAATAGTACGCGCGTAAGGAAGGCTATTTCATGATGACCTTCTTTCCCTGATGCAGGTAGATGCCCGGGTGTGTCGGCTGGGCATTCAGCACCTGTCCGTCGATGGTGAACCAACGGTTGTCGCCAGTCTCTGGCTGTCGGCTGACGGGCATAATGGCAGTAGCGTCCTCCAGAATGGCGGTAATAATGACCTGTGTGCTGTTGGTAGGCATGGTGAACGTATATTCCGCGCCCTCAATGTCCTGAGTCGTCATGGTGCTGCCGGTGAAGACGACATGCCAGCCCTTCACTTTCTTATTGCCGTTCTGCTCACCGCGCAGTGTCACCTGTCGTCCGGCAAAGAACTTGCCGTCGAACGTGCCTTCCGAGAGCCTGATGCCGTTGAACAGGATGTTGACCTGCTGCAAGTCGTCGGCATTGACATTGTTGTTGATGGTCATGGGAATCAGGTTGCCCAGCTGGAAGTAGCCCTTCAGGTGCTGGTAGAAGTACCCCGTGCGCTGTTTGATCCAGGTGCGGGCAAAGCTCATGTTATTGCTGTAGTTGACCCACGAGTAGTACAGTTGTTTATGGTAGGGGTACTCCGTCTTAATCATATCGTACATGGGGTCCCATACGGCACAGGTGCCCTTTTCGTTCATGAAGTCGCCCATGTAGATGGCACTGCGGTCAATGAATTCCCGTTTGAAGTCTTCAATTTCCATCAGACGCCGGAACAGCCGGGTGTGCTCGTATTTGTTAGCCCAGTTGCGCCAACCCGAGTCATAGTTGGGGTCATAGAGCCACTTAATGTAGTTGAAGTTGGCATCCTGGTTATATAGGCCGAGTCCGAAGTCCGTGTCCTTGGCTATCCAGCGCCACTTGCCGCCTTCGGTCTTAGGCCGCCACATGACGATATTATTGCCGGGGAAGTCGCAGTTCATGTAGTAGGCATTCATAATCATGAGGTTCAGAAACTCCTCCCAGTCCATCCATTCGGCATATTCTGCCAAGGTGTGATCATGCTGGGCATAGAAGGCCTTGAAGGCAGTATAGTTGTCCCAGTCGCCTTCCTTCAGCTCTGTCCAGTTTTCAAACATGTCCAGGTCCTCCAGTCCGTCGTAGTTGCTGTAGATGTTGTCCTCGTTCGACCGCTCACGAATGTTGAGCATGCCTTTGTACGAGCCGTTGATATACACAATGGCGGGTCGCCATGCCTGCCAGTCCAGGTCAACGTGCTTTGCCATGGTACACTGTATGATGGCGTCGCGCAGGTAGAGTCCGTCAAAGTCGTTGCCGGCATTGCGCAGGGCCAGCGACTTGAAGTCGGTGATGCCTGGCCGCTGGTCGGGGAAGAACTCATACTCAAACCGCTTGGTACCAAACCGCTTGTTGGCATAGATGGCCAGCGACTTCAGCGCATTGCCGCGCGTGGCGCCGCCCATGATGCGTGTCTCGCAGAGCTGATTGAGTATGCTCTGGGTGCCGGTGCCCTCAAAATACTCCAGATTGATGGGGCGTCGCCAGTCGTACTCGTAGTTATGCTTGCCGTTGGTGTAGCTGTCAGAGTAGATGCCTATCTTCGAGTCGTTCAGGTATCTGTTGTCTGTAACGATGGAGATGACGGGCAGTGTCAGCTCGCGATTGGTGGGGAAGAAGATGTAGGAATGCACCGTGGAGCGTGGTGACAGGTAACCGTCGCAGAACAGCTTGGCGCAGATGGTTCGGTTGGTGTTGAAGGTCATCGTGTTGCCCGAGGTGAATATCGGGCTGTTGGTTGTCGGCTCAATGCCGTTGGTGGTGTAGCGAATGACGGTGCCCTCGGGCGACCCTTCGGGCACGCTGATGGACAGTTGTATGCTCTCTCCCTGCCTTACCACACAACCCGTCTGGCTGAACACGGGGGCATCGAGAATGTCCTTCGAGGTTCTTCCGCAGTTGGCGGCACCGGGGGTGGGGGTCAGCTGGTAGCCCCACGAGTCGCTGCCGTCGGTCTTGCGGCCGTAGGCAATGTTGGGTGCCGGCTGCTTCTTCTGTATGGTCACGTTATCCACGACGTTGCCGTTCTGGTAGAGCCATACCTCTGCATTCTTACCTGAATCTAACCGGAAGTCGGTATGCAACCCTGTGGCCTCCTTGTCACAATATATAATAAGGTACTGCTTGGGTCCCAACGTCTGGACGGGCAGCTGCCAGGCCTCAGCGGCATTATCCTCTATGCCCAGCTTGAATTGGCCGATGTTGACGGCTGATGTGCCGCTGTTGTACAGCTCGACCCACGAGTCAGGAAACTCGTTGAGGTCATCCATGATGCAGTCAATGTTCGACTGCATGACCTCGTTAATTACCACTTGTGCCTGAGCCATCATGGCTGTTGCAACGAAAAGTGCTGAAAGTAGAATCTTCTTCATTTGTAATATGGTTTTCAGTTTTCGGCTGCAAAATTACAAAATAATTATGAATTACTAACGATTAATGATTAATTATTTACTACCTTTGACCTGCTGTCGAAGGTAGGCTGCTCCTTGGAAATGAAAATAAATCGGGATTTATTTTGCATTTCGCTCGGTTTGCACTACCTTTGCAGCATGATTGACAGGGCGACCGTCGATAAGATACTGGACGCTACGAACATCGTCGATGTGGTGAGTGACTTTGTTAACCTTCGCAAGGCGGGTGTTAACTATAAGGGTTTGTGCCCTTTCCACGACGATACCACCCCGTCGTTCATGGTCTCTCCTTCCAAGCAGATTTGCAAGTGCTTTGCCTGTGGCAAGGGCGGCACGGCCGTCTCTTTCCTCATGGAACACGAGCAGATTACTTATACCGAGGCGCTGCGCTGGCTGGCCCGTAAGTACAACATTGAGATTGAGGAGCGCGAACTGACCGACGAGGAGCGTCGTCAGCAGAGCGAGCGGGAGTCCATGTTCATCATCAATGAGTGGGCGAAGGACTATTTTCATGGTATCCTGAAAGACGACCCCGACGGCATAGCCATTGGCAAGCAGTACTTCCGCAGTCGTGGCATTCGCGACGACATCATCGAGAAGTTCCAGTTAGGCTACGCGCCGCAGAAGCGTGACGCACTCGCCTTGGCAGCACAGAAGGCAGGCTATAAGGCGGAATTCTTAGTGAAGACGGGACTGTGCTTTGAAGTGAGAAATGAGAAATTAGGAATGAGAAATGATGATTTCTCATTACGCGACCGCTATGCTGGCCGTGTTATCTTCCCTTGGCTGAACGTCAGCGGTAAGGTGGTGGCCTTCGGTGGCCGTGTGCTCGACTCCAGGACGAAGGGTGTAGCCCAGAAGTATGTCAACTCGCCCGATTCTGATATCTACCATAAGGAGCGTGAGCTCTACGGTATCTTCCAGGCCAAGCACGCCATAGCCAAGCAGGACTGTGTCTATATGGTAGAGGGCTATACCGATGTTATCGCCATGCACCAGTGCGGACTGGAGAACGTTGTGGCTAACTCGGGCACGGCACTCTCTGTCTATCAGATTCGGCTGCTGCATCGCTTCACCAGCAACATCGTACTGCTCTACGACGGCGACGAGGCGGGCATACATGCTGCCCTTCGTGGTACTGACATGCTGCTTCAGGAGGGGATGAAGGTGAAAGCCCTGTTACTACCTAACGGTGATGACCCCGATTCCTTTAGCCGCAAGCACACAGCAGAGGAGTTTAAGGCATATATTGAAGAGCATCAGACTGATTTCCTGAATTTCAAGACAGAGCTTTTTGTCAAGGGAGTCAAAGACCCCATTAAACGCAATGAGGCCGTGAGCGATATCGTTCGGAGTATTTCGGTGATACCTGATCCAGTTGCCCGAAATGAATATCTGTCGAATTGTGCACATCAATTAATGATTGATGAATCGTCCCTGATTATCTTGCTAAATCAGTATATAAGAAGAAATAAGGATGAGAAAATCAAGGAAAAGGAACGAGAGCAGAATCAGCAGAAGCGAGAGCAGGCAGCGAGTACTGATGCTGAAGCAGAGCAGGATGGCAATCTGATAAGACTCCATACCAGAAATGAACAGTCCTTGAAGGTTGAGCGCCTTATTGCCCAGGTCATAATCCGTCATGGTGACGAGGTTCTTTTCGACAACTTGGAGACCGAGGACGGGGGGACGGTGAGTCTTACCGTAGCACAATACATTGACTACGACCTGTCGCAAGACGGGTTGCAACTCTCTGACGAGCGCTATCGCCGCATACTGGCTGAAGCGGTAGAGCACAGCGGCGAGTCTGGCTTTAAGGCCGAGACCTACTTCGTGTGCCATCCTGACCCGCAAATCAGTCAGCTGGCTGCCGACCTCGCCATCAGCCGTTACCAGCTCAGCCCCAGCATGAAGGTGCCGCAGCGTGAGGGTGACCTTGCACGGCGTGTCACTCACCTGGTGCTCGACTTCCGCATGGACATCGTGGAACACCAGCTGAAGGAACTGGACCGACAGCTGCACGAGTCCTCCAGCGACATGAGCCGTGTCATGCAGATTATGCAGCAAATCAAGCAGACACAGGAACTTCGCAACGCCCTCGCCCGCCAACTGGGTAACGACGTAATGGCTTGACGTCGAAGGTAAAATCAAAAAAAATGCACGGACTATATATTGCAGGCGTAATTCTCTACTGGCTCATTATGACACTGGCCGTCGTCCATGTCGTAATGGATAACCGGCAACCCGCCAAGACCATGGCGTGGGTGCTGGTCATTCTCTTTGTGCCTGTCGTAGGTTTCGTGCTTTACCTTTTCTTTGGTGTCAACACCCGTCGTGAGCGCATGGTCAGCCAACGCTCGCTCGACCAGTTGTCGAAACGCTCCATGCTCGGCTTCGTGGAACAGCAGAACCTGCAGCTGCCCGAACGCCATCTGCCCCTCATCGACCTTTACATCAACCAGAACTTCTCACTGCCCTTCAAGGACAACGACCTGCAGCTGCTCTGTGACGGCGAGGAGTTCTTCCCCGCACTCTTTCAGGCCATTGGTGCAGCCCGTGACCATATACACATTGACCTTTACATCATCGAGGACGACCCCCTGGGCATGCTCGTCAGCGACATGCTTATCGACAAAGCCCGTCAGGGCGTGGAGGTCCGTCTTATCTATGATGATGTAGGCTGCTGGAACGTCAGGCACCGGTTCTTTGAGCGCATGCGCGAAGAGGGCATTGAGGTGGTGCCGTTCCTGCCCGTGCGCTTCCCCTCGTTCACCAGTAAGGTGAACTACCGTAACCACCGCAAGCTCATCATCATCGACGGCCGCGTCGGCTTCATTGGCGGCATGAACATCGCCCTGCGCTATTATAATAAGGGAACCTCCCCCTGGCGCGACCTCATGGTCCGCGTTGAGGGCACCGGAGTCTATGCCCTTCAGCGTGCCTTCCTCATCGACTGGTACTTCGTTGACCGTACCCTCATCTCTTCCCGTAAATACTATCCTAACGTTAACGTCAACGACAACGGTCGAGGTACGAGGTACGAGGTGCGAGGTGCGAAGACACACCCAACACCCAACACCCAACACCCAACACCCAACGCTCAACGCTCAACGCTCATACAAATCGTCACCAGCGGCCCCGTGTCACCCTATCCGGAGATTATGCAGGGCTACGTGCACGCCATTTCCAGCGCCAAGCATACCATCATGATGGAGACACCCTATTTCCTGCCTACCGAACCCGTGCTCTTCGCCTTGAAGATGGCCGCCCTGCGTGGTGTTGACGTACGCCTCATAGTGCCCCTGCGCTCCGATGCACGCTTCGTGGAATGGGCCAGCCGCAGCTACCTGCGCGAAGTGGCCGAGGCGGGCGTGCGCGTGTGGCTCTACGCTGAAGGCTTCCTCCACTCCAAGTTCATGGTGGTCGATGACTCCCTCTGTACCTGCGGCTCCACCAACATTGACTTCCGCTCCTTCGAGAACAACTTCGAGAGTAACATCATCATTTACGATGCCGCCATGGCCTCCCGCTTCCGCGATGTCTTCCTCAGCGACCAGCATCATGCCCGTCAGCTCAGCGACGTGCCCGAACGCCTCCATCCCCCCTTCCTGAAGCGACTCTTGGAAAGCCTCACCCGCCTGCTGGCCCCACTGTTTTGAAACCCCATAGCCCCTCTTATCCCCCGCCATACCATTGCGGCACACTTCATTAAACTTTGGCAACGATATATTGGTAAACGCACGATGAATATCTATTCTATTTGACACACCATCCCGTGCGTTTAGACATGCCACCCCGTGCATTTAGATATAAGCCCTTCCCACGAGACTCAAAATCTTATCCGCAATAAAAAAACTTTAGTGGTCAAAATTCCAGCATTTTTCCTTGCATTTGTCAAGAAAATTTTGTATCTTTGCATGGTAGTTCCGTTAGTCCCCCACAGCCTGCTGTTCGCTGAAGTTTTTGCAGAACGGACAGAAAAGGGGGAGTTGAGCGGGCGGTCAACTTAACTTGAGCGGGCGGTACAATTAATTGCGGCGGGCGGTGCAATCAAGTGTACCGCCCGCCGCAGTTGCTCAACTCGGCACCTTTGCACCCCGAAGTCGGCACCTTCGCACCCTCAACTCGGCACCTTTGTACCTTAAACTCGGCCACTTCACGTTCCAAAGTCGCCCACTTTGCATTCCAAAGCCGCCCACTCCCATATCAAGCGGGATGGGCTTCCAGTTCGATTTGCAACTTCCGGAGGGAGTGACTGTGGCTGAGAACGGTAGTAACCTGATGGCACAATTGACGGGCTTTCGCTGTTATGTGATGATGAAGGATACCCTATCATTGAAAAGACGTTCGACACCAACCACATAATGACAGGAAACCTTCTTCCATCGAACGGCAATTACAAAATAACGTGCCGCTCAATGGATAATATTTCCATGCCTACAAGTGGTCCGCTTCTGCGAGTTACGCTATTGGCAGATGCCAGCATTGCATTAGGAACGAACTTAACAGCTACCGTAACAGGGTGTGAGTTCACACGTACGGCAGATTCCAATGATAAGTGTGGTTGCGGTGTCAACCATGCAGATGCTGGCAGCAAGTGGCGTCAGCGGCAAGGGAGGCAAGATTGGCTATGGCGGTGTGGATAGCGGCGGCACGAAAGACCCGTCGGCCCCCGCCTATGAGGACTATGATGACGAAGAGGAGGAGGACGACAACGTCAACGACAACGTCAACGCTTAACGCTCAACGCTCAACGCTCAACGCTCACCCATCACCCATCACCCATCACCCAACACCCATCACCCTCTGGCAGTCGTACACTCATTGACCAGATAGACAATGCTCATGTAGGGAATGCCTGTATTGGTCTGCAGGCCTATTTCGCAGGTGCGGCTGTTCGAGTAGCCCACTTCGATGTGGTTGGCCTCTATCTGCGGACGGAGCTTCCGGAGTGCATACTTGTTCATTTCAGGGAAGGTGAAGCCACGGTCGCCGGCAAAGCCGCAACAGCCTACACCCTCTGGCAGATAGACATGGTTGGAGCACATCTGTGCCAGCTTGATGAGGTCGTCAGCCACGCCCATCTCGCGGGTGGAGCACGTCAAGTGCAGGGCGATGTGGCGGTCGATGGGGTGGAAGTCAAGGCGTGGCACCAGGAACTTCATGATGAACTCTGCGGGTTCGTAGAGGTGCATCTTGGTCATAACCTTACGCATGCGGTGCAGACAGGGGCTCTGTGCGCACAGCACGGGGTAGAGGCCGTGCTCAGAGGCTTCCCACAGGGCCTTCTCTAACTCGGCACTCTTGCGGTCGGCAATGTCAAGCATGCCCTTCGACTCCCAAATCTGTCCGCAGCACATGCGCTCCATGCCCTTCGGGAAGATGGTCTGGTAGCCTGCCTTGGCAAGCAGCTGTATGACCTCATCTACCAGGTCGTGCTTCTTGTTGCCGTCCTTGGCCTGGCCCATGGTCTGGTTGATGCAGCTGGGGAAATAGACCACTTTGAGTTGGTCTAAGGGAGCCGGTCTAAGGGTTCTTGCCTTGCAAGCGTCCTTCGGCCGAGCGGAGGGTTGAGCGTTGAGGGTTGAGCGTTGAGCGTTAAGCGTTGAGTGTCGAGCGTTGTCGTTGACGTTGACGTTGTCGTTGACGTTGACGTTGTCGTTGACGTTGACGTTGTCCTTTGTCCTTTGACCTTTAATGTTTGACCGTTCAATGATAAACTGCGTCAGGTCAGAGGGCTTTGGCTGCCGCTTCTTCTTTGGCATGGCAGTGGTCCACAGCGGCAGGCCCATCTTGTTCATGCCCCTGCAGATACTGGTCATGAGAGTGGGGCCGAGCGTGACATGCCCGAGGTGTGCCACGTCGAGCACGATGCGCAGTCCCTGCTTGATGCCTGCCATGTGTTCGGCAGCCATTTCGCCTACCTTATAGCCCAGCTTGTTCTGGTTCATGTCGAGCTGACGGATGAGGTGTGTCAGTTCGCCGGTGTTGATCTTCATGGGGCACGACGTGGAGCAGAGTCCATCGGTGGCGCAGGTCTGGTCGCCGTAATACTTGTATTGCTGGCGCAGGGTGGCGGCACGCTGCGGGTTGGCTCCCGTGGCTTCCAGCTCGCGTATCTCGCGCTGCACGGCAATGCGCATACGGCTGGACAGTGTCAGTCCGCACGACATGCAGTTCACTTCGCAGAATCCGCACTCTATGCACTTGTTGGCCCGCTTCACCTGTTCGATGGTTTCCTTGGCCGTGGAACGGCTGGCATCCATCAGATACTTGCCGCCGTCGGGCACCTGGCTGAAGTCGTAGTCGAGAACGGGCAGGGGCTTCAGACACTTGATGAAGCACTCCGGGTCATCGTTGAAGATGACGCCCTGATTCAGCAGTCCCTCGGGGTCGAATATCTGCTTCAGCTCCTTCATGGCCTCGTAAGCCTTCTCGCCCCACTCGTATTTCACGAAGGGAGCCATGTTGCGACCCGTGCCGTGCTCGGCCTTCAGTGAGCCGTCGTAGTCTTCTGCCACAAGGCGTGCCACGTCGCGCATCATCTCGGCGTAGCGCTGTACCTCGCTGTCGCTCTTGAAGCTCTGGTTCAGAATGAAGTGGTAGTTGCCCTCGAAGGCATGACCGTAGATGCAGGCGTCGCTATACCCGTGGTCGGCAATGAGCTTCTGCAGTCTTACCGTGGCCTCGGGCAGGCTCTCAATGGGGAATGCCACGTCCTCAATGAGGCACGACGTGCCTACGGGACGTGTGCCGCCCACCGAGGGGAAGATGCCTGAGCGGATGGCCCAGTACTTGCCATAGACGGCAGGGTCTTCGGTGAACTCTGCCGGCTGGTAGAGACGGAACTGGCCGAGGCACTCCTTGATCTTGGCGATTTTCTCCAACAGCTGTTCGTGGGTGATGCCCTTGGTTTCGGTGAGGATGGCCGTCAGGTTGTGGTAGTCGCCAGGCTCTACGCCGGCTATCTTGCCTGCATCCACGTCCTTCTTGTATTGCAGGAAGACGGGGTCGTCAACCGAGTTAAGCGACATGTAGTCGAGCATCTCCGCACTCTTCACCATGAGGTTCTCGGCACTCATCTGCAGGTCTTCGTCGCCAGCCTTCAGCTTCTTCATGGCCACCACGGCCTCGCAGCTCTCCTTCATGGTGAGGAAATAGACCATGGCCGATGCCTTGTACTTGTAGTCGGTGAGTGTCTTCATGGTGACTTCTGAAAGGAAGGCCAGCGTACCCTCTGACCCCACCATGGAGTGGGCAATGATGTCGAACGGGTCGTCGTAGGCTATGAGCGGGCGAAGGTTCAGACCCGTCACGTTCTTTATACTATATTTTTTACGTATGCGCGAGGCCAGTTCCTCGTCGGCCCTGACGCGATCACGCAGGTTTTCCACTTTCTTCAGGAACTCGGGGTGGCTCTTCCGGAACTCCTCACGGCTCTTCTCGTCGCCGGTGTCGAGAACGGTGCCGTCGGTCAGTATGATGCGTGCCGAAACCATCATGCGGTCGCTGTTGGCATGTACGCCACAGTTCATGCCCGAGGCATTATTGATGACGATGCCGCCCACCATGGCCGACCCGATGGAGGCAGGGTCAGGCGGGAAGACGCGTCCGTAAGGCTTCAGAATCTGGTTTACACGGGCGCCGACGATGCCCGGCTGCAGGCGGATGGTGTCCTGATGCTCTCCGAGCTCATATTTCTCCCAGTGCTTGCCAGCTACAATGAGCACGCTGTCAGTACAGCTTTGCCCGCTCAGCGACGTGCCGGCAGCCCGGAAAGTGAATGGCAGCTTGTGCTTTTGGCAGGCTTTGACAATCTTGGAAATCTCTTCCTCACCGTCGCTGCGTATGACAACCTTTGGAATCTGGCGATAGAAACTGGCATCGGTACCCCAGCCAAGGGTGCGCAGTTCGTCGGTGTAAATGCGTTCAGACGGAATGAATTGTCTGAGTTCTGTTAGAAAATCGTTCAACATAGGACCTTTTAGATTTTAGTTACGTGTATTATGTGCCGCAAATATACAACAAAATTTTGTATTTTTCTCTTTTTTTTCCAAAAAAACATTGTTATTTAAAAGAAAATGCGTAAATTTGGGCGTTGATTTTGAATCATTCCTGTTGACACTTACTTATATAATAATACAAAAAGCTTAAAAGCCTATGACAGCTCTTGTTTCTGTAATCCCTATTGTGTTGCTCATTGTGTTAATGATGGGCTTCAAAGTTTCTGGCTATAAAAGTGCCATTGTCACGTTAGCCGTAACCATTCTCCTCGCTTTGTTCGCTGTACCCTTAATGGGTATCCTGCCTGAAAAATTTGCCGACACCAGCATCTATGGCGTTACGCTATGGTCGGTTGTTGAAGGTCTATTGAAGGCATGCTTCCCGATTATTCTTATCATTATTTGTGCCATTTTCAGTTACAACATTCTCTGTGAGACAAAAGAGATTGAGACCATCAAGACACAGTTTATCCAGATGACCTCCGACAAGGGACTGCTTGTGCTCCTGTTGACATGGGGCCTGGGTGGCGTGCTGGAAGGTATGGCGGGCTTCGGTACGGCAGTGGCCATTCCTGCAGCCATTCTTATCGGACTGGGGTTCAAACCGATGTTCTCGGCTGTCATCTGTCTGGTGGCTAATACGGTGGCAGTAGGCTTCGGTGCTGTAGGCCTGCCTGCTACAACGCTGGCTAACCAGGTGGCAGCCAGCGGCACGGCCACACCCGAGGAGCTCTGCCAGGTGGCGACCTTCATCATTCTGCAGCTCTCGCTGATGTTCTTCATTACACCGTTCCTCATCCTCATGATGACCGACCGTACGAAAATATGGAAGAACCTGTCCATAGCCTTGTTCGTGGGTACCTGTTCTATCGTTGTGCAGTTCTGCTGTGCTTACTTCATTGGTCCGGAGACCCCTGCCATCCTGGGTTCTGTAGCTGCCATTGCTGCCATGCTGATTTACAATAAGCTCTTCCTGCGCCACGAGGCAGAGAAGGACATGGTGCATGTAGAACGGAAGAACTTCGGCCTGTCGAAGACACTGAAGGCGTGGAGCGTCTATGGCCTGATTATTTTCTTCATTCTGATAAGCAGCAAGATTGTTCCCCCTGTCAACGAACTGCTGAACGGAACGTTGGTCACCAAGTTCGACATGCCCATCATTGGCAATACCTTTAAGTTCGGCTGGCTCTCGAATGCTGGTCTGATGATTTTCCTTGGTGCCGTCATTGGCGGACTTATTCAGGGACTGAGCTTCGGCAAGCTGATGAAGCTGTTGGGCAAGACCACGCTCAACCTGCAGAAGACGGTTGTTACCATCTGCTGCCTGGTGGCTATGGCCATGCTGATGAACAATACGGGTATGACCAACGACATAGCCAAGGGCCTCGTGCTGCTTACGGGGTCTGCATTCCCGTTCTTTGCACCCCTTATTGGTTCTATCGGAACCTTCGTTACGGGTAGTGCAACCAATGCCAACATTCTCTTCGGAAAGCTGCAGGCTACTGCCGCTGCTGACCTCGGACTGGTGAACGATGCCACCTTCTTTGGCGTACCAGGCAATGAGACCAACTGGCTTGCTGCTGCCAACTGTGCCGGCTCTGAGGGTGGCAAGCTGCTCTCTCCACAGTCGATAGCCATTGCCACGGCAGCCTGTGACATGGAGGGACAGGATGGTGACATCATGCGAAAGACCATGCCGTTTGCTATCTTCTGGATATTGATGAACGGTCTCATGGTATTCCTCGGACTGCACGTTATCTGAAAAGGTGAAAAGGTGAAAATGTGAAAAAGTGAAAAGGTGAAATTGTGAAATTGTGAAAAAGTGAAATAACAAAATGAAGATAGGATTATTTATTCCCTGTTACGTCGATGCGGTATTTCCTGAAGTGGGCATCGCTACTTACAAGCTGTTGCGTCACCTGGGTCTCGACGTGGAGTATCCTGAAGGCCAGACCTGTTGCGGCCAGCCTATGGCTAATGCGGGCTTTGAGAGTCAGGCCATACCATTAGCCGCAAAGTTTGAAGATAAGTTTAAAACGTACGACTACGTCGTGGCACCGTCGGTCAGCTGTACGGCTTTTGTACGTATTAATTATCCGCGACTGCTGAAAGGCAAGACGGAGTGTCAGACGGCCAAGAAAGCCATGGACGTAGTTGAGTTTCTGCACGACGTGGTGAAGGTGAACCGTCAGCTCGGCACGTTCCCCCACAAGGTGAGCCTGCACAACTCCTGCCACGGTGTGCGTGAACTGGGGTTGTCATCGCCCAGTGAACAGCATGTAGATAAGTTCAATAAGATTAAAGACTTGTTGCAGCTGGTAGAGGGCATACAAGTGGTTGAGCCGGAGCGCCCTGACGAGTGCTGTGGTTTCGGCGGCATGTTTGCCATTGAGGAGACGGCCGTCTCAGCACAGATGGGCCTCGACAAGGTGGAACGCCATATTCAGACGGGTGCAGAGTTTATCACCGGTCCTGACTGTTCATGCCTGATGCACATGGCCGGTGTGGCCAAGAAGCAGGGCAAGAAGATTGAATTTAAACATGTCGTTGAAATTTTAGCCGCAGGACTGTGAAAAAGTGAAAAGGTGAAAAAGTGAAAAAGTAAAATCGTCAAATAACATCATGGGTACACAACATAGCAAAAACGCAAAGAAGTTCTTAAAGAACGGAACCTATGCCAAGTGGCATGACGCCACATTCTGGGCTGTGCGCAGCAAGCGCGACAACATGGCTCAAGGCCTGGATGAGTGGGAACAGCTGCGTGACAAGGCTTCTGCCATTAAACGTCACACCATCACTCATCTGGATGAATATTTGGACCAATTTGCCACCAATGCCGAGAAAAACGGCGTCATCGTTCATTGGGCAAAGGATGCTGAGGAGTTTAACCAGATAGTGTATGGCATACTGAAGCAGCACGACGTGAAGAAGATGGTCAAGTCGAAGTCGATGCTGACCGAGGAATGCGAGATGAATCCCTATCTGGAAGCCCGTGGCATTGAGGTGGTGGAGACGGATCTGGGTGAGCGTATTATCCAGCTGAAGGGTCAGAAGCCGAGCCATATCGTAATGCCAGCCATTCACCTGAGCCACGACGATGTGGGAGAGTTGTTTGAGGCGAAGGGTATCTCCAAGGAGAAGGGTAACCATGACCCCACGTATCTGACCTATATGGCACGTCTTAGCCTGCGCAACGAGTTCCTGACGGCTGATGCGGGCATGACAGGTGCAAACTTCGGTATTGCTGAGACGGGTGACATTGTGGTGTGCACCAATGAAGGTAATGCCGACATGTCCACCTCGTGTCCCAAGCTGCACATTGCCGCCATCGGTCTGGAGAAGGTTATTCCTAACTATGAGTGTCTGGCAGTGTTCCAACGCATGCTCTGCCGTGCCGGAACGGGTCAGCCGACTACGACCTACACCAGCCACTTCCGTAAGGCGCGCCCCACAGCCAAGGAGATGCACATCATCCTGGTGGATAACGGCCGCTCTGAATGGGTGGGAAATCCTGACCACTGGGAAGTGCTGAAGTGCATACGCTGCGGCTCGTGCATGAACACTTGTCCTGTCTATCGACGTTCTGGTGGCTATAGCTACAGTTATTTCATTCCCGGACCTGTAGGCATCAACCTGGGTATGCTGCGTAATCCGTACCACCATTCGGGGAACGTGTCAGCTTGCACGCTCTGCCTGAGTTGTCAGACGGTGTGCCCTGTGAAGATAGACCTGGGTGACCAGATTTACAAGTGGCGCCAGAAACTGGATCGCTTCGGAACGGCTAACGCTGAGAAGAAGCAGATGTGCCGTGGCATGAGTGTGCTCTTCGGTAACCCTGCCATTTACAAGATGGCAACTGCCGTGTCGCCTGTAGCGAACGTCATTCCTCCATTCCTCATCAACTCTGGCATCAACCCGTGGGCTGAGGGCCATGAAATGATGAAGTTCCCCAAGAAACCGTTCCATTCCATTTTTAAGGATATAAAGAAGTAGAAACTATGGCAAGCAAAGAAGATATACTGAAGAAATACCGTGCTAACGTGAGGGAGAAGTTCGACATGCCGTCGCTCGACGACATCAAGGCCATCACTTATTCAGACCCGCTGGTGCAGTTCATCCGCATGAGTGAGAGTGTGGGTGGACAGGTGCTCGAAGTGGCTGAAGGCCGCGACTTGAATGAACTCATCCGTGAACTTTTTCCCGATGCCAAGGAGATTGCGTCGAACCTGCCCGAAATCACTATTGCCACCCGTAACCCTGACACCGTAGGTCGTGCCCGTGACTTGAACGGTACTGACGTAGGTATCATTCGTGGAAAGTTCGGTGTGGCAGAGAATGGCTGTATCTGGATTCCACAGCAGATGAAAGAGAAAGCCGTCTGTTTTATCTCTGAGAACCTCGTTATTCTGTTGCCAAAGTCGCAGATAGTGAATAATATGCACGAGGCATACGCCCGGCTCTCGAAGGGTGTGGATGACACGGCGCAATTTGATGATTATGGCTACGGAACGTTCATCAGCGGGCCGTCGAAGACTGCCGATATAGCACAGGTTCTCGTCATGGGTGCTCAGGCTGCCCGTAGTGTCACCGTGCTGCTGCTGCCAGAATAATCATGTGAGAAGACATGCACAGCATGGAAGAATCAACATCAGTACCTACGGAACGCATGGAAGGCTTTTTCTATGCGTTCCTTGAGTTGCTGCCACGTCACTTTATGGACCATCATGACATTCCGTTTTATGCCGACAAATTGGGCATTACTGCCATTTATTTATCGCGCATAGTGAAGCAGAGAACGGGACGTACGGTGGTGGATCTTATCAATGAGCGGCTGTTAGAGGAGGCTTCGTGGCTTTTACGAAACACTGACATGCCGATAGTGCAGATTGCCGAGCACCTGCATTTTGCTGACAATGCCAATTTCACCCGTTTCTTTTCGCGGCTGAAGGGCGTTACACCAAAGGCTTATCGGAACAGGGAGAAATTGACGCTGCCATACTGACGGTGCTCTACGAAGCGTGGGTGCTGCGAGAAATCGTGGTCTTTACCATGTTCGAAGACGAAGACACCGTCGGGCTTTAAAAGTGGTTGCCGGGTGACAGGCGCTGCTGTTCCTAACACCAGGTCGGGAATCTGCGGCAGTTCATGAAGAGCGTAGGGCGGGTCGGCAAAGATAATGTCATATTGTTGTTTGCAGGTCTTCAGGAAGCGGAAGACATCACCCTTAATGCCCCTCCATGCGGAAGTCGGAACTGACAGTTTGTTCACACACTCGCAGATGAACCGATAGTGATCACGGTCCAGTTCTACACTTGTAACGTTATCACAACCTCGCGACAGCAGTTCTAATGAGATGCTTCCCGTGCCAGCAAAGAGGTCGAGGGCAGCGCAGTCTTCAAAATCTGTGTAGCCTGTCAGCACATTAAAAATGTTTTCCTTGGCGAAGTCGGTGGTAGGCCGTGCCTTAAATGTGCGTGGAATGTCGAAATGACGGCCTTTATATTTTCCAGTGATAATTCTCATCTTCCTTTAACTATGAGTGTCATCAGGTCGTAGGGCATGCCCTTGATCTGCGTTATGGGTTGCCGGTTAAAGTCGGCTGTGGGATTAATGACATAGGCACGTCGCAGGTAACGCCGTAACTCGGCCATGAGTTCTTCCTGGTGGGGAATGTCACCCACTAAGTGCAGCTCGTCATGTTGCTGCTGAAGATTGAGCTGCCGCCATACGTAGAGCAGGAAATAGAGTGAGTCGTTCAAGCTGGTGACCTCGAAGGTGTTGCAGAACTTAAAACGATTCTGCTGGAAACTGAACAGTTCAAGGCTGTCATCATGGAAATAGGCGTAGAGCTTGGAGCGTAGTCCGGTAAAGCTGCGCTGGTGCAGGTGACGCCATACGGGCATGTTACTGCAGAGATACTGTGCCTGAGGGAAATGGTCGTCGATAACCATCTTCAAATCGCGGCCCACAGCATAGATGGCCACGCAGCTCAGGTCGGGCAATACGTCGGTCAGCAGGCAGTCTGCACGTTGCGAAGGGAAGGAGTGCAGATAGAACGTCTCCTTCTGCTGTTCGTCGTACAGGTCAATGGGTACCATGAGCACTGGCGAATTGATAAGTACCATGACGCGCTGGTAGCTTGCCGACAGCAGTGGCTCCGTCTTAAAGGCTTCGCGCATGTTGGCAGCTATGGAGATGCCGGCCTTTGCTTGGTAAGGCTGATAACTGACGGGTTGTGCCGTGTCAGCAGGGTCAAAGACGGCAAAGGCGATGTGCTTTCTGCTTATTCTTATGAATAGTTTTTCGTTCATACGTTTGTCATGTCCGGAATTTTGTTTACCTTTGCAAAGGTAATAATTAATTCGTAATTCATCATCCTAATTAGTAATTTTTATGATAATTGACGAACTGGCATTTCGTATCCGCTCTGCGATGGGTCTGACACCTACCGACGAGCAGTATCATGCTATAGACGAAGTGTGCAGGTTCCTTACTGACCGCCATGACCGTGTGACCATGGTGCTGCGTGGTTCTGCAGGAACGGGAAAGACAACGCTGGCTGCTGCCGTGGTTCGTGCATTGAAGCAGCTCAATCAGCAGTTGGTGCTGATGGCTCCTACAGGCCGGGCTGCCAAGGTGTTCTCGCTTTATTCTGGCATGCCAGCCTCTACTATTCATCGGCGTATATACCGTCAGCGTCAGGCTGGCGACTTGATGTCGTCCTTCCAGTTGAACTACAACGTGGCGAAGGATACGCTGTTTGTCGTTGATGAGGCTTCAATGATTAGTAATGGGAGGGGAGAGTGGAGAGAGGAGAGTGGAGAATGGAGAGGGGAGAGAGGCTTACTTGATGATTTGGTGGAGTACGTCTATGGCGGGCGCAACTGTCGGCTGCTGCTCATTGGCGACCGTGCTCAGCTTCCTCCCGTCGGCGAAGAGGAGTCACCGGCATTGTCAGCTGACGTTCTGCGTTCCTATTACCTGCGGGTCTATGAGGCAGACCTGAACCAGGTGCTTCGGCAAAGCGAGGAATCTGGTATTCTGTGGAATGCAACGAGATTGAGGAACCTTTCTCCCTGCCTTCTTGAAGGGGAAGGCGAACAGCTGCCGTTGCCGAAAATCCGTTTCAAGGGTTTCCCTGATATTCATGTCGTTACAGGCGATGAACTCATCGACCAGCTTGGTACCAGCTACAGTAGGGCGGGGACTGACGATACCATTGTCATAACCCGCTCCAACAAGCGTGCCAACATCTACAACCAAGGCATACGTAACACCGTGCTCGACCGCGATGAGGAACTGTGCAGAGGTGACATGCTGATGATAGTGAAGAATAACTATAGTATCATCCCATCACCCAGCACCCAACACCCATCACCCAACACCCAAAACCCAGCCCCCAACCCTCCTTTTGACTTCATTGCCAACGGCGACCGTGCTGTAGTGCGCCGTGTGCGCAACGAACAGGAACTGTATGGTTTCCGCTTTGCCGACGTGACCCTCAGCTTCCCTGATTACGATGATTATGAACTGACCAGCAAAGTGCTTTTAGACACACTGATGAGCGAGGCTCCTGCACTGACGCGTGAACAGCAGACAAAACTCTACGAAGGGGTGCTGGCCGACTATCAGGACATCCGCTTCAAGAGCGAACGTATGAAGAAACTAAAGGAAGACCGCTTCTATAATGCCCTGCAGGTGAAGTTTGCCTACGCTGTTACCTGTCATAAGGCGCAGGGTGGTCAGTGGGCACATGTCTATATTGACCAGGGCTATATGACTGACGACATGTTCACTCCCGACTACTTCCGCTGGCTCTATACCGCATTCACACGAGCTACCGAGCAGCTGTTCCTTGTCAACTGGCCGGAGAAGTTTGTAATGCACAATTCACAATGAACAATTCACAATTCACAATGAACAATTCACAATGAGCGACTCACCCATCTCCCGTCACCTGTCACCTATCATCCGTCACCTGTCACCCACCATTCATGTCTATATATGTGACCTTCTGAACGAGTTTGACCTCGGCGCAGCCCTGCTTCTGCTGCCGGAGCAGCGCCGTGAGCAAGCCTTAAGTTTCAAGTTTGAGGCAGGCAGACGGCAGAGTGTGGCTGCCTATCTGCTGCTGTGTGAGGGACTAAGCAGAGAATATGGCTTTACCAAACCTCCCGTGTTCGAGTATGGCGAGCATGGCAAGCCTTTTATTAAAACGCCGCCGGGGTACGAGTCCTCTCTTCCTTTCTTCAACTTGAGCCATTGTCGCGAAGCCGCCATCTGCGTGCTGAGTGACCGGCCCGTGGGTGTTGACATTGAGAGCATTCGTGAATTTAGGGAGTCGCTGGCCCGCTACACCATGAACGAGTCAGAGCTGCATCAGATACTACAGTCTGACACTCCTGCCGAAGCATTTATACGGCTATGG